>Ga0172372_10006535_pt1 | contig 15897 bp, 16 predicted proteins | sample LakKiv5m_2_FD_114544 | JGI IMG/M metagenome (GOLD analysis project Ga0172372, IMG submission 114544) | Freshwater microbial communities from Kabuno Bay, South-Kivu, Congo - kab_092012_9.5m | ecosystem: Environmental > Aquatic > Freshwater > Lake | place: Democratic Republic of the Congo...
CATCGAGCGCGGCCCCCGCGCCGCCACCATCGCCCGACGCACCCTCAAAGCCGTGGACCGAGGTCAACTCCATGCATTGCCCATGTGGGATGCGCGCCTGGCCTGGCGATGCAAACGGCTCGCACCCGCGTTTTTCCAGCGAACCCTCAACGCCGTCGCGCGCTGGCTTGAGGCACGAGGATGACCCGCCCCCCTCAACCCTCAGCCCCGCTCGACACCCTCATCATCGGTGCGGGTTTTTCCGGCATCGCCATGGGTATATCACTCAAGCGCGCGGGAATCGAGCGGTTCCTGATCCTCGACGAGGGCGCGGAGCCCGGCGGCACCTGGCGGGACAACACTTACCCAGGGGCGGCCTGCGACGTGGAGTCCCACCTGTACTCCTTCTCGTTCGCGCCCAATCCGACCTGGAGCCGCACGTTTTCGCCGCAGTCCGAAATCCTCGAATATATCAAAAACTGCACCCGCGACTTCCAGCTCGACGGCCATTTCCGATTCGGGACTCGGGTCGTTGCAACCCAATGGCTCGAGGGCCTCGCGCTCTGGGAAACGCGGGCAGCCGATGGCGCGACTTTTCGATCCCGCGCCCTGATCGTCGCAACCGGCGGCCTCAGCCGCCCAGCCCTTCCTGATATACCCGGGATCGACTCCTTCCAGGGCCGCAAGTTTCATTCCGCACGCTGGCCAAGGGAGACGCTATCACCCACAGCCCGCGTGGGCGTGATCGGCACCGGTGCGAGTGCGATTCAAATCATCCCGCAACTCGCAGGGAAGGTTCAAAAGCTCCACATCTTCCAGCGCACTGCACCCTGGGTGCTACCCAAGATGGATGGCCAGGTCTCCCCTTTCGAAAAAAAACTGCTTGAGTTCGCACCCGGTCTGACCCGGCTGATTCGACTCATTCAATATATCAGGCACGAGAGCCTCGTGCTCGGATTCATCCGGACTCCCGGAGCGCTGCGCATCGGTGAATGGTTCGGGCATCGTCACATCAAAGCATCCATTTCCGATCCTGAATTGCGGCAAAAGCTCACGCCGTCCTTCCGCATGGGCTGCAAACGGATCCTCCTCAGCAACGAATACTATCCGGCACTTCTCAAGCCGGGGGTCGCGCTCGAAACCCAACCCATCGACTGCGTCACGCCAAACGGCATCCGACTCCGCGATGGCACGGAACGCCCTCTGGACACGCTCATTTTTGCGACTGGATTCAATGCATCGGAGGCGGGTCCGCCTTTTCCGATCACGGGGCGGGATGGCCGCACACTGGCCCAGGATTGGAATCAAGGCGCGAGTGCCTACCGCGGCACCACCGTGCCGGGCTATCCCAATGTCTTCATGATCGTGGGACCCAACACGGGGCTGGGTCACAGCTCGATGCTGCTCATGATCGAAGCGCAGACTAAGTATATCACTCAAGCGATTCAAAAAATCCTGCCCACGCCAGGACTCGCAATCGAGGTCTCCCCGGATGCGCACGACCTCTATCAGACTTGGCTCAATCGGCGTCTCCAAGGGACGATCTGGAATACCGGCTGCCAGAGCTGGTACCTCACTCGGGATGGGCGCAACCCGACGCTTTGGCCCGGCACCACTTGGGGATTCATGCGCATGACGAAGCGCTTTGATGCGGAGAACTACCGGATCGAACCCCCAGGACCCGGACGCTCATGAGCGAGAATCCGTTGCTCTCCAAAATCCGCGCCTGCGCCCCGGGGCTTCAGGCCGAAAAAGCTCAATCCGAGGAGATCGACCGCATGCTCGGACTCGACTCGGAGTCGGTTGAACAGGCCTTGATTGCGCGGGCACGCCAACAGAGCCGATCGGAGGATTTCCGCGACTGGGGTCCCGCACTCCACGGTCAGGACTATCAGACCTGGGTGGGACTCCCCGTGCAGTCGCTCATGACTCCTTACGCAGAAATCCTGAGAATGCTCGAAGTTCTCGCACCTCTGCCGGACGCGACCCTCACGGACTTGGGCGCGGGCTACGGACGACTCGGTTATATCACTCACCTGCGCTTTCCCAAAGCCAGGTGCCTTTCATTCGAATACGTTTCCGAACGGGTGCAGGAAGGCAACCGAATCTACGGTACCCTGCAGCCGGACCGTTTCCACCTGGTGCAGGCCGATCTGGCCTCGCCGGATTTCGAGCTTCCGCTCGCCGATATTCATTTCGTATACGATACGGGATCTCACGCCACGCTGCGCGCGCTGCTGCACAAGCTCAAACGGCAGGCTGCCACGCGCGCGATCACGGTCGTCGGGCGGGGACGGGGGATCCGTCATCTGATCGACTCCGAAAACCCCTGGCTTTCGGGCGTGATCGTCCCCGACCCTCACGACACCTTTACGGTATATAGAACCGCTTAGACCGAGTTCACCGTTCCGAGCAACTCAGGGACGGGCACTCGCGCCGGATCCACACCCACCTCACGCGCAAGTTCCAGCAGGAAATCCTTCATGAGATGGGCTCGACGGACTCCCTCGGCGCGGCCGGCGCGACTCTTCAAGGTGCCCGCCGTCTTGAACAGCTTCACGTAGAAATGGTCGATCGTGTAAACCAGGTCGTCGAGCTCGCGCTCAAGCGCGAACGGGTCATCCAAATCGTAGATCCGACGCTTGAGGAGACCCGCCACCGAAAAACAACGGGCGATGCCAATTGCGCCCAGACCATCGAGTCGGTCCGCATCCTGCACGACGCTTGCCTCGACGGTCCGAGGTTCGATCTGCGCACTGAAACTGTGAGCCTCGATTGCGTGATAAATATCATCGAGGTGCTCCTCGGGATAATCGACCTCGCGCAGGTAGTTGCAAGCCGCCTCCGCCGAAAGTTTGGAGGCCTGCGAGCGTCGGGGATCGTTTTTGGGAACATTGACGAAATCATGAAACCAGGCGGCCGGAATGACCACGTCCAGTCGGGCCCCCTCCTCCTGCGCCAGCCGCTTGGCTGTAGCGACGACCCGCCTGAAATGCGCAAGGTCATGAGCCGGATCGCTGCCGTAATCGAGATCGATCACCTTCCGTTCAAACTTCTTCTCCCACACCAGCAACTCGACGTCGGTCATCCTGCAAAACCTCCTCGCGCACCACGGGTTATCACGTTCCGCTCCTTTCTCCAGTCTCCCTTGCAAGGCGCGCCCCTGAATTGGGCAAAACATTCCCGTTAAGTGTCCGGGACGACACGCCGAAACAACTCATGAAGGCAGCGAGCGGTTCGCGGCCTCCCGGAGGGAGCGGAATTCTCCCCATCCAGGACGGAAAGGAAGCTAGGACCATGAGCCAAGGAAAAATGAACGCGAAAGCCAATGCCCGATTCCCGATCGCAAAGACCATGGAAATCCGGGATCTGAATGACGAACAGGGACAAGCCGCCCTTCAGGTCAAAGGCAAAGGCCGCGTGTCGGATCAGGCTCTCGAAGTCCTCGCTGCGGCGCCCGCAACCCGGGAAGCCATCGAGACCGACGTGCTCTATCAGCGGCTCGGTAACACCTGGTATGCATTCACCCAGGTCAACGACGAAGTTTACTACTCCAAAGTGAGCGAGGAGCAGGTCGCACAGGCCCGATATCAGGCGGCGAGCGTGGACCGTGTGGCGGCTCTTTTCGAAGACCGCGTGTCGGGCGGCAAGGCAACCAGCGCCGATAACGATATCGATCAGATGTTCCACAAGGCCGAGACCCGCACCGGCAATCGCACCCGCAACGGCGGCGGAAACGCATGAGTCACCAACTCAGAAAGTTCAAGTCTCCGAGCGCAAGCCCGGAGGCCGGAAAATCAGGTCCCGCGCCCGAGAGTCGCAACGACTCCGGCAAGGGGCCTGGTGCCGTTTCAGCGCTCCGGGACAAAGTCGCCCGCAAAGTGGCGCAAGATCCCGCCAAGGCCGCCAAGATCCTGTCTCTCTGGATCAACTCCTCCGCCAAATCCAAAAAATAGCCAGAATTCGCTTTGCGAGCGCCCGCGGATTGATATGCTCAATCCGTGAGAAACGGCCATGGACGCGGCAAACCACCTTTCACTTCCTTCAAAAACATACCTCTGCTCGAGCTCGGCTTTCAGCTCCTGCTCGTGGCTCTGAGCTTCTGGTCCTACCAAGCCTGGACCGCGCAGCCCAGGCCTGCGCACCGCAAACCGGGCTTTTCAACCCCCCCTCTCGCCGCCCCTGAGACCCTCCAACAGGTGGAGGAGCACACCGGCCAGGGACTCGACCCCGCCTATCGAGCTCACGAAAAGCAATGGGCGGAGTCCGTCGCCGGAAACCCCGCCCCCATTCCTCAGGAATGATATTTCACATCAAACGTAGTAGACCCGGGTATCACCCGTATCGCGGTGATTGTGCTCGGCATAAAGCTTCAGAAACCGGACGAACTGCAGGAAAGTCGGGTAGGAGCTCCAGCTCTTGTCGATCGTGCAGCCGTAGCGCACCATGCGATTTCCGCCGTCGATCGTCTGGCGGGAGTTCTGAATCGTCACGCCGATCTCAAGATACGTATCCTGGCTGAAGTACAGGCGGAAGGGCAGCTCGGTCAGATCCCGCGGCCAGGGATTTCTGGGATCGAAGCGGACCTGGAACGCCAGACCGTCTTCGCTGATATCCACCAGATCCACGCCGGCCATCGCATCGGTGGCGGTCACGCAGTAAACGGCCAGGAGATTTTTGAAGAAAATGCGCTCGGTTTTACGGCGCTTTTCCTCGATTTTCTGTTCGCGAACCTGGGAAAAGTCCACAAGCTCCCCGTTGGGATGATCCGCACCTTCGGTCGCACCCTGGGTGCCGACCATCGGGGTGATCCCCCCGGTCACGATGCGCATTCCGTTCCTGGTGCCGTTCCCCGAGCCCGCTCCCGAACCATTACTCTTGGACATATCTTCTTCTCCCGATTCCTGTTGCAGCCGGGCCTCCATGGCCCGACTCCTTCAGGATTCATTTCGGAAGAAGCGTTCGCCCCCTTGAGAGGGAATGATTTGCCGGGCAAACCGGCTCGATCAGCGGGATCTCCTAGGGAGCTTTTTCTGAGGCTTGGCAGTCGGATCCATGCGGACCGAATCCACCAGCACGTCGAGCACTCCGAGAAAGGACTCTACAGCCTCGATCGCGCCCTCACTGCAGCCCTCAAACTCGCCACCGACAAGGAACTGACGCTTTTGCGCAAGCTCCACCACTCGGGCCACGCGGAGGTGCAGGGGAATGAAGAGCGAGCGATTGAGATACAGGTGGAACTCCATCTGATCCCCGGGCTCGATCATAGGAGCCGCAGCATGCTCGAACACTTCGGCATCGATGCGAATTCCCACGCCGATCTCGCTCAGGTCCTCGACCTCCAAACGATGCGGTCCAAGAACAGGAAACGACGCGGATAAGGAGAATGTCTCCAAAACCGGTCGGCGCCGCGCGCGGCGCCTTTCCGCTTTGAGCTGCTCCTTGGAATTCTTGGCCATATCAAAGCCCCTCGCGCGAAGGCACGCCAGCCGGACTTTTTGGCTGTTTTTCAGCCTGCTCGAGCTTGGTGCGAAGAGCCCCCAGTGCGAACTCGGCCTCCGAGAGCGCCTGATCCCGCTGCGTCTTGATCGCGGCCTTGTCGATGGAGCCCGTGAAATACCCGTGATGCAGTCCATGGACCTTGAACACGGCTTCGCCCGCCTGCTGAACGAGCTTGAAGAGAACTCCGAAATGGAAATCCTTGTCCAAAAGCTCGGGCGTCCAATTGAGGTAGGCCTGTTGCAGTTGAGAATAGAAAAGCGTCCATTCCGAATGGAAGGCCTCCCACTGCCCCTGCTGGGATTTGCTCGTCTTGAGTTTGCTCAGCTTCTCGAACTGTTCCTTGGACGTCTTGAGTCGGTCCTCGAGATTGACCTTGTATTGACCGACTTCGAGGATCTCCTTGGCGGCCTTGGCCACCACGGATTCAAGGTAGGTTTTGAGCGCCGTGCGATAGGCCTCATCCTCGGCCCCGCCCAGGAAATACACTTTCTTGGATATCAGCTTGCGACCTTGCGGAAATCCTTCCGGCACTTTCATGCTGGCGGGAGCAAGCCCTCCCAGGATCTGCGCGACCGCCTCGGACTGCTGCTCCGACTCGTGGACGTGCACGAGGTACTGTCCCACCGGGATCGGAGTGCCATCGGCCTGCCTGAGAACCGCGGACCTACCGACGCGTTTTTCAAGGGTAGCCTTGAGCGTCGTGCTGAAAGAGAGTTGATTGAGGATGCGATCGGGCGCCCCGTCGATTCTGATATCAAACGAAGTGCCATCCGGCAGGTTGGACACAACGTGAAAAGCCGCTTGCATCGGATCCGTGCGATCCAGCGCGAGTGCAACGCGAGCTCCGTCGACTTCGGGAGATCCGAGGATCGCAGCCTTGAGTTCTTCGAGTTCATCTTCGGCCACCCCGTCGAGCTTGGGGAGAGGTGATACAAACTGACCAGCGGCGGGGATTTTTTCAACGAGCTTGAACACCAGCGGCTGAGTCAGATCCTTGACGCTCGACGTGACCCCCTGGACGGCCGGCATCGACAAGAGCGGATCGAAATACCCTTGAAGCCCTGCAAAGACTCCGCCCGCGGCTACGAGGGTCAACAGGAGGAATGAAATCAGTCCCCGTGAAACAGGAAGCTTTTTTCCAGGGGCTTTTGCCGCTGGACCCGCAGTGGCGGCCGCAGCCGGCGCAGCGGCTGCGGCTGCGGCGGTGGCCGCGCCACCGGCGCCCCCGAGCTTGGGTTCGGCACCGGAATTGGGATTCACCATTTCCACCGAGCGCGTGGGCTCGAGATTGACCGGCTGCAATTGCAGCATCGACGTTTTCTTCTCGGGCAGGGGTGCCGGGGCGGAACTCAGGAGGGGGCCGAAGTCAGCGATCGACGTGACCACTTCCCAATCAGCCATGCCGGAACACCAGGCGTAGGTCGCACTATCGAGCCCTCCGCCGGGTGCGAAACGCGGCCTGAGCTCCTCGAGCGAGAAGGGGCCCTCGGTGTTACCTGCGATATAGACATGCCATTTTTTATCTTTGAGCGCTTCCATGCGGATATGACAATCAGTTTAAGGTTGATCCCGCACTCTGCCAATAGCCATTCAAGATCAAGAAGTTGATACCAGCGCCAGAATCATGCCGATGCGACCTGATCGAGCACATCACCCGCCGGCAAAAGTTCCGGTGCCGGCGTCCCTTTGATCAGCCTCGCCTGTTCGATCAGTTTTTCGCCCGAGATCTTGGACGGGGCTTCGAGCTCGGAGAGCAAGCCCGCCATCGGGTCAAAACTCCGAAGCGCGAGATCCGAGTCCACCGTGCACGGCTCGATCCGCTCCCGCAAGGCCAAGGCCAGCCGCTCGCGCCCCTCGGCCTTCTCACGCATCGTTTGGATCGCACTCACGAGCACTTCGGCATCCCGGCGGAGGCGATCCCGGGCTTCGGTCGGATCTCCCGACGGATTGCCCTGCGAAATCCGGAGTGCGGCCAGTACCACGTTCATCGCAAGTGCCTCAGCCTTGATCGAGGCCGAGACCAGCGCGCGGGTCTCCCGCCTCTCCAGTTCGATATCTCTGAGGGATTCATGCAACCGCCGGTTGAGCGCGACGACCGACTCGCGCGCCCCGGCCGAAGAAAGTCCGATATCACGAGTCACTCGCAGGACCGATTTCACCGCTTGCCCGAGTTCCCGGAGACCGGTGGTCGCCTGCTGACTCCAGGATTCAAGGGCGGTGGGCGAGATTCCCAGTGCGGATTTCGGCGATTCGGGGGCTTGGGTCGCGGGCGCAGGCACCTCGACCGGTACCTCGCGGATCACCTCGCGAATGACTTCTTTTTCGACCTCGCGGATTTCAATCACCGGTTCGGAGGCTTGGGCGACTTGTCGGGTGCGCCACGCAAGGTAACCGATGAACAAATGGACGGCAAAGAACACAACGACGAGGAGGTCCGAGGCGGGTTTGGAAAAAGCACCCAGAAACCCGGGTGCGGGCGCATCGACTTCGATCTGCACGGCGCCGGACTTTTCATCCGACCCGATCTTTTTGATATAAGTCAGGCGCGCACGGTCGCCGGAGAGACTCCAATGCTCAGAGCGAGACCCCAGCTCCTCCGGATCCGTGCGGGAGATCCGAATCACCCGCGGCTCCACTCCCTGCGAGAGCTGCAGGATCGTCCATGCGAGAGGATCCTTCTCCCCCTTCATCCGCGAAGAGAGCATCAGTCCCTCGGCCTGGGTGGCGACCTGCCGACTGATCCGGAGCGCGTTCTCCTCCCGCCACTGCGTGGTCCGCACGGTCGTGAACAGAAGCACGACTGCGGTCCAAACGAGCGCCGCGAGAACGCCGATTGCGGCGACCTTGAGTGGCGGACGAGTGTGTTGAATCGGACCCGGATTCTCCATCAACCCGCCTATCGGCACGCTGAAGGCGGGAAATAACAGGGAAAATTCTACCGAGCAGCCCGGGTGGATCGAAGTAGACAAAGGGCCGCTTTTTCAAGGCGTCGTCGAGCAACTGCTGATATCGGGTCTGGAGCTCGGCCGCCAGGCGCTCCATCCGCGGCAGGTCGTCGGCATCCTCCGGCCGATAGCTCGACAGATCCAGGGGCGGCATGAAGTGGATGTGCCACTTGGCCGGCAGGGGCAGGAAGCTCAGTGGCAAAGGAAAGGTCACTCCCTTTTCACGTTTTCCCAGCCGGACCCGGGCCAGATTGATATGAGTCTCCTCGGCACCGATCACGATGCAGGGCACGATGGGCTTTCCGGTGCGGACCGCAAGCCGCACAAATCCGGTACGGAAACGCTGCAGTTGATATGCTTTCAGGCTGGGCTTGAAGCTCCCTTCCTCGCCCTCCGGAAAAAGGAGCAGCAACTTGTCACGCTCGAGCACTTCGAGGGCATTGGCGTGGGAGGCTTCGATGCAGCCCAATTCACGCGCGATATTGGCGAGGACAGGCGCAAACTCCAGGTGCTTCCAATAAGTGAGGATACGCGGCACACGGCCGCTCGACCGGAGGATCTGGTCGGCAACGAGGACGGCGTCAAATCCCGCGCAGCCCGAATGATTGGGCGAAATGATGGCCCCGCCTTCGAGCTCTTTGAGGTGTTCTTCGCCGGTGACTTCGATCCGCAACCACCGCCGCATCGCCTCCACCGTGACGCCCGGAAAAATCCGATACAGCATGCGCACGGCCGGGGACTCCCCGCGTGCCCCTGATTTGTTCCGCCGCAACGCCAAGAGCTTGGCGGCCCTCCGCTTCCTCCGCTGAGGTCTCTCGCCAGAAACTGCTGTCCTATTCCTTGTCGTGACTTTCACGCTGCTCCTCCGGTTGCTCTGCGCTGACCTCTTGAATCCGAGATTAGAGATCGGTAATTTCCTCGAGACGGTTTAGAGAATTGCAATCAACTCAGTGACGAGTCCGCGCGCGGGTTTGCCGCGGAACTCGATCGGCCCAAAGCAGGAACCGCGCCAGCGCATCCGGCCGGAACGAAAGGAATGCATCATGGATTTCATCCTCGCGATCGATCAAGGCACCACCGGCACGACCGCACTTCTGATGGACACGCAGCTTAACCGGGTCGCCGAGGCTTCCATCGATTTTCCGCAGCATTTCCCCAAGCCGGGCTGGGTGGAGCACGATCTCGAGGATATCTGGACCACGGTGCAGCAGACCATCCGCGAGGTGACGCGGACGATCGATATCAAAAAAATCGCCGCGATCGGAATCACCAACCAGCGCGAGACACTCTGCTTCTGGGACCGAAAAACCGCCAAGCCGCTCGCGCGAGCACTCGTCTGGCAGGATCGCCGCACCGCCGATCAATGCCGCGAATTGCGCGAAAAAGGACTGGAGGAGAAATTCCAGCAGGCCACCGGACTCCTGCTGGACCCCTATTTCAGCGGAACCAAGGCCGCGTGGGCTTTGAAAAACCAGGAAGCCGTCGCTCGCTCCGCGCGCGATGGCACGCTTGCCGCCGGCACGATCGATTCCTACCTCCTTGCACGCTTGACTGGAGGAGAGGTCCACGCGACCGAGCCGAGCAATGCATCCCGCACGCTCTGCTTTGATATTAATAAGGTCCGGTTTTCCGACGAGCTCTGCGAAATGCTCGGCGTCCCGCGCGAAATTTGGCCCGAGGTCAAGCCCTCGGCGGGAGTCTTCGGACGCACGCGCGGCGTGACGGGACTGCCGGATGGGATTCCGATCAGCGGCATCGTCGGCGATCAACAAGCGGCGCTCCTCGGCCAGGCCTGCACCCGCGAGGGAATGGCCAAGTGCACCTACGGCACCGGAGCCTTCATTCTGATGAACACCGGCAAGACCCTCGCTCGCTCGCGCCACCGCCTCTTGACGACCATTGCCTGGTCGCTGCGCGAAGGTGATATAACTTACGCACTCGAAGGCAGCGCCTTCATCGCGGGAGCCGCCGTGCAGTGGGCCCGCGACGGAATGAAGCTCATCCGATCGGCCGAGGAGATCGAGGCGCTCGCAGCCTCCGTGCCCGACAGCGACGGCGTGACTTTCGTGCCGGCACTGACCGGCCTCGGCGCGCCTTGGTGGAATCCAGAAGCCACAGGCATGTTCACCGGTCTGACACGCGGGACAACCCAGGCCCACATGGCGCGCGCGATCCTCGAGGGGATTGCGTTCCAGAATGCTGATATCTTGAGCGCGATGCAAAAAGACCTGGGTCGACCGATCGAGAGTCTCAATGTGGACGGCGGAGCCGCCGCCAACAACCTGCTCATGCAGTTCCAATCCGACATCTTGGGAGTGAGATTGCGCCGCCCCCGCTACCTCGAAACCACAAGCCTGGGCGCCGTTTTTGCGGCCGGCCTCGGTGTGGGAATCTGGAGCGACCTGGCCGCAATCGAGAAGACCTGGAAGGAGGATCGCACGTTTGCGCCGACCTTTGGCGACGATCGCCGCGCGCGCGAGCTCGCGCGGTGGTCTGCTGCGGTGGCGCGGGTCAACTGGAAGGGGTGATATTGAAGCAGGAATTCAAGGCCTGCTCTCGATGATCACGCGGACGTGACCATCAAACACCTGCTTGAGCACTTCGGGTGTGATGATGGAGGTTTTAGTCTTTTGCGTGGCCTCCTGAGCACGTCGCGCAAATGGGTCCTCCCTCCCGAACGCAAGGTAATGTACCGACACCTCGAGCGCGCAGGAGACCCTACGCAGTTGCTCGAGATTCTGCACGGCGCGCCCGTTGCTCCACCCATGCAGAGTGGTTTTGGGCACGCCCGAGCGGCGGGCCAGAGTCGCAAGACTCCAGCCCTTTTGCTCGAGGAGTATATGGATCATCTTTCCCAGAGTCACGATAGTCCCCGGCGGCGGCGCGTCCGCTCAAAACGTGAATGCAGCTCCGAACTCGATCGAACTATTGAATCCGCTGGCCAGCGAATATCCGGCAAATGTGACCTGCGGAGCGATATTGAAATCACCCGAGGCCGTGATTCCGTAGCCGGCACGTGCCAAAAATCCGAAACCTGACTCGCCCTCAAGTGTGGTCTCAGTCGTGCTCGTGGTGATCTTGGCACTCGTCGAAACAAGACCGACATCCGCACGAGCGTAGAGCCCTTGATTGTCGTTTCCAAAAGACTGTCGCAACGACGCCCCGATCAGCACGTGATTGATGGTCATCGAGATTTCGTTGTCGGCGGCATCGAGGTACTTGTAGGCGTCCGCAAGCGCATGACTGGCGACGCCGAGGCGGGTGGAGTCCGCAAGCTTCCAAGAAACGGCGAAATCCACTGCGACAGCGGCCGCCCCGCTCCGATCGATCTCAGTCGAATAACTCGGGCTTGCGTAGCCTAGGCCGATATCCCAAAGCGGTCCGTCCTTGGCATGAGCATCTGCTGCGCCCAAAGCCATGATGACGAGAGAGAGGGCTGCAAAGTTTGCGACAAAGGTTCTTCCTTGATTCATCACGCTGTATCTCCGTTCAAAGTTCACTGCAAAAGGCACGAGTTGCCCCAATTCAAGTTCACCGTGGCCGAATTTGATATCTCAACCACGGTGTCCTCGAGAAAGGACCCGGAACGACATCATCCCGGATTGCCATCTCCCAAGGATGCCGCAATTCACTCGGGCGACAATCCGCAGGACAAAGAATCCCGCACCCGGGACGCTCGGTTCCGGAGGCGGTACGCACCGGCAAGTCGTTGCGAGCTGCGTCCGATTTTGCAGAGTTCAAAGTAAATGAAAGAAAAATACCTACCCGGGAAAACCCGGGTGTACCCCGGAGCCCCGATCTAAAGATCAGCTAAATTTCTGAAATAACTGATCTTTTCGGGCCGGCTTTATACCGGCCGGCAGTTCAAAGGCGCCCGAGATCAATCCCTGACGAGCACCTTACTGATATCACTCACGCGCGCGATCGTCTTGATGCGCACGCCGTCCTTGTTGGAAGCGCGCCAGCGCTCGAGCAGGGACTTGGGAGTGGACTCGGGGATGACGGCAGTTTTGAATCCGAGCTTGCCCGCTTCGGTCAGACGGGTGTCGATCTGACCAATCCGACGGACTTCGCCCGTGAGGCCAAGTTCACCCATCCACACCCAGTCGGGCGGGAGCGCGCGCTCCTCGATGCTCGACCAGATGGCGGCCGCCGCTGCGAGATCGCAAGCGGGTTCGCTGAGCTTGAGTCCCCCCGCCACATTAAAAAACAAATCATTTTGCGCAAGCTTGACGCGCAAGTGGCGCTCGAGGATCGCGGCGATCAGTGATATACGCGAGGAATCCATGCCCACACTCGTGCGCCGGGGTACGGCAAGTCCGCTCGGGGCGACCAGTGCCTGGAGCTCGATCAGGAGCGGACGCGAGCCCTCCATCGAGGAGGTGATCGCAGTACCGGAGACCGCTTCCTTGCGTTCGCTCAAAAACAACGAGGACGGATTGCTCACTTCAGCAAGTCCCTCGCCTTCCATTTCAAAAACCCCGAGCTCGCGCGTGCTGCCAAAACGGTTTTTTACGGTGCGGAGCAGACGGTACGAGTGACCGCCATCCCCTTCAAAATAGAGCACCGTATCCACCATGTGCTCGACCACTTTGGGGCCCGCAATGGATCCCTCCTTGGTCACGTGACCCACGAGCCAGACCGCGATGCCCGCCGATTTAGCAAGCGCCATGAGGCGCGCCGCGACCTCGCGCACTTGAGACACACTGCCGGGTGCGGCCTGCAGGAAGCCGCTCGAGAAAGTCTGAAGCGAGTCCATCACGATCACGTTGGGCTCGAGTTCCTTGACGGTCGCAAACACGCGCTCGAGCTGTGTTTCGGCGGCAAGGTATATCCTTCCGCGGCTCTCAATCCCCAGGCGCCGCGCGCGCCCGCGGATCTGTTCAATCGACTCTTCGCCACTCACATACAAGATCCTGAGCTCGGGACTCGATGCGATCACTCCGCGCGCCATCTGGAGGAGCAGCGTGCTCTTCCCGATCCCGGGATCCCCCCCAAGCAGGATAAAACTATCGGGGATCAGGCCGCCACCCAGCACGCGGTCAAGCTCCCCCATCCCGGTTGCGATCCGTCGGTGGGTGTCGCGACCGATATCACTCGCGTGACGCTCGCTGGTCGCGCCGCTGGCGAGATCTTCTTCGAGTGGTACCCAGTCAGGCGCATTGCCGCGTGATATCGACGAACCGTGCGGGAAAGCATCGAGCGCCACACCGGAGCGCCCTTCGCGGGCGAGCGCACGTTCTTCCTTGGCGAGAAAGGCGGCTTCTTCGGCATCGTCAAGCGATTGACGGGTGGCGCGCGCTTTGCCGCCCAGGGTCTTGAACTCCGAGCGCACGGCCGCAAGCGAGCTCTCCGCCACCTGGGGCTGGACTCGCTCCTCGACCAAGGTGTTCCAAGACTCGCACCCCGGGCAGCGACCGAGCCATTTGGGATTGATATGCCCGCAGGACTGACACACGTAGTGGGTTTTGACTTTTCCGCCGGAGGGTGAGGCCATGATTAGGCCTTAGCATGGGGCTCGAGTCCCGTGGTACTCTGGAACCCGAGGAGACAGCAAATGGGACGTCGCGGCGACGGCAGGGATGACGACTGGAGAAGGCGCAGGGAGCGCGAGGATGAGTCCGAGCGCGAGCACGAGCAGAAACAAGTGCGCGAGCGGGGCGTGCTGCCGTCGGGCCGAAATCTCGGCACCGAGGGACTGAGTTCGGATCCCGCGCAAAAACTCCTCGAACTCCTGGATCGCGCAGGTCCGATGATGGAGCAGCTCAACAACCTGTATGCGATGTTCTTTGCTGGCGTGGAGAAGCGCCCCCCCATCGAGCGGCGCCAGGTGCTCGAAGCTGTCATGCAGCAAATTGCGGGACTCCCACGACCGACCCCGGCGGTGGCGTTCCGAGTGCAGACGGTGATGGCGAGTTTTACCGCCCATCGGGACCGCTGGGACAAGCAACTGCGCGACCGCGAGAACGGCAAGCGCTGAGGCGGTCCGGATTCCGGACAGATGTCCAAATATCACTCACGGGCTCGAGTGGCGCGATGCCTGACAGTCAGCGGGGGTGAATCGCCCAAAACTGACGTAGACCGCTCGCGAGCTCACAGAAAACGGCGTGAAAATCCCTAGTTTTGGCAAAAATCAGGGTGTCTTGGGTGTTTCAACTCTTCTCACTGTTGAGGACTCCAAAAAGTTCAAGGCACTGAGCATATCTTTTGCTCTCATGGGCGCGCTTCGAGGAGCGCCCGATGAAAAAAAGGACCTATCATTTTGTATCTAGAGCTAGACGCGGACTCCATCCCCTGGTGACGCGGGATCGAGGACTCGCACTCTGGGGGAGTCTCAGAAAAGAATTCCCCGACAACACTCTGGCCTGCGCACTCATGCCTAATCACTTTCACATCGCCATCGTCACGGCAAATCCCGCTCGAGTGAGGCGGTCCATCGGAGTGATCCTCCGAAATCACTCCCGGAGATTTTCTCTGGGACAATCCATATGGACCAGACAACCCCCCATTCCCTTGCCCGTGGATCGGGAAAAGCTTGGGCGCCTCATCCGTTACATCCACCTCAACCCCTGCCGAGCCAGACTCAATCCCGATCCATGGAGCTGGGAGTTTTCAACGATTCGAGATCACTCCCGAGAAAGCCTCATGCCTTGGGTAAAGCCAGACCTGCTCGAGGACGTGCTCCTCAAAGACCCGCGAATCTGGACGGAGGAACATGATCGATTGCTTTCGCTCGACACGACTGTCAAGCCCGGCATCACCAACGAGCGTTTGCTTCGCGCGGGGTTCGATCAGCTCTCCCATGACCAAGTCCAGCAGGCCGTGGCCGCACTTTTCTCCTGTGAGAGGGCATCTCTGAGGCGCCGAGGGGAGCCCCGAGACTTCGTAGCCCAAGCACTCCTTTCTCAGAGCACCTGTGAGCAATCCCTCATGGACCTGGCCAAGAGCATGGGCGTGGACCGTAAGCGCCTGGGACGGATGCGAGCTCATCCACTCACCGAGAGGGCGAAACGCGCAATCCGGGCGCACGCCTTTTTGATCCACGACAGTCGGAGCCACTGAAACGCCCAAATGTGCGAAAATCCCTGCTCAAAAAGAGGATATTGAGCACTATTAAGACCTCGGGCGAGCCATCCACGCTGAATTTGGGCGATTCACAGCGTCCGACTGTCGCGCATCGCGGGAGGCACCTACAATATCACCCCCCCACGAGCGCGACCAGCCCGGCCTCATCCAGGACGGGGACTCCGAGCTCGCGCGCTTTCTCAAGCTTGCTGCCGGCCTCCTCGCCAGCCACCACGTAGTGGGTTTTCTTGGAGACGCTCCCGGAGACTTTGCCTCCGTGCTCCTCGATCAGCCGAGTCGCATCCGTGCGCGAAAGCGTGGGGAGCGTGCCGGTCAGCACCAGAGTCTTGCCGGCAAGCTTACCCATGCCACCGCCCCGCTTGGGCGCCACAGGTGATATCACCCC
>Ga0172372_10006536_pt1 | contig 15897 bp, 9 predicted proteins | sample LakKiv5m_2_FD_114544 | JGI IMG/M metagenome (GOLD analysis project Ga0172372, IMG submission 114544) | Freshwater microbial communities from Kabuno Bay, South-Kivu, Congo - kab_092012_9.5m | ecosystem: Environmental > Aquatic > Freshwater > Lake | place: Democratic Republic of the Congo...
CGCTGACCGCTGACCGCTGACCGCTGACCGCTGACCGGCCGGTTCTTGAAACACAAACACAACAAACCAGAAATCACCCGCTATCGCTTCTGTGAACCCAAAAACGCTGTGGTGTCCGCCAGACGATTCCGAAATGCCACCGTCAGCTCACACAACTCACGCAGTTCACGCACGTCCCGCTGCACGTCCCCGCACAATCCCTCGGTCGCCGGAAATAACCCCTCGCCCACTCGACATTCCGCCAGCCGCTCAGCCAGACCCACAGCCGCCGCCGTGACCGCTCGCTGCAGCCGCTGCACAAACCCCCACAGCACCAGACCACACCACACCAGCAGAAAAAAGAGCGCCGGAATGTAGAAGTCAATCGTCAGCAGCGGAGCCGCATCAGAGGACCGCCCCAGCAATGGCGCCAAAAATGAGCTCCAGAAAAAGTTGTGCCCCATCCGCAGCGTAATAAACACAGGATACACCAGCAGCAGAAACTCAAAAATACGCCGCACTCCCGCCGCACCCAATGACTCCGACAGCTCCCCCAGCAACCGCTCAACAGACTGCCGCACATCGGCCAGAAAACGGCCCTCGAGGGCCGCCGCCTGCCTGCGCAGCAACGCCAGTTCACCGCCCGCCTGCAGCTCAGGCACCACCAGCTCGGCCGCCCGCGCAAAACCGGCAGCCTGCAGTCGCGCTTCCTGCAGCTGATGATCGGCTGCTCCCGCCGTCAGAACTCGCTCAAGCCCCGCTTCCTCAGACTGCTCCTGCACACGCGCCTGCAGCCATCGCGCCCCCTGCACCGCTCCAATCAGGGCCATCTGAGCAGAACTGCGAGCACGCAGGAAGGTCAGAGACGCCAGAATTCCCCCCAACCCGTTATACACTCGCAGCAACAGCGACAGCGGACTGAATCCCCAGCGATCCGTGACGGCCGACAACAGCCGCCGCTCCCACAACCCGCGACTCCGCAGCAGCTCCTGCTGCAGCTGCCCACTCATCTGCCGCTGCAACTGCTCACGCTGCTCCGCCAAAAACTCCTGCAATCGCTCTACCTGCGGCAGCCGCTGCTGATACTCAGCCTGCCCCGTCTCCAGTACCTCCTGCAGCAAATCCACCAGATTGGCTCGCCGCACCGCCAGCCGTCGCGAACTGCCCAGCTGCCGTGACAGCAGTTCCTGCAGCCGACCAAACTCACCCGTCGGGCGCAATCCCTGCTGCTGCTCGGACAACGCCTTGCGCGAATCCACAAAAAACTGCTCCGACACCTGATACCGTTCAGACAGGACCCGCCGCCAGTCGTCCCGTATATCCACGTCCTGATCAGCATGCGTCTGCACAAACACCAGCCGACAGCCAGCCGCCGCATCCCCCAGCTCTTCCGCGATCCGCGCACTGCGATATTTTTGCTGCGTCGAAGCGACCAGCAGCACATCACAGTACGGCAGCAGCGAACGCAGCCGCTGCAAATTCCCACCCGGCTCAGCTCCCTCGCTGGTATCCGGATCCGGACAGTCCAGCAGCACCAGGTCCCGCAGCACAGGAGCATCAATTCGCCGCACCAGACACTGGTCAACAGGCAGCCCCGTCGCCTGCAGATCGAAATCCGGATGCACCAGCAGCACCGGCTGCTTCGTCGTCGGCCGTTGCCGCCCGGCCAGCGCAACCTCCTGCCCCACCAGAGCATTCACCAGAGTACTTTTGCCGGTGCCAGTCCCACCGAACGTGGCCACCACCAGCGGAGTTTCCAGTCGCAAACGCACCGTCTGCACCCGCTCCAGCACCCGCAGCGTCAACGCTCGCACAGTCTCAGCCGGACGCCACGCAGGCCCCCCCTGCGCCCAGCGACGAACTCGCGCAGCCAGTTCATCAATCTCAAACAGCAGCGTAATCTGCTTTAATTCACCCGAAACCTGCATCACTTCTCTCCCCCAGCTGCATGCCACAGCCCGTTTTCCGATTTAAGCAGCTGCCTGACTGACTATGGCCAGCTGCTGCAAAGATCGCTGCACAGCAAGAAATTCGTCAGAATTCGCCAGACCGGCCGCCCGCTGCAGCTCGTCCGGCAAATCACCCAACAGCTCACGCTTCAGAAATTCCGCCAGCCACGCTCCCCGCCGCGCAGCAAATGATGCCTGCAGCTGATGAAACCACGCCTGCAACAACCCGGCGCCGGACCCCGCCGCGGCCGCCACCGCAGCCTCGCCGGCGATCGCTGCCGTGGCACCTCCCGCCACATCCACCGCAGCATGGACCAGTGCCGCTGCCGCCGCCTGCCCCAGCAGCGGAGCAACCAGATCACCAGCCGGTCCGAATCCCAGCGAAAACAACACGACACTGGTCACCGGACGCACCGCCGCTGACAAATTATTGGCGTGCCGACACAGCCGAAAGACCTCCGGACTGGCAGCCTCCGCATGCTCCATCTGCTGGTCCACCACCTGCCGCAATTCGAGCTGCAGATCTGTGGCCCCATGAGCCACCCGGAGCCGCTCCAGCAGTCGACCACGAACCGCCGGTTCCAGCAGACTCTGCAGCCGCGCACGAATCAGCGGACTGCCACCATCCGCCAGCACCTGCAGCCGCTGAAACACTTCCTCCACCACCGATACGATCACGGACCATTCGCGGCCGGCATACTCTTCCAGCGGCGGCACATCAGGAGCAGACTGCAGTGCCTTGCGGGCAGCTCGTACCGGCCACAGCAAAGTCACATTCAATGCGGCATACGCTGAGGTGATCGAACGGGCCCAGCCGGTACGGCGACTGCCCCACCAGTCCTGTAACAGCTGCGCTGCCACCGCTGCCGGAGGTACCGGCCAGCCACGCACCTGAATCAGCCCCTGCTGCGTCAGTCGTGCGGCCGCAGACTGCAGCGTGGCCGACGCCCGCTGCAGCTCACGCAGCCAGCCCCCTGCCCCGCGTTCCGGATGCAGCAGCTCCTGCAGGCTGCCCTGCAATGTCTTCAGACGTATCTCGGCAAACCTGAGCCTTGCTAGGTGCTGTGCAGGATTGACCGCCAGCGTCGGATCCACAGACTCGCCCGAAACACCCGCCGCACAGCATGCATGCCGACGTTCAAAAAACGGCAGCCGCAGGGATTCGGCAGCCCGACGATCGGCTGGAGCCAGATACACGGTTTCGGGACGCAGGCCGGTTTCGTCGCAAAATGTCTGCAGCCAGATCGGCCAGTACGGCTCGTCCTCAGGCAACAGCACCTGATTGAAGACAACGATCACTGTCCGACCTTCCCGCGCAGCCCGCCGAAAGAATTCCTTCACCGCAGCGTCGTTATACTTCTGCTGCGTCAGCACCGCGATCAGGACGTCCGCGCAACGCCGCACCGCATCAGCTCGCAGCCAGTTCGTCCGGGCATCACTGTCGATATCCGGAGTATCCAGCAGCAGCAGCGATTCAGGCAGATCACCAGATTCACGCCAGAACAACAAATTCTGTTCTGTCTCCTGCAGCGTCTGATCAGCCGAGCTCCACGGACGTAATTCAAAATCCGGAAAGATGGCCTGCAGGGAATGCTGCTGCTGAAACCCCGCAGGCAGCAGACAAGTCGGATGTTTGGTTCCGGAAGCCAGCGGACTGACAGCACTTGCCGGACTGCCGGCCAGATGATTGAAGATCACGCTCTTGCCGATATTGGTGCCGCCCACCACCGCTGCAGCCAGAAAGGCGGACTGCCCCAGCTGCGGAGCCAGTTTCTGGCGCAGCAGCTGATGCCATTCAGTTGCCTCGACCGGATCCGTCTGCAGCAGCACTGCAGCCCGCTGCAGCTGCTGAACAGCCTGCAGCAGCCCCTGCACGGCTGTCGCACACTGCTGAAATCGCTGGTCAGTTGTCAGTACCTGATTCATACGAATTCCGTGAAGGTCAGCCGCGGCGAAGCATGCAGCCGACCTGGACATGCGGCCCGGTGACAGCCATGGATCATCAAAACTCAGCCGACAGCATACCACGCGACGGCACCAGACGAGCCAAAAATCGGGTACCAGCAATACCGATTTTGCAGCAGCTCAGACACGCTGTCTTTGCGGGAATCCATGACCTGCGTTGTCACTCCTCAGTCGGTCTTCTATGATTCCCCGCGCGCAAAGTATTTCAGGATGACTGGACAGGAGATTTCCGCTCATGGCTCGTTTCGGCGTCATTCTGCCCGCCGCCGGCAGCAGCACTCGCATGACCGGCTTTCAGAAAAAAAAGCCTTTTCTGGACCTGAAAGGACGTCCTGTATGGGTCCGCACGGCCGAACATTTCCTCGGCCGAAACGACGTCTGCCAGACCATCATCGCCGTCTCACCCGACGACCTTGACTGGTTCCGCGAGACCTATCGGGCCAATCTTGCCTTCATGGATATCCAGGTTGTGGCGGGCGGTGCATCACGGGCCGAAAGTGTGCGCAATGCCATCCGGCAGCTGGGCCCGGACGTTGAGTACATCGCGGTCCACGACGCTGCTCGACCGCTGCTGGCAAACCGCTGGATCGATGAAATCTTCGCCGCAGCCGAACAGCACAAAGCCGCCATCCCCGGGCTGCGGATCAGCAGCACCGTGAAACGCGTGGCGGCCAGCGGACGCATCACTGAGACAGTAGACCGGACCGGACTGGTTCAGGCACAAACGCCCCAGGTTTTCGAACGCGGTGTGCTTGAAAAGGCCTTCGCCATCTGCCGCAATCTGGCGACTGCCACCGATGAAGCCTCAATGGTCGAAGCCGCCGGACATCCAGTGCAGGTCATCGACGGCTGGCCCATGAACATCAAAATCACCACAGCCGAAGATTTCAGACTGGCTGAGCTGTTTGTCGGAGCTTTGCCAAAACCCGCCAGCCTGGGCGGGCTGCACCCGTTTGGAGACGAGCTGTTTCGCTGATTACTCAAGCAGCCATTCCGTCAGTCGCCAGTCCATCCAGCGACGATCGGGATCCAGACCGGCTCGACCAATAAACCCCAGATGCCCGCCGTGCGGAGTCAGGCAGAGAGTTACATTCGGCGGCAGCTGAGCATCAATCAGCGGCTGCGGACAAACTACCGGGTCGTCCTGAGACGCCAGAATCGTCGTGTGCACGCGAATCCGCCCCAGCACCGGCAGGCTGGAAGTCTGAGTATAATAGTCGTCGACGGAGGCAAATCCGGCCACCGGCGCCGTATACAGATCATCAAATTCGTACATCCGCCGCGGCAATCGCTTGACCTGTGCCAATGGCAGCTCGTCACGCCACAAAGTGGTCTGCACGATCTGACTGAGCAGCCGGCGAGTAAAGTACCAGTCGTAGCGCTGACCAGCCGTGGTTGCCGCCAGCCGCGCTGTGCACTGATGCAGATCCACCGGCGGACACACTGCAACCGCCCGATACAAACAAAACGGCAGGTTTTCCGCGTTGTCGCCAAGATACTTCAGCAGGATGTTTCCGCTGAGCGAAAAGCCGGCGATGGAAATTGGTGAACCCGGGCACAGTCGTTCCAGCATCGCCACCGCTGCCGCAATGTCTTCCGTGCGACCCGCGTGATATGGTGAACGAGCCAGCTGAGCTGCCGCACCGCAGCCCCGATGATCCATCCGAAAAACTCGCACGCCCATGGCAGCCAGCCGACGCGCCAGTCGTACCATGTAACCGCTTTGATGAGACCCCGAGAGGCCGTGCAGCAGCAGCACGACATGGTCGCCACGCTGCCAGCTGCCCGGCATGTCGTCGTGCAGCACAGCCCGGTCGTCATCCTGCAGCCGCAAATGCCGCGGTACTGTCCCCGGCAGAGATACTTTGCCAGGAAACAGACTGGCGACAACCGTCTGCAGATTGCCACCCCACAATCCGCGAGCAGGAACGAAATCAGGCACTCCGGGAACCGGCCAGCAGCGTACGATCTGTCCGTCAGACCGCTTTGCCGTGCCCGCCGGCGACGAAGTCGCTGCGACGCGACTGCAATGATCACCGGCGGCAGTATGAGAACTTGCGTTTTGCATGAACAATCATCACAGGCTAAGTCGAGACAACCGGGTGTGAGAACTGGCGAATACTATTCCAACCCGCTCCCGGTTCGGGAGTCGATATGAGAAATCTGTCAAAATCCACCGAAAATCCTGCAGACGCCAGAGATGGGAATCGGCAGTTTTCGCGCCGCTCACAATTCGATCAGCCGCAGGAATCGCGACAGCCTGACGTCAGATTGCCTGGATTCTCCGGATAACGGCCCGGCAAATCCTCTCCATACCAGCGTTCCAGAATTCTCTGCCAGTCGTCCCACGACTGCACAGCAATGAAATCCGCCCGCACCTGCGCAGACTGCGGATGCCAGGCAGAATAGAACAAACAGAACTTGCGCACCTGCCGCAGCACCATGTTTCCCGGCAGCACCTGTCCGGCCAGCTCGCAGTGTCGCCGGATCACACGGACCTGCTCCTGCAGCCGCGGCGGTTCAGGCAGCGGTAATCCCCGCAACAGAGCTGCACACTGACTGTAGATCCAGGGGTTACCGATCGATCCGCGAGCAGCCGTCACCCCATTCACGCCCGTCTCGCGAATCATTCGCACGCAGTCTTCAGCCGTAAACAAATCACCACTGCCAAGGATCACAGCATCAGGAAACGCTTCACGCACCTCACGCAGAAATGACCAGCGACTGGGCCCGACATACTTCTGCTCGACCGTCCTGCCGTGCACCGTCACGGCGGCAACACCGATCCGCTGAGCTGCCTCGAAGATCCGGAAAAACTGATCACGGCTTTGCGCCGAGTCGTCCACACCACGCCGCATCTTGACCGTCACCGGCACCCGCGACGGCACGGCGGATCGCACTGCGTCCAGAATCTGAATTGCAGTCTCTGGCTGCCCCAGGTGATACCCCCCGCGACAGCGACCGGAAGCACGCTTTGCCGGACAGCCGAAGTTGATGTCAATCACATCAAATCCAGCGTCCACCATCCGCGTTGCCGCCAGTGCGAACAGATCAGGCTCAGACCCGGTCAGCTGCGCACCCACGGGATGATCCTCTGCACGCACCAGCAGATGATGCCGCGTTTTGGCCCGATCCTTCAGGTTCGCTACAAATGAGTCGATGGCAACTTCCGCGATGGAATAAGGAGCACCTGATTCGCGAGCCACCGCGCGCATCGGCCAGTCGCTGTATCCGCTGAGAGCCGCCTGCACGACAGGCAGCCCCAGCCGGATATCACCCAGATACAAACTGCCAACTGACCGCAATTCCTGCTGACGTTCGCTCACCGGGCTGCCGTTGATTCACCTGCCGAAGTTCCGGCCTGCTTCAGCAGACCATACAGATCGAGCTTCACATACGGCATCTCGGCAGCCGGTTTCGTATGGCTGGCATTGGCCACATACAGCAGCCCGTCCTGCGGCACAAACAGCACGTTGTGCAGATTGGATGACATCGCCACCGGACGGCTCATCAGCCACTGTGCCAGTTCAGTATCAATCTGGCCGTGCTTGTCAGTGACACGCTTCCGCAGTTCTGTCAGACGACTGCCGGCGGACAGTACAACGGTATCCGGAATGCCTTCGCCCAGACGCTCGTGCCCCTGCCCCGAACGGATGAATTCAATCGACTGCGGAGTAGCTGCGACACCCACCGCCTCATTGGTTTCACCGTCAGCAAATACATAGTAATACTCACAGGTTCGCGGACTGTCAGTCCACAGCTGCTGCACCTCGGCCAGTGTGTCACATTCTTCCAGAGCACGTCGCATCAAAGTCGCCATGGGCGCTCCATCCCACTGACCTTCACCACGACCACCCATCTCACCCAGAGAAATCTTCTCAGCATTCATTCCGCTGACACTGCCCACAAACCCGGCATAGCCGACATTCGCAAAAGCAAAATACCCCTTCGGCTGAACCACAAAGGTCGTCGCCGCATCCTGCAGACCGATCGTTGTCATGTAGTCCAGGACGCGACCATGATACAGCTTGCCACCCTTTGTCGCTGAACCAAATACCGCAAATCCGGAACAGTGAAACAGCTCAGGAAATACGTTCAGGACCTGAACGGTTTCCGGATCCAGCTGCAAAGATCGCGCCAGCGCGTCGGTCTCCTGCTTGTGCCGTTCCGGAATGTGGGGTGACAGTCGAGCATACGCATCCTGCAGGTCATGGCGGAACCAGCGACCAGTCCTGACGACATTCGCAGTTCCAAACGAATACAGCACCGATTCAATGCATCGCCGCGATTCCTCCGGCAGCAGTTTGCCGTGGGCTGTACCCAGTTCTTCCGGAGTTCCCCAGAGCGTGACTACACGATGGCCGTCAATCCACTGCAGTGAACCGTTCTCCACCTTGCGAGCCTTCTGGGCCGGCTCAGTCAGTGATTTGCCGGGACTGAGTATTTCAGTGGCGCGACGAACTCCCCGCACAAACGTTCGCTCCAGCTCGGCTCGGTCCAGCTCTGTCACCTTGTAGTCGGGCAGAAAATACACATCCGGAGCAGATCCGGACGCTGCACCGGCTGTCAGCAGCACACTGGTGCCGTCGGCGATAATCTTTACCTGGCCTGCCTGAGGAAAGCTCAGCACCGTGCTGCCGTTCTTCCATTCACCCGACTCTGAGGTCAGTTCCAGCTTCGCGAGACTTGCCAGAGCTTTCAGGGTGTCGTCAATGTTGCCATTGGAAAGCATGGTCAGGCCCAGCGTCACCGGGGCCAGCTCTGAGGCACTGGAGATCATTCGACTGACGACGTTTGCCGGAGCCAGACTGTCGGCTGCCGGAACATCACCTCTGGCCAGAAAAGCCGTCTTGTGCTTTGGCAGCAGCAACGCTGTGACATCGCTGCGTCGACACAAAGTCAGTTCATATTCGGGGTGCGACAGCTGCAGGTCGAAGCTGACGGCGTCATAACGATTCAACAGCATCTCGACAGGCTGCTGCGAACCATCAATCGACACCCGCACATCGCCTCGCAGCGAAAAACTGTCCTGACGACCGCTGACAATCGTGGCCAGCGGTTTCAGACCGGCAATCAAATCCCGCTGAGGCTCAGCGGCACGCAGCGAAGAAATCGCTGTAAGGCTGACGAGCAGCAGCCAGAAACACAGAGTGCGAGCAATCAGATTCATGTGGGGAAATCTCCTGGCCGGTTGCCGAACCATCAGAAAAAGGGCGGAGTCAAGCAGCCACTTATTCGCCGAACAGGCGAATTTCTGAGGCAAACAGTGCCTGTTTCTCAAAAAACGGCACGTGCGGCAACTGTATTCGGGTGGTTACAGGACCGAAATTCAAGGGATTTTCGCCACTTGCCCAGGCGCTGAATTCCGCGTAATCGCTACCGATCACTCGTTTTCGCTGCCGTAACCCGCCGAAAGCCGATAAAATGACGCCACAGAGACCTCGCTCCATCGCTCTGGATTTCTTTCAGGAATCACAGCCGTGTCTGCAGTTTCAGAACCTCAGAATTCCGCCTGGGTGGAACCGGACCAGTACATCCGGATCCAGCTGGATCAGGCACGCAGTCGAATTCGTACCACCGATGTGCTGACAGCCGCTGTGCTGGCGGCCCTGCTGCTGGTCGGCTACGTGCTGATTTTCACTCTGCTGGATCACTGGGTAGTTCCGGGCGGCTTTCGCCCGCTGACTCGAGCAATCCTGCTGTTCGTGACCCTTGCTGCCTGCGGTGGCATCGTGCTGTGGTTTGTGATTCGTCGACTGGGGCAGTCCGTGCATCCGGTATTCGCCGCACGGATGCTCGAAAGCAGTCAGCAGTCCCAGGACGGCAGCCTGCTGTCGCTGGTTGACCTGCAGGCTCACGGTCGCGATCCAGGCACAACAATTCGCAGGACTTTGGAAAAACGAGCAGCCGTGCGGCTGGCGTCCGTACATCTCGATGAAGTCATCGATCGCCGCTGGCTGATGCGGCTCAGCCTGATTCTGTTTGTCATGACACTGCTGACCTGCCTGTACGCTGTACTCAGCCCCAAGTCCATCAGCCTGCTGCGTCCATTCTCATTCGCACGAGCAGCCGTGTCTACTCGCACCGTACTGGAAGCCATACAGCCTGGCAACGCTGCAGTGCCCGCAGGAACTCAGGTGCAGTTCCAGGTCGATGTCTCAGGGACCATGCCGGATTCTGTGCAGGTGCTCTACACCACAGCTGACCGTCGGTTTGTGGATGAACCTCTAAGAATGCAGCCCGGACAGGATCAGCAAAGATTCACAGCAGTACTGACGGGCGAGGCAAATCGCGGCGTGCGACAAAACCTGCAGTATCGCATCACCGCCGGGGATGCCATCAGTGACACCTGGAACATCACGGTCATTCAGCCGCCAACGGCCCACGTAACAACTGTTCGTTATCAGCATCCCGAATACATGCAGCTGCCGGACCGCACTGAGCAGGTCGGGGCAATTGCAACATGGCAGGACACCACTGTCACGATCACCGCCGAAAGTACGGCGCCGGTCAGAAACGCCGTGCTGCAGTTTTCTGATGACGCGACTTTCTCAACCAAAGCTGAAGAAGCCTCCATGGTCGTCAGCGGCACCACACTGACCGGAAAATGGAAGCTGGAAGAACGATCGGACAAATCCTTCCCCAAATACTATCGTGTGTTTGCTGAAGACAGCGAAGGTCGCAGTGATCCGGAACCGCCGGTTTATCCCATTCAGGTGCGACGCGATGAACGGCCGGTGGTGCGAGTCCTGGACCCGTCACGTGATCTTGAGGTGCCCGCCAACGCTGTTGTGCCGCTGCTGGCCGAAGCTGCAGACCCTGACTTCCTGCTGCGAAATGTCACTCTGCACTATGCGGTCAACGGACAGACCAGGCAGCCGGCCGAGTTTCTGATGGATTCGGCCACAACCGGATTCGTCCAGTCCTGGCGCGGTACATATGACTTCAAACTGAGCCTGCTAAGGCTGAAACCCGGCGACACCGTCACCTGGCACCTCGAAGCTCGCGATAACCGACCGCCGCTGGGTAACCAGGGTTCTTCGGGTGAACTTAACCTCCGCATCACTGCTCCAGTGACCGACAAAGAAGTCCAGGAACAGCTGCAGCAGGATCGACAGATGCAGCAGCAGCTGCAGCAAAAACAGCCTCAGCAGCCGCAGCCTCCGCAAACTCAGCAGCCACAGGGTCAGGAACCCGCACAGCCTCAGCCACCACAGCCAGGACAGGAACAGCAGGCTGATCCGAAACAACAGCCGGGCCCCGACGGACAGCCCGGGCAGCAGGCTCAGTCTGGGCAGAGCAACAGCCAGTCTGCCGAAGCTTCGGGCCAGCAGCGGTCAGACGCAGAAAACCAGCGACAGCCGGATTCGCAGCAGTCATCGACTGATCGACGTACGGACTCAGACGCTGCCGAGAATTCATCGGCCAGCAACCAGGGCCAGGGTGCCGCAGGCGAACAGACCTCCGGGAAACGAAAAGCTGACGATGACGAGGCTTTGAAAAAGCTGCTGGATTCCATGCAGCGGAAACCTGAACAAAATGGACAGCAGACGCAGGGCGAATCCGGATCCGATAAACCGTCCGACAATCAGGTGAGCAACGAGCAGCGTAATGGCGAGCAGTCTCGCAGCGCCCCGCCTGGGGATAATTCGCCCGGAGCTGCAAAATCCGAGAGTGACCAGACCGAAGGTAATAACTCCGAAGGTAATAAAACCGAAGGCAACAAGGCCGGCGACAACAAGACCGAAGGCAGCAAGACCGAAGGCAATAAGGCCGGCGACAACAAGACCGAGGGCAACAAGACCGAGGGCAACAAGACCGAAGGCAACAAGGCCGGCGACAACAAGACCGAGGGCAACAAGTCCGAGGGCAACAAGTCCGAAGGCAACAAGACCGAGGGCAACAAGACCGAAGGCAGCAAGACCGAAGGCAGCAAGACCGAAGGCAGCAAGACCGAAGGCAACAAGGCCGGCGACAACAAGACCGAGGGCAACAAGACCGACGGCAACAAGACCGACGGCAGCAAGACCGAAGGCAACAAGGCCGGCGACAACAAGACCGAGGGCAACAAGACCGAAGGCAACAAGACCGAAGGCAACAAGGCCGGCGACAACAAGACCGAAGGCAACAAGACCGAGGGCAACAAGACCGACGAGAACAAGACCGAGGGCAACAAGGCCGAAGGCAACAAGACCGAGGGCAACAAGACCGAAGGCAACAAGGCCGGCGACAACAAGACCGACGGCAGCAAGACCGAGGGCAACAAGGCCGAGGGCAACAAGACCGGAGGTAACAAGACCGGAGGCGGAGAACCAGGTGCGTCAGGCGAAGCAGAAAAGTCCGAGGGTGCCGGCCAGCCGGCACAAGCCAGCGGGCAGCAGTCTGGAGATGGCCAGTCGGCCGGAAAACAAGGTGGCAGTGAATCAAGCGACCAGCAGACCGGCAGCAGCGGCTCCAAATCCGGTAAATCCGGCCCGGCCAATGGCAAATCCGCAGGTTCCTCCGGCGGCGCAGCCGACGGCGAGGGCAACCCGGATGCCGCTGCCGGACAAAGTAAAGCGGGCCAGGGCGGCAGCAATACCGGAAAGAAGTCCGGAAACAAAACGGCATCAGGCTCTAAAGATGATCAGGGAATGCCTCAGGATGCGTCCGAGCAAGGCGCCGAGCAAGGCCAGCCGCAGCCCCGCTCTGCTGAAACTCCAGGGCTATCAGATTCCGGTAAACCCGCAGAACAGTCCCCCGGCGGAACCAAAGACCGGCAGTCAAAAGGTGGCAAACAGGGTTCTCAGGGCGAGCCCGTGAAGGGCGAACCGACCGGCAGCGATGCGTCCGGCGGGGGCCAGCAGTCTCAAAATGGTCAGCCACAGAATCCATCCGGCGATCAGCCAGAGAATTCTTCTGAAGACTCTCAGTCAGATCAGCAGAATTCTGGAAAACAGCCGTCGCAGGGTCAGAAATCCGGTGGCCAGCAGTCCGGTGGCCAGCAGGCAGGCAGCGGCGAGGCGGGTGGTAAGCCGGCCGGGAAATCGCAGGGCGGCGGTCAGCAGCCCGGCGGTGGCGGGCAAGGCCCTACCGGTCAGCCGGGGGCATCCGGAGGCGTGCACACAGGAGGCGGAGCTCCAGCAAAATCAGAGACTGACGAGCCGCGACAGCAAGGCCCTGCGGGGGCAGGCAATGAACAGCCAGCAGCAGGTCAGGGGCCTGATGAAAACTCCGCGGCCGCCAGCAATGCTGCCGGCGGAGGTTCGACAGATGCACCGGATACAACCGCTGATGAGCATAAGGCTGAGGTGGATCAGGCAGCGCAGGCCGCCGGACTGGCCCTGAAACGACTGCAGAAGGAGCTGGAACGAGGCGAAGTGGACCCGGAACTGCTGCAGGAGCTGGGCTGGACGAAAGATGAATTGTCCAAATTCGCCGACCGGATGCAGCAGCAACTTGATGAACGTGAGCAGAATGAGCAGCAGGCGCGTGAAAAATCGCTGTCGCAAAAATCCTTCGAGGAAATGCTGCGCAGCCTCGGAATCGGCGGCAGCGGTGCAGCCCGCGAAGGTAGCTCGCGCCGCGACCGTGATCGACAGGACACCACAATCCGAAACTCCGCACCACCCTCCCGCTACCGCAGCAGCTACGAAGCCTATCGCCGATCTCTGTCCACTGGACGCTCAGGCAACGGCGCCGCACCACAGTCAAAATAAAAAACGCCGCGTTCATCGCGGCGTTTTCTGTGACTTACTGTTGCTGATCGGCACGATGATCAGGCCAGATCGAAGGACTCGCTGTCGTCGTTCAGCTCATCGTCGACAACCAGATTGCCCATGCTGCCCGGCCCATGGTCGTAGCAGTCATCTTCATGCCAGAGAGGCAGGCCGGCAGCATACCGAGCAGCCAGCATCATTACCTTCTCTTCAGAACCAGGCTTGGCGGCAGTTGGAGCCGAAGGGTCCACACCCAGCGACTTCAGCTCTTCCTCAAACCCCGCATCCAGATCATTCAAAAACTCGTAACCTTCGATGTCCGAAAGAGACTCCAATCCGGAATCGGCATCAAAATACTGCGGAAACATGGCAACTCCTGGAAGGACAAACGAATGAAACTGTTCCGTCCCTGGAGTCTGGTCGCACGGTCGAGCACTGGCTGGGTTACTTGCCCCGTGCACGGCATCCGAGCAGCAGCAGAATTCAGTTTTCTGCAGCCATCGGCAGCGACCTGAGACCGATCATGCAACCGGTCTGAACTGCGAATCCTTTCGCGTCGCAGATTGTTGGATCTGAATGCAGGTATGTCAACGTTTTTTTACAGCTGATAAGTCGTTTCCACAGAACCGTCCGAAGCAACCGCCGGGTCTCACTGCAAAAACTCGACGTTTCTGAGGTTTTTTCAGACTTTTCGGCGGCGACTTGCAGAACAGTTGACTTCAGACAGCATTTGCAGTCTGGCTCAAATGTCTGCAAGGCACAACATTTTGTGGCATTCCGGGGACGCAATTCCCCCGGACAGGTCATGAATGCGGCCAGTATTTCCAGTTGACACCGGCGGAAAGCAGCCTGCTGCTGGCACTCAAGCTTTTCGTTCTGCAGACTGCTGCAGCCGCAACAACAGTAAAGGCGACAAACCCTGCAATTCATAAAGCCCGTCCGAACGCAGTCTCGAACTCGGATTGATCCCCGGAAACAGATAACTCCAGAGTGGAAAAATCAGCAGCACGACCAGAGGCAGCAGCAGCGCCAGCAGGAAAAGCAACGGCATTGACAACGGCCCGACGCGCCCGAAGCCCGGCGTCAGCCCCAGCAGCAGACTCATGCAGCCCGGAATCACCAGCCCGGTAAACACCGCCAGCAGCTGGATCCTCCGGTGAACCCGCCGCCCCAAATAGCCCAAAACCGCCACTCCTCCCCAGCCCCGCCGCCGCACAGGCAACAGCAGTGCAACACCAGCCAGAGCAGAGCACGTGCAGACAACCGTTGCCAGAATCGGCAAAACACCGGAGGGCAGCCACAACCAGGCAGGTATTATCAGCACCCCTGGATAGCACAACCCGGCTGCCAGCGGCCGACGGTGCGCGGGATACACCCGAATTCGCGTGCTGGCGACATCCGCTGGCACGTCGACACCAGATACCATGCAGATACGCGGCAAATGCAGTCGATGCCGACACAGCAGCCGATCCCCGCGAACTTCATACCAGGCATCCTCCGGCTGTACCTCCGTCACGGGCTCCTGCACAGCCAGAGGCTCCCAGGGATTGCTGCTCTCACCTGACGACATCACTGGGCCGCCTTTCCTGTCGCATCGGAATGCTCCTTCAGACGTGCTAAAAATGCCGCAGAAAATCCGGTAATCTCATGCAAACCACCGTCCAGCGGACGCATTTTCAGCTGCATACCACGCAGCCACGTCCGCTGACTGATCAAATTAAACACCAGGAACGGTACAAACCAAAACCCGCCCAAACCCCGCGGTAAAACCCCCATCGAATCCAGTGCCATCAACGGCACTATGAACGCCACAGGCAGCCATGATATCAAGCTCCGCGCTCGTCGCCGACCAGGCGAAAGAAAAGCCGTCACCGGCAGACGCTGCACACTGGATGATCGAGACGACACTATCAACGCTGCCACAGGAATCCCGATCCCGGCGATGGCAAAGCAGATGATCACGGCCGTCGGAGCCCCCCGGCTGGACAGTATACCGCCAACCACAAAACAGCCCACAATCCAGACCAACACCGCAAAAACAACAGTCAACAGCGTACCCGCTCGACGCAGACTAAAACGCGGCGCATGCACAAGCTGAAAATTCACCGGTGCTGCCCCGGGACAGGCAGCACCGGTAACCAGACAGTACATCGGCAGCCGCAAAGAACTGCGACACACCACCGTCTCACCACGCACCTCATACCAGTCATCTGTCGCCTCGGTCAACGCCACATGCACCAGCTCAGACGGCGCTGCAAATGGATTGTCCTGCAGACTCTCATTTGTCATCCACCAGCCCCCTTCCG
>Ga0172372_10006537_pt1 | contig 15895 bp, 12 predicted proteins | sample LakKiv5m_2_FD_114544 | JGI IMG/M metagenome (GOLD analysis project Ga0172372, IMG submission 114544) | Freshwater microbial communities from Kabuno Bay, South-Kivu, Congo - kab_092012_9.5m | ecosystem: Environmental > Aquatic > Freshwater > Lake | place: Democratic Republic of the Congo...
TAAGGGTCAAGCGTTGCGGATCGAATCTCTGTTAACTAATTATGGTGCGCTCTACGACAAACTGCCTCTGTCAGCGTTCGTGTGGAAGGAGACCGACCACGAACTACCGTTGGACTATCTTCAGTTGTGGGACTGCCTGTCTTATGACTTTACCGTCATTGAGAAATCAAACTTGCGGGGATTGAAGGTTAAATTCTTTGGTAAAGACAAGCAGTTTCACTTTGGTAATTACTTGTTCACCATTGATTTCTGTGCGGCTGACCACGGCAGGCTTGATGTGACGTTCTCAGAAGGAACGCAGGAGCATAAGTCTTACAACATCATCAAGATGGATAACGGACAGTTTGCGGCTCAACCTAACAATCGCTGTTTGTGGTACGACATGAGTCTTGTGCCTGCCGAGACAAAGTTTCCTGACTTTGCAATACCACAAGAAACATGGACCGTGGAAAACCATGCCAAGTGGAGCACGGGCGACAGTTGGTTTTATAGCGTGGAGGAAAACAAATGAACTTTGCCATCACTGGATACTTAATTCTCGGTCTTGTTTTTGGTTGGGCTGTGGGCGAAATGCGTGGAGAGAACCGAGGATTTGATAAAGGCGTTAAGTATGCACTGACCACAAACCCACCATCACCTGAATTGGAAATGATTTGCGCAGGGTTGTGGATCGGTGAACAGAACAAGAAGTATTGGAAGAAAACAAATGCCAATTAGCATAGATCCTAAAAATGAACAGGTGTGGAATTATTTTGTTAAACGCAAAACTTCTGTTACTATTTTACAAACTAGAAAAGCACTACTAATAAGTCACGCACAAGCACATCGTGCTTTAGAACACTTTGTATTTTGTGGTTTAGCGGATCGCTATCAATCTAGCAATACTTTTTTCTATAAGCTGAAAAATTAATGAACGTAATTACGCTTGATTTTGAAACTTACTATGATGCTAAGTTTTCACTAAGTCGCCTGACAACCGAAGAGTATGTTTGTTCACCTGAGTTTGAAATTATAGGTGTTGGGGTTAAACTCAATCAGGAGAAGTCAAAGTGGATTTCAGGCACTCATGAAGAGATAACTAAAGAACTGCAGAAATATCCGTGGAGAGACTCCATGCTGTTGTGTCATAACACGATGTTTGACGCATCAATACTTGCATGGGTTTGCTACATCACCCCCTACAAATATCTAGATACACTGTGTATGGCAAGAGCGCTGCATGGTGTAGATTCCGGTGGATCTCTAAAAGCATTAGCAGAACGCTATAAGATTGGTGTAAAAGGCGAAGAAGTTCTAAATGCCAAAGGCAAGCGCAGAGCCGATTTTAGTGCGGAAGAACTTGCTCGGTACGGTGAATACTGTCTAAACGATGTTGAGTTGACTCGTAAGCTATTTAATAAGATGGCTAAACACATACCGGAAAAAGAAGTAGATCTCATTGATCTAACTCTGCGTATGTTTACACATCCGACTCTGTACTTGAACATTGATCTTCTGACTAATCGTTTGACAGAGATTTCTGAAGAAAAGTTTGAGCTTTTATCTTCACTTAAGAATCGTTTAAATTGTAAAGATGAAGAAGAAGTTAGGAAAAAACTTTCGTCCAATAAACAGTTTGCGGAAGTTCTTGAATCGGTGGGTGTGACGGTCCCCACTAAAACATCGTCACGGACAGGAAAAGATACCTATGCGCTCGCCAAAAATGATGAAGAGTTCATTGCACTTACGGAACATAAAGACCCGTTTGTCCAAAGACTCTGCACAGTCCGTCTTGGTACAAAGTCAACAATTGAAGAATCTAGAATACAAAGGTTCATTGAGATTGCAACTCGGAATGGCGATAGAGTGCCAATCCCCCTTAAGTATTATGGTGCACACACAGGACGATGGTCAGGACTTGACAAGGTTAACTTTCAAAACTTACCTAGCCGAGACAAGAAAAAGAAAACGCTTAAAAACGCGGTGGTTGCACCCGAAGGCTATGTGGTCGTCAACTCCGACTCGTCTCAGATCGAAGCGCGTGTCCTTGCTTGGCTCGCGGGACAGGACGATCTCGTTGAAATGTTTACGGAAGGGCGTGATGTATATCGCGGATTCGCTACAAAGCTCTACAAGCAACCAACCTCTAAGGCAAAACCAATTGAACGCTTTGTTGGCAAGACTTGCATCTTGGGTTTGGGCTACGGAACGGGTGCGCTAAAACTTAAACACACATTAAAAACTCAACCGCCTGGTGCAGATTTAACTATAGATCGTTGTAAGGAGATAGTAAATATCTATCGGACAGAGAACTCTAATATAACAGATCTATGGGATGAGTGTGGTCGCACACTTACTAAAATGGCAAGCGAAAATATTGTAACTAAAATATTTATTGGTAAGCACAAATGTGTTTCAGTTACAAATGAAGGTGTACGGCTACCTTCAGGTCTGTTAATAAGGTATCCAAACCTACGCCTAGATACTAACGAGACTAACAGTAAAATGGTTTATGACTCAAGAAAAGGTTCAGTTTCAATATGGGGCGGCGCTATGGTAGAAAACATTGTTCAAGGTATTGCACGATGCGTTGTAGCCGAGCAGATGCTACTCATAGCTGAACGATACCGACCAGCTCTGACTGTTCACGATTCAGTCGTGTGCGTCCTACCTGAAGATGAAATAGATGAAGGCACAGAATTTATTGTGCAGTGCATGATGACTACTCCTGAATGGGCGCCGGGGCTACCCGTTGCCTGTGAAGCTAAACATGGAAAAACTTACGGAGATTGCTGATGAAACTAGATGGAGCCGTTGACTACGCACCGATGTTGATAAAGGTTGAAAAAGACTTGGTTTTAGTGCATGATCTGTTAAAACGTAATAAGCACACAGAAGCTGCCGCCGTAGTAAATGAAATAATTGTTGAATCTAGACTATTAAGAAATGCAATCAAATCACACGCTAACTAGCAAACCAATTCAGTGGTCTTTCTCTTCGTTAAAAGACTTTGTTGGATGCCCAAAGCGGTATTACGAAACTAAGGTTGCCAAGAATTTTGAGCAAAAGATTACTCATGCGCTGACCTACGGCAAAGAAGTTCACACTGCCTTAGAAAAATATGTACGGGATAAGATAACACTTCCTCTAAACTATCAACGGTTTCAAAAAACCGTTGACGAGTTGTTAAATATTCCCGGTAAAAAGTTTGTAGAACACCAAATGGCAGTACTGCCTGACCGGACGCCATGCAAGTTTACTGATGAGAATCGGTGGGTGCGTGGAATTGCTGACTTAGTTGTGTTAGACAATGACACCGCATATATCGTTGATTACAAGACCGGCAGTGATCGTTATCCTGATCTCGATCAATTAAAGTTGATGGCACTTATGACTTTTGCTCATTTCCCGCAAGTGCAAATGGTCAAAGGTGCGCTGCTGTTTATCCTTAAAAACAATCTTGTTGCGGAAGATTATCAAAGAGAGCAGATAAACGAGCTATGGGATGTGTTTATTCCCCAAGTCAAACGCTTGGAGTATGCTTTTAAAAAGCAAGAATGGACGCCAAATCCAACCCCTCTTTGTGGATACTGCCCTGTTGTAACTTGTGAGTTTAATAAGGAAAAATGATGGACATTAGTTACTGGACGCGCTCTAAGGATTAGATATTATGCCATATGTAAACAAAACGAGACCGTATAAAAAAGAATATCAACAACAAAAGTCTAGAGGTGAACATGCTAATCGCATGGAGCGGCAGCGAGCTAGACGCACTGTCGATAAAAAAGGCATTGACCGAGACAATGACGGAAAAGCCGATATGCGTGAAGGTAAAGATATCGCACACAAGAAGGCGTTGTCTAAAGGTGGAAGCAACAAAGATGGATACACAATACAGTCTGTTAGTGCTAACCGTTCCTTTCGGAGAAATGGTCGCAAGCAGTTGGTTTCTGAAACGAGTAAAAAAGAACGAAAAAAGACTTGACATATTGGGAGTGAGCCCCCATTATTAAGGTGTGTTGCTAATTTTTTTTAGGTGAAATTAGCCTAGAGCGCGTTAGGTGTGAGTGGCGCTCTTTAGAACACGAAACCGCATCAGCCAAGCGGCGTCTAAAGTATCTTTAATGGTGATGCCTCCAACGCGTCAGGCTTGGCAAAAATGGAACGCCTGCTAGGGAGCGTTATCTCAAGCACCATATTCAGTTAAAGGATAGTTATGGAACGCGTAGTAAGGTTTCTAGATGAAACTTATAGTTGGCCCGGCTTATACAAGCCATTCTCCCACCAAAAAACGACTTCTGCGTTTTTAGTTTCTAACAAACGTGCGTTTTGTTTTAACGAAGCCGGAACTGGAAAAACATCTTCAGTCATATGGTCGGCTGACTATTTGATGGATGTCGGACTTATCAAGAAGGTTTTGATTGTCTGCCCACTGTCAATTATGTATTCAGCTTGGCAGTCAGACTTATTTAAAACCGCTATGCATCGTAAGACCGCTGTGGCTTATGGCACAGCGTCTAAGCGTAAGAAAGTTATTGAAGGTGATTATGAGTTTGTAATTATTAACTACGATGGAATCGGGATAGTTAAAAACGAAATTGAAAATGCAGGGTTTGACCTAATCGTCATTGATGAGGCTAACGCTTATAAAAGTGCTACTACTCAACGCTGGCGTGTAATGAAATCACTGCTAAAACCACATATGGGGTTATGGATGCTTACCGGAACCCCTGCATCACAATCTCCGTTAGATGCATACGGGTTAGCTAAACTGCTTGGCTCGGCAAGCGCGCCAAAGTTCTTCAGTTCATGGCGCGATAAAGTTATGTGGCGGGTCAGTCAATTTAAGTGGATACCACGTTCAGATTCTCAAACGCACGTATTTGACATCTTACAACCTGCTATCCGCTATACAAAACAAGAATGTTTAGATTTGCCAGATGTTATGTATCAGTACCGAGACACACCATTAAGTCAGCAACAACAAAGATACTACCTTGCTCTTAAAAATGAAATGTTAGTTAAGGCCGCAGGTGAAGAAATAAGCGCGGTAAACGCGGCGGCTATGCTTACAAAACTCTTACAGTTGTCAGGTGGTGCTGTCTATACTGATTCGGGAGAAGTTCTTGAGTTTGATATCAAGCCTAGACTAAATGTTCTTAAAGAAGTTTTAGAAGAAGCAAGTCATAAGATATTGATTTTTGTACCTTATCGTCACACAATAAAAATTGTGCACGACTACTTGACTGCAAACGGGTACACAAATGATATTATTAACGGTGATGTAAGTGCAGGTCAGCGTAGTGTTATCTTTGATCGGTTTCAAAATCAACCCGATCCAAGAATATTAATCATTCAACCAAAAGCGGCATCACATGGAGTAACACTTACAGCGGCAGACACAGTTGTTTTTTGGTCACCTGTAATGTCTGTAGAGACATACATTCAATGCATCGCTCGTATTGACCGAGTAGGCCAAAAGAACAAAATGACTGTAATTCATTTAGAAGGTTCAGAAGTAGAACGGCGTATGTACAAAATGCTGGAAGGTAAGATGGACATACATGAGAAAGTAGTTGATCTTTATCGCAACATAATTGAGGAGGCTATATGACAATTGATGAATTAACGCGTGACTACATGTCATTACGCACTGAGCGCGAACGTCTTGCTAGTGATTTTAAAATGAAAGACGAAACTTTAAAAATGGCTCAGAGTAATATTGAAGCTAAACTAATTGAAATATGCAATGAGCAGAACATGGATAGTGTCCGCACTACTCACGGCACTGTAATTCGCGGCATCAAACAGCGAGTGCATGTGTTAGATTGGGAGTCTTTTTATGATTACATCATTGAAAACCACGCACCACAGTTGCTACATAAGCGTGTTCATGAAAGTAATTTTGAAGAATTTATGCAGGAGCGAAAGCATGACGGTTTGCCTCCCGGCATAAATGTGGTACGTGAGTACCAAATCACGGTCCGTAAGCCCTCTGCGGCTGAAAGATCAAAAGAAGTTGAGTTAGTTTAATTTAGTCAAAGGAGAAGTTATGAGTAACGAACTAGTAGCGATTCTGCAAAACAACCCTGCTATTGTTGGTACGGGCCTTGATGAAGATACAGCCGCTGTTGCGGGTGGTCTTGGTAGTAAACGTATCTCTATCAAGGGTGGCGTTTTTCGTATGATGGTCAACGGCAAGGAACAAGCTGTTAATGAAGATCGTTCGATGAACGTTGTATTTGTCAAGATGGCACACAATGCTTCCCGCACTTGGTATGCCAAGGCTTACAAAGAGGGTGACAAAGTGTCCCCTGCTTGCTGGTCTTCAGATGCCAAGACACCTGATCCGGCTGTAAAAGAGCCCCCTGCACCTTCGTGTGAGGCGTGTCCAAACAGTGTTAAAGGTTCAGGTCAGGGTGGTACAGGCACAGCATGTCGCTTGTCTTGGCGCACTGCCGTAGCTTTGCCGGGTCAGTTAGACGGTAATGTTTTTCAATTGGTATTGCCTGCAACATCTTCGTTTGGTAAGGAAGACAACGGACGCTGGCCTTTCCGTCCGTATGTTCAAATGCTTGCTTCCCACAACGTAAGCGCAGGTGCAGTTATCACCAAAATGCAGTTTGATACAAAGTCACCCACCCCTCGTGTATTGTTCTCCCCTACCGGAGCAATTGCGCCGGATCAGATGGAGACAGTACGCCGCCAAAGTAAGTCGATTGCGGCTGACAACGCTGTAAAGATGACTGTCTATCAGACAGACACTGAAGGTGAAGAGCCGTTTACGACACACGAACCAGCGGCTGAAGTGAGTGAACCCACAAAACAAGATTCAAAGAAGGCGTCAGCAGAGTCGCCCGATGAAGTATCGGATCTCGTGAAGAAGTGGGCTAAGAAATAGCATGCCAAAGTCTTACAGCCCGGAGTTTGTGGGTGCACTAAACAAGGTTGATATGCGTGACAACCTAGGCATCGTAATGGCTAGGATGTGTATCAAAGCAAACTTACCAGCAAGTATGGTTGCTAAAGTGTTTGGTGTATCCCGTATGACTATCCACACATGGTTTCGTGGTGGTTCTATACGAACTGGGCGTGTAGAAACGGTACATGCGTTTCTTAGAATTATTGAAGCAGATACTGCCAAGGGAATACTTCCCTTGGCAGACTTCAAGTCGGCACGAGCCTACATACGTGACTTAATAAAAACTGAGCCCGCATAAGCGGATTAAAACCGGCGTGTCTGGTGGCACGCCTTTATTGTCTCTAAAAACATGTATAAGACATTTCTTGAGACAGTCTTACCGTCGTTTGGTACTTATGTAATCGTAGGCATAAAAGACAAGACAGTCGTACAGCAAAAATATGCGGAGAATCTGGACAAAGTCTATGAAGAAATAGAGCGTTTCAAGACTAAACCCCCCAACAATATTTATTTTGCGTTATCGACTTTCAAAGCGCCATCGCGGAAGGCTGTAGATAGCATCTATGTTAAAAGTTTTTTTCTGGATCTTGATGTAGGTAAGCAGAAGAATAGCTATGCAACCAAAGATGAAGCATTTGTAGCCTTAGATAAATTTTTAAACACTACTAAACTACCTGAACCGACCATCATCGACTCGGGTAACGGTCTGCATGTCTACTGGATTCTCAAAGAACAGATTGAGATCGCCAAATGGAAAGTGTATGCAGAGGCGTTTAAAAAGCTGTGTGTAGATCATGGCTTAATAATTGATCCAGCAGTACCGGCCGACGCCGCACGCGTCTTGCGTGTTCCATACACTCTTAATTACAACGTTAAAACAGACAAAGAACCTGTAAAAGTTGACATTATTAATGAGATAAATACTTTTGATCTAGAAGAGATAACTTCAGTTTTTGACGCTGTAGCCGAGCCGACCGCTTTTGATTTGAGTCAAGTCAAAAAAGGTATAGATGATGAAACCCGCAAAATGTTGGGGTTGGATAATTATGAGTTTGTATTTGAAAAAATTGCCATTGATTCCCTCACAGGACAAGGATGTAACCAAATTAAATGGATACTCCAAAACGCCGCTAGTTGTCCAGAGCCATTGTGGAAGGCTGGATTATCTGTCGCCATCCGGTGTGTTGATGGCGATACTGCCATACATACAATGTCAGAAGGATACTCCGGATACAACGCCGCCGAAACTGAAAAGAAGGCAAATGACTGCTTACAAGCAAAATGGGCATACTCCTGTGAAAAGTTTGAAGGGGAGAACCCAGGAGGGTGCGAAGGATGCGCCTTTAAGGGTAAGATCCCTTCTCCAACCCACATCGGAAAACGACTACGATTCGCGCAGCCGAGGATTGACGATGCACCAATTGGGGATAGCAGCAGTCCAGCCGAAGAAACGCATGAGTCTGTATCGGCGCCTAAATTTCCAAAAGAGTTCTTAACTTTCCCCGACGCTTTGCATCCGTTCATGCGCCCAGTTGGGGGTGGAGTTTATTATCAGCCAGCAGGGAAACCACGCAAAGATGGCAGTGTTAGTCAGGAAACACCGTTTCCCATACTTCACCATGATTTCATACCACTCAAACGGTTGTATAGCCACCAAGATGGAGAGTGCCTACAAGTTCGGCTGTTTTTGCCGATGGACGGACACCGTGAATTTATTCTACCGATGAACGTAGTCTGTGCTACAGATAAGTTTAAAGATTTTTTATTTAAAAACGGTATATTTGTATCACCAAAATATTTTGATATTTTTAGGGACTATCTTGTGAAATGGGCTCAATACTTACTTAATGTTAAAAAGGCTGATGATATGCGTATGCAGATGGGGTGGACTACTAACCCAGATAACGGATCATTTGTTGTCGGCACTACTGAAATTACACCAACAGGCAAATTTAATTGCCCAATAACCCCCGCCGCGCGTAATGTAATAGATATTCTTAAGCCAGCCGGTGCTTATGAAGTGTGGCGTCAAAGCGCTGACATGCTAAATGAGTCTGGCTTTGAGTTTCATGCATTTGCCATGCTTACTGGATTCGGCTCACCTTTAATTAAATTTACACCAGCAACAGGTTTAGTTGTCAGTCTATGTGGTGAGAAGGGCGCAGGTAAAACAGCGGCACTCCATGCGGGCCTAAGTGTGTTTGGCAGTCCTATTGATCAAAAAATCACCACGGAAGAAGGCGCTACGCCGCAGGCTCTGCATCAACGACAATCCACACTCAATAGCATCATGTTGGGCATAGATGAGACTTCAAACGCCTCGCCTGCTTTAGCTTCTAAGATGGCCTACACATTGCCTATGAATACAAAAGGCAAACTGCGGCTGACTTCTTCTTACAATATTGAACGAAAAACTTCAGAAGGTGCCCGTAATATTGTTCTCATGACGACTAATCAGTCGATGGTTCAAAAGATGTATGCGTTTAAAGACGATCCAGGCGGTGAGCTACGACGCCTCTTTGAATTAGATATGTTTAAGTTAAAAGGCAAGATGGACGATGAGATTGGCACCAAAATCTTTAATCCATTTAATACTAACTACGGTCATGCAGGGCTGATGTTTGTAGAGGCTTGTTACGATTTAGGCATACCCGAAGTTGTCAAGATAGTATCTAAATGGCATGCCCGTTTGTTGACAGAGTTTAGTAATGACACCGACTACACTTTTTGGAATGGTGGTGTTGCTGCAATATTTGCCGCAGGTGAAATAGCTGTGCGTGCAGAAATAATTAATCTTGATATAGAGCGGATTTATAAAACAATATTAGAAGAGATGTTTATTATTCATAAATCACGTAAGAAGTCTGAGTTGGATTATGAAGAGTTGGTATCAGAGTATGTAACGCAGAATCTAAACTCGTTGTTGGCTATTAATGATGGCAAAGTGTCGATTGAACCACGATCCGGCAAGCTGGATATTCGATGTGAGGTGGATACAGGATTTACTTACATAGTCAAAAAGCCTTTTAAGGAATTTTTAAAGGCTAAGAACATAAACATTTCACAAATGGAAACAGCTTTGACTAAGCATGGAATCTTATTTCAAGACGATCACACTGACAAGAAACGAATGGCGACAGGGTGGAAAGACGCTGTAGGATCGTTCAATCTAAGGGCTTACAAGTTTAAACTTGACGTTTCTGATGTGTTAGATGGAAACGAACCCTAATAAGATAGTAGGGTTTGAAGAACCTGAGTGGCTTTTTCCATATCAGTGGATGGAGATAGGTGAGAGCTTTTTTGTACCTACGGTACGTCCTGCATACATGCATTACATCATAGATGTAACTTCTAAAAGTGTAGATGTACGTATGAAATGTTACACGATGGTAGATGAAGGCGTACTAGGCATCAGAGCTTGGCGTGTTGGCTAACGCTTAGTACGCGGGATCATTGGCTCGCTTGGCTTTAATTCAGGATCATCCAACACAGATATAAACGCTGCTTTTAAATAATCTTGATGTTTCATTAACGCTCTAATTTCAGACTCCCGTTCTTTCTGAGACATATTAGACTCGCGTATACGATTAAGTTCGGTACGAATCTTTTTTATATCTCCAGCTAAAAATTTATTGTAGTAGTCAATTATTTGTTTGTCGTATGGATTGCTTGTTAAATACTTATCTAATTTTTCTGGATCTGTTTCAGCGGCTTTATACCGCTTCATCATTTCTCTAATTTTCTTTTCAACATCGCTAAATTGTCGAGAATCATAATTAGAAGTAGTTTTAAAGAAAGCATCCATCACCAAGGTGTCAGACTTAATATCAAAGTTTTTATCACCTCTGGCAATATTTAACCAGTTGTATAAGAAAGAAGTTACTCGACCAAGTCCATCAACATAGTTATTGACGAGAAAATACATGGTGTTAGGTGATACATCTGCACCTGTAAGATCGTATAAATTTCTTGCAGCATCGCGATATATTTCTGGAACACTGTCGTTTGCTGTATAAGAATCTAATACACGACCTGTTCTACCAGCGTATATCTCACGACCAAAGCTATCCATGTTCATTGCATATTGAACAGGCGGGCGCAATAAACTAGGTGTGATGCTATCTACAAACGACTGCACAGGAAAAGCAGATTTTTCAATCTTTGATATTTGCACTGGCATGAACGATTCCATTGCGGCATCAAATACGTTTGCCATAAACTTAGAAAACGACTGAGCGCCCATACTTAAAGCACCAAATTGAGCGCCGATAGAAGCAAAAGCCCCTATGCCAAATCCCCAAGGTATTTGTATTACAAGATCTTTACCATTAACTTTTAGCCCAGTATTAAATCGAGCTGTCCGCACCCATCGCGCTGTGTCATCTGTCAATACTTTATTCCGACCTTCTTCGTCGTCGCCAGAAGAAGCAAACGCCAGCATGTACATTGTGTAGCCAAATCCAAGAGCCGCGCCCAGTGTGATACGAGCATTCATTCGTTGCTTGTTATATTTTTCATAGGCTTTTTTGATCTGCTCAAGCGACATGGTGCCGTAACGCTCGCTCTTACGCATAGCCTGTTTGATAGATTTTTCACTACGAAAATCAAACGCCGGATAGACTGCTTCTATGGCGCGCACGGCACCTGTAGCTGTCGGCCTGTAAAACATATACATGGCACCGCCTACTCTGCCGAGCTCACCTATTTGTTCAAAGTTAGCTAAGTTTTTGGCAAATGCTGCTGCTTCTATTTCGGCGTCTTGTTTAGACATACCATCTGACATGTACTTATCACGCATCACACGGTATGCAGCCATACGTGTGGACATTTCAAACATATCTAAGTAGGCATCAAGGAACCGATCAAGTCCCTCTTTGGCCGTAATTATGCCGTTTTTGTCTACATGCTTAATGACTTCAGCAAGATTATCTTTATAGGATACTGCTTGCTTATAAGCTACTCGACCACCTAAAAAATAGTAGCGTTTAAGGTCTTGATAATAAGGATCGCTTTTTTCCATAGACCTTAATTTAGCTGTATTACCGCTAGAGTATGCGTAAGAATATTTAGCCGTTTTAGCAATTGATCCTTCCATGACCATCATAGTGGCTATTTCAGAAACTAATTTTGCCGCCTCTACTGGTCCGACTTCAGCACTAATAACACCCGCATAACTTAAACTATTACGAATAAAATCAACAGGAGCAAAAGCTAAGTTGTATCGTGTGTGATACTGCCCCATCAAACTAGTGAGATAGTTTGCTACATTCAAACCTGTATCAATAAAGTTACCGTGCTGTTGAATTGGTTTTTTAATTGCATTTAATATTTTTGGGTCGGATATCTCGTAGATGTCTACAGACCCATCTTTGTTACGTACAAAAATATTTTTAACTCCACGTTTAAGTTCAGCGTTTAAAGCCTTATCAAACTGTTCTTCAAAACTAACTTTCTTAATGTGCTTGCCTTTAAACCCAAGATCACCTTTTTTGTAGTTCTCTATGTTATTTTTAATAGTCAGTTCTAGACCGGCACGGTGCCGACCTACACGGCGTGATGCTCGTACAGCTTCAACAAAAAAGTTAATAATTGGGTTATCAGAATCTGTTATACGACCATCAAAGGCTTCCTGTTTGTCTTGCAATTCGCCACTTAATTGTTGGTTGTATGGGTCAAGTTGATAATCTTTTGCCCCAATATCGGGTCTACCTTTAAATGAAAAGTAATTCTTAAATCCATAAAACGCAACAAGATTTGCTACAGGATCAGAATAATAATTTGACTCTTGGTTTAGCGAACGGGTGATGTCGTCCATACGACGTAGCTTGTCAAACATTCGACCTACAGTACCGTCTTTTACTTTTGGATCAGCGGCATATACTTTGCCGAACACGTTATCTATGTAGTCTTTAGACTCAGGACCAAGCGTGTTGTATTTTTCATTATTAGGATCAGCATACTTAGAATTCTTATCTAGATTAGTATTTACTAAAGTTTCTAATTGCTGCCTTAATGCAACTGCCTGAGCATCAGCAGCCGGATCTTTAAAACTTTTACGTTTAATTGCCAATACTTGTTTAACTAAAGCATCTCTTGCAGTAACTGCTTGGACGCTAGTAAGCGGCGCTTCTTTAAGCCACTTAACCATACGTCGCTCAGGATCATGCAAAAATATAGCATATGTATGTAGTCGGGCTAAAACAAATTCAATGTCCGAGTTATAAGCATCGGCAATCTCAATTAAGAGATCCTGAATTTCTTTTTGAATTTTGTAATACTTACGTTGAAAAACATTTTCACCAATAGAACCAGCGGCGGTGCTTGCTGTGGCAGTATTGTTTTGTTTATCACCAGATGATACTAAAGCACCTGCTCGCGACAAAGTTTTTTGCAAATCATATAAATAAGCTCTTGTGTTTTGCAAAAGTCGAACTGTGTCTAGCCACACTTCTTTTGAAGGCTGCTTAAAGAATTTGTAAGCGGCTTGAGCCCTGCTCTTTAATGTTTTGCGGGAAGCCCGCATCCGATCAGCTTTACGTTCTAAATTATCTTTGTAGGTGGGTTGTTTAATTGCTGGAGCTTTTTTAGCTTTAGTTAATTTGATTGGCAGTTCAACAGTAAATTCAGGAATACCTAATTCTGGAGGCGCCGCAGCAATATCATTAAAGGCACCCATCATTTCAAGAAAAGCATTACCAAGATAACCTGGCTCTACACTTACTGACTCACGTTTACGACGCTCACCCTTAGTTTCTTTAGGTGCGTATTCTATAGCTCCTGCGTCATACAATTCATCGCGTATACCATTAATCTTGTCGAACGCAGCACTTTCTTTAGATTTTTGAGCTTTATAGTCAGGATCTTTATTGCGGTCAGCGAGCGACATTTCTTTCATGCGCTCTTCTAGCCGCCGTGTGTTCTCAAGCACAGCACCGTATTCAGATTCGGCCTTGGCTAAATCTTTCTCTAGGCGTTTAATTAACTTCTCGTCACGCCCACCTTCTTTAACTTTCTTTGGTTGACCAAATACTTCTTCTAAAAATGTCTGATAGCCATCCTGATCTTCAGCAGTCTCAAGACTTTCAGTTACTTCTTTTGTGGTTTTCTTGCGTACTGAATCAAAATATTCTTGAGGAGTAATCTTATTACGAATTAGTCGGCCGAAGCGATAAGTCAAACCAATGGCTTGGGCCATAGCTTGTGTAAATTTTTGCCATACAGATATATCTTGATCAACTTTTTTTTGCGTTTTTTCTTCTTGAGCCTTTATATCAGCTTCAGTTTGAAAAAAATTTGTATAAACAATAGGATCAATAAATACTTGTTGCTCACCTTCTTTAACAGGAACAACTTCTTTTTTTACTTTGAGGTTTTGAAGCGCCAACTGGAACTTTGGAACAGATGTGGCATAAGCCACAAATTCATATACGTTGGCATATGCGTTAGGAAACCTACCACCTAAAGAGGCTTTAGTTTGATTGTAGATTTTTATGATTTGAACAACACCACGTATTTGATCTGGCGTTAGTTCGTTACGCTTTCCTGTAAGGTATTTGTATATAACTGCTACTGTAGCTGCATGCGACGACTCATGTAGCATGGTTGTTTCATTAAGGCCACGCTCACCGACATACATAGTGTCAGTTTTAGGATCGTATTCACCAATGAACTCATCTGGATTTTTACCGCGCCCTTTAATCTGCGCATTAGTCAAATATACAAGCTTTGTATTTTTTAATGTTTTGTTAAGGACTCCAGCTACAAGTCGGTTAACAGCAGACGTAATCGGATCTACTTTAATTTGACCTTGGCTTATAGACTTATTAAGCGTATAGACTTGTCCTTTGGCGTCATCAATATCTTCTTCGGATACAAGATTATCTAACTGATCCCGTAAATTGTTTGCGTCTTTGCCTTTAGCTGTTTCTAATTCAGTTTCTAACCGGTTGCGTTCGTCTGCTTGTTCTACATACAATCTTTCTAGATCGCTTAATTCTTTTTCAGCCGCAGCTAGTTCGTTATTGGCTTTATCTAATTGAGTGGCACTTACAGTGCCGGGAGTTGCCCGCACACCCCCAGTAGCAGGTAATGTACCTTTTGATACTCCACGAGCAAAGTTAGATAAGTAATCGAGCACGGCACCAAGGCGTCCGGCTTTGACATCTTCCTGAACGTCTTGAGGCAGCGGCGTTTTAAGCCCAAGCTCTTCTTCCTCTATCTCTCGTTGAGCACGGGTGTAGGCTTCGTCAGTTGCCTTTTCCTGAATTGGCTTTTCTAAAAGTGCCTCGACAGCGTCAAATCCAGCCCGGGACTGCTCACCCGTAGCCCCTGCAGCAGCCCGACCAGAAGTCATAGGAACTTTAGCTAGGTAAGCGTCTTGCTGCTGTTTATTAAGTTCTGTCCACGTCGGGAACTCAACCCCCCGTGCATTACTTTCGGTTTCGCGGTCAATCTCGTAGCTTGCCAACGCATCCATTCGAGTGTCATACCGAACGTTGGCTTGTTTGGCATAGCTGGCTTTTGTACGGCGATATTGAGTTAATTTATCAAATGCATCCCTAAACCGTTGGCTTAAAGGTGCCCGACCAGCTTGTTCCCGACCAAGCGCATCAAGAAACAACTGACGTTCATCTAGGTTTAAGGCATCCCAATCAGTAGGCAGTCCTGCGCGCGTACCTTTTTTACCTTCTTCACGTACCTTAGTAAACGACTCAACTAGTCGATTGTAAAAATCTTTTATTGCACTGATTTCTTCTTCGGCGCTCATAGCGCCGGATTCGTCTAGATAAAGTGTTTTGCCCGGCCCTGTGGCAAGTTCTTCTACAGTGCCATCGTCTTGTAACTGGTATCTTCTAGTCCGGCCTTTAGAAAGTTTGCCAACATAATCAATAATTTCAACTGGAACTTGATCAATAACTCCAGCTTGACGAGCACGATTAACACCTTCAATCAGTTTTTTATCTCTAGCATTTAACCCGCCAAGTCCGATTGGCA
>Ga0172372_10006538_pt1 | contig 15895 bp, 10 predicted proteins | sample LakKiv5m_2_FD_114544 | JGI IMG/M metagenome (GOLD analysis project Ga0172372, IMG submission 114544) | Freshwater microbial communities from Kabuno Bay, South-Kivu, Congo - kab_092012_9.5m | ecosystem: Environmental > Aquatic > Freshwater > Lake | place: Democratic Republic of the Congo...
TCGGGCGCGGCGGCAAACTGCGTGACGAGACGCTGGAAATCCGCAGCCTCAACAATGCGCGTGCGGCGCGGGGACGCAAGGGTAAGTTGGCCGACCTGGGCTTCAAGCCCAACAGGATCACGCGCGTGGAATAGGCTTGGTCACGCGCACGTCAAAGTTCTGCTGAAGCGGTCTTCCCACACCAGCTCCAGACGGCCCTGGCGTGCCAGGTCGCGGTAGTCATCCGGGGTCAGGGTGGCGCGTTCCAGCACCTTGAAGGTATTGAGCAGCGGCGCCAGCGGGTACAGGGCGTGCGGCTGGGGTTGCAGGCCGATGGCGCCCAGCACGCCGCGCAGGCAAAAGTACAGCAGTTCGGCGCAACTGAAGCGGTCAAAAGCCTGTGTGTCGCTGCAGTCAAAGTCGTATTCGTTACCTATTTTTTCCAGCGCCGACAGCCGCATGGCTGCGATGACCCGATCGCTCGCAATCGGCTTGCCCGCTTGCAAATCGTCCAGCATGGCGCTGAACAGAACGTCAGAGGCGGTTGGCGGGTTGGATTGTTTGCAGCGCACCCGTGGGGTTGACGTGGCGTTGCAGACGGCCAGTTGCGGCGGCAGGCGCAGCACGCACAGGTAGTCACAGCGGCAAAAGGTCAGGACGTCTTCGGTATGCACGCCTTTGGCCATGGCGTGGATCACGCGCTGCGGTCCGGGCGAAAAGTAGTCTGGCCGCTGCGCGAACATCGCGGGAACATGGGTCTGCTCCGGTTCCGCCAGCGTGCCCACGTACAGCGCTACGTGGGTAAACCAACCCGGTTTGAATTCGCGCTGTGCGCTGACCGACGAGCGCCGGATGAACTCGCCGTCGACATAGCCCTGGTAGCCGCGCAGCAGGATGTCACCGGGCTGTAGCGCATCCAGAATCTGGCGCAAATCGGCGCCTGAGATGCAATAGCCGCGCGGGTTCTCGACCAGAAATCTGGACGGCCAATGCAGCTTGACCTCAGGGGAGTCGCCATCATTGCGAAACAACTTGAGCGTGCCAAACCAGGCCATAAAACCGCTTTGCCACGGGTTGGGGTTGTCCGGGGCGCGCTGCAAATGGATGTACGCAACGGCAAACAGAGCCAGCGCCAGCAGCACGGCTGCCAGCACCTGCGCGCCGGTGTGTAAGGCGGGAAAGCGCGTACCCCAGTGGCCGACCAGCACGCCAGCCCAGGCCAGCACGGCGACGGGGAACATCCAGCACCAGACGGCATAAACCAGGTAAACCGTCCGGAAAATCCCCAGCAAGGTCAGCCACAGCAGTTTCATCATGCTCCCCCCTTTGGCCCGTACATCTTACCCGCCCGCCAGGCAAGGGAAGAGCGGCACGGACGCATAATCGACGCAAAAAAGGGACGTCAGAGCGTCAGCCAAATGAACTTGACAACTTCAACCTCCATGAACCGACGGATCGAACTGCCGTTATTGACGTCGACCAACTTTTGGCGATTTTTGTGGATCGGTTGCGTGTATGCCCTGGTGTGGACGGCCACCTGGTATTCAGCCCGGTTGCTGGCGCAGCTGGGCGGCGCCAGCTTGTGGTTTCTGCCGGCTGGCCTTCGATTCACGGCCATATTTTTTCTGGGTTGGCGGGGCTTTTTGCTGGAACTGCTGACGGTCTGGGCGGTCTCGGCGGCCGACTTTCTGGCTGCAGGGGGCAGCTACCCCGATTTGCTTTCATCGCGATCGGCCTGGATGACGTTTCAATGGCTGTCCCCCGTGGTGGGATACGCCCTGGTGCTGCTGCCTGTGCGCACGCGACTGAATGCGTTGTGGGACTTCAAGCGCCCTGAGCAGAGCACCCTGTTCCTGGGTACCGGGTTGGTTTGCGCGGCGTTGGCGGCATGGGGCGGTTCGTTCGGATTGGCAAAAATCGGTGTCATTGAGGCCTCCCAGGTCAGTGCCGTGTGGGCTGGCTGGCTGGTGGGTGACTTCATCGGCATCGTGACGCTGGCACCGCTGTTGCTGGTGTGGGTCTGTCCGCGCGTGATGCGCTATGTACAGGGTGTGCAGCCCACTGATGCGGCATTGCGCAGGCCAAGCCGACGCGGTTTGGTGGTCGCGACACTGGGGGCCGCGCTGATGTCCTTGTTGCTGGTGTTCGGCATTCCCTACGTGTTGGGGCTGAGTGCCGAGCTGCCATTTTTTGTCCTGCTTTTGTTTTTGCCGCTGGTTGGGCTGTCGCTGCGCTTCGGTTTGCGCGGTGCCTTGCTGGCGGTGGTGGTGCTTGACAGTGGGCTGGCGGTTCTGGTGGCGGCGACCGGGCACGGCGACAGTGCGTTGCGGTTCCAACTGGTGATGCTCGCCATGTCGGTGGTGGGGCTATGGCTGGGTGGCGTGGTGGAGGCGCGCCAGCTCGCGCTGCAACGCTATCGGGATTTTTCCTACGCGTCCAATGACCTGCTGTGGGAGGTCGACCGCAACGGTCATCTGCGCAATATTTCCGGGCGCCTGGCCCGGTACATGGCCGTTCCGGTCGGTCAACACTGGCGCGACCTTTTGTCCAGGGGGGAGCCGAAAAACCTGGAGGACATAGAAGGCCATTGGGTCGCCCGCAAGCAGTTTCGTCACCTCGAATTGGCCCTGCATTCACCGGGGCACGGTACGCGCTGGATTCAGCTCAACGGACAACCGGTCTGGAACTTTGAGGGCGATTGGGTCGGGTTTCGTGGGACGGCGCTGGATGTTTCACGCGCGCGTCGAGCGCGTATGCTGATGCGCAGCTACAACCAGCATTTGCTGGAACAGGTGGCGGCACGCACGCAAGAGCTGCACAACAGCGCGCGCCATTTGCAGGTGGTGTTGGCGGCGGCGCCTGTGGCCGTTTTGGAGCTGGATGCGCGGCAACGGTGTTGTTTGATCAATGACCGCGCCTGTTTGTTGACCGGCTGGGCACGTGATCTGGCGTTGGGACAAAAGTTGCTGAATTTTGTGCACCCTGATGATCGGGACCGGGTTGTGAAGGTGTGGAATGTCCACCAGGACGACGACGGGGTTCACAACCTGGAGCTTAGGTTGGATCGCACCGCGCGCTGGTGTTCCCTGAACTGGATCCATTTGAGGCTGGGCGATGACGCGGTTCAGGCAACCATCCTGGCGTTGACTGACATCACCGATCAGCGTCACCACCAGGAACTGCTTTGGTCTTTGGCCCACCACGATCCGTTGACAAATTTGCCCAATCGCAGCCTGTTCCGGGACCGTTGTGAGCAGGCCTTGAACCTGGCAAAGCGCAACAGATCGTGTGCCGCGATCATGTGGCTGGACCTGGACGGTTTCAAGGAAGTCAATGACACGCTGGGCCACGCCGCTGGCGATCAACTCTTGAAAGAGGTGGCCGGGCGGTTACGTAGCCGGGTGCGCGATGTCGACACGGTGGCCCGCATGGGGGGCGACGAGTTCGCGATTGCGTTGTCGGGGGTGTCCGACGCCGAACAGGCAGAAAAAATGGCGGCTGAAGTGGTGAAGATTCTGGCGCGACCTTTCCAGCTGCAAGAAGGACCGGCGACGGTCACGGCCAGTGTGGGATTGGCACTGTACCCGCAAGATGCCGATACCCTGGACGCTCTGATTCGTCGTGCCGACATGGCCATGTACGCCGCCAAGCGCGGTGGAAAAAACAAGGAGCTGAGCTGGCGCCACAGTGGATTGAGCGCTCTGGACTGAGGGCTCCTGCGGCCGCATCAATCCTTGAAATTTGGTTTGCGCTTGCCCATGTTGGCCATCATCGCCTCTTGCAGGTCGTCTGACAGCAGCATGGCCGCGTTCCAGGTGGCCACATAGTTCAGGCCGTCGGCCACCGAGTGGTCCCGGGCGTAGGTGATCATTTCTTTGATGCCCCTTATAGATAATGGAGACTTTGCTGCAATCAATGTAGCAATCTCACGCACACCTGCACGCAACGCCTCGGGCGACTCAAACACCCGGTTCACCAGCTTCATGCCCAGCGCTTCGGCGGCGTCAAATTTGCGCCCGGTGTAGGCCAGCTCGCGCGTGATGCCTTCGCCCACCAACCGGGGTAGGCGCTGCAGCGTGCCCACGTCGGCGGTCATGCCAATGTCGATTTCCTTGATGCTGAAGGTCGCGTCGCTGCTGCAATAACGCATGTCGGCGCAGCAGACCAGGTCGATGCCGCCGCCGATGCACGCGCCGTGCACAGCCGCCAGCACTGGCTTGCGGCAGCGCTCCAGCGCGGTCAGCGTGTCTTGCAAGTCCAGAATCACCTGGCGCAGGTTTTCACGCATGCGCGCCTCACAGTCGTTCTGAATCTGGTCGCTCATGCCCATCATCATTTGCAGGTCGATGCCGGCGGTAAACAGTTTGCCTTCGGCCTGCAGAATGGCCACGCGCGCAGCCGGGGTGGCGCTGACCCACTGAAACGCCTGGCGCAACTCATGCCACATCGCCAGGTTCATGGCATTGGCCTTGTCGGGGCGGTTCAGGGTAATGGTGGCGATGTGGTCGCTCAGGCTGATCGTCAGCGTCTGGTAGCCCGGCGCGCTATTGTTTTCAGTGCTGAATACTATTGCTGTATCTTGGCTAGAGGTTAATTTTGCTTGTAAATCCTGGTGCGCTGGGGCGACGCCAGGGGCGGCTTTGGTGGCCAGTTCCACTGCCAGCTCCAAGCCCTGTTTGATAGCGCGCTTGGCGTCCAGCTCCTCGGCTTTGTCGGCGCCGCCGATCAGCTGCACGGCCAAGCCTGCGGCCTGCAGCGCCGCCTGCAATTCGCGCTGCGGCTCCTGGCCAGCGCAGATCACCACGTTGTCAACGGCCAGTAGGCGGTCCTGACCCTCGACACGGATGTGCAGGCCAGCGTCGTCAATCTTCTGGTAGGTCACGCCCGCAATCATCTCGACACCCCGGTTCTTGAGCGAGGTGCGGTGAATCCAGCCGGTGGTTTTGCCCAGCCCATCGCCCACCTTGCTGGTCTTGCGCTGCAACAGGTAGACCTTGCGTGGGGTCGGCTCCAGTTGCGGCGTTGCCAGGCCACCGCGCGTCTGATACGTCGTGTCCACGCCCCATTCGGCAAAGAACTTGGCAGCGTCCAGGCTGGGGCTGATGCCTTGGTGCAGCAGAAATTCGGCCGTGTCAAAACCAATGCCACCGGCGCCGATCAGCGCCACCGTCTTGCCTACCGGCTTCTTGTCGCGCAGCACGTCCAGGTAGCCCAGCACTTTGGGGTGGTCGATGCCGTCGATGGGCGGCGTGCGCGGGGTGACGCCGGTCGCCAGCACGACTTGCTTGAAGCCGCTTTTGACCAGGTCGTCGATGGTGATGTTGGCAATGGGTTGCCGCGCTGCGCTCGCCATGACGTTGGTGGATCCTTCGTTAGCCTGTACCACGATCCGGGTGTTGAGCTTGACGGTCACGCCGGTCAATTCCAGCTGCTTGCCAAAGTAACGCAGCGTTTCATAAAACTCTTCCTTGCCCGGAATCTGCTTGGCCACGTTGAACTGGCCCCCGATCTCGCTGGCGGTGTCAAACAGCGTCACGTCAAAACCGCATTGCGCAGCCGCCGTGGCAAAGCTCAGGCCCGCCGGGCCGGCGCCCACCACGGCAATCTTGTCGCGCGTGGCCGCCGGGGTGATGTTGATGAGCGTTTCGTGGCAGGCGCGCGGGTTGACCAGGCAGCTGGTGACCTTGCCGCCAAAGGTGTGGTCCAGGCACGCCTGGTTGCAGCCGATGCAGGTGTTGATCTCGTCGGCTTTGCCCGCAGCCGCCTTTTGCACCAACAGCGGGTCGGCCAAAAATGGGCGCGCCATCGACACCATGTCACAAAAACCGTCCGCCAGCAGTTGCTCGGCCACGTCGGGCGTGTTGATGCGGTTGGTGGCCACCAGCGGGATGCCAACCTTGCCTTTGAGCTGCCGTGTCACCCAGGCCCAGGCCGCGCGCGGCACCTTGGTGGCGATGGTCGGGATGCGCGCCTCGTGCCAGCCGACGCCAGTGTTGATGATGGTGGCGCCAGCGGCTTCGATGGCCTGCGCCAGTTCAATCACCTCGGCCAAGGTGCTGCCGCCTTCCACCAGATCGAGCATCGACAGGCGGTAGATGATGATGAAGTGGGGGCCGACCTTCTGGCGCACGCGCCGCACGATTTCGACCGGAAACTTGATACGGTTTTGATAGCTTCCGCCCCATTCATCATCGCGCTGGTTGGTGCGCGCGGCGATGAATTCGTTAAGCAGATAGCCTTCACTTCCCATGATCTCGACGCCGTCGTAACCGGCGCTTTGCGCCAGAGCGGCGCAGCGCGCAAAGTCGTCGATGGTCTGGGCCACCTCTTCGGTGCTCAGCGCCTGTGGTTTGAGCGGGTTGATGGGTGCTTTCAGGGCACTGGGCGCCACCAGGTTTTCGTGGTACGCGTAGCGGCCAAAGTGCAGGATCTGCATGGCGATCTTGCCGCCAGCCTGGTGCACGGCGGCCGTCACCGGCTTGTGCTTGTCGGCCTCGGCCTCGGTGGTCAGACGGGCGCCACCGGGCATCGGGCGGCCGCGGTCGTTGGGCGCAATGCCGCCGGTCACGATCAGGCCCACGCCGCCCCGTGCGCGTTCGGCATAAAAAGCGGCCATGCGGGCAAAGCCGTCCTTAACCTCTTCCAGCCCGATGTGCATAGAACCCATCAGCACTCGGTTGGGCAGGGTGGTAAAGCCCAGGTTCAAGGGCTCAAGCAGGTGCGGGTAGGGGGCCATGGTCATCCTCGGGTTGGTGCTGCGCTCAAGTGGCGCACAAGCCGCGCAGTTTAGGACCCCAGCGGTGGGTTGGGTGTCGCCGGTGTTAGGGCACCGGCTCTAACGATTGGTTTGGAGTTGTGGGAATAAGGGCAACGACGCACGGCAGGGCGACTGGGTCAGGCGCATGCGGTTTTGGGGCGAAAGCACGCGCGAAACGGAGGGCTCAGACCGCCCGCACCTCAGCCGCGCGCATTTCGCCCCAAAGCCCGGTCGCCCAACCCAATCACCCTGCCTCACCCGAGTGCTGTTCAACAGACTGAATGTCAAAACAGGCTGTAGCCCTTGTTATTGGGTGATAGATAGCTACAAATTTGACAGCGTTTGCAACTGTGTTTTGCCCCCTTTGCAGCTCCACACAGCGTTAGGGCGTGGTGATTGGGTCAGGCGACCGGGCTTTGGGGGCCAAGGCGCGCGCCGAATAGCGTTGGCGTGCTGATGCCTCGGTCTCGCGCGTGTTTGGCCCCCAAAACCGCACGCGCCTGACCCAGTCGCCGCGCCGCGCATCCACGACGGCAAGTGCGCGCCAAGGACTGAATGCGATTTCCCCAATGAACCATCGCAGTCGTCACATAGATCGTGGGTGGCCAACTGTTATGCTGCCCGCCATGCACCACACCACCTTTATCCCAGGCAAGGACGCCGCCCTCGAGTCCACCATCCAGACCCTGCAAGCCCGGTTGCAGTCGCTCGGATTTCATGTTGAAGAGCGCAGCTGGCTCAACCCGGTCGACGGCATCTGGTCGGTGCACATCCGCGACCGCGACTGCCCGCTGCTGTTTACCAACGGCAAGGGTGCGACCCGGCTGGCGTGTCTGGCCAGCGCCTTGGGCGAGTTTTTTGAACGCCTGTCCAACCACTACTTCTGGACGCACTATTACCTGGGGCCAGAGCTGGCCAACAGCGCGTTTGTGCATCACCCCAGCGAGCGCTGGTTTGACGTGCCCGAAGACGGTAGCTGGCCGGTGGGCTTGTTGACGCCGGAATTGCAGCAGCTCTACAACCCGCAGGGCAATATTGAAGCGCGCAGCTTGGTGGAATTCAACTCCGGCCATGATGAGCGCGGCATTTGCGCGCTGCCGTACGTGCGCCAGCGCGACGGTGCCAGCGTGTACTTTCCGGTCAACGTCATCGGCAACCTGTACGTCAGCAACGGTATGTCGGCCGGCAACACGCCGCATGAGGCGCGCGCGCAGGCGCTGTCCGAGATTTTTGAACGGCACGTCAAGGCGCGTGTCATCAGCTTGGGCCTGTGTCTGCCCGACGTGCCCGACGCGGTGATTGCGCGTTACCCACGCATCGCCAAAGGCATTGCGGCGCTGCGCGACGCCGGTTTTGGCATTCTGGTCAAGGACGCGTCGCTGGGCGGTCAGTACCCGGTGATGAATGTGACGCTGCTCAACCCGGCCGACCAAGGGTGTTACGCCAGTTTTGGCGCGCACCCCCGCTTTGAAGTGGCGCTGGAGCGCGCGCTGACCGAGTTGCTGCAAGGGCGCGCGCTGGACGCGCTGGCCGGGTTTCCGGCGCCGGGCTTTGACCTGGAAGAGACCGCCAGCGCCACCAACATTGAAATCCATTTTGTCGACTCCAGCGGCGTCATCCACTGGAAGTTTCTGGGCAACGCGCCCGACTTTGACTTTGTCGACTGGAACTTCAGCAGCAGCACCGAACAAGACGAGGCGTGGTGCTTGCAGCGCCTGCACGCCGACGGCCACGATGTGTATGTGGCCGAGTTCAAGCACCTGGGGGTGTATGCCTGTCGCATTCTGGTGCCGGGTGTGTCAGAGATTTACCCGATCGACGATCTGGAATTTGAAAACAACAGCATCGCCAACCCGATGCGCGAGGCGATTTTGAATCTGACCGATCTGGACGATGAAGAGTGCACCGACCTGCTGGCCACGCTCAACGAATCCAATCTGGCCGACCAGCGCCCAGTGGCGGGCTTGATCGGGTTGGCGGCGGATGCGGGATCGTTCTGGGCCGACTTGCGCGTGGGTGAACTCAAAACCCTGCTGGCGCTGGCCGTGGGCGACGAAGCCACCACGCTGGAAGGGTGTGAATGGATCTTGAACTTTGACCAGATCGACCCGCAACGCCGCTTGGTCTACGCCTGCATTCGCAACCTGATTCAGCTCTCAGACATGGGCGACAGCGCACCGTATCTGGACGCGCTGGCGCTGCTGTATGGCGCGGGGCCGTTGGCGCAGGCGCACGCGCTGATCATGCAGCAAGACCGTTTCATGGGCCTGAGCGCGCCGGGCCTGGCGCTGGACGGCTGCGATATGCACCACCGCTTGTTGCAGGCGCTGGCCAAGGTACGCGCGGCGTATGCCTGACGCGGCGCTGCACAACTGGCTGGTGCCCGATTGGCCCGCGCCCGCCGGTGTGCTGGCGGTGTGCACCACACGCAGCGGAGGTGTTTCCGCGCCGCCCTATGCCAGTTTGAATCTGGGTGACCATGTGGGTGACGCACCTGCCCATGTAGCCACCAACCGGGCCATTTTTCAGCGGGCGATCGGTGCCCGGCCGGTGTTTTTGCAGCAGGTGCACGGCACGCAAGTGTTGAAGTTGGACGCAGACACGCCAGACGGCAGCGTAGCTGACGCCTGCGTCACCCGCGCGGCGGGCGTGGCCTGTACGGTGATGGTGGCGGACTGCCTGCCGGTGCTGTTGACCACCACGCGCGGTGACTGCGTGGCTGCCGCGCACGCCGGATGGCGCGGTTTGGCGGGGCAAGATGGGGTTGGGGTGCTGGAAGCAACCTTCAAGGAATTTTGCACTCTGGCCCAGATAGATCAAGGGTGGGTAGCTACAGAAATCATGGCATGGCTGGGCCCCTGTATTGGCCCGACGGCCTTTGAAGTGGGTGACGAGGTGCGACAAGTCTTTGCTGCGGTAGACCGGCAAGCCGTGCAGTGCTTCAACGCGCTGGGGCCGGGCAAGTGGCTGGCCGATCTGGCCGGTCTGGCCCGCCTGCGTCTGCGCGCCTTGGGAGTCGATCACATCTATGGCAACGACTCTGCGGCAGCGTGGTGTACCGTGGGTAACGCCTCAAGGTTCTTTTCGCACCGGCGCGACCGGGTCAGCGGGCGCTTTGCCGCCAGCATCTGGCTGCGGGCTTGAGGATGCGTCCGGTGCTGCTCCTGAACGCTCCGCACGTTCGCGGGCCTTGAGGGCACGCGCCCGGGCCGGCGCCGTCAGCACATAGCTGACCAGCCCGATCGGGAGCAACCCGTACATCACAAACGTGATGATCGCGCCCAGAACGGTACCGGTGCTGCTGGTGGCCTCCGCCACGGCCATCATCAGCGCAACGTAAAGCCAGGCCAGGGGGACGATGTACATGTCGGGATTGTTTTGCTCGGAAAATGGATGCTGTCAGAAATATGTAGTCTGCGTCTGAGATACTAGCCTACTAATCAGTTGGGGTCAGAGCACATCGCTTCGCGAGTGGTCTGACCCGCAAGGTTATATCTATTGGGGTCAGAGCACATCGCTTCGCGAGTGGTCTGATCCGCAAAATTTATTTGATGAGGGAAATGAATGAACAGTGATGTCCAGCAGCTCTGGCTGCAAAACGCGCAGCAATTTCAGCAATCCATGACCGAGTCGTTCGGCAAGATGTTTGAGTCGTTCCAGAACATGGATCTGGGTCAGGCAACGGCGCCGCTGCTGGGCGCGCAAGCCCATGCGCAAGCCCCCAAAATCACCTTTGACCCGCAAAAGTTGCAGGCGCTGCAACAACAGTACCTGAAAGAAGCGGGCGAGCTGTGGGCGCAAAGCCTTCAAGGCAATCTCAAGTTGGCGGATCGCCGCTTTGCCGACCCGGCCTGGTCGGCTAACCCGATGGCGTCGTTTACCGCAGCGCTGTATCTGCTCAACGCCAGGACGCTCACGCAACTGGTGGAAGCGGTTCAAACCGACGCCAAGACCCGTGCCCGCATGCGCTTTACCGTGGAGCAGCTCAACGCGGCCACGTCGCCCAGCAACTTCATGCTGTTCAACGCCGAAGCGCAAAAGAAAGCGATTGAAACCAAGGGCGAGAGCATCAGCAAGGGCCTTCAGAATATGCTGCACGACATGCAGCAGGGCCATGTGTCGATGACCGATGAGAGCGTGTTCACGGTGGGCAAAAACGTGGCCACCACCGAAGGCGCCGTGGTGTTCGAGAACGAGTTTTTTCAGTTGATCGAGTACAAGCCGCTGACCGACAAGGTCTATGAAAAGCCGTTCCTGATGGTGCCGCCGAGCATCAACAAGTACTACATCCTGGACTTGCAGCCGGAGAATTCCCTGGTGCGCTATGCCATCGCGCAAGGTCACCGAACCTTTATCGTGAGTTGGCGCAACCCGGATGCTTCACTGGCTAAGGCCACCTGGGACGACTTTATTGAAAACGCCATCATCAAGGCGATTCATACCACGCAAGAGATCACCGGTGCCAAGAGCATCAACGCGCTGGGCTTTTGCGTCGGCGGCACCATGCTGGGTACCGCCCTGGCGGTGTTGGCCGGGCGCGGCGAAAAGCCGGTGGCCAGCGCCACCTTCCTCACGTCGATGCTTGACTTTGCCGACACCGGCGTGCTGGATGTGTTCATCGACGAAAACTTCGTCAAGTACCGCGAGCAAGAGATGGGTCAGGGCGGCCTCATGAAGGGCCAGGACCTGGCCACCACCTTCAGCTTTTTGCGTCCCAACGACCTGGTCTGGAACTACGTGGTGGGCAACTACCTCAAGGGCGAAACGCCGCCGCCGTTTGACCTGCTGTACTGGAACAGCGACAGCACCAATCTGCCTGGGCCGTTCTACGCCTGGTACATCCGCAACACCTATCTGGAAAACAACCTCACCAAGCCGGGCAAGGTCGCGGTGTGCGGCCAGAAGGTCGACCTGGGTAAGGTGGACATCCCGGTATTTATCTACGGTTCGCGCGAAGACCACATCGTGCCGATTGGCGGCGCGTATGCGTCTACGCAATACCTTGGCGGCTCCAAGCGCTTCGTGATGGGCGCCTCCGGTCACATTGCTGGCGTGATCAATCCTCCGGCCAAGGGCAAACGCAGCCACTGGATTCGTGCCGACGGCAAGTTCCCCAAAACCCATGCCCAATGGCTTGAAGGCGCTACCGAATTCCCGGGTAGCTGGTGGACCGACTGGTCTAACTGGCTGGCCAGCCAGGCCGGCAAACAGATCGCTGCGCCCAAGGCCTATGGCAAAGGAAAATACAAGGTGATCGAACCTGCACCCGGACGTTACGTCCAGGCCAAGGCCTGACCACGAGCGCATTTTTATCATTCATTTTTTCAACCGGACCCCTAGGAGACATCATGCAAGACATCGTTATCGTTTCAGCCGCCCGTACCGCCATCGGCAAATTTGGCGGCGGCCTGTCCACCGTCAGCGCCCCCACGCTGGGCAGCATCGTCATTCGTGAGGCCTTGGCGCGCGCCAAGGTTGACCCGGCGCAAGTCGGTGAAGTCATCATGGGCCAGGTGCTGGCTGCGGGCCAGGGTCAGAACCCGGCGCGTCAGTCCTTGCTCAAGGCTGGCATCCCCAATGATGTGCCCGCGCTGACCATCAACACCGTGTGTGGTTCCGGCCTGAAGGCTGTGATGCTGGCCGCGCAAGCGGTTGCCTTCGGTGACAGCGAAATTGTCGTCGCCGGTGGCCAGGAAAACATGAGCCTGGCGCCGCACGTCCTGCCCGGTAGCCGCGGCGGCATGCGCATGGGCGACTGGAAGATGATCGACAGCATGATCGTCGATGGCCTGTGGGACGTCTACAACAACGTCCACATGGGCATCACCGCTGAGAACGTGGCCAAGCAATTTGGCATCACGCGTGAAATGCAAGACACCATGGCGCTGGCGAGTCAGCAAAAGGCCGCTGCCGCGCAAGACGCCGGGCGTTTCAAGGACGAAATCGTGCCGGTGTCCATCGCCCAGAAAAAAGGTGACCCGCTGCTGATCACGGCCGACGAGTTCATCAACCGCAAGACCAACGCCGAAGCGCTGGCCGGTTTGCGTCCGGCGTTTGACAAGGCTGGCACTGTGACCGCAGGCAATGCCTCGGGCATCAACGACGGTGCCGCCGCCGTGGTGGTGATGACGGCCAAGAAGGCTGCGTCGCTGGGCCTGAAGCCGCTGGCACGCATTGCCGGTTTTGGCATGAGTGGTCTGGACCCGGCCATCATGGGCATGGGCCCAGTGACGGCCAGCCGCAAGGCGCTGGCACGCGCCGGCTGGTCGGTGGGCGACATCGATTTGTTCGAACTGAACGAAGCTTTCTGCGCGCAAGCCTGCGCCGTCAACAAGGAACTGGGCACCGACCCGGCCAAGGTCAACGTCAACGGGGGTGCTACCGCGCTGGGTCACCCCATTGGTGCGTCGGGCTGCCGTATTCTGGTAACGCTGCTGCACGAAATGGCACGCCGCGACGCCAAGAAGGGTCTGGCTTCGCTGTGCATCGGCGGCGGCATGGGTGCAGCGCTGGTGGTGGAGCGTTAATCGGTATTTACCTGTATGGCATAGCGGCAGCAAGCGGCTATAGTGACCGCTTCTGCTAAACAACTGTCGAGGGGATCATTTCATGAGTCAAAAAGTAGCTTACGTTACCGGTGGCATGGGTGGTATCGGTACCGCCATTTGCCAGCGGTTGCACAAAGAAGGTTTCAAGGTCATCGCGGGTTGTGGTCCGACGCGTGATCACGCCAAGTGGCTGGCCGAACAGGCGGCACTGGGCTACACGTTTTATGCGTCCGCTGGCAATGTGGGCGACTGGGATTCCACCGTCGCTGCGTTCACCAAGGCCAAGGCTGAGCACGGCAGCATCGACGTGCTGGTGAACAACGCGGGCATCACGCGTGACCGCATGTTCTTGAAAATGTCACGTGAAGACTGGGACGCCGTGATCGACACCAACCTCAACTCGATGTTCAACGTCACCAAGCAGGTGGTGGGCGACATGGTTGAAAAGGGCTGGGGCCGCATTATCAACATCAGTAGCGTCAACGGCGCCAAGGGTCAGGCGGGTCAAACCAACTACTCGGCAGCCAAGGCGGGGATGCATGGTTTTAGCATGGCGCTGGCGCAAGAGCTAGCCACCAAGGGCGTGACGGTCAACACCGTGAGCCCCGGCTATATCGGTACCGACATGGTCAAGGCCATCCGTCAGGAAGTGCTGGACAAGATCATCGCCACAGTTCCGGTCAAGCGCCTGGGCGAACCGTCAGAAATCGCTTCCATCATTGCCTGGTTGTGCTCGACGGAAGGTGGCTATGCCACAGGGGCGGAATTTGCCGTCAATGGCGGCTTGCACATGAGCTGATGAGTCACTTCCTATTGACGGCGCGGTGCCGCCTCTGGAGATTTGACGTCGATTGACGTGTCGATGCAGGGGTGATCAAGGCGGTTGCTTGACAGCACCGCCTTTTTTTGTGCCGGGAGTCCGGAGAACTCGCGTTGTTCTACAGTTGATTTGTGGCCTGCGCGGTGTCAGACCACTTGGGGTGCAGCGTTGCCGGACTGAAGCACCACTTGAACTGGCTCAGGCGCGAATACAGGGCAGCATAACCCAGCACCAGGAAGAACAGGGTGACAATCAGGGCTGGAACATGCTGTGCGAACAGAACCGCCAACGCGGCTGGTGCCGATACGAAAACCCAGCAAACTGTACTGGTCAGACCATTTTGAATCGGGGCCGTCAAGCGGGGAAACAGCTGACGCACCACACGACGGTGCACCAGGTGGTGTAAGTGGACTTTGTCGGGTTGTCCGGGATGATGCCCTTTACGGTGGAAGCGTCGACGCACCGAAAATGCAACCTCAAGCACCGGATAAGCACACACAACCATGGTGGTCCAGGCGTGGATCTCGGCGTGACGCATGGGTAACAGCACGGCAACCCAGGCCACACAAAAACCGAGCAGGTAGGCCCCACCGTCACCCAGAAAGAGCTTGCCCAACGGCCAGTTCACGAAGTTGAATCCCAATGCACAGGCCGCGATCAGCCAGCACACCCAACCCAGCTCTGCATCGCCCAGGTTGAAGGCGATCAGTCCCATGGCAAATAACATGATGCTGGCGGCTCCAGCGGCCAGGCCGTTGAATCCGTCGATGATATTCATCGCGTTGGCCACACCGCCGACGGCAAATGCGGTGAACAAGACTGCCAGTGGCAACCACTGCAGGACCCAATCCAGCGGCACCAGGCCCGTGTCCTGCATGGCGACACCCGTCAGGTACCACGCCAGCACGCCGCTGAACAGCGTTGCCAGCAGGCGCTGGCGCACGCTGACCCGTTTGGTGATGTCCTCCAGCAAGCCAAAACCAAATGCAGGTAGGCCGGCCAGCAATATGCATCCGAGAATGTCGCGTGCTGCAGATGGTGCCCAAGCCCAACCGACCAGCAGCCCGACCACAATGGCCACGCCACCAATGCGGGGGGTGTCCTGGGTATGGATTTTTTGCACCCCGAAGGTGGAATCCATGCTGTAGCGGCCATGCCAAGACTTGGTCATCACCAACGCGGTACTGAACACGAGCGTGACCGAGAAGACTGCTAAATAGACTGACACCAGATGCCTCCAATGGCGCAGATTATCGTCGAACAGGTGGGTGCTATGGCTGTTGTCGGTGCCACTTTACAGAGAAAGTCAACCGGTATCCGTTGCAGTTGACGCACATCGTTCATTGACAGCTGGTGCCCGGGGCCGGAATCGAACCGGCACGCCTTGCGGCGGGGGATTTTGAGTCCCCTGCGTCTACCAATTTCACCACCCGGGCGGGTTGAAAGAGCGCGAATTATGGCACAGTGCGACCTATGAACTATCCGACGATTGAGGACCTGATTGGTGCCACGCCGCTGGTGCGTTTGCAGCGCATTGGTGCTGATGTGTGCACGGCCAACGTTAATGTGATTCTGGGCAAGCTGGAGGGCAACAACCCGGCCGGTTCGGTCAAGGACAGGGCAGCGTTTTCGATGATTGCGCGGGCACAGGAGCGTGGCGACATCCGTCCTGGCGACACGCTGATCGAGGCTACTTCGGGCAACACCGGCATTGCGCTGGCGATGGCTGCGGCCGTCAAGGGCTATCGCATGGTGTTGATCATGCCCGAAGACCTGTCGATCGAGCGGGCA
>Ga0172372_10006540_pt1 | contig 15893 bp, 10 predicted proteins | sample LakKiv5m_2_FD_114544 | JGI IMG/M metagenome (GOLD analysis project Ga0172372, IMG submission 114544) | Freshwater microbial communities from Kabuno Bay, South-Kivu, Congo - kab_092012_9.5m | ecosystem: Environmental > Aquatic > Freshwater > Lake | place: Democratic Republic of the Congo...
AAAACAGAAAGAAGCGGGAGGATTATCTGGCGCATCACGAACGCCTGATAAACAGTTTGTCCTGCAGCGACGACGACGGGCACGCGCTCATGAACAGAGACCTTCTGTACACTGCGCTGTCCAGACTGCCCGAACAACAGAGGGAAGCCATTATTCTGTTCGAATTGTCGGGTTTTTCCATCAGGGAAATTGCAGAAATGCAGTCTTCCGGCGAGTCTGCCGTGAAGCAACGCCTGCTGCGCGGCCGCCAGCAGTTGATGGTGCACCTGCAATCGCTCACAACTGTAAATGAATCACGCTGACATGAATGAAGAACAACTGAACAAACTCTTTCAGGAGGTCAGAGAAACGCCTCCGGTAACTTCCCCGGATGACGTGTCCGCATGGGTAAGTAGCGCTGCACAATCTGTCGGTTCCGGATTGTCCACCAAATCATTTTTCACTTTCAAAGGAATTGCCATGATCACAACGATCGCTTCTGTAATAGGAATTGCTGTTTTTTCATATTTTGCACCTGCGACTGCAAACGATAATTCTGGAGTACATTCTGTCTCCCCGGAATTCAACGTCGTAACAAACACCAAAGCTGCACCGCCGAATGTACTTATTAATGACCGTATTGCCCGTGGCCCTGTCAATTCTACGGGAGCGCAGACGGGACTCAGTCAAAAAGTGGAACAATTCGAGATGTTGCCGCAATCACAACCGTCAAGAGTTGCTTTCGTTAAAACTACCGTCTCCGGTGAGCTGCTTTCATCAGATATTCGGCGCCAGGACCCTGATTCGATACCACTGACAAATGGTACGTCTCTAACAGGTGTTTCACTGGAAAAAGTATCCCCGGATGCCAAAGTATGGGATAACTTCACCCAATTAAGAATATCATCTGCTATGAAAGTATGGATTATCCAGGGCGACAAGTGTGATGTAAGAGTTGAGTCTTTACATCCTCAAAAAAAAGCAGTTGTACTGGTAAAGCAGAAAGGCGAACTACTGGAAATATCTATGGATTCGAAACAGGTAAAAAAGAAAGGTGCCGCTCAAAGAGACACGCTGCCCGGACAACCAATAGAAATAATACCAGATCAACCTTCCGCCTCTTCACCACTGTGGGGGGAGCAGAACCTGGCCGATATAAATGTTTACATCACAATTCGGGAATTAAAGGGTCTTGAGGTGTCAGGTGCCGTGGAGGTTGTTTCAAAGAATAAACTGACTTGCAGTCGGCTTAATATTGACCTGTCGGGTGCGGTTGAAACACAGCTTGAACTGAGTGCTGGTACTGTCAGCGTTGAAACGAGCGGTGCCGTTGAACTTGATCTCAAAGGTGATTGTAATCATCTGGAAGTTGAAACATCTGGTGCGGCTGAAGTCAGGGCGCAGGATTTTAAGGCTGAGTCTTGTTCTGTAGAAACTTCCGGGGCGTCTTCTATTGATGTAAGAGCCTCAAAAGTACTGAGAATATCTTCGAGTGGGGCGAGTAATGTAACCTACAGAGGAGAGCCTGAAAAACTGGAAGTGGAAACGAGCGGCGCTTCAGAAGTAAGGAAAATTGTTCAGGGATACAAGTTCTGATTAGCGCCTCCGGGCATATTTTTCAGCAAACACACGTCTGCTCGTTGTACCTTCGCATCCGGAATTTTTAACCCGGACAGCATTGAGACACTTTCTTCCGCACATTATCCAGGAAAACTACCGGAATAACATCCCGGCAGGCAGTTTGAATGCCTGTGCTATGTTCGCCGATCTGAGCGGTTTCACCCGACTCACCGACAGGCTTATGCGCCACGGTACCGAAGGTGCAGAAGAGTTGTCTGAAGTGCTGAATCACATCTTTCAGCCAACGGTTGCGCTCGTGTATGAACAGGGCGGGTTTATTCCGTACTTCGCCGGCGACAGTTTTACGGCTATTTTTCCTTTCAACAACAACCAGGAAGCTCAGTCGGCTGCCCTGAGAGTCATTCATACTGCCCAGTCCATGATTTCCCGCTTTGAACGGGAGCAGGCCGATCCGGGTTCTGTTTTGTCGGAACACCAGATCGGCCTGAAAGTGGGCATCTCGGCCGGCGAGATTCACTGGGGCATCGTCGGCGACCGGCGGAAAGCCTATTATTTCCGTGGAGCTCCGATAGACGCCTGTGCAGAGGCACAGACAAAGGCAGGATCCCTGCAGATTGTATGTGATGGTGAAATGCTCCGCCTTACCAATCCAGCCATGGCCGGCTGTACGCCTGTTGACGGGCAGTTTTCTGTGCTCAACGTCTCGCCTGAATTCAGTATTTCAGGCTTGTCGGACGTAAAAAAGGTGTACTTGCCCGATCCTGATCCGGAAATTATGTCAGCCTTCTTTCCCAAAGAGGTGTACGAATCAAAGGAAATCGGCGAATTCCGGAATGTTGTGAGTGTTTTTCTCTCGTTTGAGGGAGTCGAATCGCACGAGGCACTCAACCATTTCGCCTCTGTGGTGCTCGACCAAAGCGAGATATTCGGAGGTTATTTCAAGGAGATTGATTTCGGCGACAAGGGCGGCGTCATGTTCTGTCTGTTCGGAGCACCTGTTTCCTTCGAAAATAATACGGAGAGGGCACTCGAATATATAGGCGCCATTCAGGAGGAGCTCCGCGGGCTGGAATCGCTCACCGGCGCCCGTTACCGGATAGGTATTACTGCCGGGCAGGCCTTTACCGGTGTGATAGGGAGCAAGGAACGTTGCCAGTACGCGGCCGTGGGCGCGCGCGTAAACCTGGGCGCCCGCCTGATGAGTCGCGCAGAGTGGGGACAGGTTATGGCCGACGAAAATGTGTCTCGAAACAGAAATTTCAAATTCAGCCACGTGGGCGACGGGCAGTTCAAGGGTTTTGAAAATGCCATTCCTTTCTATACGCTTACAGGAAGAAATCTCGCAGGCAAGGCCAGTTTTTCAGGTGAATACTTCGGTCGTGCCGCAGAACTCAGGCAGCTCCTTGATTTTTCCAGGCCACTCCGGGAGAATAAATTTTGCGGAGTAGTATATGTTTTCGGGGAGGCGGGTATCGGAAAGAGCCGCTTCAGCTATGAATTCAGGCGTTTGCTCAGGGAAACAGGCAACGTAACCTGGCTCAGTTGCCAGAGCGACCAGATACTTCGCAAGCAGTTCAATCCCTTTATTTATCTGCTCAAGAACTATTTCGACCAGAGTCCGGAGAATACCCCCGAGCGGAACAGGGAACTTTTTGAACAGAATTTTCTGGAGTTGCAATACGAGCTCACCGAGTGTACGCACCCGGAAGCCGATGCTGTGCGCCGGGAAATAGCTCGTACGCAGAGTGTGCTCGCTGCCATGGTCGGCATTCAATACCCCGGGTCGCTCTGGGAGCAACTCGATGCCCGCGGGCGCTATCAGAACGGTCTGGCAGCCATGTCGAACCTGTTTGTCGCCGAGTCGCTGTTGCAGCCTGTTGTTATCGAACTGGAGGATGCGCACTGGTACGACGATATGAGCCGCGAATTTCTTTCCCAGTTTATTCGCCGGGCACCTTCGTATCCGCTGCTCTTCCTGTCAACCAGTCGCTACGAAGACGACGGCAACCGCAGCTATGTATTCAAGCAGCAAATCCTTGACGAAATCAGTTGCCCCATTACCGAGGTAGATTTAAATTTTCTCCAGGCTTCCGATCTGAAAGCATTCGCCGAGTCGCGTCTTGGAGGCGCCATGCACGCCGACTTGTTTGAACTGATCCAGCGCATGACGCAGGGTAATCCGTTCTATATCGAACAGATGTCGGAGTACTTCCGGGAGTCCAACCTGCTGAAAAGTGTGGACGGTGTACTTCAGCTGAAAAATCAGGATGTGCAGATCAATGACTCCGTGAAGGAAATCATGATGGCGCGCATTGACCGCCTCAGTGGTCTGGTGAAGGAAACGGTAAAAGCTGCAGCGGTAATCGGCCGGGAATTTGAATTGCCGGTACTTTCGGCTGTTATGGCCAAGCAGGAGGATTTTGTGCGCCGGAACGGCGATCTTGATACTGTTTTGCGCGAACAGGTACAAAGTGCCGAGAAGTGGCAGGTCTGGTATGCCATGAACGAATTGAGGTATATATTCCGGCACTCGCTCCTGCGCGAGGCCGCTTACGATATGCAGTTGCGCACGCGCCTGCGCGAGCTGCACCACGACATTGCAGAGGCCATCGAACAATTGTACCCCGAATCAGAGGAACGATATGTTGACCTCGCATTCCACTATGAACAGGCGGAAGACGAGAAAAAAACCAACAAGTATCTCGAAAAGGCTGCCCGTTATTCACAAAGAAATTTTCTCAACAGACAGGCACTCTCTTTCTACAACAAACTGATTGACAACCTGCTGGAAATCAACAAGAGGAGTAAAAAGATAGTGAAGTTGATTCTGAGAAAAGGAGCCGTCCTTGAGCTTGTTGGTCAATGGGAAGAAGGGGAAAAAAACTACAGGGAGGCATTGTCGCGCGCGGCAGCACTGAACGACTGGCAGCTGATGGGACGCAGTTATCGCCGGCTGGGCCAGCTGCTTATGCTCCGCGGTAATTATCCCGAGGCCAAAACCAATCTGGACGAGGCTGTTCACTGCTTCGAACAGGCAAATGACCAGACGGGTATCGCCAAGACATTCGGGAATCTGGGCACATTCCACTTCCGGCAGGGTGGCTACGAACCCGCCAAAACCTGGTATGCCCGCGCCATTGAAATAAACCGCAGTCTGCAACGTGCCGCGGAAAATACCGCTATTGTGGCTAACCTTGGTCTCATATTCATGAATCAGGGCCACTATGATGAGGGTGTCCGCTGGCTCGAGGAACAACTCGAGACGGCTGAAAAGGCAACTGACAAACAGGGACTCACCAGCTTGTACACCAATCTCGGGATAGTTTATCTGGAAAAAGGAGCGCTTGATTCGGCGCTGCTCTGTCTGGAAAGAGGGTTGGCGCTCTCCGAAGAACTGGGTAACAAACTCTTCATGACAATATGTATAGGCTCTATTGGTTCTGTCTGGGAACGAAAGGGCGACTATACACGCGCCATGCAGAATTTTGAACGCGATTTGCAACTCGCTGAGGAACTGGGAGACAAGCAGGGTATGGCCATCGCCTGCGGATTGATTGGCGATCTGCTCTCGGTAATCGGTGAGTTCGACAAGTCAATCGGTTACCTCGAAAAAACGCTCGCGCTGAGTCGTGAACTCAATTACAAAAAGGGTATTGCCAAGGCACTGAACACGCTCGGTGATACGTGGTTCTATAAAGGTGACTTCACCCGGAGCATTAAATTCTATAACGAGGCAATAGAATATGCCCGCGACATGGGCAACCGGCTCGTCCTGGGATACTCTCTCATCGAAAAAGGGCTGGTGCAGATTTATGCAGATGAAATCCCCGCTGCACGCCAGGCAATGGAAGAAGGCCGTGATATTGCGCTCGCACTCGGAAATGCCGATCTCACTTTCGGAGCCAATATTCTCCGCGCGCAGATAGCTATTGCAGAGGGGCACCGGCAGGAAGCGCTGCGACAGTTACAGCAACTCTTGTCGCTCACAAGAACGGAAAGGGAGGAGGCTGCTGTTCACTTCGAACTCCGGAGGGTAGCCGAGACCCCTTCTTCTTACCACCAGCGCGCACTAACCCTGTACAAATCCATGTACGCGCGTACCCCCCAGCATATCTACCGAACGCGTATCAACGAACTGGAAAAATCATAAAGGGAATGGCCTATACAGAATCCAACATGCTTCCTCTCGGATCCTCCGCTCCTGATTTCGAATTGCCGGATATGCTCAACGGAGGTGTCTGCAGACTGACTGACGCGGCTGGAGCCCGGGCAACGGTCGTTATGTTCATCTGTAACCATTGCCCCTACGTACTCTACGTCAACCCGACGATTGCGGAGATGGTCCGGGAATACGAAAAGGAGGGTGTCGCCTTTATCGGTATCAACAGCAATGATGCCGTTAACTACCCCGAAGATGCCCCCGAAAAAATGGCGCCCCATGCGCGGGAAGCTGGCTATACCTTTCCTTATCTGTACGATGAAACGCAGGAGGTGGCAAAGGCCTACGATGCGGCATGTACCCCCGATTTTTACGTTTTTGATGAAAATCTGAAGCTGGTTTACCGCGGTCAGCTCGATTCAAGTCGCCCCAAACGCAATCCGGTGCCCAGCACTGGCGAAGATCTCAGAGCAGCACTCAATGCGGTACTCGCCGGATTGCCTCCGGTGGAAATACAGCGCCCTTCCGGCGGCTGCAATATCAAATGGAAATCCAACGAATAACGTTTATAAACCAGGACCAACAGGATAAATATGCGCCCTGAAGCAATTACCGACCAGCAAATCAATGATTTTATCGTTGCAGGACTTTATGAGGATATCCGCGACGGAGATCACACTTCACTGGCCACTATACCCGCAGAAAGCCGGAGCAAGGCCATACTTCGTGTGAAAGACTACGGAGTTTTAGCCGGTGTGGAACTCGCCGGACAAATTCTGAAACATCTCGATCCCGATGCAACATTCACGGTCCACAAAACTGACGGAACGGATGTGATTTTCGGTCAGACAGCCTTTGAGGTGGAAGCCAACACCAGAGCCCTGCTCCAGGGCGAACGACTTCTCCTGAACTGTATGCAACGCATGAGCGGAATAGCAACGCTCAGCAGCCGCTTTGCCTTTGAGGTAGGCGACCTTCCCGTGAAGGTACTGGATACCCGCAAGACCACTCCACTTATCCGCTTTCTTGAAAAATGGGCTGTGAAAATAGGAGGATGCGAGAATTATCGCTGGGGACTTTACGACTGGATGATGATCAAGGATAACCACGTTGACGCCGCCGGCGGAGTAAAACAGGCCATTGAACGCGCACACGCGTACCAGAAAGAAAAAGGACTTAGTCTGGGCATCACCCTCGAAGTCAGAAATCTGGTCGAAGTGGAAGAGGCACTCGAAATAGGGGGGATTACCCGTATTATGTTCGACAACTTCGAAATCCCCATTCTCCATGAAGCCGTTGCTATTGTGAATGGCCGTTTTGAAACGGAAGCCTCCGGTGGAATCACGCTGTTCAATGTCAGAAAATATGCACTTTCCGGCGTTAATTTTGTTTCTGCGGGGGCACTTACGCACTCGGCCAATCCGCTCGACCTCAGTTTCAAGATAGTGAAGTGAGCCGGCAGGAAACACTCATTGTCTTTATCAGAAATCCTGAAAAGGGAAAGGTTAAAACGCGGCTTGCCAGTGTTGCCGGCGACGAGGCAGCACTGCGTATTTACAGCTTTCTGCTCAAAAAAACGCGCTCGGCCGCGCTGGAAGTAGCGTGCAACCGACTGCTCTGCTACAGCGACTACATTCCGGTCGCTGATGAATGGCCCGATACCGGTTTCCTGAAAATGCTTCAATCGCCCGGCGATCTCGGTCAGCGAATGGCTTCGGCTTTCCGCGAGGCGTTCGCTTCCGGCGCAAAAAAGGCTGTCATCATCGGCAGCGATTGTCCCGATCTGGACGCTGCCTTGATCCGGAATGCCTTCGGGGCACTCGACTCCGCCGACTTCGTTGTGGGGCCCGCCTGCGACGGTGGATATTACCTGCTTGGAATGAAGCATTTTGTGCCGGAGTTGTTTGAAGGAATAGCCTGGAGCACAGCATCGGTTGCAGAAGATACACTCCGTCTGATACGTTCGCTCGGCATGAATTATACACTGCTTCCCCGGTTGTCGGACATAGACGAATACGAGGACTGGATTGGTTATGTAAACTCAAATCCGGATACAGGGAAAGAGTCTGTTTATACCGGAATTCAGAAATGAAAAAAAATAATCATGTAAAAAAGCAGGTACGGCCGGAACAAGATTACACTTTTAGTGTTTATTTGTCTGAAATATTCTGACCTGAAGTTATGTTAACGACGGGTAATCTGTCAATTTTCCGGCGTTATTTTAAATTTTTTGTTAACTTTGCGCCAGAAAAGGGCTAAATAGCCATTTGAACGATGCCGTTCCACTGCCTTTCCTGCATTCCTGGCTTCAACAGCATGCCGACCCCGCTCGGCAAATGGAAAGGCCGCCCCTTCTCTCAGGTTTTTTTCAATTCAGTTTTCTTTTTTTCCGATATCCGACAGCGACAACAGTGCTGAAGCCCTGTGCTGTTCGGGGTATTTTTTAATCTGCTCCGGGAGGAGTAAAGACCTCATTTTTCATTGAACAAAAATCGGCAATTGCCGGGCTGATACCATTTTTCACTCAACTTATTCACACATACCCATGTCCCTCACTCGTTTTAACGCACTCCAAACCCTGGAAAGTCGTATTGAGCCGATTTCGACAGATTTCGCTGAAGGAAAGGCCGAAACAATCGCTTCCTATTTCGGGGAGAAAGTCTTCCACGATGAAGCGATGAAGAAGTACCTCCCGGAAAAAGCTTATCTCACGGTAAAGGCTGCTGTGCAGAGTGGCCAGAAACTGACCCGTGAAATCGCCGATGTGGTGGCTGCCGGCATGAAAGAATGGGCTCAGCACCACGGTTGCACGCACTTCGCTCACTGGTTTCAGCCACTGACAGGCAAAACGGCCGAAAAGCACGACTCTTTCTTCACGCTGACGCATGATGGCAGGGTAATGGAAGAATTCGCAGGCTCAGCACTCGTTCAGCAGGAGCCCGACGGTTCGTCTTTCCCATCGGGCGGTATGCGCAGTACTTTTGAGGCGCGCGGCTATACAGTATGGGATCCCAGCAGCCCGGCTTTCATTATGGCTGTTGGAGAAGGTAAAACGCTGTGTATTCCTACTATCTTTGTTACTTATGGCGGTGAAGCACAGGATTACAAGCTTCCTTTGCTCCGCTCTCAGGCGTTTCTCGACAAGGCCGCTGTGCCAGTAGCTCAGCTCTTCGATGAGAACGTAACCAAAATCACAGCAACACTCGGCTGGGAACAGGAGTATTTCGTAGTGGATGACGCACTCTATAACGCCCGTCCTGATCTGGTGATGACTGGTCGTACACTCCTGGGCCGCCCCGCTGCCAAACATCAGCAGCTGGAAGATCACTATTTTGGTTCTATCCCCGAGCGCGTGTATGCGTTCATGCGCGATCTCGAAACAGAAAGCCATAAACTGGGTATTCCGGTGCGTACCCGCCATAATGAAGTGGCGCCTGCCCAGTACGAAATCGCACCTATATATGAAGAGATCAACGTAGCAGTGGATCACAACCAGCTGCTCATGGATCTCATGGATCGCGTGGCTCGCCGCCACAAACTGCGCGTACTGCTCCACGAAAAACCATTTGCAGGTGTAAACGGCTCCGGCAAACACAATAACTGGAGTATGGGTACCAACACAGGTGTGAATCTGCTCTCTCCAGGCAAGAACCCGGGCACCAACCTCCGGTTCCTTACTTTCTTCGTCAATACTATTACTGCTGTTCACAAGTATGCCGATGTGCTGCGCGCCAGTATCGCTCATGCAGGCAACGATCACCGTCTGGGTGCCAACGAAGCTCCGCCGGCGATCATCTCTGTTTTCATCGGTGAAGCCCTGACCAATCTGCTCGACCAGATTGCCAAAGGAAAGAATCAGGATGGCATGGAAGTGAAACGCGCCCTCGACCTGATTGCCAAGTTGCCTAACCTGGAACTCGACAATACCGACAGAAACCGTACCTCGCCGTTCGCTTTCACCGGTAACAAGTTTGAAATCCGCGCTGTTGGCAGCAGCCAGAACTGCGCAGGACCAATGGCTGTAATGAACTCCATGATGGGCCTGCAACTGACCGAGTTCAAGGCTGACGTGGACAAGCTTGTCGCCAAAGGAGAAGAAAAGGATGAGGCTATCCTGCTTGTGCTTAAATCGTATATCCGCCGCTCAAAAGCGATCCTGTTCGAAGGTAACAACTACTCCGACGAGTGGAAAGAAGAGGCCGCACGTCGCGGACTGAACAATTTCCCCACTACGCCCGAAGCACTTGATGTGCTGGGTAAAAAGCAGGCGCAGGATCTCTATGGAAAAGCAGGTGTCATGACGAAAGTGGAACTGGAGGCCTACCATGCCGTACAGCTGCACTCGTACATCACAAAACTTGACATTGAAGCCAAATCACTGGAAGAAATGGTACAGTCTCTGGTATTGCCTGCCGTACTTCGCTATCAGAAAGAGCTGGCAGAGAATATCGCCGCAATGCGTGCCATTGATATGCTCTCTTCCGCCAAACTGCAGATAGAACTTATCAAACGGGTAAATACCAACGTCGAAGCCATACATGCCGGAATGAAGAGCCTGCATGAGGCTTATGAAAAGGCGCATCACGCCGATTCACTCCGCGCCGAGGCCGATATCTTCTGCCATGCCGTAAGACCACAGATGGAGGCTATCCGTGCCGCCGTGGATGACCTGGAAGCAGTCGTTGATGATGAATACTGGCCGCTCGTGAAATACCGCGAGCTCCTTTTCGTCAGATAATAAACAAAAGAGGCCCGAATCCGTCACAGGACTCGGGCCTCTCATTTTAGAGCTTGTTCTTAGAGCTTGTTCAGGATTCTCTTACCCAAATACTACCTCAACTGTGTCGTCGGACTTGAGCCCGAGCAGGGTGGCTGCCCTGCCCATGTTAATAGCTATTTCCAGAAACCCTGCCGTATTGAACAGACATAACTGCTCGCCTACCGCCACATCGCAGTAGTTGCCTGAAAGTGCCGTAATCGGGTCGTTCCGCTTGAAATAGAGCGAAAATGGTCGCCCCTGCACTATCTCGTCAAATAACTCCCGGCGGATATTCACAACCACGTTGTCAAAATGATCAATGTGAATAACGGTTCCCCGAATCCGGTCAGATAAAATAACCGGCTGCAGGCTGATGCGCTCAATAATTGGCGGCGGAAACGAGCCCAGCTCATCGAAAGGCAAATCCTGTATCAGGTGATGAACAGCAGCCGCAAACACGTGTTTTACGGCAAAATGAACATTGGCATCTGCCGGGATAGATCTCAGATTCTTTTGTTCAATTCCGGGAAACAGTATTGTAAGCAATCCGTTGTCGGGGGCCACAAAGTAGTGCCCTTCGTGCTGCAGCGCCACGAACCGGAATTCCGGCTGATAAACGCAGTTCACGCCGACAAGGTGAATGGAGCCTTCCGGGAACTCGTTCCAGATATTGGCTACAACAAAGGCTCCCTGTACAATATCGTACGGCTTGATTTCATGGGTGATATCAACCAGCTTTACATCCGGCGATTTTCGAAGGATAGCGCCTTTCAGGGCCCCTGCGTAGTAGTCCCGGCTTCCAAAATCGGTAGTGAGGGTTACAAATTTCATGGAGAACGGTTTATCGGTGGCCTTCCTGTTTCAGTATTTCGACATCAAACCCAAGTGCGCGGAGCTTGTCCTCGCTCAGCTCATCCAGATTCTTGATTTCGAGTACTTTACCTTCCTTGTTTTTGAAAGTGAGGATTACGCTCTCCCTGCTCTCTGCTGCCTGCTGTGCCATTTGTGCTCTGGAGGCCATCTCGTTGGCCAGCCTGATAGCATCATTTAGTTGCAGAAGAGCAGCTTTCTCCCGCTCCTGGGCGTCCTGCAGTTGCTTATGCATCTCGCTGCTTCGGGAAATACTTTCTCCGAGGGTCTTCTTCATTTCCTCCACCTGCTGTTTAGCCGCATTCAGCTCCTGCTCGCGTGTACGCTTTTCTTCTTCAGCCTTTGCTGCGGCCAGTCTGGCCTGTTCCACCTTCTCCCGGCGTGCTATTTCTTCGCTGTTAATCAGATCATTACAACTTTGCAGGGAGAGCAGCTTTTCGAGGCTGACCAGATCCACAGATACCACATAATCCACCTTGAACTGGTCACTGCTGTGGAAAACCTCTCCGCCGACACTGAATACAACCCCGTTTACGTCGGTATCACCCAGTGTTTTTTGATAGGCGCGCGTATAAACTGTAGTCAGTTTCGCAGAACGCACGTAGTATGTTTTTTTCCGTGTTTCGGGAGCCACATTGGTGGCCGCACGGCAAATTTCAAGGTAGGGGATATAATCTTCAGGGAGAAAGGCAAAGCCTATATCCGTGACAATCAGTTCGTAAATCTGATCTTTCTCTACCCGGGTGGATGCAATACTGTACGATCCGTTGAACTTGAACTTGTTGTCAATCCGCGCACTGTATATCACATCGGAGGTGGAGGTTGTAATGATCGGCGGCTTGTCCTGACGGACGAACCTGGTCAGGACGGTCGTTTTGCTCTCGTCCACAAGAATCATGGCACCTACCAGCTGATCAATTTTGTTCACAAAGCCGGCCAGACCCTTGATAAAGGTGCGCTGTTTGTAGGACTCCGGCAGGTCCATGCCGAGGCTTACCGGCGTCAACTTGATTTTCCGGGATACCTGTCCGGCTACAGGCAAAACCTGCAGCAGCATTAAAGAGAGAATAATGGAATAACGCAACAACATCGTTCGTGAATTTCAGCTTGTTCGTAACCGCTGGACAAGTTCTTCGGGTTACAAAGTTCACAAATAACGCAAAAAATACTGACTCTATTAGGCATGATCTCAAATTTTCCGCTTCACAGGATAAAATTTCCGTTGTAAATACCTGTTCACCTACCTTTGTCCGATGGATACTTTCTGGCTGCAGGTCGTTTTCTGGGCAGGCGTTGCAGTGGTGTTTTATGCCTATCTGGGTTATGCTATCGTGCTGAAGGCCCTTCTTTTGCTGCAAAAACAACAATCGCGGACGGATTATTCCCCCGACGAGAATGTTCCGGAAGCAGCTTTTGTGGTATGTGCCTACAACGAGGCAGACTTTATTGAAAAAAAAATTGAGAATTCAATAAATATCGCCTACCCGCCCGACAGAATCACATATTATTTTGTCACGGATGGTTCCGACGACGATACGCCGGATCTGGTAAGGCGTTTTCCGTATCCGGATGGTACCAGATGGTTTCTGCTGCATCAACCTGAAAGAAAAGGGAAAATTGCTGCCTTTCAGCGCGCCATGAAAGTGGTTGAGGCGCCTGTAGTGGTAAGCACCGATGCCAATACAGTGATTAACGCAGATGCTGTGCGGAATCTGGTCAGGCACTTCAATGACCCCCGTATTGGTGCCGTGGCCGGAGAGAAACGGATTCATATCCCCCAAAACAGTGACGCAGGAGCTGCCGGAGAAGGTATTTACTGGCGGTATGAGAGTGCGCTCAAGCTCATGGATGCCAGATTCGGATCAACTATCGGGGCTGCCGGAGAACTCTTCGCTTTTCGTACCGCCGCCTATGAGGATGTACCCCCCGATACCCTGGTGGAAGATTTCTACATGACCATGCGAATGGCTATGAAAGGCTGGCGTATCGGATACGAACCGCGCGCATTCGCCACGGAAGAAGCATCAGCCGATATCCGCGAAGAGTGGAAGAGAAAAGTGCGTATCGCCGCAGGTGGCCTTCAGGCTGTTGTCAGACTTGCCCCCCTGCTCAATTTTTTCAAATACGGGAAATTGTCGTTCCAGTATATATCGCACAGGGTACTCCGCTGGACGGTAGCACCTGTTCTGCTCCCTTTTGTTTTCGTGCTAAATGCCGTATTGTGCCGGACCGAAGTTTTGTACTGCCCGATTTTCGTCGCGCAACTGATATTTTACACCGCAGCCGTTGCAGGCTGGATATTTGAAAATCGTCGGATCAGACTGAAAATATTTTTTGTGCCATATTATTTTTGTCTGATGAACATTGCCATGTATGCCGGCTTTTTGAGGCTAAAAGCAAAAAAACAGAGTGTTTTATGGGAAAAAGCCCGCAGAAGAATCTGAAGGTGTGCTTTTAACCTTTGAAAAAATTATACTTAAAAATATTTTTTTTTGAAATTTTTTTGTAAATTGATTTTTTGGCAAGCTTTTTGAACATACTTGATCAGTGTTAATCCTAATCTCTTGAAAGATAATCCGGTTAACGTACTAAAACACTGAGCAACAATGAAGTACGCAAAGATTTTCCCGTTTCTGATTTTCGCGCTTGCAGTTAGTGTCCGCGCAAACGGACAAAGCGCGGCCCCGACATTCAAACAGTTCATCGAGCAGTTCCCAAAGGCTGCACTGCCCTATAGTATAGGCGCTGAGGCCCTGCAGGCACAACTCGAGAACAGTACCGCACAGAAACCTGTTCGTCTCTCCTGGGAGTACTATCAGTTTCTGCCGGAACTTGACCGCAGTGCTGCCTACAGCAACATGCCTGTTCATCCGGAGCCTGTAGCTGCTTTCGAGACCGAGCGTTACACCGCAGTGTTGTACAATCTGGCGCGCGGTCGTTCACGCAACACCAAATCTTACAGCATTTCTGTTTACACAAAGGAAGGTCGTTATGTCGGCACGCACTTTGTCGCAGGCGTTAATGCTTACTCTCTCACCTCTGTTACTATTGACGAGATGCTGGCTGCTGATGTCAATGAGTACAAGGTATTGTGGAACAGCAACAGTGTCGCCGACAACAAGATTGCTGGTCTGAACGTGGTTGAGACAGGTCGCTTCCCGCTTACTTTCGCAGGAAACCCTGATCAAATCCTCTGGAATGCACTCAATTCCGGTACTACAGCTGTATTTACTCCTGCCCGATAAGAGTAAGAGCTTGTTCAGGATTCTCTCACCGAGTCAAAAACGTCTCATTTTCTGCCATTTTTCACCTTTTTTCAGTTACGTAGCTCCGGCTATGCGCCTTAAAAATGCAAAAACTGACAAAAAATCAGCCTGTTTTTGCCAACGGCAGAGAATCCTGAACAAGCTCTAATCATTTCCCGTTTTGACATAAAAAAACCGGATTCTTCCATAGCGGAGAATCCGGTTTCGTTTTTATACGGATACTTCTGTTCAGTTTTGTTCTTCGCCGGAAGCGTCCTCTTCATCATTTACCCGTTTCTTCCCTGTTGACGGATGACCCGTGAAGTGCTTCAGCATGATGATCTCGCGCTGAGTCAACTCACGGAATTTGCCGCGTTCCAGATCTTTTTTGGTGAGGCCTGCGAAGTAAAAACGATCGAGTTTATAGACTTCGTAGCCCAGATGTTCAAACATCCTGCGTACGATACGATTTCTTCCGGACGTAATTTCCAGCTCTATAATGGTGCGATCGGGATGGTCCTGTGAGAAACGTATCCAGTTGACTTCCATCAGACCATCTTCCAGTTCCAGGCCGCGTTCTATTTTTTCAAAGTCAGCCTGCGTGAGCGGACTCCTCAGGCCAACCCGGTATTGTTTGTGGACGGCATAGCTGGGGTGTGTCAGTCGCTGGCTGAGATCACCATCGTTGGTCAGCAAAATGAGACCTGTAGTGTCGCGGTCAAGTCTGCCAACCGGATAGAGCCTCTCCGGGAAGAATGGATCAACAATATCCATGACGGTGGCACGTCCGTGTTCGTCTTCAGTAGTGGTGATTACATTCTTGGGTTTGTTCAGCAGTATGTACACCAGACGTTCCTGAATTGTCATCACATTTCCGGAACAGATTACGGCATCGCCAGGCTGTATTCTGTAGTATGGCTCGAGTTTTACCTCTCCGTTTACAGTTACCTCGCTGTTTTTGATGTAATCCACGGCTTTGCGCCTCGATGCTATACCACAGTGGGCAAGATATTTGTTGAGTGGCATTCCTTCTCCGCTCGGAAGTCCCGGCTTGGGTTTGCGCTCAACAACAAAATCATCTTTTTTCTTGAATCCCCCGCGTTGTCCGGGCTTTTTATTGAAACCGCCACCCTGGTTGCCGCGATCCTGCCATGGTCTGCGTTCGCCGCCACCCTGGTTGCCGCGATTTTGCCATGGTTTGCGTTCGCCGCCGCCCTGGTTGCCGCGGTCTTGCCATGGTTTGCGTTCTCCGCCGCCCTGATTCTCGCGACTTTGCCACGGTCTGCGTTCGCCACCGCCC
>Ga0172372_10006541_pt1 | contig 15893 bp, 15 predicted proteins | sample LakKiv5m_2_FD_114544 | JGI IMG/M metagenome (GOLD analysis project Ga0172372, IMG submission 114544) | Freshwater microbial communities from Kabuno Bay, South-Kivu, Congo - kab_092012_9.5m | ecosystem: Environmental > Aquatic > Freshwater > Lake | place: Democratic Republic of the Congo...
AAAGTGAGTGCGCCAACGGCTTGCCAAACCTGAAAAGCATGCGGCGGGGACGCGATTTCTGATTTTCTGGACGCTGCGCACTGGGATCTCGTTCAGGCGGGTATCGAGGTCACGGATTCAGGAAGGAGCCCGCAGGTCTCGGACCGATCGGGTCACGATACCTGCGACTGACGGTCGCGCAGGTGCGCAACGTCAATCTGCACTATATCGGAGCCATGCGGGCTTACCCTGACGCGGGTCTCCAAGGCAGGGCATGTCTGGCGCACGATGCACCAGGATGTTGCACCGCCACGACGACGCGGATGACGCAACGGGACCGCGGGTCGTCTCCGTTGCGTCGCGGCCCTGGGTCCGGGCGGGGCTCCCCTTTCCCCCGGCCCTCCGCCAGCCCTCCCCCGGTCCTGCCGGACCTGCTCACCGTTGCGCGGTGTCCGGACGCATCCAGCCGTGGTCAACCCAGTCGGCGAGCAGGCGGCGCGCGGGCCGGCTCAGGCGGCTTGCCGACGTGCCGTCCAGTCGTCGATCCGTGGCGAGTTGCCGCATCAGCGTGGCATCCGTGCCGGAGGCTCGGAAAGACTCGCCGTTGAGGTAGACGCATCGGTCGTCGTACATCATGCGGGTGCCCTCGTCGAGACACACGCCGTCCATCGGGCCCAAGGCCCGGCCGGGCTCGAACCAGACCCGGGGCTTGGGCTCGGTGAGCGCCCGGCCCAGCGCCTCGGTGATGTCGGCGGGCCGCGTGCACATCGCCTGCACCGCGCGGACGGCGAAGGCCTGCAGGCCTTGCGGGATGCGGCCGGGCTCGGCGGTGGCCGCTTGTCGGCGATCCTGGTAGCGGACTGCCGCCCCCCTGTGACTGTCGGCCTGCGCGTCATCGGCCAGGCGTGAGAGCAGGTCGGCACCCAGTTCTGCCAAGGTCGGCGCACGGAAGCCGATCGAGCAGGTCATGCACTCGCCCTCGGCCACGCCATCGTGGCCCCAGCCCGGGGGCAGATACAGCATGTCGCCGGGCTCCAGCACCCGCTCCTCGATGGGTTCGAACCGGCGCAGGATCTTCAGCGGCAGGCCTTCCTGCAAGGCCGCATCCCCCGGTGGGGCGATCCGCCAGCGTCGACGGCCGTGCACCTGGAGCAGGAACACGTCGTAGGAGTCGACATGCGGCCCCACGCCGCCGCCATCGCTGGCATAGGAGACCATCAGGTCGTCCAGCCGGGCGTCGGGCACGAAGCGGAAACGCTGCAGCATCCGGTGGGCTTCGACCGCGTGCAGATCGAGCCCCTGCACGAGCAAGGTCCAGTCCGGTCGGCGAAAGGCGGGGATCGCCCGGCGGGCCAGCGGGCCATGCCGCAACTGCCAGCCGTCCGGTGAGCGCACGACCAGACGGCTCTCGACATCGTCACGCGCCGCCAGCGCGATCAGATCGGCCCGGCTGACCGGCGGGCGCACGCCGGGCCAGGCCTGGCGCACCCACAACGGCTGCCTCTGCCAGTGCAGCCGCATGAATCGGGCCGGACTCAGCCCACCGAGCAGTTCCTGTGCGTCGTCGACATCCATGCGCCCATTGTGTCGTGTGCGATCATCCCGCCATGATCATCACCCGCCCCTGCGTCGTGACCTTGACCTGGACCCTGACCGATGCCCAGGACCGCCCGATCGACGAATTGAAGGAGCCTACCGAGTTCTACTTCGGTGGTCAGGACCTGCTGCCCAAGGTCGAGGAGGCGTTGGAGGGCCAGGAGACCGGCCATGAGGCCCATCTCCACCTCGAGCCCGAGCACGCCTTCGGCGACTACGACGCGCAGCTCGTGTGTTTCGAGGCGCGTGAGCTGTTCCCCGAGTCGATCGAGGAAGGCATGCGCTTCGAGGGCCTGCCCCCGGGCAGCCGGACCGAAGGCATGCCGGCCGATGCGATCTACACCGTCACCGAGATCTACCCCTCGCACGTGGTGCTCGACGGCAACCACCCCTTGGCAGGCATGGCCTTGAGGCTGCATCTGACGGTGCGCGATGTGCGGGGGGCCCGCGACGACGAAGTCGAGATGGGCAGCGTGGGACAGGAACCGGCCTTGTCCATGGCCCAGGCCTTGCCGGGCGCGTCGCTGCATTGAGGGGTCGGCGCGCGCGGGATTGCATCCCGTCGCGCCGGCAAGGGGGCTGCGCGCGGCCGCCGGTTCGTCCTGCGCTCCGGCGCAGGGCCGTGGCGGGCCGCATCAGGTGCACTGCAGCGACCGCGGTGCGCTCAGGTACGCCCGGTGGAGCCGAAGCCGCCTGCGCCGCGGGTGCTGTCCCCGAACTCGTCCACGCGCCGGAACTGCGCCTGGACCACCGGCACGATGACCATCTGGGCGATCCGCTCCAGCGGCTGGACGGTGTACGCCTGGGTGCCGCGGTTCCAGCAACTGACCATCAGCGGCCCCTGGTAGTCGCTGTCGATCAAGCCGACCAGGTTGCCCAGCACCAGGCCGTGGCGATGACCCAGACCCGAGCGCGGCAGGATCATGGCGGCCAGCCCGGGGTCGGCCAGGTGGACGGCCAGTCCCGTGGGGATCAGCACCGCCGGTCCTGCCGGCTCGATCGTCATCGGGGTATCGATGCAGGCGCGCAGGTCCAGCCCCGCGCTGCCGGCCGTGGCGTAGGCGGGCAGGTGCGGCGCGATGCGGTCGTCGAGCACCTTCAGGTCGATCGTGGTCATGTCCGGTGCATTCTCCAGGCGGAAGGTCGAAGCGCGCCGTGTGACGTCAGCGGGCGCGCGAGGCAACACCCTGCCCTGCCCCGCCCTGCCTGGAGACCTGTCGCAGGCCCGAGCGGGCGCTCAGTGGGTGTCCACGACATCGGGGTCATCCGGCATCGTCCCGGGCTGCCAGGCGTTGCGCCATCTCGGCGACCAGCGCGCGTGCGAGGTGCAGCTTGTCAGCCCTCGGCAGTTCGGTCTGGCCGTGCGCATCCACCAGCACCAGGGCGTTGTCGTCACGACCGAAGGCTGACGGCCCGTGGTTGGCCACGATCAGCGGCACACCCTTGCGCAGCCGCTTTTCGCTCGCATGGCGCACCACGTCGTGGCTCTCGGCAGCGAAACCGACACAGTACGGTCGCTGTCCGACCGGCAGCCGGGCGACCGCGGCCAGGATGTCGGGGTTCTCGGTCATCCCGAAGGACGGCACCAGGCCCGAGCCGTCCTTCTTGATCTTCTGCTCGGCCACCGAGACCGGCCGCCAATCGGCCACCGCCGCCGTGGCGACGAACAGTTCGCTCGTCTGCGCCCGCATCAGCACGGCCTCGTGCATCTGCAGTGCGCTGCGCACGTCGACGCGCTCGACACCCGCCGGTGTGGGCAGGGCCACCGGTCCGGCCACGAGCGTGACCTGCGCACCGGCCTCGGCGCAGGCGCGCGCGATGGCAAAGCCCATCTTGCCGCTCGACAGGTTGGTGATCCCGCGCACCGGATCGATGGCCTCGAAGGTCGGGCCGGCGGTCACCAGCACGCGACGGCCGGCCAGCACCTTGGGCTGGAAGAAGGCGATGATCGCGTCGCAAAGTTGCGCGGCCTCGTGCATGCGGCCATCGCCGAACTCGCCGCAGGCCTGCGCGCCGTGGCCCGGCCCGAGCAGCACCGCGCCATCGGCCACGGCCTGCCGCGCGTTGCGCTGCGTGGCGGGGTGCGCCCACATCTCGCGGTTCATCGCCGGGGCGAGGAGCAAGGGGCACGCGCGCGCGCCCGACAGCGGACGCGCCAGACACAGCAGCGACAGCAGGTCGTCGGCACGGCCGCCAGCCAGGGCGGCGATGAAGTCGGCACTGGCCGGCGCGACGACGATGGCATCGGCCTCGCGCGACAGGTCGATATGCGCCATGTTGCCGGGCGCACGCGCGTCCCAGGTGCTGGTGTAGACGTGCCGACCGGTGAGCGCCTGCATCGTCACTGGCGTGATGAACTGCTGTGCAGCCTCGGTCATCACGACCTGCACCGTGGCGCCGGCCTTGACCAGTTCGCGCGCCAGATCGGCCGCCTTGTAGCAGGCGATGCCGCCGCTCAGGCCGAGCACGAGGTGGCGGCCGGCGAGATCCGGCCCGGGTTGATCGCTCATCGCATCCCTCAGCCTGCGCCGTGACACTTCTTGAACTTGCGCCCGCTGCCACAGGGGCAGGGATCGTTGCGCCCGGGCGCGGCTTCGACACGGCGCGGCGTGCCACGCGGGGCCACCACCGCCCAGAACACACGAAAAGACTGCGCGCAGAACAGGGCGTCGCCGATCAAGGCATCGCGATCCGGCGTCTTGCGATGCCCCAGGGCCTTGATGGCGTCGCGAAAGGCCTTGCTCGCTGGATCGAGCGTGAGCACCTCCAGGGTCAGCAGCATCTCCCGGAAATGGGTCGCGTCGATCTTGTCGCGAGGCGGCGCCCAGTCCTCACCGAAGTCCTGCGTCGCGGTCAGGAAGCCGTCGCACCACTCCTGCGCAGGCAGCAGCGTCCAGTCCGCCGCCGCGGGCAGCGCACCGTCGTGCGCGGTCTGGACATCGGGCTCGTCGATGGCTGTCAACCAGGGGTCCAGTCGCAGGGTGTCGGGATCCCGGTCCAGCGCGTCCAGGTCCAGTGCGGCCCGGATGGCCTCCAGGCGCCCGCTCAGGGCCTCGAAAGCCTGGCTGGCCGACGTCGGGTCGGCAAAGGCGCGGTCGAAGGCATCGCCACACATCAGCGACAGGAAGGCGTCGAGCGTGCGCGGACGCGACATGACCGCCACGGCGGTCAGGTAGCCGTCGACCCATTCGGGTGACAGGTGCCCGTCGAAACCCGTCAGCGTCCAGCAGACCCGGGCATAGGGATCCGCGGGGAGATCGTGGGCCGAGGCGGCGGCGGGATGCTGTGCCGGCACATCGGCGCCGGACAGGGGCTCGGACGACGCAGCCGGCGCGACGTCGCCTGTTCGTTCCACCGTGTCGGGGGGCTTGTTCATCGACCCAAGTTTCGCACGGGGTATGGGCGCCCGAGCGCCTTTGAAGATCTCATACCCGGTGCGAGCGACGCAGGTCGTCGAAGGCCTGCAGGTGCTCGCGACGCCATCGGGTCCGGACACCGTCGTCGACCCAGGCAGCGTCGATCCCGTTCAAGGTGAAGGCCCGCAGGTCGTCCACGGAGAACCCGAAGTCGCGCACCATCATCGTCCAGGCGCCGGTCGGATCGACCCGGTGCAGCGTCGGGTCGTCGGTGTTCGGGTGCACACGCAGCCCGAGCCCGGGCATGCGCCGGATCGGATGGTCGAGCGCCCAACGCTCGGGCGACAGGGTGCGCAGGTAGTAGCTGTTGGTGGGCACGACGGTGAAGACGATGCCGGCCTCGGCGCAGCGCCGGGCGAAATCCGGCTGATCGACCACCGTGTAGCCGTGGTCGATGCGATCGACCTGCAGGGTGTCGATGGCCGTGCGGACGTGGGTCCAGGGCATGCCGAACTCGCCGGCATGCGCCGTCGCCTTGAGCCCGCCGCGCCGCGCCAGCACGTAGGCCTGCGCGAACATCTCCGGCGGGCGGTCGTTCTCGCGGTAGTCGATGCCGATGCCCGCCACCTCGTCGCAGCGGTGCGCGAGCACCCATTCCACCATCTCGATGGCCTCGGCCGGCGTGGCTTCGCGGTCGATGGCCGCGATCATGCGGGCTTCGATGCCCCACTGCCGCTGCGCGTCGCGCATCGCAGCCACGATGGCGTCCAGGCCACCGCGATAGGTGATGCCGGCGTCGCGCACGCATCCCGTGGGGTTCCAGGAGAACTCGGCATGCCGCACCGCGTGCGCCGCCGCCGATTCGAGATATTCGACCGTGAGCCGGTACAGGTCATCGGCGGTGGCCAGCAGTTGCTGCTCCAGCGCGCGCAGCACCCGCAGCACCCCCACCGGCTTCTCGCCCCGGGTGTAGTAGGACTCGATCTCCTCGCCGCTGATCGGCGCACCCGCCCGCGCCACCCATTCGGTCAGCGTCTCGCGCCGCACCGTTCCCAGCAGGTGGCAATGCAACTCGACCTTGGGGATCTCGTGGACGAAGGCCCGCACGCGCTCGACGAAGGCCTGCCTGGCAACATCGTCTACGCAGGCCGGGCCACCCTGGCCGGCTGGCGGTGTCGCCTCGGTCTGGACCGGCCGGCAGGCCGTGGCGGCGTGCCGATCCGTGACATCGCGCGGCGCCGGATTCGTCCCCTTCGTCACTTCAAGCTCCCGGGCAAGGTGTTCATCATCCAGTCGAGCACCGCAGCGCCCCGCGCCGACAGGGCCACCTGTGCGTTGGCCTGCGCGCGGGCCGGCACACGGAACTCGCAGACGGTCATGCCGCGCGTGAGTCGCCCCTCGAGCTCGACATCCACATGTGCCGACTCGAAGGTGAACAGGTCCGGTCGCGCCAGCCAGGCCACGGGTGTCGGGTCGTAGACCGCCATGTGCGTGGCCCCACGGCGGCGCGCGATGCCCACGTAGGCGTCCAGATGGTCGGCGAAGAGTTCGGCGCGCTCGCTGCCGAGCGCGCGCACCACGCGCACGTGCTCGTCACCCACCAGCACCTGGCGACACACGTTCAGGCCGAACATGACCAGCGGCACGCCGGCGCCGAAGACGCGCGCCGCGGCCTCGGGGTCGGCGTGGATGTTGAACTCGGCCACGGCCGTGGTGTTGCCGCGATCGGTGGAGCCGCCCATCAGCACGATGGACTGCAGCAGGCCCGGCAGCTCGGGCGCAGTGTCGAAGGCCGTGGCCAGGTTGGTCAAGGGCCCGAGGGCCAGCACCGTCAACCGCCCGGGCCTCGCCCGCGCTGCGTCGATCAGCGCCTGCACCCCGTGCACGGCGGCGACCGGCGCCTGCACCCGCGGCAGCGCGCGGCCCGTGGTCGCCATGGCGGTCTCGCCAAGCACGTCCTGCGCCGTCACGGGCGCCTGCGCCAGCGGACGATCGCAGCCAGCGTGCAAGGCCTGGGTCCAACCGTGCAGCGCCTGGATGCGCCGCGCATTGACCAGCGTATGGCGCAACGGCGCATTGCCGGCGACGACGCTCACGCCCACGAGCCGCAGCCCGGGCGCGGCCTGCAGCAGCGCCCAGGCCATCCAGTCGTCGAAGCCCGGGTCGGTGTCGAGCCAGATGTCGGTGGTCACTGGATGATCCTGCCGCTGGCGTAAGGCAAAAGCAAGGACATGGAGCGGTCCGGCGCGATCAGGTCCGCGTCCCGGGCGGGATCACCGCCGCCGCCGCGACGTCGAGCCCGATGCTCACTGCCGCGCCTTCGAGCCAGGGCGGCGCCGAGGCGGGCGCACTGCCCTTGATCTTGCCGTGTGCCGTCTGCACCAAGTACTCCACATGTTCGCCGAGGTAGCTGCGCGCCAGTACAGTGCCCCGTAGACCGATCTCCCCCTCGGCACGCACCGGCACGGCCTGAGGGCGCCATGCCAGATGACTGGCACCCTCAGGCCAGGGCAGCGGAAGTCCGGCCGCCGCATCGAACACGTTGTCGCACCCCATGAAGGAGGCCACGAAGGCCGTGGCCGGCCGGTGCCAGACCTCCTCCGGGGTGCCGCACTGCTCGATGCGGCCCGCGCGCATCACGACGATGCGGTCCGACAGGCTCAGCGCCTCGTCCTGGTCGTGCGTCACGTAGAGCATCGTGATGCCGAGCTGGCGCTGCAGGCGGCGCAGCTCGGCGCGCATCTCCACCCGCAGCTTGGCATCCAGGTTGGACAAGGGCTCGTCCAGCAGCAGCAGGCGCGGCCGCAGCACGATGGCCCGGGCCAGCGCCACGCGCTGCTGCTGCCCGCCCGACAGGTTGGCCGGAAGGCGCGCAGCAAAATCCTCCAGTCCGACCGAGCGCAGCGCTTCGGTGACCCGCTCGCGCAGTTCGGTGACGCCCACCTTGCGCAGCCGCAGCCCGAAGGCGACGTTCTCGAAGGCGCTCAGGTGCGGAAACAGCGCGTAGGACTGGAACACCAGCCCGATGTCGCGCCGGTTGGCCGGCACGCGTGTGATGTCCTGCCCGGCCAGCACGATGCGGCCGGCCAAGGGCGTGAGCAGGCCGGCCACGGCGCGCATCGTCGTCGTCTTGCCGCAGCCCGAGGGCCCGAGCAGGGAGACGAGCTCGCCCTGGGCCACGGACAGGTGCAGGTCCTGCACGGCGGCGCCGGCCTTGCCGTAGGCCAGCGTCAGGCCCTGGAGTTCGAGGTGGTGCATCGGGTCGGCTCTGGGGCTTGGCAGGCGTGACAGGCGTGACGGTCGGGCGCGGTGGCGCTGCTCAGACGTACTTGCTGATGCCCAGCACCTTCTCGGTGACGGCCACCAGCACGATGGTGAATGCGACGAGCAGCGTCGACAGCGCGGCGATCGACGGGTCGTAGCTCGTCTCCATGTAGGCCATCATCTCGATCGGCAGCGTGCTCACGCCCGGCCCCGTGAGGAAGAGCGAGACGGGCACCTGGTTGAAGGAGGTGATGAAGGCGAGCACGAAGGCCGCCGCAACGCCAGCGCGGATGTTGGGCAGCACGACCTTGAAGAAGGCCTGCAGCCGCGTCGCCCCGAGGGTGACCGCCGCGTCGTCGATGTCCACGCGCAGGTTGGCCAGGCTGGACGAGACCACGCGTACCGTGTACGGCAGCAGCAACGCGGTGTGGCCGACGAGCAGGCTGGCCGTCACCGGCAGGTCGTACAGCAGCACCATGTGGTTGAGCAGGGCCAGGCCGACGATGATGCCTGGCACCACCAGCGGCAAGGTGAGCGCCGTGCGCACCCACTCCCGCCCCGGCACCTGGAAGCGCGACAGCGCGTAGGCCACCGGCACGCCGAGCACCAGCGCGCTGAAGGTGCTGCCGAAGCCCACCCACAGGCTCGTGACCAGGCTGCGCTGGAAGGCCTCGACCTCGAGCACGTGGCGCACCCAGCGCCATGAGTAGGTCTCGGGCGGGAACTTCAGGCTCTCGCCACCGCTGAAGCCAGCGAGGAAGACGACGACGAAGGGCCCCACCAGGAAGGCCAGCGCCAGCACCAGCATGAGCAGCGCACCACGCGACAGCCGGTTCACCGCGCCACCCTCCGCAAGCCCTGGTTGACGGCGATGGTCGTCAACAGCAGCAGCACCGCGATCACGCTGGCCGCGGGCAGATCACCCGCGACGTTCACCTTCTGGTACAGCAGCGTCTCGAGCATCAGCACCTTGGGCCCGCCGAGCATCGCCGGGGTGATGTAGGCCGTCACGCAGCCGGTGAAGACCAGCGTGCCGCCGATGATCAGGCCTTCCTGCGTCAGCGGCAGCACGACGCGGGTGAAGGTCTGCCAGCGGCTGGCGCCCAGCGTGTGCGCGGCGGCCAGCACGTCGGACGGCAGGTTCTCCAGCGCCGACACCAGCGACACCAGCATCAGCGGCATCATCAACTGAAGCAGGCCGACGAAGACCGCCGCCTCGGTGAACAGCATCTGCACCGGCTGCTCGATCACGCCCGCGCCCACGAGCGTGGAATTCACCACGCCGTTTCGGCCGAGCAGCACGATCCAGGAATAGGTGCGCGCGATCGGCGAGACCATCAGCGGCAGGATGACCAGGCCCGTGAGCAGGCCACGCCACGGCGGCGGCACGCGCACCAGCGCCATCGCCGCCGGATAGCACACCAGCGCGCTGACCAGCGTGGCCAGCCCTGCCAGCCTGAGCGTGCGCCAGTAGACCTGCTGGTGCAGCGGGTCGGCGAAGAACTGCACGAAGCGCCCGATCCCCGGCACGCCGTCGACATGGAAGGCCCCCGCCAGCAGCGCCAGCACGGGCAGCAGGAAGAAGACGCCGACGAAGGCCAGCGCCGGGGCTAGCAGCCCCCAGGCGATGCGGTTGCGGTGCACGGAAAGCGATCAGGAAGGCAGGCTGGACGACACGCTGGAACCGGTGAGAAGGCTGCGGCCGGCTCGGGCACCGGGCCGCGGGAACCGCTCACCGGACACCGGACACCGGGCACAGGCACCGGGCACCGGACACCGGACACTTGAGCCCTCGACGCAGACCGATCGCCCATCGCGCCGGCCCGCAGGCGACATGCCATGCGGCGCGCGGAGTGCGAACGCTCGCGGGCGCGAGCAAGCTCAGCGCAAGCGCATCACTTGGCGATCACCCGGTTCCAGGCGTTGACCCAGTTCGCCCGCTCGCGCGCCACCATCTCGGGCTTCATCACCACCAGCGAGTCGATCTGCGCCTTGCCATAGGTCAGCGCGTCCTGCACTTCGGCACGAGGCTGGGCATTGCGGTTGATCGGCGAGTCGACCAGGTCGTTGGCGAGCGCGGTCTGCACGTCCTTGCTCAGCCAGAAATCGATGAGTTGATGGGCGAGATCGGCGTTCTTCGCGCCCTTGACGATGGACATCGTGTTCAGCACGCCCACCTGCCCTTCGCGCGGCACCACCCACTTCAAGGGCTTGCCGGTCTTGACCAGGTTGGACCAGCCGAAGCGCCCCACCGGCGCGACCCAGGCCTCGTCCTGCGCGAACATCGCCGTCATCTGCGCCGACTGGGCGTAGTAGGTGACGACGTTGTCCTTGAGCTCGCCGATCTTCTTCATGCCCGTGGCCATGTCGGCACTGCCGCTGCCGCCCCAGGCGCGGTCGGCCATGAACAACTGCGCCATGCCTTGCTGGCCGGTGATGTTGGCCAGCATCAGGTGACCCTTCAGGTCCGGGCGCCAGAGGTCCTTCCAGCTCTCCACCTGAGCGCTGGGCTTGTCGGTGCGCACCACCAGGCCGATGGAATAGACGGTGTAGGCGATCGCCTCCCGGTTGCCCAGCGGGTCACGGCCGAAGTCATGGACCTCCGCGAGGTTCTTCAGCTTCGAATGATCGATGGGCTGCAGCAGGCCCTTGAACGAGGCTTCCTGTGCCAGGAAGTCGCCGACCTGGATGACATCGACGTTGGGGTTGTTGCGACGCGCATCCAGCTTGGCGATGCGCTCGGACGCATTGCCGGTCTCGAGGACGATCTTGCACCCGCACTGCGCCTCGAAGGGCTCGAAGACGTGCTTCTTCAGCAGCGCGCCGTTGAAGCCGAAGGTCGACAGCACCAGCGTGCGAGTCTGTGCGAGCGCTTGCGCGCCGGACAGCGCCAGCGCGGCAGTGACGAGGGTGGTCAGGGCAAGTTTCTTCATGTCGTGATCGGCAGCGGGTAGGACAGTCGCAGACCCGCCACACGCGGCGTCGGGTCAGGTCGAGGGCGCGAGCCTATGGGCACGCCCGGATTCCGTCAAGACAGGAGAAACACCGCGGCCCGCGTGGGCCACGTGGGCCATGTGGTCCATGTGGTCCATGTGGTCACTCGGACGACGTGACTCACATGGCCCGCTGGGCGCCGCCTCCAGGCGTCACGACAGGACTCTGGGGATGAGGACGGCTCAGACCCGCTCGCCCACCCAGCCCGCCACCGCAGCCAGCGCCTTGGGCAGCGCGGCGGCGTCGGTTCCGCCGGCCATGGCCATGTCCGGCTTGCCGCCGCCCTTGCCGCCCACCTGCTGGGCCACGAAGTTGACAAGCTCGCCGGCCTTGACCCTGCCCGTGCTGTCGGCCGTGACGCCGGCGGCGAGCTGCACCTTGCCGCCGTCCACCGCCGCCAGCACGATGGCGGCCGTCTTCAGCTTGTCCTTGAGCTTGTCCAGCGTCTCGCGCAGGGTCTTGGCGTCGGCACCCTCCAGCGTGGCGGCCAGCACCTTCAGGCCCTTGACGTCGACCGCGCGCGCCAGCAGTTCGTCGCCCTGGGCCGAGGCGAGTCGGCCCTTGAGCGCCGCGATCTCCTTCTCCAGGCCGCGCACCTGCTCGAGCACCGCGGCCACGCGCGCCGGCACCTCGGCCGGCGCGACCTTCAGCGCGCCGGCCACGCCGCTGAGCGTGGACTCCACCTGCTGCAGGTAGGTCAGCGCGTTGTCGCCGGTCACGGCCTCCACGCGGCGCACGCCGGCGGCCACGCCGCCCTCGGCCACGATCTTGAACAGGCCGATGTCGCCGGTGCGCTGCACGTGCGTGCCGCCGCACAGCTCGCGCGTGGAGCCGATGTCGAGCACGCGCACCTCGTCGCCGTACTTCTCGCCAAAGAGCATCATCGCGCCGACCTTCTGCGCCTCTTCGATGGGCATCACGCGCGCCTGCGTGGCGGCGTTGGCCAGGATCTCGGCGTTGACGATCGCCTCCACCTGGGCGACCTGCGCGTCGCTCACCGGCGCATGGTGTGAGAAGTCGAAGCGCGTGCGCTCGGCGTTCACGAGCGAGCCCTTCTGCTGCACGTGCGCGCCCAGCACCTCGCGCAGCGCCTTGTGCATCAGGTGGGTGACGCTGTGGTTGCGCATGGTGCGCGCTCGGCGCTCGCCGTCGACGCGGGCGACGAAGACGTCGCCGAGCTCGATCTCGCCCTCGACGACGCGGCCCTGGTGGCCGTGCACCGCGGCCTGCACCTTGACGGTGTCCTCGACGACGACGCGGGCGCGCGCGTTGCGCAGCTCGCCCGTGTCGCCGACCTGGCCGCCGCTCTCGGCGTAGAAGGGGGTGTGGTCGAGCACGATCACCACGTCGTCGCCAGCGCGCGCCTTCGTCACGGCGCTGCCGTCGACGTAGAGCGCCGTCACGCGGGAGTGCTCGCACACCAGGTGCTCGTAGCCGTGGAAGGCGGTCGCGTCGCCGCTGTACTCCAGGCCCGCCGCCATCTTGAACTTGGCCGCGGCGCGCGCCTGCTCGCGCTGGCGCGTCATCGCCGCAGCAAAACCCGCCTCGTCCACGCTCACGCCGCGCTCGCGGCAGACGTCGGCCGTCAGGTCGAGCGGGAAGCCGTAGGTGTCGTGCAGCTTGAAGGCCGTCTCGCCGTCGATGCCGCCGCCCTGGGCCAGCGCCGACTCCAGGATTTCCATGCCGTTGGCAATGGTCTGGAAGAAGCGCTCCTCCTCCTGGCGCAGCACGTCGGTCACGCGCACGGCGTCGCGCCGCAGCTCGGCGTAGGCCTCGCCCATCTCGGCGGCCAGCGGCGCCACGAGCTTGTGAAAGAAGGGCCGGCGCGCGCCGAGCTTGTAGCCGTGGCGGATGGCGCGGCGAGCGATGCGGCGCAGCACGTAGCCGCGGCCCTCGTTGCCCGGAATCACGCCGTCGGTGACGGTGAAGGTGCAGGCGCGGATGTGGTCGGCGATGACCTTCAGGCTCGGCGTCTGCAGCTCGATCGCAGCGCTGCCGCCCGAGGCCGCCACCGCGTCGCGGGTGTGGGCCAGCAGGTTTGCGAACAGGTCGATCTCGTAGTTGCTGTGCACGTGCTGAAGCACCGCAGCCAGGCGCTCCAGGCCCATGCCGGTGTCCACGCTGGGCTTGGGCAGCCGGTGCATGACGCCGTCTTCGGTGCGGTTGAACTGCATGAAGACGTTGTTCCAGATCTCGATGTAGCGGTCGCCGTCCTGCTCGGGGCTGCCGGGCGGGCCGCCCGCGACCTCAGGGCCGTGGTCGTAGAAGATCTCGGAGCACGGGCCGCAGGGGCCGGTGTCGCCCATCATCCAGAAGTTGTCCGACATGTAGCGCCCGCCCTTGTTGTCGCCGATGCGCACGATGCGCTCGGCGGGCAGGCCGATGACCTTCAGCCAAATGTCGTAGGCCTCGTCGTCCTCGGCGTAGACCGTGGCCCAGAGCTTGTCCTTGGGCAGCTTGAAGTGCTCGGTCAGCAGCTCCCAGGCATAGGTGATGGCGTCATGCTTGAAATAGTCGCCGAACGAGAAGTTGCCCAGCATCTCGAAGAAGGTGTGGTGGCGCGCGGTGTAGCCCACGTTCTCGAGGTCGTTGTGCTTGCCGCCGGCGCGGATGCACTTCTGCGCGGTGGCCGCGCGCGTGTAGGGCCGCTTGTCGAAGCCGAGGAAGACGTCCTTGAACTGGTTCATCCCGGCGTTGGTGAACAGCAGCGTCGGGTCGTCGCCGGGCACCACCGGGCTCGAGGCCACGACCTGGTGACCCTTGGACTCGAAGAACTTCAGGAAGGTGGAGCGGATGTCGGCGGCTTTCATGCGGGGCTCTGTCAATCGAGAACGGGAACGCCGACGCGGCGCGCCGCCTCGGCCAGTTGATGATCCAGGGTGGCCAGCGCGCAGTGGCGTTGCAAGGCCAGGTCGAGGTAGGCGGCGTCGTAGGCCGTCAGGTCATGGGCGTGCGCTGCCAGGAAGCGCTGGCGCACGCCGACGTCGGGCGTGGCCGAGGTCTCCACCGCGAAGGCCTCGACCTGGGCGCACACGGCCTGGACCTCGGCTTCCACCAGGCGCCCACGGCGCAAGCCATTGCGCAGGGCGTTCGCCACTTCCACGGGCCAGATGGTGGGCGCGAACAGGCGGGCGTCGACGACCTCCCCCAGCCGGCGCGGCCGGGTCTCGTCGGGCATCACCATCGCCAGCGTGTACGAGCAGTCCAGCACGATCACTTGCGGCCCTCGCGCACCCACTCGAGGATCTCCTCGCGGGTGAGCCCGCCGCTGCGGCCGCCCATCTCCCGGCCGATGGCCTCGAGCTCGGCCAGGGCCTGCCTGCGCCGCGCCACCAGCCCGGCCGGGACGCCATCCACGGGCACGAGCTTGGCCACGGGCTTGTTGTGGCGGGTGATGATCACCTCCTCGCCGCGCTCGGCCCGGGCCACCAGCGCCGACAAGTGCGTCTTGGCTTCGAACAGGCCGATCGTTTCCATGGGGCGTGTGCTTCAGGCGGGCAAGCGCATTGGTTGAATCAACCAGATTCTATCGATCGATCCCTGCGCGTGCGCCCCACGCGAGCGCGGCCTGGCGCCGAGCGCTTACGATCGAGGGTTTTCAGTCCAGGACCGCCGCCATGGCCCACGCTTCGAAGACCAGTGCCCGCTTCCAGTGGGACGACCCCTTCCACCTCGACGCCCAGCTCACCGACGACGAGCGCGCCGTGCGCGAGGCCGCGCACGCCTACTGCCAGGACAAGCTGGCGCCGCGGGTGCAGCTGGCCTTCCGCAACGAACACACCGACATCGCGATCTTCCGCGAGATGGGCGAGCTCGGCCTGCTCGGCCCCACGGTGCCTGAGCAGTACGGCGGTGCCGGCCTGAACTACGTCAGCTACGGCCTGATCGCGCGCGAGGTCGAGCGCGTCGATTCCGGCTACCGCTCGATGATGAGCGTGCAGAGCTCGCTGGTGATGCTGCCGATCTTCGAGTTCGGCACCGAGGCGCAGCGCCAGAAGTACCTGCCCAAGCTCGCCAGCGGGCAGTGGATCGGCTGCTTCGGCCTGACCGAACCGAATCACGGCTCCGACCCCGGCAGCATGATCACCCGGGCGCGCAAGGTGGCCGGCGGCTACAGCCTCAGCGGCGCCAAGATGTGGATCTCGAACTCGCCCTTTGCCGACGTCTTCGTCGTCTGGGCCAAGGACGACGAGGGCGCGATCCGCGGCTTCGTGCTCGAGAAGGGCTGGAAGGGCCTGTCTGCGCCGGCCATCCACGGCAAGGTGGGCCTGCGCGCCTCGACCACGGGCGAGATCGTCATGGACGAGGTCTTCTGCCCCGAGGAGAACGCCTTCCCCGAGATCCGCGGACTGAAGGGCCCCTTCACCTGCCTGAACAGTGCGCGCTACGGCATCGCCTGGGGTGCGCTCGGCGCGGCCGAGGACTGCTTCCAGCGTGCGCGCCAGTATGTGCTGGACCGCCAGCAGTTCGGCCGCCCGGTCGCCGCCAAACAGCCCGTCCAGTAGAAGCTGGCCGACATGCCGACCGAGATCAGCCTGGGGCTGCAGGGTTGCCTGCGCCTGGGCCGCATGGAGGACGAGGGCACGGCCGCGGTCGAGATCACCTCGATCATGAAGCGCAACAGCTGCGGCAAGAGCCTCGAAATCGCCCGCCTGGCGCGTGACATGCTTGGGGGCAACGGCATCAGCGACGAGTTCGGCATCG
>Ga0172372_10006542_pt1 | contig 15891 bp, 16 predicted proteins | sample LakKiv5m_2_FD_114544 | JGI IMG/M metagenome (GOLD analysis project Ga0172372, IMG submission 114544) | Freshwater microbial communities from Kabuno Bay, South-Kivu, Congo - kab_092012_9.5m | ecosystem: Environmental > Aquatic > Freshwater > Lake | place: Democratic Republic of the Congo...
CGCCGACCGGTACGAGCGTTTCCGCCGCCTCGGCGCGTTCGAGGCGGGCGCGGCGCGATGAGGTCCGGGTGAAGCGCCTCGCCGTCACCCCGCTCGGGCGCCCGCTGCGCGCCCGGGTGCGGGTACCGGGGGACAAGTCGATCTCCCACCGGGCGCTGCTCCTGGGCGCGATCGCCGAGGGGGTGACCCCCATCCGGGGCCTCCTCCAGTCCGAGGATGTCCGCGCCACCATGGGCGCGCTGCGCGCCATGGGCGTACGGGTGGACGCCAGCGCCGTCCACGGTGGCCCCTGGTCCGATGCGGGCGTGCTGGACTGCGGGAACTCGGGCACCACCGCGCGGCTCCTGCTGGGGGCCCTGGCGGGGCGGGCCTCGGCCACCCTGGTGGGGGACGGCTCGCTCTCCCGGCGGCCCATGGGGCGGCTGGTCAAGCTGCTCGCGCAGATGGGCGCGCAGGTGGAGGGTGGGGACACCCTGCCGCTCACGGTGCGCCGGGGGCGCCTGGTCGGCGCCAACGTCCTCTCCAAGGTCGCCTCGGCCCAGGTGAAGTCGGCCGTGCTGCTCGCCGGCCTGCACGCCGAGGGCACCACCCGGTACGTCGAACCGGTGGCGTCGCGCGATCACACCGAGCGCATGCTCGTCTCCATGGGGGGGCGGCTCCGGGTCGAGCAGGTCCGCCTCGACGGCGCGGCGGGCGCGCTCCACGGCGAGGCCAAGGTCCTCGAGCCCGGCCCCCTCCAGGGCGTGCCCATCCACGTGCCGGGGGACTTCTCCTCAGCCGCCTACTGGCTCGTCGCGGCCGCCATCCTGCCCGGGAGCGACGTCGTGGTGGAGGACGTGGGCCTCAACCCCACGCGCACGGGCCTGCTCGACGTCCTGCGCGCCATGGGGGCGGGCGTCTCGGTGGAGGAGCGCGGCGGCGCCGAGCCGATCGGCGACGTGCGGGTGCGGGGCGCGACCCTCCACGGGGTGCAGATGGAGGGGAAGCTCATCCCGCGGCTCATCGACGAGCTGCCCATCCTCGCCGTCGCCGCGGCGTTCGCGCAGGGCGAGACGGTGGTGCGCGACGCTTCCGAGCTGAAGGTGAAGGAGAGCGACCGGATCCTCTCGGTGGTGGAGGGGCTCCGGGCCATGGACGTGGAGGCCGAGCCGCTCGTGGACGGCTTCCGGATCGTGGGCGGGGTGGGTTGCGGCGCCGCGGTGGACAGCCGCGGGGACCACCGCATCGCCATGTCCTTCGCCGTGGCCGGCCTGCGGACGGGCATGATGGTGAACGACGTCGGCTGCGTGGACACCTCCTACCCGGACTTCGCGCGGGTCCTGGGGGAGATCGGCGCGTGAGCCGTCGGCTGTGTGTCGCCGTGGACGGCCCCGCCTCTTCGGGGAAGGGGACGGTGGCGCGCCTCGTGGCCCAGGCGCTGGGCTACTCCTACGTCGACACAGGCGCGTTGTATCGGGGGGTGGGCCTCCGGCTCCTCGCGGCCGGGGAGGACCCCACGGACCCCGAGGCGGCCGAGCGGGCGGCGCGTGCCATCCGCTTCGGCTTCTCCTGGGTGGACGGCCGGCTCGCGGTCGCGGTGGACGGGGAGGACGTGACCGCGGCGATCCGCAGCGAGGCGGTCTCCCGCGCGGCCTCGGCCGTCGCGGTGCACCCGGGCGTGCGGGCGGCGCTCCTCCAGACCCAGCGGGACCTCGCCGGTCGCGGCGGGGTGGTGGTGGACGGGCGTGACGTGGGGACGGTGGTGCTGCCCGGCGCCGACCTCAAGGTCTTCCTCGACGCTTCCCTCGACGAGCGGGCGCGGCGTCGCCACAGCGAGCTCCCGGGGAGCCGCTACGACGACGTCCGGAGCGCGCTCGCCGCCCGGGACGCCCAGGACAGCGGCCGGGCCGCGGCGCCGCTGCGTCGCGCCGACGACGCCGTGCTGGTGGACACCACCGGGCTCAACATCGCCCAGGTGGTGGCCCGCGTGCTGGAGCTCGCGCACGACCGCGGAGCCTGAGCCCCGTGCTTTGTTGACGAAAGTGGCGGATTCGTATAGACGGCCGGCTCGCTCGAAGAGCGGGCGGGCCCCCGGCAACGAGGATGCCGGGCAGCTCGCGGGTCGCTCCCCATCCCGGGGGTCGTCCCGAAGCCTCCACGTCCTCCCAACCCTCTCGCCACGCGGCGCCATCGGCCGCGGCGCCCGGATTCCTCCCGCATGATGTCCATCGACCTCGACGCCCCCCTCGACCAGATTGGTCGCGACGATTTCCAGAGCTTCTTCGACAGCTTCCTGAATGACCGCTCCGTGAAGGAGCAGAGCGTCGTCAGGGGCACCGTCATCGAGATCGGCGAGCACACCGTCACGGTGGACATCGGGTACAAGGCCGAGGGGACGATCAAGCGGTCCGAGTTCGTGAACGAGGCCGGCGAGCTCACCATCCAGGTCGGGGACGTCGTGGACGTCTACCTGGACCAGATGGGCGAAGAGGACGGCCTCCTGGAGCTCTCCAAGGAGAAGGCCGACCTGATGAAGGCCTGGGACGAGATCTCCAAGGCCGTGGAGAAGGACGAGACCGTGCGCGGCACCATCGTGTCCCGCGTCAAGGGCGGCCTCGCGGTGGACATCGGCGTGAAGGCCTTCCTCCCCGGCTCCCAGGTGGATCTCCGTCCGGTCAAGAACCTCGACCGGCTCATCGGCGAGACCCACGAGTTCAAGATCATCAAGTTCAACAAGAAGCGCGGCAACATCGTGCTCTCCCGCCGCGTCCTGCTGGAGCGCGAGCGCGAGGAGAAGAAGAACGAGACCCTGAAGTCGCTGAAGGTGGGCGCCGTGATGATCGGCACCATCAAGAACATCACCGACTACGGCGCCTTCGTGGACCTCGGCGGCATCGACGGCCTGCTCCACATCACCGACATGTCCTACGGGCGCATCCAGCACCCCAACGAGATGTTCGAGGTGGGCGCGCAGATCGAGGTCAAGATCCTCAAGTACGACGAGGACAGCCAGCGCGTCTCGCTCGGCTACAAGCAGATCCGCCCCGACCCGTGGGAGGACGCCGAGTACAAGTACCCGGTGGGCGCGGTGGTGCGCGGCAAGGTCGTGTCGATCGTGGACTACGGCGCCTTCGTGGAGCTGGAGGACGGCATCGAGGGCCTGGTGCACATCTCCGAGATGACCTGGAACAAGCGCATCAAGAACCCCTCGAAGCTCGTGAACGTGGGCGACGTGGTGGAGGCGAAGGTCCTCGGGATCGACCTCGACAACAAGCGCATCTCCCTCGGCATGCGTCAGCTCGAGGCCAACCCCTGGGAGCTCATCGCGGACAAGTACCCGGTGGGCACCATCGTGCGCGGCCGCGTCCGCAACATCACGGACTTCGGCATCTTCATCGGCATCGAGGAAGGGATCGACGGCCTGGTGCACATCTCGGACATGACCTGGGGTCAGCGGGTCCGGCACCCCTCCGAGAAGTTCAACAAGGGCGACGAGGTCGAGGCCCGCGTGCTCAACGTGGACGTGGACAACGAGCGCTTCTCCCTCGGCATCAAGCAGCTCACCGAGGACCCCTGGTACTCGGTGTCGGCGCGCTACTACCTCGGCCAGGTGATCAACGGCACCGTCGTGCACAAGGCCGACTTCGGCGTGTTCGTGGAGCTGGAGGACGGCGTGGAGGGTCTCATCCACCACTCCGAGCTCGCCGCGGGCGGTCCCAACTGGGCCGAGGGCTACGCCGATGGCCAGCAGGTGCAGGCCGAGATCATCAACATCGACGTCCACGACCGCAAGGTGAGCCTCTCCGAGCGCTCGGCCAGCGAGCGGGCGAAGGGCGGCGACGTGAAGGAGATCCTCCGCAAGCAGGGGGATGCCAGCGCGCGCCTCGGCGACATCATGGGCGACCTCTCCCGCCGCATGAAGGAACGCGAGTAGTCGGCGCACACGGAACGGCCCGCGTTTCTCGACGCGGGCCGATTCGTTAGGTGGAGGGATGCTTCGCCACCTGCTCTGGCTCGTGCCTCTCGTCGCCTTGTGCTTCATCGGCGCGGCCTTCGCCGCGCAGAACGCCGGACGCACCACCGGGCTCTCCCTGAACCTCGGGGTGGCCGCCTGGGCGCTGGCCGAGCCGGCGCGCGTGCCCACGTTGATGGCCGCGAGCGCGCTCGTGGGCGCGGCTGTGGCGGGAGCCCTGGCCTGGGCCCGCGGCGCGCGCCTGCGGCGGCGGGTGGAGGAGCTCGAGCAGCAGGCGCTCCTGAACCGCGCCTCGGCGCGGGCACACGCCTGGAGCGAGCCCAGCCCTCCGAGCTGATCCGCGTTGTGCCGGGACGTGACTTCATGTAGAGTCACGCCATGGTCCTGCTGCTCCACCTCGGCTGTTCGGAGTTCGGACTCAACCGCAAGGAAGAGGATCCCGTCGGGACGGATTCGGGCACGACGGTGCCGGTGGACACGAGCGGCGACTCGGACGCGCCCACCGAGGACTCGGACCCCACGGGCGGGACGACCGACACCACCCCCGTGGAGTGCGACGGGGTGAGCTTCCCGACCTCCCAGTGGTGGGGTAGCCAGCCCTTCTCCACCGAAGCCGACCCGGTCGACGCGGCCGGTCGCCCGTTCTACGACCCCGCCTACGAGATGGTGGGCTGGTCCACCGTGGTCCTCCCGGAGCGAAACACGCCCGTCGGCTACGACAAGGCCTTCCTGACCCGCTTCACCCTCCACAGCGCCCCGCCGGACTGGCACCTCGACTTCGACTCGGACGACGGGCTCTGGCTGTGGCTGGACGGCGACTTCCTCGGCCACTGGGGCGGCGACTGGCAGGAGGAGGGGTGCGTGAACGACGCGGCGGACTGCCTCATCTCGGTGGACGCCGACCCGGTGGACGTGACGGCCTGGGCCACCCCCGGCGAGCACGTGTTGGCCGGGCGGGTGTCCAATGCCACCACCGCGAGCTGGTTCGACGTGCGGATGATCTGCCTTGAGTGAGCTCGCCACCCGGCTCGAGGCGCTCGGGCTCACCCACAACGAGGCGCTGACCTACCTCTGCCTCCTCGAGGGCGAAGGCCTCACCGGCTACCAGGTGGCGGCACAGAGCGCCGTGCCCCGATCGGCGGTCTACGGGGTGCTGCGCCGCCTCGAGGAGCGTGGCGCCGCTTTCGCGACGGGGGAGGACCCGGTCCGGTACGCGGCCACCGATCCCGCCCAGTTCGTCTCCCGGTTGCGCGGCGAGGCGGAGCGGCGCCTGGACGGCCTCCAGGACGCGCTCGCCACCGTTCCCCGGCGCTCGCGCCCGGAGCCGGTGTGGACCCTCTCCCGCTACGAGGAGGTCCTGGCCCGCGCGGCGCAGATGCTGGCGGCGGCGCGACGCTCGGCCTGGCTCTCCGCCTGGCCCCGTGAGATCGCCGCGCTGGAGCCCTCCCTGGGCGCGTGCGGCGCCGCCCATCGGGTCCTGCACAGCCCGGCGGCCGTCTCGGTGGACGGGTGGGCCGTGTGGCACGGAGAGCTCGACGCCGCCCAGGCCGGGTGGCACCACCGCCTGGTGCTGGTGGTGGACCGTCGCGAGGTGCTGCTGGGCGGGGCCGAGCCCGAGGCCGACAACCACGCGGTGTGGACCACCAACCCTTCGCTGGTGGACCTCGCGGTGGATCACCTCGTCCTCGACCTCACCCTGCTCGCGCGGGCGCGGGGGGTGGACCCCGGCGGCCTGGTGGCCCCGATGATGCGCCCCCACCTGAGCTGAGCGCTCGGCTCACTTGGGCAGGACGACCTTGTCCACCACGTACACGATGCCGTTCACCCCGCGCACCTCGCCCAGGATGGTGGCGTCGTCGACCTTGTAGGTGTCGCCGGACACGTGCAGGGTCACCGACTTGCCGTCCGACATGGCCACCACCTGCCCGTCCTTGATGTCCTTCTTCTCGATGATGGGGACGGTGGCGTGGTGCTGGAGGATGAGCTTGAGGTCCTGCTTCTTCTCGGGCTTCAGGAGGCCCTCCACCGTCCCGGCGGGGAGCGCGGCGAACGCGGCGTCGGTGGGGGCGAACACGGTGTAGATGCCGCCCGGGCTGGAGAGCGCCGGCACGAGGTCGGCCGCCTTCACCGCCGCGACGAGCGTGGTGTGGTCGGGGGAGCCGACGGCGATGTCGACCACGGTCTTCTCCGCGTCGGACTTGGGCTTCGCGGGGGCCGCCGCGACGGGCGCGGTGGGCGGCGCCGGGGCCTTGGTGACGGGGGCGGCCGCCTTGGGGGCGGGGGCGTCCCCGCCGCAGCCGACGAGCGCCAGGAGGAGGATGGGGAAGAGACGCAGCATGGTGCACACTCCTTGTGCGGGGGTCAGAGCAGATCCCGCCGGACGAACCGGCGTCGGGCGGCGAGAAGGGCGGAGGTCCCGAGGACCGCCGGCCACGCGAGCGCGTAGGCGAGGGTGCCGACGGGGCCGAGCTCGAGCGCGATCCAGGTGCCCACCGGGCCGAGGAGGCCCAGCTCGGCGTCCGCGCCGGCGAGCACGCCCAGCCGGCCCGCCTGCACCGGGTTGGCCGCGGCCAGCGCGAAGACCGCCTCGGGGGTCAGCTTCCAGCGCAGGAGCACGCCGATCAGGGCGAAGTCGTAGAGCGCGACGGTGGCCATCCAGAGCAGCAGGCCGCGGAGGAGCGCGCTCTCCGGGGTCCGGGCCGCAACGGAGATCCACATCCCGAGCGAGGCGAAGCAGAAGCCCTGGGTGAGGAGGAGCAGGAGGAGCCGGAGGGCGAGGTCCCAGGGCAGCGGGTTCCCCAGCGCCGCCGCCGCCAGGCCCACGAGGCCCACCATGCCGAGCACCGGGCCGACGACCGCGGCGAGCCGGGGCAGGTACATCCCGGTGAAGAGCCCCTCGCGACGGGTGGGGTGGCTCATGTACCACTCCAGCACGCCCTGCTGCCGGGCCTGGGGCACCGCCAGCGCGGTGGAGAAGACGGCGAGCAGCGGGACGAAGAGCAGGGCGGCGAGGGCGGTGCCGGTCACGACGCGGCCGAAGCCCGTGAAGGCGAGGACCGCCGACTCGCGGGTGGCCACCGCCACGAAGAAGAGGGCGAGACCGGCGGCGACGGCGAGCGACACCACGAACCACCGAGCCCGGAGCACCCCGGCGGTCTCGAGCCGGAGGACGGCGTTCACGGACCACCCCCGATCGCCTTGCCGCTCGCCTCGCCGAAGCCCACCGCCCCGGGAGTACCGGACGGGACCGCCGCGTAGCCCCCGTTCATGGGTGCGCCCTTGGCGGGCACGAACGCGGCCTCGTTCCACGGGATCCAGCGCTCCTCGGCCCCGCGCGAGTCACGGAACCACATGCGCTCCACCTTGGGGTGGGTCTTCTCGAGGTCCTGGAAGAGGCAGGCCGGATCGTCGTAGACGCGCCGGTCGCCTTCGCTGGTCACGAGCTGCGCCGCGAAGCTGGGGTCCGAGACGAGCATGGCGCAGTGGTGGCAGGCCACGTGGTCGTAGTCCACGGCGGGAGCGGTCTCGGGGACGCCCGCGCACGCGAGGAGGAGGAGGAGGGTGCTCATCGGGGCCTCGGGAACGGCAGGGGCGCAGGCGTCAGGCCGGCGCCGGCGGTGAGACCGGCGTCTTCCAGGAAGCGCTCGGACGGGCCGTCGAAGCTGACCACCCCGTCCGTGAGCACGATCACCCGGTCCACGAGCGGGCGGAGCTCCTCGAGCCGGTGGGACGACAGGAGCACCGTGGGAGCGGGGCGACGGTCCAGGAGGCGGCGGAAGAAGGCCGCCCGGGCCGGCGGGTCGAGGTTGGCGGTGGGCTCGTCCAGGAGGAGGAGCTGGCAGTCGGTCCCGAGCGCCATCGCCGCCAGGAGCTTCTGCTGCATCCCGCCCGAGAGCTCCGCGAACCGCAGGTTCCAGGTGGACGAGAGGTCGAGCCCGAAGTCCGCGCAGAGCTCGGTGAGCCGCTCCGGGGGAAGCCCGCGCTCGGCCGACCAGAAGGCCACGACCTCGCGGACGGGGACCGGCAGCGCGGGCGCCCGTTGGGGCACGTACGCGAGGTGGGTGAGCGCGGCGTCGTGCTGGCGGAGCGGGTCGTGCCCGGCCACCCGGACCTCGCCCTGATGGTCCACGAGGCCGAGCAGGACACGCAGGAGCGTGGTCTTGCCCGAGCCGTTCGGACCGACCAGCGCCACCCGCTCGCCCGCACCGATGCTGAGCGAAACGCCCTTCAGCGCCGGGCGGACGTCGTAGCTCTTCCAGAGCGAGCGGACCTCGATCATGGCCGCTCCCAGCGCAGCGCGGGGGCCGCGTCGACGAGGATGGGGGACGGGCGGAACATCGGGAAGGCGTCGGCGAAGAGATCCACCAGCGCGAGCGCGGCCGAGCCGCTGAAGAAGCGGAGGCTGGGGTGGCGGGACACCACGTCGCCCGCGAGGGACCGGGCTTCGTAGGGGATGTCGCCCCATCCGTCGCCGTCCAGGTCGTAGCCCGCGTAGTCGCTCCAGTGGTTGTTGCGGATGGTGTACTTCCCGGAGTCCACACCGCCGTCCACCGCCGCGGTGGAGCGGTTGGCCTGGAAGGCGTTCCCCACGATCTCCCCGCCGTACTGGGGGCCGTGCAGGCGCAAGCCGACGTCGTTGGCGGCGATGAGGTTGTCCCGGAAGGTGGCGGTCCCGTCGAGGCGGTGAGGGGTGGTGTCCAGGAAGATCCCGGAGGTGTTGCGGACCAGCACGTTCCCCACCACCTCCACGGCGTTGCTCTCCTTGAACCCGAGCCCGACCCCGGCGGGGCCGAGCGAGCCCACCACCTCGTTGCCGAGGAGGCGGATCCCGCTGCTGTACATGACGAAGACGCCCACGACGTTGTCGTGGAACCGGTTCCCCTGCACCGTGTTGTCGTCGGAGTGCATCAGGTGGGTCGCGTAGCGGGAGCCGGTCACCTCGTTGTCGACGATGTGGTTGCCGGACGAGTACCAGACCACCAGGTCCCGGGTGTCGCGGACGATGTTCCCGCGCACCTCGTTGTGGTTGGACTCCCAGAGGCGGATGGCGTCCCCGCGCCGACCGAAGGCGGCCTCGGCGCTGCCCAGGATTCGGCAGTCTCGAACCGTCCCGTGGGACGCCATCCTGAAGTCGATGCCGAGGTACACGTCCTCGACGGTGAGGCGCTCGAGGCGGACGCGGTCGGCGCCGACCACCACGCCCGAGTCGTCATCCTGGGACAGGTGGCCACCCCCTCGGATGGCCAGGTCCCGCACGGTGACGTCGGGGGCCGCGACGACCAGCACGGTGCCGCGGCCAGCGCCGTCGAGCACCGCTCCGGGCTCCCCCGCGACCACCATCGGCCGGTCCACGACGACCGGCCCGGTGTGTACGCCGGGCCCGAACACGAGGGTCGACCCGGCGGGAAGGGAGCGCAGCGCCGCCTGGGCATCGTGCCCCGCCTCCACGCGAAGGGTCCGGGGGGGGCCTTCGGGCGCCTCGACCCCGGTGACGGCGACGGGCTCGGGCGCGGTCGCCTCGTGCTTCTCCTCGCCAAGGGCGAGCGCCGCCATCAGGGCGATCACGGGACACCCGCCGCGGGCGGTGGGCCGACGAGGTGGTGGGCGCAGGTACCCCCACACACCGACGCGGCGGGACAGGCCCGACACACCCGTTCGCGCAGGAACACCGCCCCGACCACCAGGACCGCGCCGACCACGGCCATCCAGAAGCCGGCCGCGGGCCAGGCCCAGGTGTGGAACTGCCCGATCTGCCCGTGCCCGAACAGCTGTGGCATGAAGGGCGCGAAGTCGATGGGCGCGGCGGGGTCGAGGTTGTGTCCGAACTTCCACATCCAGTACAGGGTGTCGAGGAGGAAGCCGACGGGGAGGGCGATGGCGGGGACCAGGAGGGCCCAGTGCACCCGGCGCCCGGCGAGCACCGTCCCGGCCACCACCGTCAGCACGATGACGCCCACCGCCCACGGGCCGACCGCCCGCTCGATGGGCGCGGCATCCACCAGCTTGTGCATGCCGATGTAGTGGTTGATGATGTCCACCTCGTCCACCGCACCGCCCACGCCGTGCAGGAAGATGGTCATGAACAGCCCCTTGGGGTACTGCGGGGCCACCAGCTTGAAGTTCCAGTAGGGCAGGAAGTAGCTGCACGCCACGAGGACGGCACCCACCACGCTCGCGCCGAGCACGAGCCAACGGTCGCGGCGGCTGATGCGGTGGTAGGGGGTGGCGGGTGCCTGGGCCGCGGACATGTCAGGGCGCCTTCTGCTGCGCCATCCAGGCGATCAGCGGCACGATGTCGGTCTCGGGGATGCCCTGGTTCGCCATGGGCGTCATGGTCTCGGCGAAGAGCTGCTTCGCCACCGGGTCCTCCTTGATCATCACCTCGGGCTTGAGGATCATCCGGCCGATCCACGGCACGCTCCGGCGATCCGCGACGCCGACCAGGTCGGGCCCGACGAGCTTGGCTCCGAACTTGTGGCACCCGGCGCAACCCTTGGCGCTGTAGACCTCCTCGCCCTTCTTGAGCGTGGCCTCGTCGGTGGGGAGCTCGGCCTTGGACGTCGGGAAGCCCGCGGGCAGGGCGATGGAGGTGGGGCCGTCGGGACCCACCGGAGCGGCCGGAGCGGCCGGGGCGGGAGCCGCGGCGGGGGCGGGGGTCGGGGCGGCGGGCGCCTTGGACGGCGCGGCCGGCTCGCCGCCACAGGCGACGAGGAGACTGAGGACGAACATGGGTACTCCAGCGGGGAGGGGGGGCCGGGGAGGGGAGGCGGGCTCGGCGCCCGCCCCCCGCCCCGGAGGTCGGACGATCAGCTGCCGCGCGGCTTGACCAGGAGGTAGCCCATCATCTCGAGGTGCAGGGCGGAGCAGAACTCGGTGCAGTAGAAGGGGAACACCCCGGCCCGATCGGCGGTGAAGGTGACCTCTTCGTAGCGACCCGGCTCGAGCGACACGTTCACGTTGTACATGTCGATGGAGAAGCCGTGGGTCTGGTCGTAGGCCTGCTCGAGGCTCGTCATGTGCAGGGTGACCTCGTCGCCCTGCTGCACCTCGATGAAGTCCGGGGTGAAGTGGGACCGGATGACGCTCATGTACACGTCGACCTTCTTCCCGTTGCGCACCGTCTTCTCGCCGCCCGCGGCCACCGCGTCGGGCGAGACCTCGTCGGTGAAGGGATCGGTGCCAGCGGGGATGTAGGCCTGGAGCGGCTTGAGCTTGTCGGCCTTGATCATCTGGGCGTAGTGCGGCTCGCCCAGCGGGATGGGCATGTCGTAGATCGAGGACATCGCCTGGCCCGAGATGTCGATGAGCTGGAAGTTCTGCGGCAGCAGCGGGCCCACCGGGGTGAACCGGTCCATGGCCATCTTGTTCATCGCCACGACCCACTTCCCGTCCGGGCTGACGGTGTCACCTTCGGCCGAGAGGATGTGGCCGATGTTGTACTGGGTCTGGATCGCCTCGGTGGGACCCCCGATCTGGGTCGGATTCCACTTCACGACCGTCGAGTCGAGGAACACCGAGGTGTAGGCGTTGCCCTTGTCGTCGAACACCGTGTGCAGCGGCCCGAGGCCGATCTGCTGCTGGCCGCGGATGGACTTCTCGAAGGGGAGGACACAGACCCCGTACGGGTCCGTGCTGGCGCACTCGCCGGCCGCGACCAGGTCCTTGACCTTGGAGAACTCGAACACCGTGGCGTGGGTGTCGAGCTTGCCACCCACGACGATGCCAGTGCCGTCCGGGGTGACGTCACACCCGTGGGGGCTCTTGGGTTCCGCGATGAAGGTCAGGACCCGCTCCTTGGCCGCCACGTCCAGCGGCAGGACCTTCATCCCGTTGATGACCCTGAAGTTGCCCGCCGCGACGAGCGCCTCGGCCTTCTTGTAGTCGATGACGTGGAGGAAGTCGGTGTCGTTCTGCGACGCGCCGGACTCCATGAAGGGCTTGCCAGCCCCCTCCGAGCCGGCCGAACGCTCGGTGTTCCAGGAGTTGATGAACACCCAGCCGTCGCTGACGAGCTTCCCGGCGTCGGCCAGGTCCTGCGCGTACGGAGGGAGCTCGATGGCCCAGGAGGCCGCCTGGTCGAGACGCCCCTTCTCGCGGTCGAACTTCCAGAAGGTCGCCGCGCCGCGGTACAGCTCGTTGTACTGGCTCAGCGGGGCGTAGCCGCCGCCGAGCGGGGCCGCGTACTGGCTCGTCTCCACCACGTACTCGGTGTTGGGGGTGACGAAGGCGCCGCCGTGGTCGCTCATCACCAGCGGGTTGGACACGATCTGCTTGGTCATGAAGTCGGCCAGGTCGATCACCGCCACCCGGGCGTTCGCCTTGTCGTTGACGAACAGGAACTGGCCGTCGTAGTCGCCGTTGGTCTCGGAGAGGTTCGGGTGGTGCACGTCGCCCCAGGTGACCTCCTTGCCACCCTGGGAGCCCTGTTCGTAGAGCACCTCGTCGCTCTTGCCGCCGTAGCCGTAGCCCTGCCAGGGCTCGGGGCCGAAGACGGCGATGTACTTGAGGATGCGCATCGAGGGCACGCCGATGCTGATGATGTTGCCGCCGTGGCCGCCGGACGCGAAGATGACGTACTCGTCGTGCTTGCCGGACGGCGTGTAGGTCTTGGCGGCCGCGATCATGTCGGCGTCGGTCAGCCCGCGCGCCTGCATCAGCGCGGCGAGGTCTCCGCCGGCCGAGGAGGAAGCCTGCTGCGGGGTGGTCTCCGAGGGAGCACAACCGGCGAGGGCGAGGAGAAGGAGCGGAGGGGAGCGGTACATGTTCAGGTCTCCGGGGCAGGGGCGGGGAACTTCGCAAGCCCCGTGCCATGGTCTCAACGGAGGTGCGTCACCGCTGAAACGTGCACTCCAGCGACGTCTCTGACCATTGAGGGCCCGGGGCGGGTGCGACAGATTGCCGCACCTCACACACCGGGCTGTGCGGTCTCACCCACCCCCCTCCATGTCGGAGGGGGACCAGGGTGGCTCCGTCACCACGCGGACTTCGGCGGGGAACCCGGCCTCCTCGGCCGCGCCCGTGCAGGCGGTGGTCAGCCACCCGGTCAGCGGACACCCCGCGGTGGTGGGACAGAGATCCACCACGGCGCGACCCGCCTCCACGCTCACGGCGCGGACCATGCCGAGGGAGACCACGTCGCGGCCGAGCTCCGGGTCCACCACGCTGCGCAGCGCGTCGAGGACCTTCCCGGCGTCCCCGTCGAGCTGGAACACGGCTCGGCTCGGGCCGGGAGGGGGAGAGAGGACGTCGCGGATGCGGGAGAAGATGCTCACGGAGCCTCCGTTCCGGGGAGCGCCTGGGCGCGCCGCCAGTGGGTGTAGGTGCGGAGCGCCACGCCCAATGCGGTGGCGAGGTGGAGGAGGGCTGCCAGGCCGAGCGCCAGCGCGCCCACACGACCCGACACGGGCGTGCCGGAACCCAGGCCGACGGCCAGGAGGACGGCACCGCCGGCGGTCGCGCCGACCTGGAGCCAGGCCAGGCGGGTCGAAACCAGGGTGGCCGGCGCCGGTCGGCGGCCCGTCGGGACGTCGGCGAGCACGTGGGCCCACAGCAGGAAGGGCACCACGCGCGTCGCGAGGCCGTGCTGGGCGGGGACGAGCCACCCGGCGAGGGCCAGCGCCCCCACCAGCGGGGGGTCGACACCGCCGACCGCCCCGAGCCCGGCGGTGGCCAGGCCGACGAGCGCCAGCCGGGCCTGCACCAGCCCCGGCCCGCCCCCGCGTGCCGCACCGCTCAGCGCCGCGCGGGGCCCGCCGAGCGCGCGGACGAGCAGCAGCGCCACCGCGACGGCGGTGACCCCCCAGCCGGCGGCGGAGCCGACGAACAGCCCGGCGTACCATGCCAGGGCCAGCGCGCCGAGGATGCCCTGGCCCGGCTCCCGACCGAGCGCGAACATCGGCAGCAGCAGGGCGCCGAGCCCGACCACGTAGCCTCCGGCCCAACCGGCCCCCAGCGCCCGGGCGTGGGCGTACACCTCGGTGATCGTGTCGCCGGGGGGCCACGCCCCGAGGTGCACGCCGAGCAGGTGGACCGCGACACCCAACCCGGCGAGGAGCGCGAGCTCGGCCGAGACGAGCCAGGCGCGCATCCCGACGCGCTCGCGCGCCCGGATCAGGGCCGGGACGAGCACCGCCGCGCGCAGCAGCAGCCCGGTGGCCACGGCGGCCGAGCCCGCGGCGGCGAGCGGCCACCCGAGCGCGAGGCCCGTCCAGAGGAGGACCGCCCCCGCCACCACGAACCCGTTGGCCCACGCGGCGGCGCGGTGCGCCGTCGCCCCCAGCGGCCGGGCGGTGACCACCGGGACCAGCTGCCAGCCCGCGCCGACGATGGGGAGGACGAGGGCGCCGAAGGTCACCAGGTGCAGGCCGGCGCGGAGCCCGGGGGACCCGTACCAGGCGCCGTGTGTCGGCCAGGCGGCCGCCACGAGGAGCCAGCCCGGCGCCTCGGCCAGGAACCCGAGCAGGAGGGGGGCGGCGACCAGGCGGAGGGGCACCAGCGCGCCCGGGGGTGCGGCACTGCCCTCAGGGGCGTCGGACATCGACGTACACCGCCCCGTCTGCGGAGCTCACTCGCCAGGCGAGCCCCCGCTGGGCGAGCTGGGGGTAGAGGAGCGCCGGCTCCCGCTCGTGCACCACCCGCAGGGGGAGCTGCTCGGCGTCGAGGCAGGCGAGCACCCGGCGCATGGGCTCGGGGGGTACGAGCCCGCGCACGTCGACCTCCCACCCGTCCCCGCGGCGCACCGGCGGGCTCCCGGCGAGCGGGGCCTCCTCGACCGAGGTGGCCCCGTCCTCGCGTCCGAACACCACCGTGCAGTCGCCCCCGTCCCATCGGCTCCAGGCGCGCCAGCCCTGTCGGGCCAGCAGGCCGATGAGGGGCACCGGCTCGAACGGGGCGGTGACCGCCAGCTGACCCCCGGGCGGGAGCGCGCGCAGGGCGGCGAGGATCGCGGAGAGCGGGTCCTCCCCCCCGGCCAGGATCGGGCGCGCGTCGAGCGGGACCACCCGATCCGCCGTCACCCAGTCCGGGGCGGGCTGCGGCGTGGGCGCGGGTCCGGGGCGGGCCTCGGGGAGGGGGGCACCGGCGGGCAGGTTCATGACCGCCACCAGGACGTCCGGGTCCACCCCCGCCACCCGAGCAGCCTCGGCCACCGTGACCAGCTTGGGCAGCACGCGGCCGAGCACCGGGTGGTTGAGGCGGGCGAAGGCCGGGTGGAAGGCGGGGAGGATCGTGCGGAGCTCGGGTCGCTGGGAGAGCGCGTCCGAGACGCGGGTCGAGCTGGTGATCATCGGACACCGGGGCGGGTGCTCCTCGCCAGGGCAAGCTCCGTGCCAGGCGACGAGCGGCGAGGCACCGCGCTTCCATGAGCGGACGTATGTGTCCTTTGACACGCCGCCGGGGCCCCTCGCACAGGGGTCCCCCCTCGGGAACTCAGCCGGCGCGTCGCCCGGCGCCGCTCGCGCTGGACCAGGCGCCGGTCGGCACCCGGATCGCCGGCAGGGGGTCGTCCTGCCGGGCGACCTGCACCTGGACCCGGCCCGCGGCCCCCGCCACCTCGAGCAGGCTCCCCGCGGCGCGGAGCGCCTTGGCGGGGGTGTTGTTCTCCTTGGAAAGGTGGGCGAGGACGAGGTGGCGCAGCGACCCGCCCAGCCCTTCACCGAGGAGCGCCGCCGCCTGACCGTTCGAGAGGTGCCCGTGATTCCCGCGGATGCGCTGCTTCAGGTACAGCGGGTAGGGGCCGTCCCACAGCATGTCCTCGTCGTGGTTGAACTCCAGCACCGCCACGTGGCAGTCCCGGAGCGCCCGGGCGACCAGCGCGGTCGGGCGCCCGAGGTCGGTGATCACGGCCACGGGGACGTCCCCGGCGGTGACCCGGTAGGCCACCGGGTCCCGGGTGTCGTGGGGGACGGGGAGGGGATCCACCAGGAGGTGGCGGACCCGGA
>Ga0172372_10006543_pt1 | contig 15890 bp, 17 predicted proteins | sample LakKiv5m_2_FD_114544 | JGI IMG/M metagenome (GOLD analysis project Ga0172372, IMG submission 114544) | Freshwater microbial communities from Kabuno Bay, South-Kivu, Congo - kab_092012_9.5m | ecosystem: Environmental > Aquatic > Freshwater > Lake | place: Democratic Republic of the Congo...
CTCCTTACTTTTTAGATAAAACACAAAAACAAGCAGACCGTTTTATTTTGCCAAAATTAAAAAAGATATATGCCGAGCTATACAATCTCGATAGAGATTCTAAAATGCTGTCCCTCAATGAAAAAGACCTTTTTGAAATGTTTATTTTACGCTTGTTTTTTGGACATTAATGGCGGATAAGCAATCACAGGCCATTGATGGAATGAAAGTTCAGGCAATTTCGCTAGACGACTGGGTGGTAACGCCGGTCTCTCTGGACGATTGGGTGGTTGAAAGTGAGATTGATGCAACGGCTGAAACTTTGGTTCACAGTCCTGAAATCACTATCGAAAAAGCAGAGGCACTCCAACCAGTAGCTTTTGATGATTGGATTGTCGAAGATGCGGCGACAAGCGCTAATCTCGATGCCACCATAGATGATGAAGACTTGGAAGGCTCAATCGAAATCTTCGAATCCACCTTTGGAGAACAAGATCAATTTCTACAAGATCAACATCAAACTCAAGCGATGGATGTTGGGCTGCAAGGGGATTTAGCTGAACTTGAAGAGACGGCTATGGGGGAGCTAGCTTTAGAATCTCGATCAGATTATTCGCGCAATGAGGAAGACGAAGACGACTTGCTCAGCGATTTTGATGATCAGGGCATGCACCTTTCTACAGATCCATTTGAACCTGACGAACCTGTTCCCTCCGTTAGTGGTTTGGAATTTCCGCCCACCTCAATGCAACGTGTCGAACTAGATTTGGAATCAGATAGTTTTGCCGAGGCAGAGTCCGAAGTAAAAGAGCAGCAAGAAGTTGAGTGTGACGAGCTCGCCGAAGATCCTTTTGAACCCGATGAACCCATCCCTTCTATTGGCAGCATGGAATTCCCTTCTGCTTCAATACAAACAGTAGAACTAGATTTGGAAACGGACGCTAACATGGAAGCGGCGGAGCCTTTTTCAGTAGAGGCTTCTGAATACTTTGAAGCAGAAGATCCGATCCCTGAACTTGAATTGAGCGAACTAACGTTTGAAGACGAAGATGATGCCCTTGGCGAACCAACCTCGCTTGAGTTAGAACATAGCGACTCAGACCAATCTGACCAACCTGTTGCAGCCAAGGCCGCCCATGTGTTGCAAGATGTTGAATTAAACGCGATTCATTTGGAGCCCATAGATCTAGCTGAGCTACACTGGGTGAAACTTTCCGTGGCTGATTTAGCTGAGAGTCATCAGTTGGGGGTGCTGCGTCTTACCGAATCTGATTTAAGGGAGAACAGTCAACTAGCTGTGGTTCGACTGCACGAGTGTGATTTTGCTGATCGCCATCGCAAGGTGATTGAATTGGATCTAAACTTTTTTATCAACCATGGAATTGATCGCAATGCCAAAGGCGTGATTTTGCTCAAGGCTGAAGATTTGGTCGATCCAAGCGTTTTGGACGAAGAAGAACAAAACGCAAGAATTAAACCCACCACCAGTACAAGAAAAAGTAAGGTTAAAGAATCAAAACCTTCTAAATTTAATGACGCGATGATCATCAAATATAGTGCTCTAGTGATAGTGTTTTGTTTATTTGCGTTACCTCTTAGCTTCCATTTCAAGTATTCATGGGTTACCGTGAGCGATAAAAAATACGCAGAGGTCAAAGATAATGCAGGTTTAATTGATTGGCTTTATGAAGGCGTGTTTAAATATCGAACCAACGACAGCTTCTTTAGGTGGTACGGTCGTAGAAAACTCACCCCAAAAGCCTATGAGGCAGCTTCTAAAAGTGGAGAAACCATGTGGCTGTTCTACGAGAAGGGAGATGCTCCAAATCAAGGCGACAACTGGCCATAATTTAAGTTGAGCGCTTTGCTCAGCTAAAGGACTATGTTGAAAAATTTTTTATTTTCATCGTTATGGCTGCTTTTAACACTAGACCTATCGGCAGCATCCTTCCCCGATTTGCTAGAACTTCCCTCTATTTCAGAAGCTGTTTCTAAAAGAGCCGCTGAAGCAAACGTTGCTTCTGAAGTTTTAGAACAGCAAGCTCTCAATGCTTTAAAGCTGCAATTAGAAGAGATTCAAGATTTGAACTCAGTGCAAAAGGGACGATTGATTTCCTTGATTGAAGAGCTGCAACGCAAACCCGATCAGGCTTACTTAACCCTAAAAAAAATAAGTGGGGAAGAGGGAAAGCTTTGGTATCAATTTAGAGAAATTTACCTAGCTGATTACTTAGGGCTTGAAGAAGACACCCAAAAATTAGCCCACATCATCAATGATAGGCTGCTCCTGAAAAGATTAAAAATCAATAAAATTGAGTTTTGTAAATCCGTCAAAGGCTTTGGGCTTTTTGAGGCGATGCCTTCTATCATCAGCCAAAACAAAACGGTCATTATCTATGTCGAAATCAACTATTTAGAGCATAAATTGGAAGCAGGTCAATACAGTTCATCTTGTCGTGCGTCTTTTAGGGTTACAAATAAAAATGGTGACGAAGTTTTTAACTTTAGTTATCCTGAGCCTTTTAATTACTCGTCTCAGTCACTTCTCAATGATTATTTTATATGGATGAAATGGACTCCGAGTTTACCGCAAGGCGAGTATGTTATGCATCTAAAGATCGAAGATGAACGTGCAAAAACTCGCGAAAACAAAGATTTTAAGTTTGAAATAAAATAGGCCCTCAAGTTACCTTTGAGACAATCTTGAGACAGTCCCCCCAAATAATAACGTTTTATTAATCTTTATTTGCTTTTCTGGTTTGGGAAAACGTTCTTTTTAGTAAAATTTGGAGATGCAATACTACCAGACATGGTTTTTTAGTGCGATTTTCTGTTTGTTATGGGCGATTGGTACGCCTGTAGCTTGGCTGAACAAGCCAAACACTGCAGCAGAAATTCAGCGCGAGGTTTTATTAAAGGAAGGATTATATGGAAATCAACAATGTTTTGATCGCCGCCAGTGCTGTTCTTGCACTATCTGGCGTCGCATTTTGGGTGAGCGCCCTATTAAAAATGAATCGCTCGAAGTTCGAATTGGAAAAGAAGATTTTAGAAGCGGAGAAAGAACGGGATAGAATTCTCGCTGAGGCAAATTTAAAAGCTCAAGACGCTGCACAAAATTTAAAAAAAGAGCTTGAAAAAGAACATCGGGCTCAACTTAAACAATTGCGAATGAAAGAAAGTGAAGCGGATAAGCGCTTCGATATGATTGACCGCAAAAGGGAAAAAGTCGATCAACGGGAGCTTGATTTGTTCCATAAAGAGCAAGAGATCGATCAAATTAAATTGTCCATAAGGGATCAAGAACAAGCTTTAGAAAAAATCATCAAAAAGGAACAACAAGAATTGAGTCAGATGGCCGGCTTAGCTCCTGAAAAAGCCAAAGAATTGCTTTTTGAAAAGATGAAAAATGATCTCGAAGCAGAAAGTAAAACGGCTTTAGTTAAACACTTGGAGAAGATTCAAGTGGAGGCAGAGGATAAAAGCAGAAAAATCCTTTTGGACGTGATGCAGAGACTCACTCATGATGTCACAACTGAAGTCACAACGGCAAATGTCGATCTGCCTAAGGAAGAGCTCAAGGGCAAAATCATCGGAAAAGAGGGTCGCAATATTCGCGCTTTTGAGCAAGTGAGCGGTGTTGACGTGATCATTGATGAGAGTCCGGATTACGTGGTCATATCTTGTTTTGACTCATTTCGCCGCGAAATCGCTAGGCGATCGATGGAAAAGTTGTTAAAAGATGGGCGAATTCATCCCGCTAGAATAGAAGAGGTCATCCGTGAAACAGAAAGTGAAATTGGTGAAGAAACGAGAAAAACGGGCGAGCAAACGATCATTGAAGCTGGTTTCAATGATGTGCATCCTGAAATCATCAAATTATTCGGTCGTCTGAAGTTTCGACACAGTTATGGTCAAAATCAAATTCGTCATGCTTTGCAAGTGATGGAATTGTGCGATTACATTGCAACAGAATTAAAACTAGACACCAAATTGGCTCGTCGCTGTGGTTTGCTTCACGACATTGGCAAAGCGGTCGATCAAGGTACAGAAGGCTCTCACCCAGATTTAGGCTATCAGTTGGCTAAAAAATATGGTGAAAGTGATATTGTTTGCAATGCTATTGCCGCTCACCATGAAGGTGTGGAAGTGACCAGCATTTATACGACAATCACTGCCATTGCTGATGCGATTTCAGCCGCACGGCCGGGTGCTAGAAAAGAAAGCACGCAAAAGTATTTTGAGCGTCTGGAAAAATTGGAAAATATCGCACATTCTTTTAAGGGCGTCAACAAAGTTTATGCTTTGCGCGCTGGCAGGGAATTGCGAATCACTGTGGATGCTGGGACGATCAGCGAGCAAGATGGTGTGTTGCTAACTCGTGACATAGCCAAAAGCATTGAACAAGAAGCCACTTATCCGGGAGAAGTAAAAGTTACTCTCATGCGCGAAACTCGTTACATCGAATATGCTAGATAATTTGAACTGAATCAGTTGACGAGCTAAAGTCTTTTGGAGCTTACCCCGCGCTCCAAAAGACAACTCGGCAAGTTGCTTTTGACCTTTTTATTCCTATAATCTTAGCTTAAATGATCACCGCAAATCAAGTAAAGAAAGGCTTGGCCATCAAATATCGTCACGATGTCTATGAAATCGTCGATTTTCAGCACGTCAAACCGGGTAAAGGCTCTGCTTTTGTTAAATTGAGAATGAAAAGCATGACGACAGCTCGAACGTTAGAAGACTCTATTCGGCCCGAAGACAAATTGGAAGATTTGTATATGGAAGATAAAAAATTTGAATTTCTCTATCGTCAAGGCAATAGTTTTGTTTTTATGGATTTGAGCACGTACGAGCAAATTGAACTTGAAGAGGAGAAAGTCTCACATGTGTTACCTTATTTAAAAGATAATATGGAAGTTTCTGCTAAAGAATCTGAAGGCACGCTTTATGGTCTCGCCTTGCCGAATTCAGTGGATTTATACATCACAGAAACAGCTCCGAACTTCAAAGGCGATACGAGTGGTGGTGGAAAACCTGCTACTCTAGAGACTGGTGCCGTTGTCACAGTGCCGTTTTTTCTTGATGTGGGTGAATTGATCCGTGTCGATACGAGAACCAACGAATATTTAGGTCGCGCAAAGGAGTAACTTATGTTTGGTCCATGGCAAATTGTACTTATTTTCCTTGTGGTGGTGCTTTTATTTGGAGCTAAACGGATACCAGATCTGGCTGGTTCTTTGGGCAAAGGCATCAAGGAGTTCAAAAAAGCGACCAAGGAAGACGATCAAGATAAACTCAAAGAAGGTGATGACAAGAAAAATAGTTGATTTAGTCGACTGAAACTTCATAGCCCATCGCTTGGGCTAAACGATCAAGACCTAAATAAGGGTTCACTTCGGCTTCAGGCAAGAGATTTTGAAGCATTGCTGCGTCACCACCGGTGAGCATTATTTCATCGATAGCATACTGTGCTGCCAAACTGTTCACCAAGGCTTTTACACTTTGCTTCCAGCCCAGTGCTACGGCTTCTAGTGTTGAGGCACCTGGAAAGGTCGCGGCTATTTCGCTAGCTTTTAAATTGGGATTTAAGTCCAACATGGCTTTGCAGTAGCGACGCCATCCCAATCCTATCAAGCCACCTTCCAAAACCCCTTGATTGACCAGATCTACCACCAATGCTGAACCAGCGCTGATCACTAGAACTCTTTTATCAGGATGCTTTGCCATTGCTCCCAAAGCGTGAACCATGCGGTCGTTGCCTGTGCCAGAACCGCATTTCTTTTCAATTGGAACACGACAATCTTTTCCTAGTCTATGAGGAGTGACGCCACCCATTTGTTTCCAATGCGAGGTATAACGCACCAACATACGTTCATTCGTGCCCATCAGCAAGCATTCATCTATTTGTTCAGCATGAATTTCTTTTGGCCAAACAAAAGGTGCATTATCGCAACTTAAATGTTCACAACTTTTTGAGCGATAAAGGTGAAACTTCGTTCTTGAATGCCCGCAATCAATGATTAGCAAACATTTCAACTTCGTTTATTTATTTGGAGTTCCAGGGAAATCGTCCATTTCAAACCATACATTGAAGGGCGTGCCTTGGCGTTCAATCGACATTTGAACCCTTCTCTTATCCGATCCTAAATTGTTGTAAATGCCTTCGGCCTCATAAGTGCTAGTCACCTGTTTGCCATCAACGTGAGTTAAAATATCTCCGTTTTGAATGCCATAGCTTTTAGCTAAGGGTTCATCAGCGATGAAATCCAATTGAATGCCTTTTGGTTGGCCGCTGTTGTCGTAAGCGGGCTGCATTGAGACTTCTGACATCAATCGTAAAGCTTGATTTTGGAGCGCTTTCAAATCATTTTCGGAAATGGCATAACGCTTTTCTCCATCTGGAGTAGGGTCGTACTCCACCACTGCAACGCCATACTCTTTATTGATTTCAACATTGCGAGAACGAGGAACACGTCTAGTTTTCGGAACAGACGAAACAGTTTCTCCGCTGGGCATGATTCTCACTGCGGTTGCCGTAGGAGGCTCTGAATTAGGTCTGCTCAATACTTCTATGTCAGCATTTTTAGTGTAGAGCATTTTCTTACGTCCGTCTTCTGCAACTAAAACGACATGGTCACGATGGATTTCTTTCAAAATGGTTTTAGGGTCACTGGGCAAAGATTCGCCCAACAAGTACGGATGAGCTGGATCGTTGACTTTATTTAAAAAGGCCAAATGCCTGCCATCGACATCATCGTAACTCACCAACACCAGTGTCATTTTGGGATCAAATGGCGGTGGCGGCGGTGGTGGTGACGCGGCATTTGAAGTGACTGCTGGCGCTTTAATAACAACAGGTTCTTTTATGACCGGAGGCGGTGGAGTGACTTTAGTTAAAAAAGACAAGGCCTGCATCAAGCGCTGACTTTCCATCAACATACCTTGATGTGGATCAATTAGGCCTTCTTGCAGCGTGAATTTGACTTCAACCAAACTTTCTGGCCTAACATTTTTTAAGCTTCCAACGACCCTTACGCCATATACAAGACATAAAATGGCGCCCACAACCGCGAGGCTCCAACTGAGTAGTCTTATTTGACTGAGTTTCATTCTCATGAGTATAGGTTTACTGTGTGTATTGCAATTTGTGGAGCTTCCACAATTGGTTTAATTTAAATGGCTTCGTTTATTGAGATCAGTTGAACAAGCATTGAGACTTATAACATTGCCCGTCCTAATTTCACAGAATTCTTCTCCTCTACTGGTAAGCGATAATAATAAATGAGTTTCGAAATCACTGAAATCGGTCCCTGCAAGAAACGAGCCGAGTTTGAACTGACTAACAAAGACGTTCAAGAGAGCTTTGACGAAGTTTATGGCGAGATCTGCGAAACGATCAGCTTTCCAGGCTTTAGAAAAGGCAAAGTGCCTAGGGCTCTTGTTGCCAAGAAATACGGCAAAGACATTGTCGGTGAGGTTAAAGAGAAGCTGATCTCCAGAACCTTTTATGAAATGATCGATGAGCAAAAGCTAGAGATCATCTCTCAGCCTGCTTTTGATGAAAAAGGAAAAGCTCTGCAAGAGGGACAAGATTTTTCATTCAGCGTTTCATTTGAAGTTAAACCTGAATTTGAGCTTCCTGAGTACAAAGGCATAGAACTCAAAAAAGAAGTTCGTACGGTAGAAGAAAAAAATATCGAAGAAACAAATAAAAATTTATTGCGCTCACATGCCACTCTCCAAGAAGTTGAATCGGGCATTGAGGCAAACGACTACCCCGTTTTAAACTTGGATGTTAAAGATGAAACAGGAGAAGTCTTGCACCACAACCATGGTTTTGTTTGTGCTGTTGAAACAGGGCGTATTGACATCTTCAGTGTTAAAGATTTGAGTAAAAAACTCAAGGGAAAAAATAAAGGCGAGAGTGTTGATATCAAACATGAGATAGCCGATCCTTTTGAAGCTAAAGAAGAGCTCGCGGGTAAAAAAGTCACTCTTCATATCGAAGTTGACACCGTTAAACGCTTGGTCGAACCTGAATTTAATGCAGAGTTCATTGCTAATCTCGGTTTCCAATCTGAAGAAGAGTATAAAGATACTTTGAGAAAAATGCTCGAAAAGGAATTTGATCGTGTCAGCAAAGAGCAGCTTAAAGTGCAAATCTACGACTTCCTCGACAAGAATGTTGATACTGCTCTCCCTTCAGATACTGTCGAACGTCATGCAGATTATCTCGTTAATACTAAATTAATGGAAATGATTCGCCAAGGCGTTCCTTACAAAGAGGCTAAAAGTAAAAAAGACGAGTTTAAAAGTGACGCCGAGAGCGAAGCAAAAAAAGATATCAAGGTTGGTTTTGCACTCAATAAAATTGCAGACAAAGAGAAAGTGCTCGTGACCGAAAGAGAAATATCTCAGCGCATTGTTCAATTGGCTTCACAGCGAGGCACGGCACCTGAAACATTGCGTGAAGAATTAGAAAAGAATCATGAGATATCGGCGCTTCGAAATCAAATTAAAGAGGAAAAGACCATCGACCTTCTGATTAAGAAAGCTAAAATTGAGGAAATAACACCTAAAGAAGAGGAAGCTAAGGCGTAGCTTATATGAGTCTTTTCGTCCCCCATGTTATCGAAAATAAAGGAAGAGGTGAGCTCCATTACGACATTTGGACGCGACTGTTAAAGGATCGTATTATCTTTATCAATACCGAAATCCACGATGCTAGCGCGAGTGTTGTAATCGCACAGCTCCTCTATTTGGCAAGTGAGAGCTCCAGTCAGGACATTAAAATTTACATCAATTCTCCAGGCGGCTCTGTCACGGCAGGGTTGTCAATTTATGACACCATGCAGTACATCAGTTGTGATATTTCCACATTTTGCATGGGACAAGCGGCTTCAATGGGAGCTTTCTTGTTAGCTGGAGGCACGAAAGGGAAGCGCTATGCTCTTCCTCATTCTAGAATCATGATGCATCAGCCATGGGGAGGTGTGCAAGGAACAGCACAGGATATCACCATTCACGCTGAAGAGATATTGAAACTCAAAGATGAACTGAATAGAATTTTAGGCCATCATAGTGGTAAGGATCCTGCTCAAATTGAAAGGGACTGCGACCGTGATAACTTTATGTCAGCGATTGAAGCCAAGGCATACGGGTTAATCGATGAAGTTTTAGTCCCAAGTGATATAAGCAATTAACTTGAGAGTTACATTCAATGGGTAGACGTAAAGCTCCGGTTGAAGAAGAATATTGCTCATTTTGCTATAAATCTGCACAAGAGGTAGAGCGGCTGCTTGCCGGTCCTGCTGGTGTTAATATCTGCAATGAGTGTATCCAAGTTTGTTACGATATCATCAACTCCCAAGATAGTTCGCAGGCACAAAGTTCTGCGACCGGACGTAAAAAATCTCTTCATCTGCTCCCCTCTCCTTTAAAAATAAGGGAGAAACTGGATGAATATGTGATCGGTCACGATCTCACTAAAAAAGTGCTTTCCGTGGCTGTGTTCAATCATTATCTCAGGATTCAACACCAGAGCGCCGGTAATCAAGAAGTTGAAATCGAGAAAAGTAATATTTTGTTAATGGGCGACACGGGAACGGGAAAAACTTTACTGGCGAGAACTCTCTCTCGTATTGTCGATGTTCCTTTTGCTGTCGCCGATGCGACAACGTTAACCGAGGCCGGCTATGTCGGCGAAGACGTTGAGAATATTTTGTTGAAATTGATCCAAGCTGCAGATGGCGACATTGCAAAAGCAGAAACGGGAATTATTTTTATCGATGAAATCGATAAGATTTCAAGACGCAGTGAAAATCGGTCCATCACGAGAGATGTTTCAGGTGAAGGCGTCCAACAAGCCTTGCTTAAAATTTTGGAGGGCACAACAGCTAGTGTTCCACCACAAGGAGGGAGAAAACATCCCGAGCAGCAAAATCTTAAAATTCACACCAACAACATCCTCTTTATTTGCGGAGGAGCGTTCGATGGACTGGCGGACATCATTAAAAAGCGCATTGGGCATCAAGAAATTGGTTTTTCCTCAAAAGACAAGGCTTTGATTAAACTTGAGCAGGAGAATCCTTTGATTAAAGTTGAGCCCGATGATATTATAAAATATGGTCTCATACCTGAGTTAACTGGCCGTTTACCCGTTGTAGGTGTGCTGGATAAATTGACTAAGGAGTCTTTTTATAGCATTCTTAGGGATCCTAAAAATTCACTCGTAAAGCAGTATACGGCGCAATACCTTTTGATGGGCATTAAGCTCACTTTTGAGGATAGTTTTTTAAGTCGCATAGTAGAAGAATCTTACGAGAAGAAACTAGGCGTTAGGGCGTTACGTTCCATCATGGAGAAATACATCACCCCGCTTACCTATGAGGTCGCCAATCTAGGCAAGAAAGTAACACGGGTAAACATTGATGAGCGCCTTATAACTGAAGGTCCTTTTGCTTTACTCGATCCCGAATTATTTAAAGACGATGAAGCGGACGGCAAAAATAAGAAACTTAGCGAAGTTAGTTAAAGCTCGCCTCGTTGATGAGAGAAGAGCTATCCCGAGATATACTCAAACTCATTGACCGACTAGAATTTCTTCCTTCAATAAAATCGCTCAAACATTTAAGTGGTCGGCATTTTAGTTCACTGAAAGGGCATAGTCCCGAATTCAAAGAGTATCGCAACTATCAATCAGGTGAGGACTATCGACTCATCGATTGGAAAGCCTCCGCGAAACAACGCAATCCTGTTGTTCAAGTGAAGGATCATCAGGGTATGCATGAACATTGGATGATTCCTGATTTATCGGGGTCAATGCATTTTCCAAAAGATAAAGAGACCAAGTTTCATTGTCAATTATTGCTCTGTGGAGCTTTAATCTACTTGCTGCATGCGCAAGGCGACAAAGTCGGTTTGGCTATGGCAAAAGAGTTGCAGCCCGAGTTAGTTGAACCGATGCGTCGCAATGAAAGTTTGCAACAAATGATTGCTATGTTAGCAGGTCAAACCGATAAAAACTCTCAAACTTTGACTCAAACGCTTGAACTTTTACTAGGCAATCTTAGACGCCCCTCTATTTTATGGGTGATGACAGATTTTGATCAAGATCCAGAACCTTTGATCAACATTCTAAAAAATGCTTCCAATCAAGGTCATGAACTCAACCTCATTCACTGGATGCATCCTGATGAGAGCGATTTGCCCTACCGTGATGAGATAGAATTTATCGATTTGGAAAAAAAGATCGAAAACCTCAAGCTCTTCCCTGAAGAACTACAAACTATCTATCAAAATACGTATCGTGATCACTGTTTATTTATAGAGCGTGCATTGGCAAGTATTCAGCATTTACATTACCATAGAATTGATATCACTTCTCCAATTGAAGCATGGCTGATTAAGACATTGAGGCAATCCTCTTGATTGCGAACACCATGTTCCTTTGGGCACTGCCCCTGCTGATCCTACCTTGGTTGCTAAGACTTATCAAGACTCAAAAGCCAGTCTTGATTTCATTTTCACAGTCTTACTTGCTGAAAAAAGTGATGGATGCCTATCGCCCAAAAAAGAGAAGCAATCCATGGTGGTTGATACTTTTGCGGATGCTGATTTTATTGATGCTCATTTTCTTATTAGCTGGAATAGCGCTACCGCAATTTAGAACCTCAGGGCCCATCTCTGCAATTCTTCTGCTTGATGATAGTTTGTACAGTCATTCAAAAGTGACTGAGAAAGAAACCTTATGGACAAGCCAAATCGTTAAAGCACGGGAACGTCTAGCAAACTTTTCGATTCAAACCAAAGTTGCCATTGTCACTTCAAGTGGCAAAGCCACAGAGTGGCTCTCACTAGCTCAGGCGGGTCTGTTTTTATCAAAGCAAAAAGCTGGCTATAAAGAAGAAAATTGGAGTCGTGTTAAAGGGCAATTGCAAAAACTTCTTAGAAAAAGAGAGCACGACGAAGTGAAGCTCATTCTTCTGGGTGACGGCAAAAGCACACAATCAGAAGGCATTGTGAACTGCTTTGCGCAATGGCCAAATCATGACATTGAAGTAGAAGAACTCGACAATCCATACTCGATAAATTTCTCAATAACTGGTAAAGCCAAACCTAGCACTAAAGGCACCTTGCTTGAATTATTTATTGATGGACCAAATCAAAGTGCCGAGCTTAAATTTAAAGTCATTGCTAAAGATGGTCGCAACTTAACAAAAACCATTTCATGGAATGGTGTTTCAAATTTTATCCAATGGGAATTGGAGGGAGAGCATTGGAGTTTGGGTCATTTAAGTTTAGACATAGTTGATCGATTTGATTTTGACAATCATCTTTTTTTTAATATTGAAGAGTCTAATTATCAAAAAATAGTATTGCTTCAGCATCAACAAGCCGAAAAACGGTTGCAAGATTCTGGTTACTATTTGGAAAAGGCCTTACAAAATCTAGCTGTGCTACACAAAATTGATTTTAGGGTTCTCTCGCCAAGAAGCTGGAACTCGCTCACGGGGGGCAAAGGGGATCTTTTGATTTTACACGATCCTCCTTTTTTATCCCAAGAAGAGTCTCAAAAGATTATTCAGTTCGTTCGTCGTGGCGGCAAAGCTCTGATGATGCCAGGGCCACTTAGCTCAGCAGAGGCGATGAGCACTAACTTGGGAGAAATTCTGCCCGCTAAACTTAAAGAACTCAGCCGTAAACCATTAAAATTAACACTGCCTGAAAATTGGAAGCAACAATTGCCACGTCTGATCGACACTCCGCTTCGAGGCGGCTGGATGTTCTATCAACTTTCTTCCGATACTCAAGTGTTGATGCGATTTGAAGATGGAAGTCCCTTCTGGATGCAAAGAGCGATTGGACAAGGTGAAATTCACCTCATGTCGAGTCCATTTCATATTGTCTTTAGCGATGCGCTAGTACAAAATGATCTATTAACTTTGCTCAATCTCATCACCAATTTTGCTCTTAACGCAAACGTCAATCTTGAAGACAAATTAAATGCGGGAGAGGCTATTGGCAAAAAAATGGAATCCATTCTGCCTATTTTAAGTCTTAGTCGTGACTTTGATTCAAGTTTTATAGAACCCGGTGTTTATGAAGTTCAACAAAATGGCAAGAATCATTTTTTAAGCTGTAACGTCAATGCAAAAATTGAAATGGAAAGATTGCCCTACAAAAAAAATCTAACGAGCACTCAAACTGTCGATTCTTTTTCTATCACCCCAAAAAGAGTCGATACTGAGATAGCTATATTGCTACTTTTTCTTGTTTTAATTGAAATTTTTTCTTTACACCAATTGCAAAAACCATCATTAAAACGTTCTTACTGATGCTTGAATTTTAGCTTGAGTATTGGAAGCTCAGCTTTAAACTAAATGTCTTGAATTCTATACTGGGTTAATGTGACTAAAATCTCTCCGAGCAACAAACGTGCGCACCTTCGCTATAGAGATCCCGATAGTACGGTGATAAAACTTTACCGTAAAGGTAAGCATAATGAAAAGGACGCTTTTGTTGGGTTGATTGTCAATGAAAGTTTTACGGGATTGGCCTGTGTGTATGTTGGTGGCAGTGACTTTAAAAAGGGAGATGAGCTCTATTGGGAAGAAACCGACCAGATCCATACTTTGGTGCATGTCGTGCGTTGTTATCCGCTAGAAGAAGATATTTTTTACTTGGCCTTGCACATCGCCCAAGATTAATATCTTTTAAATTTTTCTAAAAAGGACTTCATGTCTGGATTCTTGGGAACCGATGCGCCATTCATGATGGATGTTGTCATGGTTGCTTTATTGGTGATCAATCCTGCGTTGTTTTGGAGTATTCAACAAGCTAAGCGAGGCAAAATTCAACTCCACCGAAAAATCCAAATCGCGCTTTCGCTAATTTTATTAGTGGCAGTTGTTTTATTTGAATTGGAAATACGCATGGCCAATGGCATTGTCAACATTATTGGCGCGGAGCGTTTCACCACACTTTTTCAAACAACTCTTTACATCCATATATTCTTTTCTGTAACAACCTCGATTATTTGGGCTGTTGTTTGTATTAAAGCTGTCAAACTTTACACGCCCAATGGTTTTCCGGAACATTATATCAACAAACATAAAAGATGGGGGATGATCGGTGCTTTGGATCTATTGTTAACCACATTAACAGGTTTTTTTGTCTACTATTTGGGTTTTTTGTAAAACAGCTTCTTGTTAAAAGTGATCTAAAAAAACGTTTTTAATTGCGCGAAGATGCGTATCATTCTTCTTTAACTCTTGAACCACTGACTTCTTATTTTGCCTGAAGTAAAAATAGACTATATCAACCCTTTTATCGAATCCACCATTGAATCTATGAAGACTATGGTGAATACGGAATGTGAGAGGGTTGGTCTGTATGTCAAAAAAGATAAACAAACCCAAATGGTGGGCGATGTGTCCGTTATGCTGAGCACTTTTGGCGCTTTGGAAGGAACCGTGGTATTGAGCTTCCCGCGTAAGACTTCTATCAAGCTGGTCGCGGCTATGTTGATGGACGACAGTATTGATGACTTCAATGACGACGTTTTTGATGGCATAGGTGAGATCGGTAATTTAGTCGTTGGCAGCGCAAAGAGTGCCATCGCTCAAAAATTCGGCAAGGTAACAAATCTTTCCATTCCCACCACTTTGGTGGGGAAGCCGCATGATTTACAGCACCAAAAAGGCATTCCCTGCATTGGTTGTGTTTTCAATACCAAACATGGAAAATTCGTGTTAGAAGTCGCGGTGAGAGAAGGCAAGTGATGATCAATCGAAATTGATCAGTGTTACTTACCGAGACTAAGCCTTAGGGGAAAGGGAGACTTCCACCGTGAAGGGGTGTCCGCCAACTTCAAACTCGGCAACAACACAAGGCACGCCCTTTTGGTGATTTACCTGATGGCCTTTGCCGGAAATGCAAGTCGGAATAGAAACTTGAAAATGATATTCAGTATCCTTTAACATAGTCTTTGCCTGACCTGCAATCAAATTTACAATTTCCTGAATTCCGTCTTTTACATCGTCATTGATTTCTGTGTAAGTTTGTCCAAGCATATTGCCCACGATGAGACAAGCTGATGCCGCGGTAAAAGAGACGATAATTGAACCGCTTACTTCGCCTGAAAGGCCCATCACTCCGGATATGTCACCGATGAGCACATTGTTTGTCTTTAAATAAACTTTTTTGCGCTCTGGCTTCACCATAGCCATCATTTCAAGCGCCGTATTGGTTGCTGAAATAAAAGGATTGATTAATTTAACGTCAACACCCATAATATCCGCTCAGAGCCTTTTGGTTAAAATCCCATGGTTTGAGAAATTTTTGCTTTTAAAATATCTGGGGTGAAAGGCTTTGTCACATAATTTTTCGCGCCGGATTTAATCGCCATTACCACATTGCTTTTTTCAGCTTCCGTTGTTACCATGATAACAGGAGCTTTGTGCCCAGAGGCGATGACTTTTTTAAGAAACGTCAAACCATCGCAATTTGGCATATTCCAGTCGCTCAAGATCAGTCCGCAATCCAGATTAGCCTGAAGCTTATCGAAACCATCGTTGCCGTCTTCAGCCTCCACGATAACGGAATCAGGCATAAACTGCTTTAAAGCATTGGAAATAATTCTGCGCATTGTTGACGAATCGTCTACGACCAATACTTTCATTTTATCCCTCTAAATCACCTTAAGGTTAGAATTTGCATCATTCGGGAATGATAGAATAGGGGCTTTTTGAGTCAATACATTCCTAGGGTCATTTTTAATTCACGCAACGGTGTGATCCTTTCATCTAGAAAATTCATCATAGCTAGCCTTTAGAGTCCACACAGCGTCTATCCAAGGGACGGACAGATACAGATGGAATGCTAGCCATCTCCACAAAATGGTTGAC
>Ga0172372_10006544_pt1 | contig 15887 bp, 12 predicted proteins | sample LakKiv5m_2_FD_114544 | JGI IMG/M metagenome (GOLD analysis project Ga0172372, IMG submission 114544) | Freshwater microbial communities from Kabuno Bay, South-Kivu, Congo - kab_092012_9.5m | ecosystem: Environmental > Aquatic > Freshwater > Lake | place: Democratic Republic of the Congo...
ACCAATTGCAACTTGTGCCCTAATTCTTTTGTCATTTTGGTATAGCCGGCCCAATCGTCTTGGTCGAGGGCGTCTTCAATGGAAAGAATCGGGTAAGAATTGGCCCAACCGCTAAACAGTTCAACCATTTCATCAGCACTAAAAAGTTTATTGGGATTGCTTTTCCAGAACTTGTAACCTTTTTTGCCACCTTCGTCAAATAGTTCAGAGCTGGCACAATCGAGTGCAATTGCGAAGTCTTTGTCACGGCCAGCTTGATAACCTGCTTTGTCGATAGCTTCCATGATGAGTTTGAGCGCTTCTTCATTATCAACATCAGGAGCAAAACCGCCTTCATCGCCGACAGCGGTGTTGTGACCAGCTTTTTTGAGAACTTTTTTGAGACTGTGAAAAACTTCAGCCGTCATTTGTATGGCACTTGAAAAAGTTTTAGCACCTACGGGCATGACCATGTACTCTTGAAAATCGAGCAAGTTGTCGGCATGCTTGCCACCATTGATGATGTTGGCCATAGGAACGGGCAATATAGTAGCATTGGTTCCGCCTAAATAACGGTATAGCGGCAAAGCCATCTCTTCAGCAGCAGCTCGAGCTACGGCCATTGAAACACCTAAAATGGCATTGGCGCCAAGTTTTCCTTTGTTATCTGTGCCATCCAATTCAATCATCAGTCCATCGATGGCGGCTTGGTCAATGGCATCACAACCAACTAGAGCATCACGCAGAGTGGTGTTGACGTTTTTGACGGCTTTTAGAACGCCTTTGCCTAAATAGACATTGCTGTCGCCATCGCGTAGCTCAACGGCTTCGTAAATACCGGTAGAAGCTCCACTTGGAACTGCCGCTCGGCCGCGATGCCCAGAATCAAGCACCACGTCGACTTCGACAGTGGGGTTTCCTCTGGAGTCCAAAATCTGACGTCCGTGAATTTCTTGAATAATACTCATAAAATTGCTTAAAGTATGTTAAAATAGTAGGGTTTAATTTGACTCGGGCTCCGTTTTATCAACTGCTTTTGCAAAAGAGAGGCGGCCGTTGATCAAACTCCTTGCAATATCGAGATTGAGTTGAAATATACCGCCGAAACGTGAGCTTTGAATTTTGACGAGGCCATTTTTAGCAGGCCCCAAGTTGATGGTCTCAATTTTGTCATCGGCATGAGTGATGACGAGGCTATTTTTAATCTCTTCAAGTTTGCCACTGGGCAAGTAAGCGCTTTCGAAAATGGCTTCGTAGCTGGACCATAGAGCGGTGATAGAAGCTTCGTTCACGGCATCGCCGTTATCGAAACTCCATTGATCATTTTCATGAACAAGTTTGAAATCGTTGTAACTAATGGCTTTAAGTTTTGAGACTGAGTCGGAAGACGATTTGAAGTTGCAAATTTTACTGAGTTTTGGAAACAAGTTATCGTATTTCTTTTCTTCGAGAGAGTACGCTAAGGCTTGCCCTTCTATTTGGATCAGTTTGCCTGATTTAAGTTGAACTGAACCAATGTCGTGGATTTTAGTAACTTTACCGTTAGTCGTGATTTCGAGGTAGGTTCCCTTTGATGCGGGGAGATTGCTGACGAGGTAGTCTTGCGCATCAAGGCTCTTGAGATATCGAACTAGCGTTTCAATCGTTTCAGGCACAATCGCGGGCAAAGGATCATGGCCTAACATAGACCATTGATCTTTGGTTTTGATCAATTCGATGCTCTGAGTGGGTTCAACGAATTTAATCTTAGTGATGTTATCGGCGATAGAGATATTTTTTAGCTGGAATAAGTCTTGATTTTTGGCAAAAATATCTTCTAAACGGAAACTAGATATTTTGTAAAGCTCATCTGGAGTGGCTTGATTGGCAATGTACCAGTCATTGCCGACATAGTTGGCTTTGATTTCATAAATGGCATTTTCGCCGCGCGAGACTTTGAGGCCGTAACCTTTTCCTTCATAGGATTTTGCGATGTCTTTATGAACGGGTTCGTTGGCTTTGATCTCATCTATATTGTTCAATAGGTCACTGATTTTGCTGGCGTCTAGTTTGGTGCTCGGCAAATCCCCACTCGCATTCCAAGTGATGACCTCTTTTGGTGGGGCGGAACCATCGGTGCTTTTTTCAATTTTATTGATGCTTTTTTCGAGTTTAAAATTTTTGTGAGGGTAGTGAAATTCGATTGAGCTCATCTCGTCTTTATTTGCTTTAGCAATAGACTCCATCATCCAAGCGCTTGCAGTCATATTTGCATTCACAGGCTTTGGAATGAGATAGACGCTCGGGTCATCATTTAGATGTAGGTACTGACCGGCTGGAGGGGCTCCAAAGTTAAAGGGCATGCCTGAATTGGGAGTAGCAACACCTTCTTTGTTTTGCCCCAAGTTGAGTGTGGCGACTTTTTTGCCATTGCTGATCAAGCTGACGACGGTCGGTTCGCTTTTTGTATCCAAGCCAAATTTTTCGTCGTGATCTTTACTGCGTGTGATGCGGGATTCGAGTTCAAGGTCGCGAATGGACAACAAAAACTCTCTGAATTTTTGAAAGTTTACTGGAAAGTCTAAATTGCCCGAAGTGGTTGCGCGCCACTGTTCGCCTAATTGTTTGAGTGTGATGAGGTTGGTGCCTTTTTCAAAAGTAACTTCAGTAATGCTATTGAGATCCAATGGTTTTAAGGGGGTGCTGTCTTTTATAACGGCTTTGCCTTTTTGAGATTCTGGCTCTTTGAGCCCAAAATAAGCAAACACCGCACAAACGAGAATGAGTAAAGCAAGATTTTTACCTTTCACGAGCCAACTCTCCTAAATTTTGAAATTGCCAAGAAGATTCCATATAGGGCGATAAGTGTGGGGATGAACAAGATGTTAAAGGCGTGCAATGTCGTTCCTAGGTCGTCAATCGAACTGCGTAGGTTTTTGCGCACATAACGCAATTGTTTAGCCACTTCGACCCTTTTGGCTTGGAAAGATTTTATTTGTTCTTGAACATCTTTGTTGACGACAATTTTCTGACCTGGGTCAGATTTTTTGACTAAGTCACTGATTTGACTTTCAATTTTTTCCAATTCAGATTGAAGTTTTTCTTCCTGAGCTTGATACTCTTTGCGAGCTTGTTCTTCAATGTCTAGAACTTTGGTGAATGGACGAGCTGAACGGCCACGAGAACGCAAGCTGATCAAGTCTTCGTTGCCACTAAGGCGCTCTACAAGGTTGTGATTGAGGACAGCATTTTGATTGACAACCTGCAAGAGCGTCTGGCCGAAAAACTGTTGGCGTTGTGCCCAATATTGGTCTTCGAGCATGTCGACATCGCCCACGATGGCGATGTGGCTTTTTTCTGCAACCTCAGTAAGATAGGTTCCTCCTACTACGCCTTCTGGAGCTTTATCAAAGGCTGATTTGAATTTTCCGCTAAACAATCCGGCGACGTGTAGCACACTGCCGCTTTTGTCGTTGAATAAACGCATCAACTGGTTTGGTTGGGTGCTGCGCACTCGCATGGCATCGATGCCCATCGCTTGATTGGTGGTGCTGATCAAAGGGGAGAATTCAACCTGTTCCATGCCCTCTTTGAGTTTGAAGGAGCCAGAGTAAAGCATTCTTAGATTTTTAAGATCAGATGTGATCATATTGTCTTTGGAAACATGGTCTTGATTGATATCAAGCACGAAAGGCAACTTATCGGTCCCTTGTGGAGAGCGTCTCAAATAGGCGAGGATGGGATCGCTTGCGATCAATTGTCCACTATACTCGATGCCCCACTTGCTGAAGATTTTGTCGAAGGAGGTATCTGAAGTAGGTGGTTGAAAACGATTTTGTTGTTGCTGATCTTGCATGTAAAGAGGATCGATGTAAATGATCAGACTCTTGCCCGACATCACGTATTGATCAATGGCGTATTGGGCGGTGCTGTCTAAATTTTTAGCGTGAACGATCATCAAGACATTGATATCAGAAGGAATGGTGCCTGTGCTCGGGTCGACGTTTTCAAGTTGATAGGTTTCGTTCAATTCTTGAGTAAACAACCAGGCTGGGGTTCCTTGCGGAGGAGGTCCGCCAAAAGGATTTTGCTGAGGTGGTGGCGTGACGCCCAAAATGGGCAGCGAGGAAATCAACCCGATTTTGGGCTTTTGCGTTAAAGAGAGCATGTAGATTCTGCGGATGAGGTCGTACTCCAAGGTATCCTCATTGTTGAAGTCGAGGTAGGGGATCACTTCTTCGCCATTGAAGTTGGTGATCACGACCCCAAAGTAGAAGTTGCCATCACTGGACAAAGGTTGGCCTTGAATGCCGTAGCGCTGTGCGCTAAGCTCCTCGTCAGAGTCGGGTTCTGGATCGATGAACTCAATCGTGATCATGTCTCCATAACTTTGAAACTCAACCAACATTGAGCGTACTCGGTCATAGTAATTTTTGAGCAAAGGTGGAACATTATCGAGCTTACTGCTAAAGAAGAGTTTGATGTTGACGTCTTCTTTTAAGCTTTTGAGGATATTTTTGGTTCCAGAGCTGAGCGTATAAAGTTTCTCTTCAGTGATATCAAGCCGCAAGTTGGTTTTCTTGAGCGTCATATTGCCGAAGAAAACAATGCCAAAGATGATGAGTAGAGTGATGAAAGCAGGTTGTTTTTTCATAGTCGGTTCCTCCTTACGATGCCTTTTTAGAATCGATGGTCATGACGGTAGCGTATAGGAAGAAGACCATGATCGAAAGAAAGTAAAAAATATCGCCGAGATCGATCACACCGCGCTTGATGGACTCGAAGTGGCCCCAAATTCCAAAGGATGTAATGACATCAGCCACCCACACAGGCAATGCTTCAAGATACTGTGTTACCATTGGAAAACTGGCCATGAGCAACAACAAGCTCAGCACAATGGAGATGACGAAGCTCACCACCTGATTTTTGGTTAAAGCAGAGGTGAACGATCCAACCGAAATGTAGGCACCGGCCATCAGAAAAGATCCCAAGTAACTTGTTAAAATGACGCCTAGATCCGGTTTTCCCAAATAGAGGACGGTTCCAATCATTGGGAAGGTCAGCAAAAGAGCTATGCCCAGAAATGTCCATGCTGCGACAAACTTGCCGAGCACTGCTTGTGGAATCGTGATGGGCAAGGTGAGCAATAGTTGAATGGTTCCCGATTTTCGTTCCTCGCTCCAAAGACGCATCGAGACTGCTGGAATGAAAATCAAATAGATGATTGGGTGATAACGAAAAAAGGGTTCTAAAGAAGCTTGACGCGCCTCATAAAACTGTCCCCAAGCAAAGGTGAACCATGAGGTCACCATGAGGAAAATGACTAAGAAAATGTAAGCGACGGGTGAGTTGAAATAACCGTACAACTCACGCTTGAACACATTGCGGATCTGCATGGGTCGGCTCCTTTATTTCGTGGTTTTAGTAATAGTTTGAAAAACCTCATCCAGACGTCCTTGCTCGACGTGGAATTCATTGGTTTCTATTTTTCTATCTTTGAGTAAGGCGATAACTTTAGAGGCCAGTTCTTCGCCTGGCTTTGCAAAACAACGCCATTGGGTTTTGCCTTCTTCGAGATCTTTAATTTTTTCAAGTTTAGAGCAAGATACAATGGCCCCGATGGCGGTTTTTAAACTCTCGTCACAACCTTTTGGCAGCGTTAGGGTTACAGCGTTGTGGAAAGTGGATTTGCGTTTCAGTTCATTTGGAGTGCCGTCTATTTTTACCACGCCTTCACTAATGACGAGAGCACGTGTGCAAATAGCGTCAACTTCTTCTAAAATATGGGTGCTAAAAATGATGGTTTTATCTTCTTTCATACTGCTGATGAGATCGCGCACAGCTTGTTTTTGATTGGGATCTAAACCATCGGTGGGTTCATCTAAAATGAGGACTTCAGGATCGTGTAGGAGTGCTTGTGAGAAACATACCCTTTGACGGTAACCTTTGGATAGCGTGTGAATCGGTTGTGAGCCCACCTTGTGGAGCTGGCAAGTTTCAAAAACCTTGTCTATCTTCATTTGCGCATCTTTACCTTCAAATCCTCTGACAGAGGCGATGAATTTCAAAAAGCTCGCTACAGTCATCTCCTCGTAGAGTGGCGCACTTTCAGGTAGATAGCCGACTTTTTGACGAACGCTAATGGGATCTTGAATGATGTCAAAACCTTGAACCCGAGCTGTGCCTGAAGTGGGGCTCAAGAAACAGGTGATCATTTTCATAGTGGTGGACTTGCCAGCACCATTGGGACCGAGGAAACCTAATATTTCCCCTTTTTTTACTGAGAACGATATGCCATTAACCGCTTTAATGGAACCGTAATGTTTGACGAGATTATCAACCTCAACCATGGGTAATTCGACCTTAAGAAGAAATCGTTTGTGCTATTTAATTACAAACTTTGGCGGTCAAATCCTAAACAAAAACTTTAAAGGATCCCCCGAAATCAATTTTCGAGGGATTGGTACGGTAAAACTTATAGGATGAAAAAACGCAAAATAGCTTTTGGAATGAACAAACTCAAGAAATTAAACAGCTTGCGTTTGCGTTTAAGCACCTGCGGTTTTTGATGGTTTAGTCTGATAAATGCTTGAGAAAACGATCCCTGCATGAGCATTTCGATGTTGCTTTCTTCGTTTGATTTCATGGTGGCTCCAACTTAATAATTTCACATTTCACATTAAAGCGAGTGCAAATAATTTTCAAGTGAATTGTGAAATTTATTTTTTGTAGCCTCTTGTTTTTGAACAACATATCCGAAAATGGAAATTTACTGTCTGTATTTGAGTAACTTATATGTCATCCATCGATTACGCCCCCGATCCTCATGAAGCAAAAGTCGCCAAAGACGCTTTGGAGCGATATTCGGGGTCTGCGCCTGAAGACTTTTGCGATTATGTACTACTCACAAATTTTTCGAATTATGTTCGTGAATTCTCGGCAATTTCAGGTCAGCCTATTTGCGAGGGTGGGGTGATGCAGTGTTGCCATTGGCCGGAAAAAAATATTTCAATTCTGGATTTTAAAGTGGGCTCACCTGCTGCCGCCTTGGTGATTGACTTATTGTCGTTTACTAACCCAAAGGCGTGCTTGATGTTGGGCATGTGTGGTGGTTTGCGTAGAAAGTATCAGATAGGGGAGTATTTATTGCCTGTAGCGGCCATTCGAGGTGAGGGAACGTCGGATTTTTATTTTCCTCCGGATGTCCCTGCATTGGCTAACTTTTTGATTCAAAAGGCGTTGTCGGACGTTTTGGATCGCAAGAAAAGTGTCTATCACATTGGCATTGTTCATTCAACCAATATCCGTTTTTGGGAATTTTCGGATTCATTTAGACAAAAGTTGATTGATGAAAGAGTTCAAGGTATTGAGATGGAATGTGCGACTTTGTTTGCCGCTGGATATAAAAGGCATGTTTATGTGGGCGCCTTGTTAATGATCTCAGACTTGCCTTTGAATAAGTCGGGCATAAAAACAAAAGAGATTTCTGCTAAAATAAAACCCCTCACGCGCGATCATGTTCTAAATGGAATAGAGGTGCTGACCTATCTACAATCTGAAAATATTCGTCAGAAAGATTAATCGAGCTGTTGAATGAGTTGATGATGGGTGAGTTTGACCTTGGAACCTAAAATAAGGCTAAAGTTTGGGCGCTCATGCCCAACTTGCAGTCCATAGGAGTAGGCGTTGGTATAGTTTTCCATTAGAGTTTTAATTAAAGAGGCGTAATCTAAATCACCACATTTGGTAAGATGTCCCCATAGAACGTGGCAATCTTTGAAGTTGGGACTGAAACTCAATTGTTTTAAACTGCGTGCTAAGGCATAAGGTGCTTCGTGGATGTCTTCTAAGAAGAGAATATCGCCTTTTTGCAATTGAAGTTGCCAAGGTGTGCCCATCAGGTGCGATAAGACTGATAGATTGCCTCCAATTAAACGTCCTTCTAATTCACAACCTGCTGTTAAATTCAGGGTTTGGCTTTGTTTGTGAATGCAAAGCAATAGTGACGCAAGCTCGTGCTCATCAGCTTCGATGAAACCTTGAGTTGCGATCATAGGGCCATGGATAGAACGCAGGTTTAGATTGTTTAAAAAACTATGCAAGGCAGTTACATCGCTGTATCCAATGACGGTTTTATTTTCAAAGAGAGTTTTGTCTTGTTCTAGGTGAGCAAGCCATTCTATGGTGCCATAGCCCCCTCTGGCTGCCCAGATGAGTTCCGCAGAACCGCTTAGAGCATTTAAAAAGCTATCGAGCCGTTGCTGCAAGGGTCCGGCGTAGTGATGGTGAGGTTGTGGTGGAAGGGTTTCGAGGACTTCAAAATTCAATTTAGCCTTGCACAGCTCTTGACCTAGCATGAGAAATTTTTGCTCGAAGGCTGAGGCGGGGTAAAAGGCTTGCAGTTTTTTTTTCAAGGGTTGTGTCTGGGTGGATTAAAATTTTGACCAAAGGCGATAGAGGCTTCTCTTGCTTTTGAATTGGCGATTGGAGGGGAATGGTTGAAATGTCTGAGATAAAAATTTAAAAATCTAAAAGTATCTTTGAATATGCGTATTTTGCTGTATTGATTGCCATAGATGGTTTGTATTTCAGTTGAGATAATTTTATGTCCATCGCGTGCGGCTCTGACGAGCATTTCTGATTCTGCGTCGAAATGATTGTTTTCAAAATCCCAGTGCTGATAAAGTTTTTTGTGAAGGAGACGAAAGCCACATTGACTATCGGGAACTTTACAGTGGCATAGAGTCGAAATCAATTTTGAAAGCAATGCATTTGTCAAAAATCGCAGCAAAGGCATAGTTTTAGTATGATTCATGCGATTGCCAATAACCATGCTAGCATCGGGTTGATGATTGAAGGCATGGATCAGTTTTGGAATATCGCAAGGGTTGTGTTGTCCATCGCTATCGAGTGTGATGACGGCATCGACAGACATGGATCTAGCCGCATACAAACCACTGCGACAAGCAGCGCCTTTGCCCAAATTGACGGGGTGAGTGATGACTAATGCGCCAGCTTTTTTTGCAATGAGGGTCGTGTCATCACAACTGCCATCATCGACGACAAGCACATGTTCAACATAGGGCAGTGTTGCTTGGATGATGTTATTTAAAGACCGCGCTTCATTGAAAGCAGGTATAAGCGCAAGACACTTCATGCAGAGGCGTCTGCCTGAAAGTAAGGTTCAAAGGTTAGCCATTGTTCTGGATGAACTTTTATGATTTCAAAAAGTTGCTGAGCTATGTGTAAACTTATGGATGCGATGGAAGATTCTGCCGAGAAATCTAATGGATTGAGTTGAAAGTTAAAGTTCAATAAACCTAGCCTGTATTGAGAGGCAATATACGTGGTCAAGCCTGTGCGCTTGATGATAAGAGCTGGGCCAAGAGGGAAATTAAAATGTGAGTTGAATAAAGATAAGGTCAGGCCTGTTTTTCTATAGTCTCGTTCGCAGGCTAAAGCGATGATGTGTTTTTTCTCAATAGCACTTAATAGTGGTTTTAAACCGGTTTCAAGTGAATGGCAATGTAGACAAGGGTGCCTTCGCAGACGATTAAAAAAATGATCAATTTGTGGGTTTGAATGGGACATGCTGAGTGTCGTGACATGGTAACCTTGCTCCAGTAGCTTTTGTAGAGCAATTTCCCAATTGCCATAGTGGCCCATGAGGATCATGGATGACTTTTCTCCTGGAATGCCGAGTTTTAGCTCAAGTTGCGATTTTAAGTCTGTTTCATTTTCAACTTTTGAGGGGTTCTTTGAAAAAAATTCATAAAGAAAGTAAGCAAATTCTCTATACACACTAGGGCACAGATGTTGTGCTCTAAGTTGATCTCCTAATAAAATGGAAAGGTTTGTTTTGATGTTTTGCCTTCCTTTTAAGTCGAGAACGTGATACCCTTTAGCTAATAAATGAAGCACGGGCTTTGCTCGCTGGGGAGATATGTTTTGACATACCCATGCGAGCAGCAAGTAGGATAAATAGGCGAGCAAATAAAACAAGTTGAGTTGCTTTCATTGAAAAGCAACTCAACTTTTAAAGACGGAGCTTAGGCGTTGGCGAATTGTATGCCCGTGTCGATATTGCTTTTTAGAGTTGAGATCATTTCAGATACTTTTTCTTTTTCAAAGGTGTTCAATTCCGGTAAGGCAGGGATCGATTCGATGCCATTTTTGCCCAACACCACAGGTAGCGCAAAGAAGGAGGTTTCCATGCCTTCTACAGCGACATAAGCACATTCAGTGACACTTTCTCCCTGTAGGGCTTTTACCAATGAAAGTGTGAATTTGAGTGCTGCAGCTCCCATCGAAAGTGTTGCTGATCCACCACCAGCTTTTGCGTCGACAACTTCGGTGCCAGCATTTTGAATGCGATCCGTTAATGCAGCGGTTTCTTCTGCAGTAAAACTAGCCTTGATTTGAGAGAGCAAAGGCAAAATTGTGACGCCGCTGTGCCCTCCAATCACTGGAGTGTTGATCGCCGTGGGCGACAGTCCCTTTTTCTCTGCAATGAAAGTGTTCGATCTGATGACATCAAGGGTGGTTACTCCAAAAAGTTTTTTTGGATTATAAACGCCTGCTTTTTTGAGAACTTCAGCAGCGATGGGAACCGTTGAGTTTACGGGGTTGGTGATGATGCAAAAGCATGCCTTTGGGCAGACTTTGGCTCCGGTTTCGATCAAGTTTTTAACAATTCCGGCGTTGACATTGAAGAGGTCGTCTCTTGTCATGCCGGGTTTTCTCGGTACTCCGGCGGGAATGACGACGATGTCGCTATTTCTCATGGCACCTTCTAGGTCGTTGACTCCGTGGCCAGTGGTTTTGACAGCGGTAGGAATGTGCGAAAGATCGACGGCAACACCTGGAACGACTGGGTTTACATCGTAAAGAGCTAATTCAGAACCTGCGGGAAGTTCATTTTTGAGCAATAAAGAGAGGGCTTGTCCGATGCCACCTGCTGCTCCCAAGACCGATACTTTCATATGCTAATCCTATATAAGTTGTCAATTTTAGATACTCGGATAGTCTAGAGTCGTCAGTGCGATGAAAACCCGAGCATTACAAAGAGGTGAGACTTTTAAAGTGAATAGCCTCGCTTAGCATGATCGCGATGAGGGATAAAGACTTCAATTTCAGGGATTTCAGTTCTGAATTTTGCAGCAAGACTTCGCCTTGCGTCATTGATACCATGCACGAGGACTAGAGCAGTGGGCTTTTTCTTGATGCCCTTAACAAAGCGTATGAGATCGTTTTGGTCAGCATGAGCACTGTAAGAGCTCAACGAGAGAACTTTGGCTTTAAGTTCATAAAACTCGCCATCGAGTTTGACTTTTTTAGATTTTGGATTTTGAAGAACTCTTCCGGTTGTACCTTCAGCCTGATAGCCAACAAGTAGAATTTCAGTGATGGGGTTGGCTATGTTGGCTTTTAGCCAATTGACAATACGACCACCATTGCACATGCCCCCAGCTGCAATGACGATGGCTGGACGTGTGCTTTTGCTCATAACTTTTACAGCTCTAACGTGCTCATGGTGCGAAGCTAGGGTGGTGAGTTGTTCAAAGTCGAGAGGGTGGCGATGCATCAGGACCTTCTTTTTGGCTTCTGCATCCCAGAGATCTTTCATTTCGAGATAATATTGAGTGAATTTGTGTGCTAGTGGGGAATCTAAAATAATGTCAAGATCATCCCAGTTGATAAGAGTTGATTTTTGTCCTTTCATTTGGTGCAAAATAGATTCTATTTCGTAGAGCAGTTCTTGAGTTCTCCCAATAGAAAAAGCGGGAATGAGCACAAGCCCCTTATTTTCAAAGCAATTCAAGAGAGTTTGTTTGAGTAGGGCATTTCTTTGTTCACGTCCATGGTGATTTTTGTCTCCATAGGTGCTTTCTAGAAAAAGAATGTCGGCCTGTTCTGGAGATTTTGGATCGGGCAACAAAGGGGTAAAGGAGGCCCCTAAGTCGCCAGAGTAAACGATACGTTTTGTGGTGGTTTCAGAGGTGATGTCTAGTTCTAGATATGCCGATCCAAGGATGTGCCCTGCGGGCTGAAATCTTACTTTTGAAAGAGAGCTGGTGGGTAAAGTTGTCCATTGATCGTATGGAACAGGGTGGATTCGAGAAACAATGACCTTTAGGGCTCTTTTGATGAGGTTTTGGTCGACTGAAAAGCCAATTTTAAGAGCGTCTTCAATAACAAGAGGCAGTAGTTTGGCGGAGGCTTCAGTGCAAAAAATAGGCCCTTTGAATCCGGCTGCAACAAGGTGAGGAATTCTTCCGATATGATCAATGTGAACATGGGTGACGAGCAAAGCTTTAATGTGAGCAATATTAAAAGGAATGCGATTTTCAGGTTGCTGTCTATCTTCCTTGCCTTGAAACATTCCGCAATCGATCAGCAAGCCCTCATTGTTTTCTAAGCGAAGTTCATGACAAGATCCGGTTACACCATCGATGGCGCCATGATGGAAGAATTGTAGCATGGTGTGACTCAAAATAGGAGCGAAGAATAGGACTAAAAGATGGCATGCAAACTATTGGATTGCTATATGCCGATTGTGCTTGTGATTTTGCTCACAATTGAAAAAACATTCTTGTAATTTATAAGGGGTAGTGTATTTTTAGCCCTCCCTAACCGATCCAAGTGTAAATCATGTCTAAGTCTGCTCCCAATAAAGTCTTTAGAAAACACGATTTAAACAAGTCTAAAATGGCACAAGTGTCTAGTCAAAATATTCAAGAAAATATCAACAGAGGTCCAAGTATGACGCTACCAATAGTTAGAATGGCTTTGCTCCTTGTAAGCTTGAGTTGCTGGATTTACGCAACCTCGATTGAAAAAGCAATTGTTTTAGACAGCGAGGCAGGTTTGGTTTTGCTCAAATTCTCGGGTAATGTAAAGCGGTCTGGAGGCAGTGGAATTTTAACGGTGTCGGATTTTGTTTATGTGAACAATTCTATAGGCTTTGGGGCTAACGTTTCGGCAATTTCCGCAATGGGATCAGACACAAATGGTTTGGATGGTGAAGTGACAGTGCTGGTGAATACTTCTTTTACCGCAGATGATTTTGATGATACCATTGCGTTCAATGGTGCGGCAGGGTTATTGGATGCCGATACGGATGTTCCGGTTTCTACCGATCCTGCAGTGATCGAAGAGGCCATTCCGATTCAGGTTTCCTTGCAGATGATAGCTCCTAGCGTTGGGAAGACAGCTTTCGAGAAGGTTTTCGAGATGACACTTGAATCGGCGAATGGCAATGTCAATTTAGATCAGATAGCATTGACGTTTATGGGTTTAGATTCTCAAAATCTAGTTTCCATTTATTACTATGATGTCGTAGATGGAAATGTATTTCCCATTTCAACATCAAGTGATTTTAATAATTCGAGTAACGTAGTTTCGGGCTCAACAAGTCTCTACTTAGAACAGGGAGCTCCACGAACGTTCTCGGTGAACCTATTATTAGATGACACAACTACAGTCGCAACAGAGTTTGAAATAAACGTAAGGGTTCATGATTTTCTCGTTGAAGGCAGTCCTGTTGGAGGGTCTAAAGAGCTTCCTACGGGTATAATAGGCATTACGGGTGGAAATACTCAGTTGCAAAGTCTATACGAACAGGAAATAGGTGGAACGCCTAACGATGGTGGTATTGAGTTGCTAGTGGTAGAGTATGGCTATTTTGATGAAGCCCAAGGCTTTGGGTTATGGTTCGAGGTTAGATCTGAACCAGGCTATTTTAATTCTGTCAGCGTAGACTTGCCTAGTGGGAATACGATTGAGTTGATTTCAAGTGGAAATGATAATTTTTATGCAGGCTTTCGTGAAGCAAATATACAGTTTCAGCCAACACTTGCAGAGCTACAAGCTTTTTTGAATAATAGCGATAACGTCGTGTTTAATTTTAATTCCACTTCAAATGGAGTTTTTCAACACGTTGTCCATGCAACGTCTTCAATTACGGCAGAGCCACCTATTTTAAATTATCCAATTGCTGCAATGGGTCAACAGGCCTTTGTGTCAACAGATTTTGACGTGAGTTGGAATTTTGGTTTTTCAGGTGCGAATTTGCAAAATGTCAATGTTGAGCCTTTGCTAGGTTTTGCTCCGACAAATATCGATGAAGATGTGTCTAATGCAACTAGCATTTTCAATATCAATGGATTGATGGCAGATTCGGAGTATTCTTTAAACGTAGGCAATATTGAGATAGTATCTTCTGTTATGGATAGTGGTGCAAACTATGGGATACCTAGCAATGATTTTAGGGTGGTGGTTCAGAATTGGAGGTCGACCAGTGTAAAAATCAATACAGGAGATATGCCGATTGCGCCTGCTGTTGATATTTATGGTTTAGTCTTTGAAAAAAGCTATGATGCAACAAAGGGTTTCGGCTTCTATTCGGAAGTGAACCTAAGTGGGAATAATTTTAATGAAGTTAAATTGCAGACGCCGAATGGAACTATCTATAGCTATGCATATGAGGAAGATTTTGGAGGAGGAGTAAGGTTTGAATTTGAATCACCACTATTTTCTACGGCTGCGCAGTTGAGCGCTCATTTAGGAACAGGTGACTATACTTTCACAATCGTATATGAGGATAACTCAACAAGCACCTATGTGGCTTCATTTGATGACCAGCCGACTGTGGATGAGCCAACTTTGCTTGCTCCATTGCCTGATCAGATGGTCGCTCAACCGGTAAACTTTGAATGGGAGCTTGCCACTTCAGGCACAGTCACTTCGCAAGAGTTAGAAGTATTAAGGTCAGATGGGAGTTTTGTGGATGAGGCGACCAATATATTTGTAGATAGTCCTTCTAATTATACTTTTAGTAATCCATTTCCAGCTGGTGAATTTTTAAAAGCTGAAATCAGCAATGAGATTGAGATTTTAAACGTTCAGCAAGCGTTGGCGAATAATGATGACTTTGAATTTAAGAAAATTTTCTTGTATTCAAAATCATTTAATTTTTCAACTGAAGCTGCTCCTAATGTTGATTTGATAAGGGTGGGCTTATCCAAAGATTACAAGGCGAGTGAAATGGCGGGCTCGGAATTGTTTAATCTCAATGTCGTGATCAAGGGAGTAGGGTTAAATTCGGCAACGATAGGAGCGGATAGTTTTATGTCAGCAGACGAGTCCTTTTTGATTTTCCAGTCCGGTCCAGAGTCTATGGGGAACCTATTGAGTGGATCACAGAGTGTTGTTGTGACATTTTCTGACTTTTCTACAGATACTTACGATATTAATATTTCATTGAGCCCAGCGAATATTCCAAATGAACAATTGTTGATCGATTATCCAAATGACAATGAAGAAGTCGGAGAATATCCGACTATAGTTTGGGGTGGAAATTTAAGTTCTCAGGGGAACTCGAATTCAGTTGCTGTTTTTGATAAATACGGTGAAGTAGTGTATAAAAGTGAGGACTTGCCATCATATCAATATTCGCTAACTTACCCGACGGACGCTCCTGTATTGGCATCAATGGGGTCGTTTCGCTTTAAGGTGAGTAATGTGAGGGTGATTTCTGAACAGGGTTTGGCTTCAAATGCTGCAGATGCATTCATATACGAAGAAGCTTTCATTTTCGAAGATCAAGTTGATGCCCTGCAAACAGAAACGCTATTTGGTGTTGTATCTCAAGATCAGGGTTTAGAGCAACTGATCGTCGGTTATGTGTACAACGTAGATGATGCAACTTATCAATTTCAGGCTACTTTAGTGGGAGAAAACTTCAGCAATCCAACGCTGACGGGTCCAAATAGTCAAACGATCACGCTAGCGCGAAAGTCAGCTGAAAATTATCAATTTATTTCTTCGAAATCAAATAGCGCGAGTGCGATTTTACAAGCGACGCCAGCTGGAATCTACACTTTAAATGTGGTGTTGAGTGGTGTCGCTCGCTCGACGACTTTTGAGGT
>Ga0172372_10006545_pt1 | contig 15886 bp, 17 predicted proteins | sample LakKiv5m_2_FD_114544 | JGI IMG/M metagenome (GOLD analysis project Ga0172372, IMG submission 114544) | Freshwater microbial communities from Kabuno Bay, South-Kivu, Congo - kab_092012_9.5m | ecosystem: Environmental > Aquatic > Freshwater > Lake | place: Democratic Republic of the Congo...
CCCGAGAGGGTGACGAGGTTGACGTGTATGGCTTTCAGGTCGTAAGGCCAATCGTTGATGCCTGCGTTTGTCTCGCGGCGGTTGGTCAGGCTGCCGGGCGCGTCGCTCTTGACCAGGCCGGTGGGGTGGCTGAGCACCGCGTTCGGGTTGTCGGCCACGATGGCGTCGATCACCGGACGGGACTCTTCGTTGTGCTGGAAGGCGATGAATACGTCGGACATCAGAGGTCTCCTGTTCAGACGGCGACGCCGGTCTTGGCCAGGCGGGCCTGCAGCTGCACGCGGGCGTCGCTGAGCACGGTCTCGCCGACGTCGCCGAGGGCGAGGCGGGCGATGGGCGAGAGCGCAGCCTGGGCCCGGTCCATCCAGTGGCCGGCCCAGTCGCGCAGCAGGGCGCGGTTGGCGTCCGACTCGGCGCCCGCGGCCTTGATGACGGCGTCGATCCAGCGCGCGCTTTCGTCGTGCCACTCGGGCATGAAGCTGGTCAGCATGGCCACGGCGGTGCCTCCCTGCAGCGCAACGTGGTCGTCCACGAAGCCGCCGTAGATCAGCGGGTACAGCAGGCCGTCGAGCGCGAAGTTCTGCGCCACGAACAGCTCGACCGGGTCCTGGACCACCAGGCTGTCTTCCACCAGGCGGCGCAGGCCCTGCCACTCGGGTGCGTCCAGCCAGGCCTTCTTGCCGTCGTCGAGCGACTGCGGCTCGCCCAGCACCAAGCCCAGGCGGGTGAGGTACTGCGCCACACCCAGGTTGTCCATCGCGTGGAACATGGCCGGCGCGGTGAAGGCGGTGCCGTAGCCGTAGGCGCAGATGGACGCGTTGTTCATGTTCGCGCCCCAGGCCGCGTGGCGCAGCGGCATCAGCACCTCAAGCGCCTTCTCGCGAATCGCGTCGGGCATCTTGCCGACCATGCCGCGCTGCTCGACGAACTGGAAGTTGGCCTCGACCGCGTCCTGCTGGCGCGCGCGGGTCATGGTCCAGGTCGCGTAATAGAACTGGCGCGGGTCCTTGAGCACGTACCAGTCGGCCAGCACGATCTGGCTGCGCGCGGCGTCGAACAGTTCATGGCCTGGGTCCCAGGTCGGCCGGTAGTGGAAGTTGGCCATCGGCTGCGCGCCGAAGGTGGCTTCCTGGTAACGGCTGGCGGCCTTGTCGCCGCCGATGTATTTCGCCACGTGGGCGTAGGTCTGGCGCAGCGGCGTGATCTCCCGCGCCTGCAGGTCGATGTTCATCGGTGCTTGTCTCCGTGGTGGGTTTCTTGAACGGCTCTCGGGAACTCAGGTGTCCAGACGCTGCACCCGGTTGTTGGCGCAGAAGGCCTCGAAGGCCGGGGCGGGCAGCATCAGCTCCACCGCCAGCTCGGGCCAGCCGATCGAGAACTCGAAGCTCACCAGGCCGTCGGCGCGGCGTTCGATCACCCGCACGAAACGCAGCGAGGTATCGACGGCGGGCAGGGCGGTTTCGGTGGACGGGTTCATGGCGGTCGGGGCGTTGTCGGACGCGTCCCCTTTCGCAGGCAGCGTGCCAACATCCACCGGCTCTGCCAAAAATCTCGATATTTCAGGGAAATCCCTGAGAAATGGCCCGGTTTGCAGCGCAGCATTCGGATCGGTGAATGCCTGCCGATAGTCTGTTTCTTGGCCTGCTGCGATGCAACATGCGGAGAATCACACGATTTGAAGAGGTGCTTGCGGCCGGATTTCATCAAATGATCAAATGCAGCGCCGGATTTACCGGCTTGCCGACGGATGGCCTCATGGCTGAAAATATCGAGATTCCAGGCGCCGCAGAGCGCCCACCACCGGAGACACTTTTGGACGCTTCCCTGACCTACCCGCCCGACAACGACCTGCGCCGCCTGCTGCGCTTCGAACCCCACAGCGGCGCCATCTGGCTGGGCGAGCGGCGCATGGTGCTGCTGCACACGGCGGCGCTGACGGCCCTGCGCCACGACCTCATCACCGCGGTCGGCAAGGAGCACGCGCGGCGGCTGCTCACGCGCATGGGCTACGCCTGCGGCCTGCACGACGCGGGGTTTGCGGCCAAGACCCGCGGTTCGAAGACGCTGGAGGACATGTTCCTGGTCGGCCCGCAGCTGCACATGCTGGAAGGCGCGGCGCGTGTGACGCCGGTGCGGCTGGAGATGGACGCCGCGGCCGGCCGCTTCGAGGGCGTGTTCCGCTGGGACGACTCCTGGGAGGCGCACGCGCACCGCCTGCAATATGGCGTGGTGGACGAGCCGGCCTGCTGGACCCTGCTGGGTTACGCCAGCGGCTACACCAGCGCCTTCATGGGCCGGCTGATCCTGTTCAAGGAAACCCAATGCGCGGCCTGCGGCGCGGACCACTGCCTGATCGAAGGCCGGCCCATTGACGACTGGCCGGACGGCGACGCGCACCGCCAGTACTTCGAGGACGACTCGTTGCTGGAGAAGATGGCCGCGCTGAGCCAGCAGGTCGAGGCGCTGAAGAACACGCTGGAGCCGGCGGAGTCGGGCGGCATGCTGGTCGGCTCGTCACCGGGCTTCCAGCGGGCGCACGACCTGATGCGCCGCGCCGCCGCCACGCAGGTGACGGTGCTGCTGACCGGTGAGACCGGCGTGGGCAAGGAGCGTTTCGCGCGCGCGTTGCACGAACATTCCGAACGCGCGGCCGGGCCCTTCGTGGCGGTCAACTGCGCGGCCCTGCCGGCCGAGCTGATCGAGGCCGAACTGTTCGGAGTCGAGAAGGGGGCCTTCACCGGCGCCCATGCCGCGCGCGCCGGCCGATTCGAGCGCGCCGACGGCGGCACCCTGTTCCTGGACGAGGTGGGCGACCTGCCCATGCCGGCGCAGGCCAAGCTGCTGCGCGTGCTGCAGGAGGGCGAGATCGAGCGCCTGGGCGCCGAGACCACGCGCAAGATCAGCGTGCGCCTGGTGGCGGCCACCAACGTCAACCTCGACGCGGCGGTGGAGCGCGGCCAGTTCCGGCGCGACCTGTTCTACCGCCTCAACGTCTACCCGATCTGCATTCCGCCGCTGCGTGAGCGGACCAGCGACATCGAGCCGCTGGCGCGGCACCTGCTGGCGCGCTTCACCGCGCTGCACCACAAGCGGCTGGACGGCTTCAGCGACCGCGCGCTGCAGGCGCTGTCACGCCACGGCTGGCCGGGCAATGTGCGGGAGCTGGAGAACCTGGTCGAGCGCGGCGTGATCCTGGCGGCGCAGGGCGGCGTGGTCGAGGCCGAGCACCTGTTCCCCAACCAGCCCGAGGTGGCGCACGACGGCATCGACCCGCAGGGCCGGCTGGCGCGCCGTGCGCCGCAGGACGAACAGCAGCTCTGCGAGCGTGTGCTCGACAGCGGCATGCCGATCGAGGCGCTGGAGGCGCAGGTGCTGGCGCTGGCCGTGGAACGCAGCCGCGGCAACCTCTCGGGCGCCGCGCGCTTGCTCGGCCTGACGCGGGCCCAGCTGGCCTACCGGCTCAAACGGGAAAACGGAGACAACGACTGAAGGGAGAGCCCATGCTGCAAGACCTGCTTCAACCCGCGCACGCCGCCGGTCCGGCGCCGCGCAGCGAGGAACCCGAACCGCGCACCCTGACCGAACGCGCCTACCGCGCGTTGCGCCACGACATCGTGTGCGGCGAACTGCGACCGGGGCAGCGGTTGCGGGTCGAGCACCTCAAGGATCACTACGGCGTCGGTGCCGGCACGCTGCGTGAAGCGTTGGCGCTGCTGGTCTCCGACGCGCTGGTGACGGTCGAAGGCCAGCGCGGCTACCGCGTCAGTGCGGTGTCGCTGGACGACCTGCGCGATCTGACCGATACCCGGGTGCGGCTGGAGACCGAAGCGTTGCGGCAGTCGATCCGCCTGGGCGACGCCGCCTGGGAGGCGTCGGTGCGCGCCGCGTTTGCGCAGCTCAGCGCCGCCGAAGAGGGCGGCGCCAGCCGCGACCCCGAGCACTGGGAGCAGGCCAACCGCCACTTCCACGAAACCCTGATCGCAGGCCACAACTCACCCTGGACACGGCACCTGCTGGACATCCTCTACCGCCATGGTGAACGTTACCGCCACATCGCGATCCGCATCGGCGCGACCCCGGGCTTCGACCGCGATGTGCACGCCGAGCACGAGGGCATCTTCATGGCGGCCATGGCGCGCCAGGAGGCGCGGGCCGCGCTGGCGCTGGAGGCGCACATCCGCCTGACCTGCGACATCCTGACGCGGCACGCGGCCGAAGCGGGCCGGCCGCTGCAGGCCGCCTGAGGCCTCAGCTGCCCAGCGCCGGGAACAGCTTGGTCAGCCCGGCGGCCATCACCTCCACCGCCAGCGCGGCCAGGATCAGGCCCATGAGCCGGGTCATCACGTTGATGCCGGTCTGGCCCAGGAAGCGCGCGATGGGCTTGGCCGCGGCGAAGCAGACGGCCGTGGCCAGTGCGATGACCACGCCATAGCCCACCAGGGCGGCGTGCTGGAAGAAGGTCTTGGCCTGGTCGGCGTAGATCACCACCGTGGACATGGTGGCCGGGCCGGTGAGCAGCGGAATGGTCAGCGGCACGACCGCGATGGAGGCCTTGGTGCCCGCGTCGTCCACCTCGTCCTTGGTGGCCTTGGCTTCGGCCGGCTGGGCGTTGAGCATGGCCAGCGCCGAGGTCAGCAGCAGCATGCCGCCGCCCACCTGGAAGCTCGCCAGCGAGATGTTGAAAAACTCCAGCACCTGCAGGCCGACGATGGCGCAGGTGGCGATCACCATGAAGGCGCTGAAGGACGCAATCAGGATGGTGCGCTTGCGCTGCGCCGAGCTGAAGCCCTGCGTGTAGTGGATGAAAAACGGGACGATGGCCAGCGGGTTGACGATGGCCAGCAGCGTGATCAGGGGCTTGAAATCCATCCCGCTATTGTGCGGGCGAGGCGGGCTCTTTCCGGCGAAACATGCCGTACCCCTCCATATGGAGGACCTTCTCATCGCGCTGGTTGAACATCTCCCAGATCGTGCGCACCAGGCCCACGTCAGGGCGTTTGCCCATCGGCCGCTTCTCGGTGATGGTGTGCTGCAGCCGCAGCACGTCGCCGGGGTAGACCGGCTTGGTCCACTTCAGGCTCTCCAGTCCGGGGGAGCCCAGGCTGGATGTCTGGTGCAGGAAGTTGGTCACCATCAGCCGCATGGCCATGGCGCAGGTGTGCCAGCCGCTGGCGCTCAGGCCGCCGAACACCGAGGCCTTGCCGCCTTCCTCGCTCAGGTGGAAGGGCTGTGGGTCGAACTGGCTGGCGAAGGCGATGATCTCCTCGCGCGTGGGCGAGATCGTGCCCAGGTCGCGCACCTGTCCGATCTCCAGGTCTTCCCACCAGATCTGGATGTGCGGGCTGTTCTCGGGTGTGGTCGCGGTCATGGTTCTAGCGTCCTCCTGAGACGTCGATCAGGGACATGGTGGTGTAGCTCGCAGCATCCGACAGCAGCCAGACGATGGCCTGCGCCACCTCGTCGGCCGTGCCGCCGCGCTGCATGGGCACCTGGTGCTTGAGCTGGTTCACCCGGTCGGGGATGCCGCCCGAGGCGTGGATCTCGGTTTCGATCAGGCCCGGTCGCACGGCGTTGACGCGGATGCCGTCGCCGGCCACTTCCTTGGCCAGTCCGATGGTGAAGGCGTCGATCGCACCCTTGGCCGCCGCGTAGTCCACGTACTGCCCGGGCGCACCCAGCCGCGCCGCGGCGCTGGACAGGTTGACGATGGACCCGCCTTCGCCGCCGTGCCGCGTGCCCATGCGCCGTACCGCCTCGCGCGCGCAGAGCATGGAACCGATCACGTTGATGTCGAACATGCGTTTCCAGCGCGCCACGCCCATGTCTTCGACCCGCGCCGTCACGTCCACCACGCCCGCGTTGTTGACCAGCCCGGTCAGCCGGCCGAGTTTGGCGTCCACCTTCTCGAACATGCGCAGCACCTGGGCCTCGTCGGCCACGTCGGCCTGTACCGTGATGGCCGTGCCGCCGCCGGCGCGGACGCTGCGCACCACCTCGTCGGCGGCCAGCGAGTTGCCGCGGAAGTTCACCGCCACCGCCCAGCCCTGGCGCGCCGCCAGCAAGGCCGTGGCCGCGCCGATGCCACGGCTGCCGCCAGTGACCAGCAAAACCTTGTTGTCCATCGCACCGTCTCCTGCAAACGTTCCCGAACAGCGGTACAACCGCGTCTGCCGGAACATAACGCAGCGCCGGGTGCCCCGCCCGTCGCCGACCGGACCCACAACAACTTATCCATCGGAGACTTCATGGGAACCTTTGTCCAGCTCACCGCCGCCGACGGCTTCACCTTCCCCGCCTACGTGGCCCAACCCGCCGTTCAGTCCAAGGGCGGCCTGGTCGTGCTGCAGGAAATCTTCGGCGTCAACAGCCACATCCAGGCCGTGGCCGACGGTTACGCCGCCGACGGCTATTTCGTCGTCGCCCCGTCCACCTTCCACCGCGTCAAGTCCGGCGTCGAGCTGGGCTACACCGAAGCCGACATGGGTGCCGGCTTCGAGCTCAAGACCGCCGTCGAGGCCCTGCCGGCACCCGGCGTGATGGCCGACATCCAGGCCGCCATCCGCCACGCGGCGCAGGGTGGCAAGGTCGGCATCGTGGGCTACTGCTGGGGCGGCCTGCTCACCTGGCGCAGCGCCTGCGAACTCGTGGGCCTGACCGCCGCCGTGCCCTACTACGGCGGCGGCATGACCACCCCGGCCGAGGTGGCACGCCGGCCCCAGGTGCCGGTGCTGGCCCACTTCGCCGAAGAAGACAAATGGATCCCGCTGGACAGCGTGCAGGCCTTCAGCCGCGCGCACCCGGGCGTGACGGTGCACACCTACCCGGCCCACCACGGCTTCAACTGCGACCAGCGCGCCAGCTGGAACGCCGAGGCCGCGCGCCTGGCCCGCGAGCGCACCCTGGCCTTTCTGGCGCTGCAGCTGGGCTGACGGCCATGGCCCGGCGCTGGCCCCTGACCGCTGTGCTGGCCCTGCTGCCGCTCACGGCGGTGCAGGCCCAGACGCCCTACGGCGGGCCCCTGTTCGACGCCCACCTGCACTACAACGACGAGGCCTGCGTGCACGAACAGGCCGACCCGGCCTGCCCGCACCCGCTGGAAGACGTGCTGGCCCGCATGCAGCGCAACGGTGTGCGCGGCATCGTCGCCAATTCGCGGCCGAACGACGGCACCCGGGCCCTGGCCACCGCCACCGAACAGACCCGCGCCGCGGGTGTGGCCGTGGTGCCCTTCATCCGCCTCTACCGCAACCGGGCCGACTACAACAACTGGTTCCGCGACCCGAGCATCGTCGAGCTGGTGCAGGCCGAGCTGGCCCGGGGCACACCCGCCGGCCCCTACCGTGGGCTGGGCGAATTCCACCTGTATGACAGTGCCAACGCCGACGGCCCGGTGGCCCGCCAGTTGATGGCCCTGGCCGATGACCAAGGCCTGGCCGTCCTGGCCCATGTGGACGACGTCGCCATCGACCGGCTCATGGCCCACACGGCGTCGGGCCGTCACGCGGCTGCGGCGGGTCCTGACGGCGATCGGTCGCCGGGTCGCGCCAGGGTCGATCAGCCCCCTCGCGGCGCTGCGAGCCGCGCAGCGGCAGAGCGCGGGGGCTTTCGCCTGATCTGGGCGCACACCGGTATTGGCGGCACGCCGGTGCAGAGGGTGGACGAGCTGCTGGCCCGCTACCCGCAGCTCATGGGAGAACTCTCGTACCGCCCCGGGCTGACCTGTGAAGGCGGTCAGCTCTGTCCCGAATGGCGGCGGCTGCTCCTGAAGTACCCCGACCGTTTTTTCATCGGCTCTGACACCTGGGTCAACCTGCGCTGGCTGCACTATGACGATCTCATGCAGGCCTACCGGGTCTGGCTGGGTGGGCTGCCGGCCGATGTGGCGCGGCGCATTGCGTGGAACAATGGCGCCCGGCTGTTTGGCCTGACACCCGCAAACCCATGATCCAGCTGCACCACTACCCCAGCACCGCCAGCATGGCGCCGCACATCCTGCTTGAAGAGCTGGGCAGCCCCTTCGAGCTGGTGCTGGTGGACCGCATGCGTGAGCAGCAGAAGTCGCCCGACTTCCTGCGCCTGAACCCCAACGGCCTGATCCCGGTGCTGGTCGACGGTGACCTCGTGCTGTACGAAACCGCGGCCATCTGTCTCCACTTGTGCGACACGCACCCGCAGGCGGGTCTGGCGCCGACCGTGGGCACGCACGCGCGGGCCCACTTCTACAAGTGGCTCATGTGGCTGACCAACACGCTGCAGGCCACGCTGATCATCTATTTCTACCCTTGGCGCTGGGTGGACCTGGACAACGCCCAGGGCGCGGCCCAGGTGCAGGCCCAGGCCCAGCGCCGCGTGGGGGAACTGCTGGACCTGCTGGACGCCGAACTGGCCCGCCACGCAGGCCCCTGGTTCATGGGGCAGGCCTACAGCGCGCTCGATCCCTTCGTCTTCACCTTGTGCCGCTGGACGCGCAATTTCAACGAGGCACCGGCCCGCTCGCGGCCGCACCTGGGCCCCTACCTGCAGCGCATGCTCGAGCGCGCCGCGGTGCAGCGGGCGCTGCACAACGAAGGGTTGGTACCGCCCTTCGTCTGACCGCCGGCCGCCGTTCAGCGCGCGCTTTGCGCCAGGTAGCGTTTGCGCCAGAACAGGCCGGTCAGCACCACGGCGACCAGGCCCATTCCGATCAGGGTCCACCAGAAACCGCCCTGCTCGTGCAGCAGCGGGATGAACTCGAAGTTCATGCCAAAGACGCCGGCGATCAGGTTCAGCGGCAGAAAGATCGCGGTCAGCACCGTCAGCGTGCGCATGATGTCGTTGGTGCGGTTGCTCTGGGCCGAGAAATGCATCTGCACCGCCGTCTCGGCGTTCTGCTCCAGCCGCCGCACGTGGTGCACCACGCGCTCGATGTGCTCCAGCACATCGCGGCTGCGCACCTTCAGCAGTTCCAGCCCGCGGTGTCCGCCGAAGTGGTCGCCGTGGCCCTCGATCACCTCCCAGCCCGCCAGCGCCTCGATCCAGTCCTGGATCGCCGAGCGCTGGTCTTCGCAGATCTCGTCGAGCTGGTGCAGCGCGTTGCGCGCGTCCAGCAGCGAGCCCCAGTTGTTGAACCGGGTCGAGGGGTGCAGCAGCTCGGCCTGCCAGTGGTCGAGCTGGCGGGTGAGCTCGCGCCGCAGGTCCAGGTAGCCGTCCACCATCTGGTTGACGATGCGCAGCATCAGGTCGGCCGGGCTGGTGGGCAGGCTCACGCCCGCGGCGCGCGCGTTGGTGGAACTGGAGGCCAGCAGACGGGTGGCGTAGTGATCAAGCACGGTGCAGCCGGCCGGGTGCACCGTCAGCAGCACCCGGTCAAACACCGCAAACCCCACCGGGCTGGTGTCTATGCGCCGCAGCACCGGCGGTCCACCGCGCCGCGCTGGCCGGCTCAGCGGCTGGCCGGGCTGGTTCAGGTCGGTTTCGCTGTGACCGGCCGCCAGGCGGCGAAACACCAGGATGTCGTACTGCGAGGTGTAGTCAAAGTGCGAGGGCAACTGGTTGTTCAGCAGGTCCGAAATGTGCAGATCCACCAGGGGCACGCCACCGAGCACCTGCAGAGCGGTCTGGATGTGGGCTTGCTCCAGTTCGAACTCGCGCCGGCCGCAGGCGATCCAGACGAACCCGTTCGCCGGGGCCTGCGTCGGCAGCGCGTCAGCCTCGGTGACGCTGCCCGCCTGGATGTGAAACACCCGCATGCTGGGGGCCGACTCAGCCGCGCAGCAGCCGCGCCGCGTCGCGCGCGAAATACGTCAGGATGCCATCGCAACCCGCGCGCTTGAAGGCCATCAGGCTTTCCATCATCACGGCGTCGTGGTCCAGCCAGCCGTTCTGGGCGGCGGCCTTGAGCATGGCGTATTCGCCGCTGACCTGGTAGGCGAAAGTGGGCATGTGGAACTCGTCCTTCACCCGGCGCACGATGTCCAGATACGGCATGCCCGGCTTGACCATCACCATGTCCGCGCCCTCGGCGATGTCCAGCGCCACCTCGCGCAGCGCCTCGTCGCTGTTGCCCGGGTCCATCTGGTAGACCTTCTTGTCGGCCTTGCCCAGGTTGGCGGCCGAGCCCACCGCGTCGCGGAACGGGCCGTAGAAGGCGCTGGCGTACTTGGCGCTGTAGGCCATGATGCGGGTGTGCACATGGCCGGCGGCCTCCAGGCCCTGGCGGATCGCGCCGATGCGCCCGTCCATCATGTCGCTGGGGGCGACCATGTCCACGCCCGCGGCGGCCTGGGTCAGCGCCTGCTGCACCAGGATCTTCACCGTCGGGTCGTTCAGGATGTAGTTGTGCTCGTCCAGCACGCCGTCCTGGCCATGGCTGGTGTAGGGGTCCAGTGCCACGTCGGTCATCAGGCCCAGACCGGGGAACTCCTTCTTGAGCGCCCGCACCACGCGCGGCACCAGGCCGTCGGGGTTCATGGCCTCCTGGCCGTCCGGCGTCTTGAGCGACTGGTCGATCACCGGGAACAGCGCCAGGTACGGAATGCCCAGCTTCACGCAGTCCTCGGCCACCGGCAGCAGCAGGTCCAGGCTCAGGCGTTCCACGCCGGGCATGGACTTGACCGCCTCGCGCCGGTCGGTGCCGTCCAGCACGAACACCGGGTAGATGAAATCGGCCGGGCTCAGGCGGTGCTCGCGCACCAGATCACGGGTGAAGGCGTCGCGGCGCAGGCGTCGCGGGCGGGCAAGGGGGTAGGGGGCGGGGGTGTGCATACGGCGATTGTGGCAAACGCCACGGTCCGGTGGTGCGTGCGGGTGGCAGATTGAAAATACGGTAAGTTTGTGTTGAACTGCACAGTGCCATAAAACCAACGCTGCTCCGGGCCCTGTCCGGCGCCGGGCAGCTTGTCCGATACTGTCTGTGTGCCGATCCTGCCGACCGTGCCTGCTCCACGGCGGTCCGTTTTTTGCTCAGGGCCTCGGCGGTTTCCTTTGCCATTCACAACCCGTTTCCATGCCGCAGAACAAGACCCACAGCACAGGCCCCGCGGTCTCCACCAAGCCGGGAGGGCGCCATGAGGCCGATGCCTGGTCGCTCGACGACCACTGGCCCCACCTGGTGCAGGGCCTGGCCGACCAGATCACCGAGGGCGTGAGCGCCCTGCAGCACCAGATCGACCTGCTGCTCACCAAGGGCCGCATCACCAAAACCGAGCACCGGGTGCTCAGCATCCCGGCCGAGCGCATCAAGCTCGCCGGTGTGAGTTCGCAGCAGATCACCCGGTTTTACAGCGGCCGCATCCGCCAGACCCACGAAAAGGTGGACATGTCGGTATTGGTCGAAGGCGTGCTGCAGGAGCGCAAGCAGGAACTGGGGTTGCTGGGCATTGCGCTGCGGCGCAAGCTCAAACCGGTCGAAGTGCTGATCGACCCGACCGTGGCCCACACCCTGGTCAATGCTGTGCTGGACTGGGGCCTGCCCTTCGGCAACCGCGTCGATGTGCGCATGGACCTCAACCCCTGGCCACAGCATGCGCGCCTGAAAATGCGCGTCTCCAACGACGGTGTGCCACCCTCGAGCGGCAGCACGCCAGACAACCTCAGCTGGATGCTGATCCGCCAGATCGCTCTCACCGCCGGGGGCGTCGAAATCGAACGCGAGATCGACGACGAAGGCGTTGGTTTCACCGCCCTGTTCACCCGCACGGTGCAGGCGGTGGACGGCATTTCCGCGGTGGACCTCTCGGACGAGCAGTCGTCCATGTTCAAGTCGCTCTCGGGCACCTATGTGCTCACCATCTCCCCCAGCCTGCAGATCCGTGCCGACGTGCGCGACGCGCTGCGCGAAATCGGCATCGTCTCGGACAGCGTGGTCGATTTCGGCCAGGCGCGCGAAGCCGTCAAGAGCCGCATGCCCAACCTCATCATCGTCGATGCCGAGATAAAAGATGAAGCGTTTGAATCATTTAGACACGAGCTGTTACGTGAAGTCTTCGAGTTTCCCTTCGTCGAAATATCGCCCGACGACAGCTCCTTCGACATGTCCGGTTTTGGCGAGTTTTCGATGGCCAAAGTGGGGCGCGGCAACATCCGCGAAGCCCTTGGCACGGCTGTGATGTTCGAGTTGGCCAAGATGATGTAGTGCCTTGGTATTCGCTATCGCAAAAATAGCCGCAATTTTCGTGACCCCCTGTTAAATCTGACAGGTTTTACCTTGGTTCTGTCAACGAACTGTTGTAACATCCGCCCCGGATGACCCGAAAGGCGATTCCCCCGCTTTTCCTCCCTGAGCGGGTGCCTTAGTGTGTGACAGCAAAAAGGCTTATCACCCGACCCGTGTGGGTCGGGTTTTTTTTCGCCCGTCGTTTTTGCGGGGTGCCGGCCGGTGCGGGGTACTACACTGCCGCGATGCTCTGGATCAAAGCCTTTCACATCGTCTTCATCGCCAGCTGGTTTGCCGGCCTGTTCTACCTCCCCCGCATCTTCGTGAACCTGGCCATGGTGCCGCCCGAAAGCGTGGCCGAACGTGAGCGCTTGCTCCTCATGGCAGGCAAGCTCTTCCGCTTCATGACGCTGCTGGCCGTGCCGGCTCTGGTGCTGGGCCTGTGGCTCTGGCTGCACTACAAGATCGGCTATGGCCCGGGCAATGGCTGGATGCACGCCAAGCTGTTCATCGTCGTGCTGCTGCTGGGATACCACCACGCCTGCTGGGTGATGCTGCGCAAGTTCCGCCTGGGCCAGAACCGGCGCAACCACATCTGGTACCGCTGGTTCAACGAAGCGCCGGTCATCATGATGGTGCTGGCCGTGCTGCTGGTGGTGCTCAAGCCCTTCTGAATGGGGTTCTCGCGGTGCCTGTCCGCTCCTCGGCCTGGACGCTGGCGCTGCTGTTCACCGCGCTGATCGTCTACGCCAGTCTCTACCCGTTCGCCGGCTGGCGGGTGCAGGGCGTGGCCCTGATGGACTTCCTGTGGGCCCCTTGGCCGCAGTACTGGACCGGTTTCGATCTGGTGTCCAATCTGCTGGGCTATGCGCCCCTGGGCTTCCTGGTGGCGCTGGGCCTGATGCGATCGGGCTGGGCCGCGGGCGCCTGGCCGCTGGCCGTGCTGCTGTCCCTGCTGCTGTCGCTGGGGGTCGAGACGGTGCAGAACTTTCTGCCCATGCGGGTGCCCTCCAACGTCGATTTCGGCCTGAACGTGGCCGGTGCTGTCATCGGTGCCAGTCTGGCCTGGGGGCTGCAGCGGCTGGGGGCGTTGCGCCGCTGGAGCCAGTTCCGGGCCGACTGGTTCATGCCCGACGCCCACGGCAGCCTGGTGCTGCTGGCCCTCTGGCCCTCTGCGCTGCTCTATCCGGTGTCGGTGCCGTTCGGGCTGGGACAGGTTGCCGATCGCGTGGTCACGGCGCTGCAGCGCCTGCTGGAGGGTACGCCGTTCCTGGTCTGGCTGCCCGCGCGGGCCGATGCGGTGCTCCCCCTGAGTCCGCTCAGCGAAGCGCTGTGCGTGGCCCTGGGCTTGCTGGCCCCTTTGCTGCTGGGCTATGCCGATCTGCGATCGGCCGCGCGCCGCGGCGTGTTTCTGGCGCTCCTCGCCGTCTGTGCTCTGGCGGTGTCCGGCCTGTCCGCGGCCCTGACCTATGGCCCGTCCCATGCCTGGGCCTGGGTGACGCCGCAGGCTGCCGCCGGTGCCGCGCTGGCCTTGGTGCTGGGCTTGCTGGCGCTCGGGGCGTCGGCCCGGCTGTGTCAGGTCGGCCTTCTGCTGAGCCTGGCGGTGGGTCTGACCTTGCTCAACCGGGCGCCGCTGAGCCCGTACTTCGCCCAATCCCTGCAGTTGTGGGAGCAGGGGCGCTTCATCCGCTTTCATGGCCTGTCCCAATGGCTGGGCTGGGTCTGGCCGTTTGCAGCCCTCTGGCTCGGGGCGGCGGCATTGGCGCGCGGCGGGCGCCACCGCTGAGCCCGCTGCACAGACCCTAGAATCCCCAGCCTATGACCGATCAAGCACCCCCAGCGTCGTACTACGAACGCCACATCTTTTTCTGCCTGAACCAACGCGAGGACGGGCAGGACTGCTGTGCGCAGCACCAGGCACAGGCGGCGTTTGACCGTTGCAAGGCACAGGTCAAGGTGCTTGGTCTGGCCGGGCCCGGCCGGGTGCGGGTCAACAAGGCCGGCTGCCTGGACCGCTGTGCCGGCGGGCCGATCGCTGTCGTGTACCCCGAGGCGGTCTGGTACAGCTTCGTGGACGAGAGCGACATCGACGAAATCGTCACCTCCCACTTGCGCGACGGTGTGGTGGTGCAGCGTCTGCTGACCCCGGCCGATGTCGGCCGCTGAGCCCGGCGCGCCGGTTCACGTCCTGCCGCGCCCGACCCCATGAACGCCCAGACCGAACACCTGCTGCAGGACGGCCCGGCCGGCGCACTGGAACTGGCCGTCGACCGGCCGGCCGGCGTGGCGCAGGGCACGGCGGTCATCGCCCATCCGCATCCGCTGCACGGCGGCACGCTGAGCAACAAGGTGGTGCAGACCCTGGCGCGGGCCTGCGTGCAGGCCGGCTGGACGGCCGTGCGCTTCAACTTCCGCGGTGTCGGGCGCAGCGAAGGCGCCTACGACGAAGGTCGTGGTGAGCGCGAAGACCTGCTCGCGGTGGTGGCGCAGCAGGCCCCCCAGGGGCCCCTGTGCCTGGCCGGCTTCTCGTTCGGTGCTTTCGTCACCAGTCATGCCGTTGCGCATCTGCACGCGACGCGCGAAATCCGCCAGGTGGTGCTCGTGGGCACGGCTGCCAGCCGTTTCACGGTCGCCGCCCTGCCGCCGGAACTTCACCTGCGCAGCCTGGTCATCCATGGGGAGCAGGACGACACCGTGCCCCTGTCCGCTGCCATGGACTGGGCGCGGCCACAGAACCTGCCAGTGCTGGTGGTGCCTGCGGGCGGCCATTTCTTCCACGGGCAGCTGCCCCTGCTGCGCGACCTCGTCCTGCGCCACCTGCGCGCCTGAGGGCGCGTCTTCATCTTTTTCCGAACGTTTTTCAAGGAGCGCGAGTTGCTGCGTCGATGGTTGTGTATGGCATGGGTGTGGGCGGCTGTGGCCGCATGGCCGGCGGCGGCGCAGATGCCGCAGCCGCCCGAGATGGCGGCGCGCGCCTATCTGCTGCTGGATGTGACGGCCGGTCAGGTGTTGGCGGCGCAGGCGGCCGACAGTCCCGTGGAGCCCGCGTCGCTGACCAAGCTGATGACGGCCTACCTCGTGTTCGATGCCCTCAAGGCGGGCAAGATCAGCCTCCAGCAAACCTTCCCGGTCAGCGAGCGCGCCTGGAAAATGCCGGGCTCGCGCATGTTCATCGATCCCAAGATGCAGGTGCCAGTGGAAGACCTGATCAAAGGCATGATCGTGCAGTCCGGCAACGATGCCACGGTGGCCCTGGCCGAGGGGGTCGGGGGTTCGGTCGAGCGCTTCGTCCAGATGATGAACGAGCAGGCCAAGGTGCTGGGCATGAATGGCAGCAGCTTCCGCAACCCGGAGGGCCTGACAGCGCCGGGTCACCTGACCACGGCGCGCGACCTTGCCACGCTGGCCACACGCCTGATGCAGGACTTCCCCGACTACGTCGGCTACTACGCCATCCAGCGCTACCGCTACCCGGGTACGCCGGCGGCCAACGACACCAACCGCAACCTGTTGCTGTTCCGCGACCCCAGTGTGGATGGTCTCAAGACAGGTCACACCAATGCCGCCGGCTACTGCCTGGTGGCCACGGCGCGCCGTCCCGTGCCGGGGTTGGGCGAGGGTGTGCAGGGCCAGCGCCGTCTGCTCAGCGTGGTGCTGGGGGCGGCGAGTGAAAACGCCCGCGCGGCCGAGAGCCAGAAGCTGCTCAACTGGGGCTACACCGCATTCGAGGTGGTGCGGCTGATGCCGGTGGGC
>Ga0172372_10006546_pt1 | contig 15885 bp, 12 predicted proteins | sample LakKiv5m_2_FD_114544 | JGI IMG/M metagenome (GOLD analysis project Ga0172372, IMG submission 114544) | Freshwater microbial communities from Kabuno Bay, South-Kivu, Congo - kab_092012_9.5m | ecosystem: Environmental > Aquatic > Freshwater > Lake | place: Democratic Republic of the Congo...
AATAGTTGGTGATAAGTAGGAGATTCCGCCCAGTGGCATAAAATTCAAGACCTTTTACCTTGGCACGTTCTAAGGTCTTCTTTGGAATACGGTAGGAAAGGGTAACGTACCGCAGCCTATACCAAGTGCCATCTTCCACGAAAAGTGGTCCATCTCCTCGGGCAATTAGCTGAAAGTAGTTCTGGTCAAGCACTACTTCGCGGGTATTCCGCTCTCCAGTGGATTCAATGATGCCGTTAAAGACCTTTTTGGAACCCCTTTCCAGGGTTTTTGTGCTCAGACCACTTCGAATCATTGCATTTTCGGTAGCGTTGTAGATATCTCCTCCGATACGGAAATCGAGAAGGAATGAAAGGCTTAGGTTTCCAAATTGGAAGGAGTTGGTCAGGCCAATCATGAAGTCGGGATTTCGATCGCCGATAATCTCTTTGATGGAGCTGATCTGAGGATACCCCTGATTGTTTAGTAGTAACTCTCCCTTGGCATTGCGTTTCCATACATCGCCGTTTATGCCGAAAAGAGACTTGCCGAGGAAGCCAGCTCCTTGGGCAGTAAATCCATCGGTCGAGGCGTCTGATTGCTCCACCCGGTCCAGGGTGCCAGGCAAGGATACCACGGTTGACCGGTTTCGGGAGAAATTCAGGTCAAAAGACCATTTTAATTTGTTCGTATTCACCGGAGTGGCATTGATCATCAGCTCGACCCCCTCGTTGTCTATGCGTCCTCCGTTCAGGTAGGATATGAAGGAGCTAGAAGAAGGAGGAACCCGGGTAAAAAGTATTTGGTCATCGGAACTCATCTGGTAGTAAGTGAAGTCCACGCCCAGCTTACCCTTGAAAAGCTGCAGGTCTATGCCGGTCTCCAGGGCATTGGTGAATTCTGGTCTGAGCGCAGGGGCACCAAAAGCATAAACGTTGGCGATGAATCCCCTAGGTGCAGCGGTGAAGGAATTCGTGGTATTGAAATAGGTGTTTCCCAAAACATGTGGGGGAGCATCTTTGCCCACTCGCGTCCAGGATCCTCGGATTTTGGCATAAGGCAACAGGTTGCTCTTGCCACTTGTCAAACCCAGTTCGTTTAACAGGTCAGTCAATACTACACTACCGCTGAAAGAAGGATAGAAAAAGGAGCGATTGCTTACAGGAAGCGTGGAAGACCAATCGTTTCGCGCCCGAACATTCAGGAAAACAATCGACTTCCAATCTGCATTGAAATCGGCGAATGCACCAACAATCCGGCGCCGAAAGCCTCCAACAGAAATGACGCGTTCGTTCTGGACCACATTGTTAATACTTGCAAAAGTAGGTACGATGAAATTGCGACCATACCATGTGGCTGCGTTATTCCTGACCGATTCGACATTGTGGCCTAGGGTAAGGCTTGTATTAAAGTTATTGCCGATACGCTGCGAAACAGTGGCCACCAGTGTGGAGGTAGTTATTTGGTTGAAGCGGTCCACCTGGGTGATGGCCCCTTTTTCTTCACCTCCAATTACCGTCCCGGCTCCCCGAATAGAAGTGAATTCCTCATTGAAAAAATCGGTTCCGGCCCGGTAAGTTACATTCAGGAAGGAAAACGGATTGTACTCTAAGTTAAGGGTGGTGATAATGCGGTTGACATTACTATTACTCGGATTGTTGTAAACGCTCCAGTAGGGATTGTCAATAAAGGCAGCATCGTTAGAAACGCCCAAAATCGTACGTTGCCGCCCGTCTGCCGTAAGGTAATTACGGGGATCATCATTCAGGGGCCAATTATAGAGTCCCCGGATGGTACCGCCACCGCCGCCGCCGGCAGCACTGACTACATTGGCGTCAGCAATACCTGATCCGCCCAGGGTGGAGCGATTCCGGGAATTGATGTAGTTGACGGAACCACCGGCTTTAATTTTCTTACCTATCTGGCTTTCGTTCGAAAGCCTGAAGGAGGTACGGTCAAAACCCGTGTTTGGCACAATGCCGTTTTGGTCGAAACGGCTACCGGAAAGAAAGAACGTGCTGCGTTCTGTGCCGCCGGAGGCGGACAAGTCGTGCCGCTGGGTGAAGGCTGGCTCAAAGAAATTCTGCAGATTGTCGTATATCGTCTCATTTGCTCCCAGTTCCGGTCCCCATGAACTTCGAGCGTCAGGATTCTTTTTTCCATCTATTCCCTGTCCGAAGCGAGTCTGAAACGCTGGGAGCTTATTTACGACATCACGCGAAAAGGAATTGGTATAGTTTATCCGAAAGGTACCTGCCTGCCCTCGCTTAGTGGTGATGATGATAGCACCCCCCGAGGCACGAAGCCCGTACAAAACGGCGGCCGCAGGCCCCTTCAATACGGTTAGGGAGGCGATATCTTCCGGATTGATGTCTATCCCACGGTTACTATTGTTCGTATTCTGGGCATTCAATCCTACCCCACCGCCCACTGGGGCACTGTTGTCAACCGGGATGCCATCCACTACAAAAAGGGGCTGATTGCTTCCACTTAGGGAGGTTCCGCCCCTAATCATGATGACAGCAGCTGCACCCGGCGCACCGCTGGAGTTGTTTATCATCACGCCAGCTACCTTTCCCTGTAGGCTGTTTACCAAATTGGGCTGTTGGGCCTCAACTAAGGATTCGGCTTGGAGAGTCTGGACGGCGTAGGTAAGCGCCTTCTTGTCCTTTTTCATACCCAAAGCCGTCACGACCACCTCACCCAATTGCTCTCCATCTGCCGATAACTCCACGTCAAGCGTGGTGGCAGTGCCAGCAACAAGATCCCGAGTGAGATAGCCAATGTAGGAAAATCGAAGGGTAGCCCCTTCCGGCACATTAATGCGGTAATTTCCGTCAAGGTCTGTGACGGTTCCATTGGACGAGGAAACTTGTTGAACCGTCGCCCCAATGAGCGGTGTTCCCGTTTCTGCTTCTGTAACCTTTCCACTAATCTGTCGCTGGCCAAAGGCAGCGGTGAATAGGCTAATCCCCAACAAGGAAAGCCAAAAGCGATTCCTTAAAACTCCTTCTTTCATAAATAAATCATTTAGGTAAATTAATGATGGAAAAGTAAGACTATCTGCTTATAGTTAGCGCATATGCTCCGGAAAAAGATATTCCGGACATAAAACCCTTTGCACTGTTAAAGATGGGCGCCTCTTCGAGCAGGGAAAAATTAATCGTAATCCAGCGGATGCTTTCCGTGGAAGGATCTTAGGATACGGTACAGCAGCAGTCCAGTTGGGCCGAAAAAAAAGGTGAATAGGAAGCAGGGAACCAGATAGCCATGCTTGATTTGATGCTTTTGCCCGTTGTCGAGGATATATAGACCCACCATCAAATCGAAAGCCAAGTAGTGAATCCAGCCTACCAAAACGGCCTGCTCACTTTGAAAAAGGGACATTAAACCGGTCAGTGTGCTGAATTGGGCAAAATCGTCGGCCTGAAAGGTAAGAGTAACCATAGCGGCATAGATTATGCAGAGGAGTAGGACACTGAAACCGAACACTACACGCCGGGTATGCTTCCATTTTGGAAACACCAGAATAAATAGCCAAGTGATGGCTGCCAGTAGATTGACAAGGGTGAAAGATTGGGAAAAACTCATAAGGGTTATTTCTTTTGCCGGATACAATGGGCGAATACTGGGGCTATCTGTCTGTCGGTTAGTCCCAGTTGGGGACATTCGGTTGAAAAGATATGGAGAAGCTCGGGGAATTGCACTAATCCCCGGTCGATAAGTTCCAACACTTTTTCGAATAAATAGCCATCTCCATCTTTTGGAAAACAACGAATATACCACCGGACCGCCTCAGTAAGCACAGGATAGTCCAAGGCATATTTCTCAGCTAGCCTGTCTAGCTGGTCCAGGTTACCACGGCAGTAACCATCCCAGATTTCCAGGGTGAGGGCTATTTCCGTTGCCTCTGGGAAAAACGGCAAAGGGATGGGTACCTTCAGGCTAGATTTTGGAAAGTGTCCCCAGGTTTCTTCGGCGATAGCCGATGGTGGGAAGATGACCCCCAGCTGGGCTTCCACCCGATAAGAGTGCAGGTAGGCAGTCAAAAACCACCAATTCACCTGGCAAAACAAGTCTGTGCCGAACCAACCCAGGATGCGGTCGGTCCCACCTGCTTGAAGCAGCATTTCCAAAGGCATCAAGGTTTTGAGGTGATATTGTTCCATAGAGACCTCCCAGAATGAGGCACGCAGTGGCCATAAGTCTTCCAGGGAGGTGTCGTAACCAAGAGGTCCCTCCAAAAAAGCTTCGTTCATGACGACAGTCAACCCAGGTATTTCTTTCGGCCAGATATCGCCGAGACATTGTCCATTCAGCAGGTGGTAGTCCATTTGGCCGATTTTTTGGCAGTTGTCGGGAGGCAATGAACTCCCGTATCTATAGCTTGTTGAAGGTATAAAAATGCGAGAAATATGAAGAAAGGAATATTGCTGATGTCGGGGCTTCTTGCCCTCCATTTGATGAGTTGCGCTCAATCATCTGGGAATAAGGAAAAACGAAGGGATAATTCCCCGGGAGGGGTAAGCCGAATCGCCGACTACGTCCGAGGAAAAGGTCTTGACGGCTATCAGGTGGCTACCTTTGCCGGAGGGTGCTTTTGGTGCACAGAGGCATCATTTGATCGCCTGCTAGGAGTTGCAGGCGTCATCAGCGGGTATACAGGAGGCCATACCGATTATCCTACCTACGCAGAAGTGTGTGCTGAGCAAACAGGACACGCTGAGGCTGTCAGAATTTATTTTGATACCACGGTTATATCCTATGCCAATCTGCTAAAGGTATTTTTCGTGGCCCACGATCCCACCCAGCTCAACCGGCAGGGGCCAGATCGCGGAGAGAGTTATCGATCGGCCATTTTCTGCCATCATTCCGGACAACGCAAACAGGCAGAGCAGATGATTGCCGACCTGACTGCATCGGGTAATTTTGCTGAGCCTATTGTTACTCAAGTTGCTGATGCCAAGGAATTCTGGGTGGCCGAGGAATACCACCAAAACTATTATCCGCAGAATCCATACCAACCCTATATCCGTGGGGTATCAAGGCCAAAAGTGGAAAAGGTTGAGCAGACTTTTTCCACTTGGTTGAAGGAAAAGCGGAGTTTTTAGTACGCGTCACCCAGGGCAAAAACCACGGGTCTAGTCATCCAGCCTCCCTGGGTAAAGTCTGGAAATGCCTGCGGTGCCCCCCCAGCTGCGATAGACTGCTCAGACAGGGGCGTTATCGCCATCCATGCTGCCGCGTCGTATACATCAATTGGTGCAGGGGCTTTCAATCGGGCGGCGGTCACGAAGGCATGGAGGAGGAAAAAGTCCATTCCCCCATGTCCAGCCCCAATGGCCATGGATTCGTATTTCTTCCAGAGCGGATGGTCATAGCGGGATAAATAGGATTCGGCGGATTCCCACTGATGCGGTTTTGCACTCTGACCCTCTAGGTACAAGGATTTATTGACATCCATCCAAATGCCCCGGGTACCTTGAACGCGGAAACCAAGGGAATAAGGCCTGGCGAGATTAGTGTCGTGGCTAAGGAGGACTGTTTCCCCATTGGCTGTTTTAATTAAGGTAGTCACCACATCTCCCAGGGCGTATTCCAATTGGGCATTTGGATGGTCGGGTCCTCCTTTGGGATGTCTGGATACATAATCTCTAAGCCCGCGGGCCTTGGAGGCCATGGAGCTGAGGTACATAAAACGGTTCCCTCTATTGATATTGATGTAGTTAGCGACTGGACCGATGCCATGGGTGGGATACAAATCCCCATTGCGGAAAACCGAATGACGGGTTCGCCAGCGAGCCTCGCTGAATGCCTTTTCGCCAAAATCCACTCCTTGATAAGGGGGCGTAGCTGCATTGAATTTCACCTCGCGCAAGTCGTGTTGGTAGCCGCCCTCGAGGTGGATGAGTTCCCCGAAAAGTCCTTGGCGAACCATTTGAAGTACTGCCATCACATCCCGCCGATAGCATACATTCTCAAGGAAGAACAAGTGGCTGCCGGTCTCTTCATGGGTGCGGACCAAATCCCAACATTCCTCTACAGAAAAGGCTCCACTCACTTCAACCCCGGTGTATTTTCCTGCTTTCATGGCAGCAATTGCCTGCCTGGAGTGCCATTCCCAAGGCGTTGCAATCAGGACTGCATCCAAAGGTGCTTCCTTAAGCATGCGGAGATAATCGAATGGCCCCTGTTCATAGATTGCCACATTTCCTCCCCCCTTTTTCTGGATGAGGTTCAGGCTGCGCCGGATCATGTCCGGATCAATGTCGGCTATAGCTGTGACGACGCAATCTTTGCGATCCAACGCCAAACTCAGATGGTTCTGACCGCGAAGTCCGGCACCGATAATACCAATGCGCAGGGGGGATTCCTCCAGCTGAGGATTGGCCTTGTTTTCTTGCTGCGGCAAGACCTCTGATTGACCCTGCAGTAACTTTCCTACCGCCAGTGCGGCACTCGTGGCTGCAGCTTTTTTCAAAAAGCCCCTTCGATTCGAGGAAGTATCCATAAAAACTTAAAGATTTACCCTCAAGATAGGTATAGTCCTGTAATTCGCGCTTATCCAAATCCTCATCTCGGAGCGATTTAGGAAATGCCGGGTCGAGAAGCCGGAATGCGCAGGGTAGCCAGTGCGGCCAGGATTAGGAGAACCCCTCCGAAAAGGATGGCATTTCCTGGATGGTTTCCCAAAAAAGTCCTGGAGATATAGCCAAAAGATAGTGTCTGAAAAAGCATAGGGATAACTATCATCATATTAATAATGCCCATGTAGACCCCATAACGCTCCTTGGGGATATCCTTTACCACCAACAGGTAGGGAATACCCATCATACTCGCCCAAGCAATACCGAAGCCGGTCATCGGTACGAATAGAAGATACTTGTTTTCGATAAAGGGAAACAATAATAAAGCAACACCTGCAAGCAGGAGGCAGGTAAAATGAACTTGACGGGGACCAAAGCGTCGGGCCAGCACTACCAGACCGAAAGCGGAAAGGAAGGTGACGACGTTGTACCATCCATTTACCAGACCCGTCCAGCCCACCGCTTCCTCGAACCCTTTCCGGTCCGACTGCGGAGTAGCTTGCCAAACGGAGAGGGCAACACTTTTGGCAGCGTTTTGCCAATAACAAAAAAGGGCGTACCACTGAAAGAGGTAAACTAGGGCCAAACGCCACATCACTCCCGGCATGGCCAGAATCGCCTCTAGAATTTCTAGGTTTTGGGCAAAAATGATGCGAAAGAAAGAATGCCGGCGACTTCGTTCCAGTAAATCCTGCAGTAGCCCTCGTTTTACAAGAGCAGGTAGCAGCAGTAAAAGGAGGATGGCGATTGCCAGGAGGGTAGTTAAGATGGACAGGAAAAACTGGACCACAGGATGCGGCATACCTTCGCTTTGGCGTCTAATCCAAGCCAGTTCCTCCTTCGAAGGGGGAATTTCCGGGGTTCTGGCCATGCTCCAGGTTACAGACCCAATGGAACAAAGGGTCCCCAGGAAAAAGGAAGCATAAACCCAATGAGGGAGCGAGCCGGTGCTGCCTGGGATGTATTGTTGGAAAACAAAGAGCGATACATTAGCTAGGGTAATGCCCAAGCCGGTGAAAAAGCTCTGGGAGAGAAATCCGGTACTGTATTGTTCTTCGGGCAGCTTATCTGCAATAAAAGCCCGGTAAGGCTCCATGGCCGTGTTGTTGGCTGCATCCAGAACCCAGAGCAATCCCGCCGCCATCCATAGGCTGCTGCTGAAAGGGTAGAAAAATAAGCAGATGCTGCATAGAAGAGCTCCAATGAAGAAGTAGGGTTTGCGGCGACCATATGTCGCATGCCAGGTTTTATCGCTTAGGGCACCAATGATTGGCTGGATGAGAAGCCCGGTCATGGGTCCGGCCAGATTCAGCAAAGGAATCTGGTCCGGTTGTGCGCCCAGCATGTCGTAGATGGGATTGACGGCACTCTGCTGTAGCCCAAAACTGTATTGGATGCCGAAAAATCCGACATTCATATGCATTATCTGGGAAAAGGAAAGCGGTTGTTTGGTCATTTCGGTAGGTTACAAAGCAGCGAAGGAAATGGCGTTGGCATCCCATGCCATAGCCTGACGAATGGCAGGAAGGACCTCTACAGGATGGCGAACAAAGCTCCACATTTCAGCATGGATGGGCCGCAGAAATTGCTCCGCAATACATCGCTCCAACATGGTGCATAGTGGGTCGTAATATCCTGCTGTATTCAGAATGACAATGGGCTTGGTGAACTGGCCAAGCCGCTTGAGTGTGATAGCTTCCAGAAGTTCCTCCATGGTGCCCGTTCCGCCGGGTAGTGCAATCAGGGCATCCACACCCTCCAGAAACCGGGATTTCCGCTCGTGCATGGTCTGGGTAAATTCTAGGTCAGTGACTCCTTTATGGGCCCATTCCACCTCGTTCATAAAATGGGGCATGATTCCCCGAATGTTACCCCCACAAGCCAGAACGGTATCGGCAAGCCGCCCCATGAGACCATGCCTGCCACCACCGTAAACGACTGACACCCCCTCCTGAACCAACAGGGTGGCCAAGGTTTGGGTTGCCTCGAAATAAGCTTCGGGGATACGCGAACTGGAAGCGCAGTAAACACAAATGCGCACGGAGGAAGGATTTTTCCGAAAATTAAGCCATGACGAGCATAAAATACGTGCAACCCTGAGGAGGATTTTTCGTTTAGCTGAGATATGTTCAACAAGACGCTTCCAATTATCTTTCTTTTTTCAGCCCTGCATCTGGAGGGCCAGACCCTGAAATTGGCCGTCAGGGGGAAGGAGTCTCTTGTTGGTGCCACGGCCCAGCTTGTTCGATTGCCGGATTCCCTGCTTTTTCAGGGGGTCAGCGATGAGAAGGGGGAGATAGGTTTTTCTGCAATTCCGGCGGGTATGTATGAGCTTCGTGTGCAGTATATCGGGCACAAGGAACACTATTCAACTTTTCGTTTGGACCGGAATACTTCCCGAAAGGAAGTGGTTTTGGAAGAAATAGCTCTTGACTTGGCGGAGGTAACCGTTGTGGGTAAAAAACCGCTCATTAGGCAGGAAGATGACAAGATGATTGTCGATCCAGAGCCTCTAGCCTCCTCCAGCATGAGCACCCTGGAGGTATTGGAAAAAACGCCCGGACTATTCGTGGATCAGGATGGCAATATTTTCCTGAATGGTGCCACCCCGGCACGGGTCTTTATCAATGGCCGGGAGCAGCGCATGAGCGCCCAGGATATGGCAACTATACTGCGCAGTCTTCCGCCGTCCAGCATATTCGAATCGAAGTGCTGAAGACCCCATCCGCCAGATTCGATGCCGCCAGTTCGGGTGGAATTGTCAATGTAGTACTCCGCAAAGGCGTGCGGCTCGGCCGCAATGGTTCGGTCAATACAGCATTGAATCAGGGCCGGTACGGAAACCGGTCCGCAGGTTTTAACTTCAACTTTGGTGGGGATAAGCAAGCTGCATACTTGAATGGCAACATCCTGCGCAGGGATGGCCTGGACGAATTGAATTCCTTGCGAAACATGGCAAATGGCTCGTCGATCTGGCAAACAGCAAACACCCAGACGCCAGGAACTCAGGCTTTTCTTGGCTTTGGGTACAATAGGGAATTCCGTCAGGACTGGACATTGAACGCTGATTCCCGGATAAACCTCAATGGGAACCAGTCGAAAACGGACAACGAGACCGTCATCCGCTCCCTGGAAAACCTCGTGCTTTCGGAAAATTTAAATCACATCGACAACCAAAATACCTTTTTTAGCCTGAATCAGGATTTTGGTCTAGTATGCAAGCGAGATAGTTTGGGCTTGGAATGGGATACCAAGGTCAGTTACACCTTTAGCCGCAATGACGCTCACCAAGACTATGCTGCTTCTTACACCCGCCCAGTACCCGGCTTATCGGAAGGATTCGGTGATGCCCTTACTGACCGGCAGTTCCTGCTTGTTCAGAGCGATCTCACGCGGAACCTTCCCTGGGCTTTTAAATTAGAAACGGGATTCAAAACCACTTTCCAGACCGTCGGAAGCCGTTCGGATTACTTCCTCCGCACGCTGCCGCGCGTTTTACCCGATCCGCTGCGAACCAATCATTTTAGCTACTCGGAAAATATCAATGCACTCTACGGGCAGCTTTCTCGGAGCCTGCCGGGTAACCTGCGGCTCAAGGCAGGCTTGCGGGCGGAAAGCACCCTCATGGAAGGAAGACAGAAAATTCCTTACGACACCAGTTTTCTCATTCGCAGGTTGGATTTCTTCCCCTACCTGTATCTCAGCAGGAGCATTGTGAAGGTAGCCGGATTTGAGCTGGCCGGATTTCTAATCTACCGGCGAACGCTCAACAGGCCTGATTATCAAAACCTGAATCCGGCCATCCGTTATATCGATGCCTTTCTATACGAAACGGGAAATCCTGCGCTACAGCCCCAGTTCACTGAGAATATCGAAGCGAATATCAGTGTAGACAACATGCCCCTTTTTGCATTAGGAAGAAACTACGTGCGGAATATCTTTTCTGGAGTGGTCTATCAGGACAGGGACAATGCGCGGGTGCTATACCGAACCTTTGACAACGTTGGGGAAAACCGGGAAACCTATTTCCGTATGATCCTCGGCATTCCGCCCAAGGGGCGCTATTTCTTTGTGGTGGGCTCACAGTACAACTGGAATGAGTACGATGGGGTTTACGAGAATCAACCCCTTGCTTTTCGTCGGGGCAGCTGGCGTTTCTTCACCTTCCAGCAACTGAAGTTGTTTAAAGAAACAAAGATTAACATCAGCGGGTTCCTCCTCCTTCGTGGGCAACAGGGATTCTATGAATTGGGTACCTTTGGACAGCTCAACTTAAGTATCAATCAGACCCTGATGAAGCGCAAGCTGACTATCTCACTTAGCGGCAATGACGTCTTTCGAACAATGGTCACGCGCTTTAACTTCAACCAAGGCAATGTGGTGACGGAAGGGGACCGATACAGCGATAACCAAAGGATAGGCCTCAATGTGCGTTATGCCTTTGGAATTCCTAAAAAAGAAAAATCTGGTGGATTTTTCCCTACAGATATGGAATGATATGCGCAAATTGATTGTTCCGGCCCTATGGCTCTTCCTGGGTTTCTCTTGCAGCAGGGAAATCGGGTCACGCAATGCGCTGCCAGCCTCTAGTTTGGTGACTCCTGATGTTTTCCGGGAACTAATTACTTATAAGCGGATGCAATTGGTGGATGTGCGTACCCGGGGAGAGCACGCCCGCGGCCACATTCTGGGTTCCATTCAAATGGATTTTAACGATCCGGCAATTCGGGACATGGTTTCATCCCGGCTCGACTCAAAAAGGCCTGTGGCGCTTTACTGCCGCTTGGGAAAACGCAGCGCTGCAGCTTTTTCCTTGCTGCAAGAGATGGGATTCACCCACGTTTACGACCTTAAAGGGGGAATCCTGGCCTGGGAGTCAGGGCGCTGAACTTTCACTAATAGGTGGCGTTTCGAAGGTAAACAGTCAATTGAAACGTATTATCGTCATAGGGTCGGGATTTTCCGGCTTGTCAGCAGCCTGCTTCCTTGCCCAGGCTGGGTTCAAGGTAACTGTACTGGAGAAAAACAGCACTCCAGGCGGAAGATCCAGGAAATTTACGGAGAACGGTTTTGTCTTTGACATGGGCCCGAGTTGGTATTGGATGCCGGACATTTTCGACCGTTTCTTTGCGGCATTTGGGAAAAAGACCGCTGACTATTATGAGTTATTACGCCTGGACCCCTCCTATCGGGTCTTTTTCGGAAAGGATGACCATGAAGATCTCCCCGCAGGAGAAAAAGAACAGGAGGCGTTTTTCGAGACCAAGGAGCCAGGCAGCACCAAAGCACTGCGGCGATTCCTTAAAGAAGCCCGTTACAAGTACGAAGTCGGCATCCGGGAGTTTGTTTTTAAACCGGGGCACTCCATTTTTGAATTTGTAGAAGGACGTCTTTTGTGGAGTATTTTCCGCCTCCAGCTTTTCCAATCCATGGCCAGTCATGTCAGGCGTCTTTTCCGCGACCCTAAGCTCATCAAAATCCTCGAGTTCCCGGTCTTGTTTCTCGGTGCTACACCCCGGAATACGCCTGCCCTTTACAGCCTGATGAATTATGCCGATATGCGCCTGGGCACCTGGTATCCGCGAAAAGGGATGCACGAGATTATTGCCGCCATGGTATCCCTGGCCCGGGAGCTAGGGGTAGAGATCCTCTGCAATAGGGAAGTTACGGCCGTGGAGGTGGAGGGGCGTCTTGCTAAGCGCGTAGTGACCTCCTCCGGCATTTTCGAAGCAGACGTTATCGTTGGGAGTGCTGATTACCGGCACCTAGACCAGGTGGTTTTGCCCGAGAAATACCGCAACTATACCCCGGGGTACTGGGATTCCAGGGTTATGGCGCCATCTTCTCTGCTATTTTATATTGGTTTGAACAAGCGGGTAACGAATCTGCTTCACCACAATTTATTTTTTGACGAGGACTTTGACCGGCACGCCCGGGAAATTTATGACAAGCCGGCATGGCCGGAGAAGCCATTGTTTTATGTATCTGTCCCCTCAAAGACGGATGAGAGTGTAGCGCCACAGGGAATGGAAAATCTATTCATGCTCATTCCCTTGGCTCCCAACCTGGAGGATACCGAAGAAAAACGGGAATACTATTTTAGTCTGGTCATGGACCGGCTAGAAAAATTGAGCGGACAGGATATTCGCAATCATATTATATTTAAGCGGTCTTACGCTCACCGTGATTTCATGAACGACTACCACGCTTTCAAAGGAAATGCCTATGGGTTGGCCAATACCCTGCTGCAGACCGCTTTTCTCAAGCCCAAGATGCGTAACCGGCACCTATCCAATTTCTATTATACGGGTCAGTTGACGACCCCTGGGCCTGGTGTGCCCCCGTCCTTGATTTCCGGGGAGGTGGTGGCCCGGGAAATTGAGAAAGTTTTTTCATCTTGCCCCTAAATCCTATCCGATGTTATCCCTATACCATCAGACTTGTTTGGAATGCAGCAGCCTCATTACAAGACGCTACAGCACTTCCTTTTCGATGGGCATCCGGGTTTTTGACAGGAAATATCGGGCACCTATTTATGCTATATACGGGTTCGTGCGGTTTGCTGACGAGATAGTAGACACCTTTCACGATTTCCCGAAAAAGGAACTTTTGGAAAAATTCCGAAAGGATACTTGGGAGGCTATGGAAACGGGGATTAGCTTGAATCCTGTGTTGCATTCCTTTCAGCACGTGGTCAATCGATACGGTATTGAGCGAGAGCTCATCGACGCATTTTTGGATAGCATGGCAATGGATTTGGATTTTCAATCCTACGAAGACGGTTCTTACAAGCGCTACATTTACGGTTCGGCCGAGGTGGTTGGGCTCATGTGCCTTCGGGTCTTCGTGAATGGCGATGAACAAATGTATTGGCACTTATACGAATCAGCACGTTCCCTTGGCTCAGCTTTCCAGAAAATAAATTTCCTGAGGGATATCCGAAGTGATTTTGACGAGCGGGGCCGGGTTTATTTTCCAGGGGTGGATTTCAGGAATTTCTGTCTGGAGGACAAGCAGCAAATCGAGTCAGACATCAAAAAGGACTTCGATGAAGCGCTTGTTGGCATCACCCAATTGCCACAGGGTGTTCGCTTTGGGGTGTATTTAGCCTACAAGTATTATATCAAGTTGTTCCTGAAGATAAAATCTGCTTCGCCAGCAAAGGTGAAGGAGCAGCGCATCCGTGTGAATGATGGGCGCAAGGTGGCTCTGCTTTTCAGTTCAGCAGTCAGGCTTAGGTTCAATCTCTTTTAAGGCGGGGTCATGGTATGGCCGACTATTCGAATGCCAGAAGGTAAACTGCCGGAGGGAAGCAGTGTACTTTTTTTCTTTTATGCTTCTGGAATCGTTGCACATACCGTGCCAGCGCTGCGTGTTGTGGCATTTTCACTGACCGATTTGTTTCTTTTTGGAATCAATCTTTTTCTGCTGCGGGACCTTTTCGTCCGGTGGAGAGACTGGCGCTTGCTAGGCTGGATAGTACCTGTTTATGGATTGACCTTTGCCTTGGAGGCTGCCGGAGTGGCAACGGGAGAAATATTTGGGCAATATCACTACGGCAGTAATATGCATCTCAAATTGTGGGGAGTGCCATTGGTAATTGCCCTCAACTGGCTAGTCTTGGCCTTGGCGGTTAATAGTTTGGCTATGCGCTTCTTCTCCTCCTCCCTGTGGATTTCTCTGTTTTCCGGGCTGCTGATTGCAGGATATGACTTCTTCATCGAGCCTGTGGCTATTCGCCTTGATTACTGGCAATGGGAGCGAGGGGAAATACCCTTGCAGAATTATGTGGCCTGGGGAATTATCGGAACCTGTATTTCCTGGCCTCTTCATTATTTTCGTCTACGATTTGAAACGTCCCTGCTCATCGTCTACTTGGCGGTGCAGTGGTGCTATTTCAACGCCTTGGTCCTATTGGACATCCGAAATTGAATCATGGAATACCAGGCAGATTATCTAATTGCCGGGGCTGGGGCAGCCGGACTGAGTTTGGCGCTGCGTTTAGCCGATTCCGGTAAGCTCAAGGATAAAAAGATTATCCTCATTGATCGCGAGGACAAGCGGGAAAATGACAGGACTTGGTGTTACTGGGAGCGGGGAAAGGGCTATTTTGACAGCATTCTCCATCATTCGTGGACATGGTTGCGAATGGAAGGGGATGGGGATAGCCTCCAAAGGGAAATAAGTCCTTATCGTTACAAAATGCTGCGTGCAGCTGACTTTTATGCCTATGCCATAGCCCGGCTGGAGCATGAGGGCCGCTTAAGCATAATCAGGGCAGAGGTTCAACGAATCGAATCCATGCCAGAGGAAACCAGGGTACACACCGACCAGGGAATATATCGGGGACAATGGTGCTTCAGCAGCATTCGGGACTATGGACTTGACCGGGAACGAAATCACTATTTGGATCAATACTTCAAGGGTTGGTTTATCCGCACCCAGGCGGCAAGTTTCCGGCAGGAGGAGGCCCATTTCATGGACTTCCGCACGAGGCAGGAAGGAGAGACACGTTTTTTCTATGTGCTTCCAAAAGATCCATTTCATGCGCTGGTGGAGATTGCCCTTTTTACCCGGCAGCCGCTGACCGAGGAGCAATGTGACGAGCGCCTGGAAACCTATTTGCGGGATTACTGGGGATTGGATCCGGGGGCATATACCAAGGAGCAGGAGGAGACGGGGGTGATTCCCATGACGGACGCCCCGTTTCGGCGGCGGGTTCACCGGACCATATATGTGGGCATGGCGGGTGGAGATACCCGAGCTTCTACAGGTTTTACTTTTCTGAATATTCAGCGTCGCGTGGAGGGAATAGTTCAGGCTTTGGAAAGGGGAACGGATCCCGGTCGGGTGCGGGAATCTGGCCGGTTCCGCTTTTACGACAGGGTGTTGCTGCGGGTTTTGGAAGAGCGGCGGTATCCCGGGGACCGATTGTTCCTGCGTCTTTTTCGGCGCAATCCGATGCAGCGGGTGCTGGCCTTCCTACAGGGTGACAGTCATCCCTGGGAGGAGGTTCGGCTTATGCTTACGGTTCCAATAGGGGTTTTCTTCCACAGCGCCTTGCGGATGGTTTTTGGGCGGACGATTGACAGGTAGAGAAAATTTTTTCAGAAGGTTTGGGAGTTAATGGGAATATTGGCTTAACTTAGGCGTCCATCACTCCAGAAATTTTTTTCAAAGGGTTTCAAAAGATAGAAAAAACAACACTATCTTTGCGCACCCAATTGGGGTGAAGGGATAAGAGTGAGGGCACCAACGGGTGTTTTCGATAGCCTTAGTAGTTTTTAATCGGGGGCCTGAGGAGGGTAATCGATGGGAA
>Ga0172372_10006549_pt1 | contig 15882 bp, 6 predicted proteins | sample LakKiv5m_2_FD_114544 | JGI IMG/M metagenome (GOLD analysis project Ga0172372, IMG submission 114544) | Freshwater microbial communities from Kabuno Bay, South-Kivu, Congo - kab_092012_9.5m | ecosystem: Environmental > Aquatic > Freshwater > Lake | place: Democratic Republic of the Congo...
AGACACTATATCGAGTTGCTTGAAAGAACAGCGCTGGGTTGTCCATCTGACCAACCGGAGTCGTCTTCCCTTGATCTTCCTCCGATCCTTCGATTGCTTCAGCTGACTTTCGAACAGTGGGTTCTGCTGGCCGGTCAATTCGATGAATTGTTCAGCCACGTGGCAGGTCGGCTTGCGGCCATGGACGCCTGCGTATCGAAACGGAGCAAGCGGCGTGCCTGCGTTCGCCCTGCCGCGCGGTCGTTGTTGCAGTACAGCTATGCCTGCTGAGGGGCACGTTCAAAACCGGCATCTGGACAGACTCTTACTGGTCAGACGGGACTCAGAGTTTGGCCTGCGGAGAGATATTGAAAAACGGAGGACGATTTTGGGATAGCTGTCTGGAGGGAAGCTGGGGGCCAGCTCTCAGACCCCCGGGAGAATGCATCCGGACCAGCGATGATTTCGATCATGAATCAGTCAGTTTTGAAACAGATTTGATCTGTGGTTAAAACAAGGGATTCGGTTTAGACCACAGATTTCACAGATTCCACAGATGATGGGAGCTTTTCGGTCCCGTGTCTGTGCGATTCTTTGGGGTTGTCACCGTGCACCGAGCGATCAGTTTTGCGGGACAGTTTGGGTGCAGGTTTGTCGCTGGCAACTCTCCTCGAAAGCGATGCCCGCAATCCGGACACAGCCGAGTATGAATCTGGTATTCCGTGACAATAGGCTTAACGGGTGGGATGTCCGTGACCTGAGGGCGTTTGTGCTGCTGGTCGTCACCGCTGAGTTTCGCACCGCAATCGCTGCACGCCCCGGGACGATGATGTACCACACGGTCACACGCCTCCGTTGGAATCAGAGAACGAGTGCGTTCCATACGCCCAGCCTGACCCGCTTGTTTGCGTCTGGATTTCGGCCGTGCCGTGCTCTCTGCCTGCTGCCCAGGTCTGTCGCTCGACGGTGGCAGCGACGAATTCCCCGATTTCATGCCAGGTCGGCGCTCGAGTTCCTCGAGCCTTTTCACCAACATCAGAAGACAGGCGCATGCGGCCGGACCGCTCCGGTCACACGCCTCCCGCGGAATACAGTCCAGTTTGATCAGCGTTCCTTCGCTTATACGCGCACAACTTACGAATTCACCAATTCAGAAAAGACCAGTTCTATGAACGGTCATCAGTGCGGCCGATGTCAACAGGTGGGTGTCCATTTTTTGACTGCACCTGCCGTGGAAAAATAGAAAGGATAAAGGTGAAAAAAGGATAAAGGAGAAAGGAGACTCTCGACATACTCCATTCTCCTGCGGTCTCCTCTGTCCTCACTGCGGTCCCTCAGCGGGCAGCAATTGGCGCCTTGTCGTCTGGAAATAGTCAAGTGTGGACTCCGGAACACGTATCGATTGCGATCAGCATTGTTGCGTCATCCCAGCCTTGCCCACCCATGAGGCACCTGTTTTTGCAGCGTGATCCTGAGACAGCCAAAGCCTTCTGGCTTTCTGGCTGCCTCTGTGCCTGAATCCCCGCTCTTCCCGTTGTGGGAAGAGCGGGCTGCAGGGGAACTGGCGACTTTCGCTGGGTTCAATCAGCGGTTGCAGGAAGCGTCAGCAGCGCAGCCTTTGCCGGCTTCGCAGCAGGCGCTGGTTTCGCTGGCGTCACAGCAGCTTCCGGTTTCGCAGCAGGGGCCGTTGCAGGCGCAGGGGCCACCGGCATCACAGGCGCACCCAGCGGCTACGCAGGGGCAATCATCGCAGAGGCAGACTTCGCAGCAGTCGCAGGGAGAGGTGGCGGAGGCCACCGGGACGGCTCCGAGCGAAGCGAAAACAGCAGGCAAAGCGAGCGCGAAAATCGAGCAGAGAACAGCAAACTTCTTCATGGAAAAACTCCGAACGGAAATCAAAGCAAAAGGAAAGACCTGAAACATGCTTTGTCCGAAGCGGTTAATTTCTCCAGCAGCAGAGGACAGCCTGGCGGCGATTTCCGCGTGGCGAGGAATGTTCCGAGTGCCGAGTGACGTGGACTTCGCCGGCGGGAGTCGCCTGGTCGGTTCCGGCGGATTCGTGGACCAGTACTGTTGTGACCAGCCTGGGAGTTGTTCGTGGTGCTGTGGTCAGAGGGGCAGAAGTAACGCAGCAGCCACAGCTGTCGGCAGTGGGGACGCGGCAGCAGGTTGAGTCGGACCTGGGGGCAGGGGCGTGATGCTGGCAACAGGACCTGGTCGCCTGAGGTGCCGCCGATGTTTGTTTGCAGCAGCAGCTGGCGGCATCAGCAACCGGCGCGCAAACGAGCAGCAGGCAGAAGGCCAGCAGTCGGAGGCAGCGAGTGAGGGATGCGACAGACATCAGGTGTGTACCGAGGAAAGATCAGGCGAGATCAGCGAGTTCAAATTCCTCGCGACTGCATGATCCTATCTCTGTTTTTGGTGCTTCGGCAAGGTGAATCAGGGTCGTAATGCGAGGAATTCGGGTCTATTCCCGCCTGAATGACAGGTGCAGCCAGCCCAGTTCCCCTCGCTTTCTGGTTCCCTGAGTGGTCGTTCAGGTGCTTTTCGCTTCAATTCACGCTATATTTGCCAAATTAGCGTGCGTGGTTTTGGGGACCGGAATAAAGTTAGTGCGAGGCGGGCCGATGCCGATCCGAGTGCAGTGTGCAGGTTGTCAGACAGTCTTGAATGCTCCGGATGCAGCAGCGGGCAAGGCGTTGAAGTGTCGGCAGTGTGGTGGTCGTGTTCCGGTGCCCGCAGCGGGCGGTGGTTCCGCGGCCCCCGCTCGGCCGCGAACCCGCAAGCCAGCCGCGGCGACGGCAGCCGACGACGGTGGTGGGGATGGCGACGACATCTTCGGCGGTCTCGACCTGCGGCAGATGGAAGACACGAAAAAGAAGATCTGTCCGGGCTGTGCAGCACCGGTGAAGGACGAGGACGTTGAGTGTCCGAAGTGCGGTGTGACGATCGCCACGGGGGTCTTGAGCGAGCGGCAGCGGATACGCAAGGAACGCCGCGGGCCTCCACCCGAGGAATTTTACGCAAACGTCTGGGGCAACGCTTGGAAATTCCTGAAGAAACACTGGTCATTTGCCGTCCGTACGGCGGTGATCTGGTCGGTGTGTTTGTCGATGGCCGCCACGTGTGCGTACTCGTTAAACTACTACGTGACGAACCGCACGAAATCGCTGCAGGAAATGGCCAATAAGGATACTCAGAATATCCAATTGAGTGCCGATGGCAACTGGTTGATCATCACGGTGCCGAAGGAGAAAGGATCGAAGGTCGAGTTTGACGGGACCTATTACCAGCGTTCAGCAGTGCTGTGGGCGCCTCACCGAATGCCCTGGCGTGAGCCACCGTCAATTTTCTGGATCGCGATGACGCTTGCATTCCAGTTGGGCTTTGGCGGCTGGTTCTGGACACTGGCGACAACGATCACCAATACGACGATGGCCGGAGAGAAGCGTGTAAAGCGATTTCAGTTTGATTTCTTTGCAAATCTGACTCTGGGGATCAGGTTCTATGCATGGCCGACGGTGCTGATACTGCCGCTGCTGCTGATTCCCGGCGGAGTGGCCTTTTTGAACCCTGTGGCAGCTGGTATTGGAGCGGCGGTGTTGCTGTTGTTTCCCGTGCTGGTATTGCCGGCTGCCGTGGTTCACATGGCGCAAAAGTATTCCTATCGCGCGTGGCTGCTTACCTGGATGGCTCAGGACTTTGCCCGCACAATCGGGGCATCGCTCTACGTTTTCGGGATGATGTTCGGTCTGGTTCTGCTCATACCCGCGGCGATCGCCGGTGGCATTGCCGCCGCGCAGGCTCAGGCTGTGAACTGGGTATTGTCGCAGGAAGCCGGAGCACTGGAATGGCTCAAGGCAAATGTCATGGACATGGGCGAGGGAAACCTGCGATTCCTGATGTACCAGATGCCACTGACGTTCTCCGCATCCTTTGTGTTTTTCGGTCTGATCTGCGGGATCGTGGCATTTCCGACGGTGTTCATGATGCGAGTCATTGGCTTGTACGGAGTGTACTTCCGAGCCGACCTGTCAATTGTGAATGAGTTTCCGGACCTTGAACCGGCGGGCTTTGGCCCACGTTACCTGGCGTTTCTGGTGGACCTGATTGTCATGACACTGCTGGCTGGAGCAGGCATGTTTGTGGGTTCGCTGTTCGGCCTGTTGTTCACCTTCTACGGCTGGGCGATTGCCGATCAGGCGGGGCTTGGCGTGGGAGCGCTCGCGTCATTGATTCTGTTTGCGATGTATTTCACGCTGGGTGAATCCGGTGCAGCGCGGGCGACTCTTGGAAAATGGAGCATCGGCCTGATTGTTCTGCGGGATGACGACAGACCGATGTCCCGGGATCAGACTCTCAAGCGATTCTTCTGTTCAATCGTCTCAGTGCTCACGCTGTTCATTGGTTTTCTGACGTGTGCGTTCCGTCCGGACCGACGTGCATTGCATGACAAGCTGAACAAGTCAAAAGTTGTCTGGCAGCCCGAGCAGACCTGAGGCATTCCGGGGCGAGGGGTGGAGTCGGGCACAGGAGTGTTTCGAATGGATGCAGAGCGGTTGCGTCGTGAGATTGGTTTTGAAGCAGCTCGGCTGATGGCGCAGCGGCGTGAGACTGATTTCAACCAGGCACGCTGGCGCGCCGCCCGCGCCATTACTCGCAGCCGTATCCCCGCCGAAGCTCTTCCCACCGACTTTGAAATCCGTCAGGCCCTTGACCAGATCATGGCAGCAGATCCCCGCGAAAAGGCCGCGGACGATTCCCGGATTGACCAGCGCTATCAGCACTTTCTGGCACTCCTGCTGCCGCTGGACCGCGTGCGTCAGGACCGCGACACACATCCGGAAGGCGATGTGCTCTATCACAGTCTGCAGGTTTTTGAACTGGCACGCGAGCGGTGTCCGTGGGACGAAGAACTGCTCCTTGCAGCACTTCTGCACGACGTGGGCAAAGGCATTGATCCGCAGGATCACGTGGCCGCAGGTGTGGCCATGCTTCGTGGCTGGGTATCTGATCGCGTGTTGTGGCTGATTGAAAACCACGGACTGGCTCAAAAGGCGTTCGAAGGCACGGCCGGAGTTCGCGCCAAACGGCGACTCTCAAAAGCGGACGACAGCGAGGCTCTTGATCTGCTGGCCCGCTGCGACCGCGAAGGTCGGCAACCCGGTCGGCGAGTGCCCACACCGGAGGAAGCTCTTGAATGGCTGCGACAGCTGGCAGAGGAAAACGAAGGGACCGAGAACGGCGGGGAAGAGCTGGAAACGTCCTGACGAGAGTCGCCAGGACGTCGCCCGGGCGGTTTTCGTGAATTCTTTGCAGAATTCATCCCGACAATCCCTTCCAGAATGCCTCTTCAGCTGCAGACGCTCGTCATCAAAGGCGCCCCACCCTGATGTGAAACTCACGCAGCATCTGAATCGCTCAGTTGAAAAACGAGGGCGGCTGACGACAGTTGGGGCGTTACCTGACAAAAATGACAGCATTGAGGCTGTTGTGCTCAATCTCCCTCCGAACCTGCCGATTCGATTCCCCCGAGGTTTGAACTCTTCGAATTTTTCGAAGAGTTGCAGCGGAGACAAGTTCGGCTTCACCCTCCATTGCGGTGGCGTGCGACCAGTATTCGTGGTGAAGAGTGGTAGAGTTTATTTCACGCGAGGGCATGAGGGTCAGCGGAATCAGCGTCCGTAGATGTCGCGCGACCAGACGATGATTTGTCCTTCACTGTCTGCGGTGAGGAGTCTGCGGTTGGGTGAGAGATCGATGGCGGTGATACGGCTGCTGTGGTTGATAACGCGGCTGTTGCGAGCGGTGCCGATGCGGTCTTCGATATCGACGGCGAAGATGAATTGGCCGGACATGCCGGTCTGGAGATCGGGAAGTCTCCAGGTGCGGACTCGACCGTCCTGGGCACCGGTGATGGCGACGGCCTGAGTGGGGTCGAGTCTGATGGCGGTCAGTCCACCGCATTCCTGGTTGCTGCCGGCCGCCTCGGGCTCGGATTCCTGATCAAGCAGGGTGGCGGCGAGAACGGGGGAGCCATCGGGGCTGATTCGCCAGACACAGGCAGCATACTGGACGGTGCGGGTATTGCGGTCCCACGCGAGTCCTGCGGCTGCGAGGACATTGTCGGTGCCGGAAAAGGTGACGTCGTTGAACAGGAATTCAGCTCCATCGGGAAGTGGCAGCGTGACGCTTTGCGGCACCTGTTCGGTGAGTTTCCAGCAGACGGCCTGTCCGCGAACAAGACCTGCGAGTGTCGTGGCGGTTTGGTTCCAGATGGCCCTGGTTGGGGCGCTGAGAATATTGAATTGACGAGCCCATGCGGGCCAGTCGACGTCAGCCGCATTGGTGTCGGCAATCAAAGTCGAGAGTGGCAGGCTTTGCCCATCCCAGCTCCACAGTCGAATCACTCCGGAGCTGTCCGTGCTGGTGAAGCGAAAGTCTCCGCGAACGGGACTGAATGCAGCGCTGGTCAGCGGGTAGCGATGGGCATCACGATCATCGAGTCGCAGCACAGAGCGACCGGCTTTTCCGGTTTCTGAGGCAGAGGCTGTGGAAAAGATCCGCAGCGCGTCACTGGCCGTGAGAACGTAGTTCTGGTCGGCGGAAAACGAGGCTGTGAGTCGGGTACTGTGATGTGTGCTGAGTGAGGCAAGAAATCGGCCGTTGCCTTTATCCGGGGCAGGGAGTTTCCAGAGTTGAGCACGGCGACCGCTGGCAGTGGCGATGCGAATGGCACCATCAGAATCTGAGGTGCAGGCGAGTCCGGCGAGGCTGAGAGCGGTTTTGGTGGTGGTTGATTCGGCGTCTGCTGTGCTGGAGGATTTGAGTCTTCTGAGACGCTTCCAGTCCCGTGTTTCCCAGACGGAGAGCACGTCCTGAATCAGGAGCAGCAGATGCTGGCCGTTTGCAGTCCATGCGCAGCTGCTGTTCTGGGGCACTTCGGCGGTGGTGTCATCGAGTTTCAGTCGAGTGAGTTCGATGGATTTCGCCGGTTCGGGGGCTTTATCGCCAGGCGTCAGGCTGAGGATTCTGGAGACAAGAAAGGAGGTCCCTTTGGGGTCCGCGTCCTGCGTATCCTGTTCGACGAAATCGACTTCGAGCAGTGCGGCGTATTCTGAATTGGGTGCGACTTCCATTTTCAGGATTTGCTGGCCACGGTAGATAGCGCGGGGTTGAAGTTTTAGTTCGGGGGAGATGGTCCAGCGGACGACGCGACCATCATATCCCGCCGTCAGAAATTGCTCGGGGTTGATAAAAGCTGCGGCGGAGATGCGGTCGCCGTCGTGGGCTGCATCGATAGCTGTCAGTTGTTTTCCGTCGCTCAGCGTCCAGAGGACCACACGGCCGCTGCGATCTGCGGTCACTGCCAGTTTTGCCTCGGGGGAAATGGCGGTCGCGGTGATGGGGGCAACCGGGTGCCCCTGTGAGAGTCTGAGAGTGGGGAGTGGTGCGATGCGGGAGCTGAGATCGGCAGTGCGGTAGAGGAGACCGGAGTACTCAAGCGGGTCACGAGTTTCAGACGGGCCATTGGGAAGGCGGGTGGCACCGCCGATGAGGAGCCACTGACCATCGGCTGACACTGTGAGCTCGCTGGAGGAGTAGAACGGCAGCAATCGCGAGCGTTCGCTGCCGACTCCGTCATGATCATCGCGGGCATCCCAGACTGAAATGGCTCCAAGGCTGTCTGAAGTAACGAGCAGGTTCCCGTCGGGCGGGAGAAAGCGAAGTGAGCTGATACCGGAGTTGTGTCCTTCAAGCAGATAATTGACGCCCCCGGTTCCGTCTGCGGCAGAGGCGGCAGGCCTGCCATCCGGGGGGCTGACGTCTGTGACTGTGTCCGAGAACCGGAGCACATCGGGGCGGTCGCTGATGGAGAGGGTTTGTTCGGCGTCTGCGGCATCGAGGACATGTGCGGCGAGGTCGTCAGCGCCGGCAAGGATCCAGCGTTCGTCGGGGCTGAAGGCAGCGGAGTAGATGGCGGTTCCGCGGGTCACTCGGCGAGTCTGGTCGGGTTCCGGATCAGCGGAGAGTGTTGGGGATTGCGGAGTCTGCGGGAGCCTGGTGAGCATTGGTGTGCCGAATCGAGCGACGGGGGCTGTCGGCCGCGACGACCGTTGAATACTGTGGGAAGCCTGGGGAGCGGGGGGTGCGGGTGCGAGAGCTTTGATGCGTTTCTCCAGTTCCAGCGAGGTTTCGCTGGTAGTTTGGCGAAGATCTCCAAGGGACTGGATGTAGTCAGCAAGCGTAGCGAAGTTCCAGTGGAAGAGTGCGCGGCTATCGACGGCGAGGAGGCGGGAGCCATCAGGAGCAGTGAAAGCGAGGTCCTGGACGGGGGCTGCGTGACCTGGCAGGAGTGTTGCCATGCGGCCATCACCTCGGTCAATGGTTTCGAATGGACTTTGGGCCGTGGTGGGATCGGGAACAGGGAGTGCCATGAAGCGACCGTCGGGCTGTTGCTTCCAGAATTGGAGGTTGCTGCGATTGATTTTCAGGAGTGCGGTGAGGAGTGTGCCGTCGGGGGAGAATCGAGTCGCGGCTGGCAGTTTTTCGGTGGCGGCCGTCAGCAGCTGGCAATGATCTGCGGCCGCGGACGAATCGGGTGAATAGAAAGGGAACCCCTGTTCGGTCGCCGTGTCAGCCGCTTCGGTTTTGCGGTCGAGGAGCAACAGCAGATTCTGGCCGGGTCGTTCGAACCCGACGAGCAGTCGTTGGCCGCTGGGATCAGCCTGGATGAGGCGAATGGCGGCATCACCTGGAAGCGTAGTATCGTTGAGTGTGGAGTTCAGACCTGTGAGGTAGGGCACTTTGCGTCCGGGCCCCTGGAGCACCAGTTGCGGTGAACCTTCGTTCCAGCGAAGCGTGAAGGATCGCAGCTGATGATCACGTCCGCTGCGTGAGTAAACGAGCAGAGCGGATTCGTCTGGCAGGAGTACGGAGTTGCTGCAGCGGTAGTTGGCATTTTCGCGGAGAAACAGGGTGGTCCCGGTTTGCAGCAGTGGTTTGGGCGTGTCGCTGGAGATGTCGAAGATCTGCAGGGAGGCAGCGCGATCATTCCCGATGAGATAGAGTCGTTGTTCGTTTGGGGCGAAGTGGGCATGGATCATTTGGACCGGCTCAGCCGCGGGAGGCATGTCGATTTCGAGGGGCAGCTGTTTCCAACCCTGACCGTCGCGATGAATCCAGAGGATTGGAACAGCGGGACCAGTGAGACAGGCAGCGTTTCCGGAGTTGGAGAGGACAAGGCCGCGGGTTTCTGTGACAGGGAATTCGAGGCGAGTTGGGGGTTGAGCATCGAGTGGCTGGGGATTCCCGGCGACTTTACGAAATTCGATTCGGCGAAGTCCATCGACGGCTTCCGGATTGAAGATGGAGGCGAGGGTTCGTCCATCGGGACTGATTGCGGAGAGCACGGGGCGGGTGTTTTGTGGAAAAGCAGCCTGTCCTGTGCCGAGACTTCGAGCTGCACGTTCAATTTTGTCGAGCAGCGATTTTTCCTGTTGCTGGAGCCATTGGACTTCGCTGGCGAACAGGGGGCTGTCAATCATTGCACGAATTTCGCCGACGGCTTTGCGGGCCTCGGTAAGAACTCGCGGGTAATCGCGGAGTTCGTAGCTGGATTCGATGCTGCTGACGCTGGTTTTAAGTTTTTCTTTGGCTTCGCGGCGGTTGGCGTCGGCCTCGGTGAGCTTTTGCTTTTCCTCTGCCGCGGTGGTTTTCGCCTGAGCTTCGACGGCCTTCTTTTCGGCGTCGGCTTTCCGTGTTTCGGCCATATCAACAGCAACTTTGGCTTTCATCACTTCGATTTCAGCCTTCATGCGCGTGGCATTGGCACTTTCTTCTGCTGCCTTTGCCTGATCGATTGCGACGCGAGCCGTCTGTTCGGCCTGGACTCGATTTTCATCGGCCTTTTTAGCTTCTGCCACGGCTGCTGTTGCCTGTTCTTCCGCCGCGCTCTTTGCAGCTTCAGCTGCAGTCATCGCTTTTTCTGCTGCAATCATCGCCACTTCGGCTTTTTGCAGGTTTTCACGATTATCACGAATCCTGTCTTCAAGAGTCGCATTTTGTCCCTGCAGAACACCGTTCTTATTCAGCATGTGTACAGAGAAAACAAGCATCAGCGCGGTTGCGGCAAAGAGTACAGTCCAGGTAGTGCGAACGACTTTTCGGACAGTTTTTTCGCGTTTGAGTGCTGCGGCGAGCTTGAAGAGACGGGGCTCGGCAGTGTTGGCGAGAACTTCGAGTCCAAGGTCGAAGTCTCCTTTTTTGCGGGCAAGTTCGGCGAAGGCTTCGCGGGCTTCAAGGTCACCGCGAGTTGCGCGATCGTTTTCGGGCCATTTGCTGAGGGCATCGGTGAAGAGAGCGACCGACTGCTGGTAGAAGTCATAGTTTGTGGTCTGCTCGTCGCGGGCTTTGGCGAGCAGCTCTTCGGCGCGACCGGTGATGCGGTATTCACGAATGGCATCCTGAAGGGCTTCAACCTGCTGGTAGCGGTCGGCCGGATTGGTCGCCATGGCTTTGCGGGCGATCTGCATCAGTTCGCCGCGGCTCTTAGTATCTTCCTCGATCTGGTTTTCGGCCACGGCCGTGAGTACAGCCTGCATTTGTTTGCGTGGGGTATCCAGCTGTCGTATTGAGTGCAGCAGGTGGGGGGGGTGACCTTCGAGGATTTCGAAGAGCATTCCGCCGAGCAGGTAGACGTCGGATTGTCGGCAGACACCGGAAGCGTCGGCATCGAGCAGTTCCGGGGCCATATATGCGGGCGAACCTGCTCCGCCCTTGACGTCCGTGAGCACACTTTCGCGCTGCGGGAATTCGGGGAGCGTGACGGCAAGCCCCCAGTCAAGCACGACGACCTCACCGTAACTGCCGATGACCACATTTTCGGGTTTCAGGTCGCGATTGATGACCCCGCGAGAGTGCGCGAACGCCACGGCATCACAGACTTTCAGGAGAATATCGAGGTTTTCTTCAAGGCTGAGCGTCTTCATGACTTTTCGCCATTCACGGCCATGAATCTGTTTCATGGAGTAGAACAGTTTGCCTTCGGAGTTTCGTCCGAGGTCATGAATGGGGACGATATTGGGGTGTACGAGGTTAGCGGTGATGACGGCTTCGGAAACGAACATTTCCTGGGACAGCCGTGGATTCTGGGCATCACCTCGAAGAGTCTTAATTGCCATTTCGCGGTTGAGCGATGTCTGCAGGGCACGATAGACGATACCCATGGCCCCATTGCCGAGTTTCCCGAGCACTTCGTACTCCGGCGCCTCGCCGCTCCGGACCATCGCTGTGGCAAGCCCGGTGGCTCCTGGGGTACTGCTGGAGGCGGTGTTCACGATCCCGGAGATTTCGCCGTTGACAAGCCGCGAGTGAATTCGGAGATTCCATGAAGACTTGCCAACGCTGCGGCTGGAGCCTGTTGCGGAACCGGAACGTGGTGGGGCGCCGCTGCCCGAAGCGGACTTCGATCCGGATTTGCCAGCCGCCGATCCGCCGCTAATGGGTGGTTTTGAACCTGCGGGAGAAGCAGATCCGGCCCCGGGAGTTGATTTTCTGCCGGGCATTGTGTTTGCAGAACCGTCTTCTCCTTCACCCAGGAGCAGCTTGTCGGAATCGGCGTCACTCTGCGTAGCAGCAAGTTCCGGAGCCCAGGCTTGCGTGGAATTCACGTCAGCTGGATCTGCGTCTTCGGGCGTGTGGGGAACGACAGTGGCCTGAAGTGCTGTCAGGTCAGGCAGGCCAGGCTGAGTACCTCTGACATCTTCAGCATCGAGTTCCTTCGAACCGGTGACTTCTCTGTCGTCAATCGGGCCGACCATTGTGGCACCGGGGTCAGAATCTGCATCAGACGGGACCACGGTTGCCATGTTCTGATTGATGGCCGATTCAGGTTGGACCCGAGTGGCGTTTGGATCGGCGACAAAGTTGATGTCAGCGGCCGCAGCCGGTTCGGTTGTGCCGATGACGGTAGCTGACAGATCACCGATATCGGGCTGCTTAGAGACTGGCTGCGACGACGCCGGTGGGACATTGGGCATGGTCTTTTCCGGATCGAAATCATCTGCTGGCTGATTTGGCCGATTCATCACACTGCTCCGCGTACGCTGATTCGCTCTGGTTCGATTTCCGTGTATTTGTTCAGATGGAATTTTCGTGTGTCGTATTGTGAGTGGCGATTTGAGTCGCCGCGGGGGTCGTATTACGTATTCGCAGGGTTCGGGAAACGGCCGCCCTGAGTTCTGCAGCGGAGGGCAAACGCGCGGCGCCGGCACTTTGCAGGGCTCGGCTTACAAACAGTGCGGCCGCGCCTGGAAGTGCGATTGCGGCCGGTGGTACTGGTGCGGGCACCTCCGGCCGTTCGTCCGAATCCATCGACGCGGCATTTTCTTCCACTTCAGGAATCGGGGCAGGGGTCGCTGCGGGCTGCAGTCGAGCCTGGGGGGCGCCAACAGGCGGCACAACGTCAACCTGACCATTATTCGTCGCGGCTTCATTGCCTTCGGTCTCCGGAATCTCGATAAGTTCCGGCTGAGACAGTGGGGCGGGCAATGGCTCATCGGCGGCGGGGAATGGCTGACCATCCCGCACGTCAAATCGCAGCAGCAGCCTTTCAAGCACCACCGACGCTCCACCCGGCAGTTTCTTCGTGGTGCGGATCAGGAGTTCGTAGTCGCTGCCATCAGGGAGTGGCCGTGACTGCCTGAGCCAATTTCGAAGTTCTTCGGGATTGAGGAGTTGTTCCGGGTTGGGGTGTGACAGGGCGTTTGCAGTATCGGTCTCCGGATCGTTGTATTCCTCCGGAGCCATTACTTCGAATTCATCCGATTTTGGCCAGCCGGTCTGTCGGAGAATGAATTCACCAGTCGTCGGCTCATAGGCAGTTTCCGGCGGTGCTTCCTGAACTTCAACGGCCTCAATCATGACAGGATTTGTCGGCAGCAGAACCGGAATTTCCTGAGGCATCGGCAACGGCGTAAACGCTGGACGGGGCATGTCAATCGGTGCAAAAGGCATTGACGGGATTCGCAGGAGCAGGAGCCCTCCGTCGAAGTGGAAGTCGGCATCTGAATCTTCGGCACTGGCCAGCCGGAACAGACTCCGCTCGATCTCGGTGGTTGTGCGGTCAGTGGTATTGAACCGGCCTGTCGCGATGCGGTCGGTCGAGGAAATTTGATCACCGAGAAGCAGTGCCCCATTGTTCTCCGGGTCCGGCCGCTGAATCAGAACGTTTGCGAAGTTCTGCTGAATAACGGCATCGCCAAGAATCTGGATCGATTCATGGTGCGAGACCGAGAAGTCAATGATCAGATCGCGCAATCGCGCTTCTCGGTAGTACTTCGAAAAATCCTCGACAGAGTAGCGATGATTGATTTCGTATGTGCCAGCATCAAAGTACAGAGCCTCGATTCGCTCATTTGGGACGTCCGGGCTTCCCGTATCCGGATCTCTCCAGTCGATATCAAGGCGCAGCCCCTCTTCACCGGCATTGCCGATGGTCAGGTTCACAACCGCGATGTAGTCATTCGACTTGCCCGGCTCCAGCACGGCCGGAATGGGATCGTTCTGATCCTCAAAAAATGCTGCGCCGTTGCTGCCTTCGGGTATCATTGGTCTTGGGGCAAATATGCGTGCCACACCGGCATCGGTTCGAATTTCAACCCGGTCACCGAATTCGACCAGACCTCGCTGAATACCGCTGCGTGGGTCGCGCAGATCGGCAGGCGACTTGCGATCGTCGCGAACGGCAGGCGAATCAAGCGGGCTGGCCTGGTTGAGTCGATCAGCGACGATCGTAATGCGATCGCGCACCTGTGCGGATGGATGTGGATAACTGCCAAACGGTAAATCATCGGTGCTGAGCATTGAGTCATTAAAGACCGTAATATTCCCCGTAGCTGTCAGCTCGATTGTCTGAGTCCGCAGCACATGAAGTGCAATTGGACCGCTGCCAAACCCAGCCACCTGACCACTTAGTACCACTTCGCCTGTCTGCAGATTCAGTGAGACAATCTGGAATGTATCGGCATTGTTCGAGAGTGCTCGGAAGGTGGTCGGCCTGGGAACTTCCACAAGCTGACCAACTGCCAGACCGTCAAGGGAGTCGAGTTGCAGATGCTGCACACCGTTTTCGGTCCGGATGGCCAGGATTTGTGCAGGAACCCCAATGGCCTGGAGTTCGACACCGGTCGATGCAGTACCAATCAGGACATGTCTGCCCGATGTGACGAGAACATTTTCAGTCGCACGAATGTTTGCCTGCACCAGAATGTCGCTGCGATCGCCCAGCGTGGTCAGCTGCACTGAACCCCCAAGCACTTCTATGCCCGTTCCATTGATCGTGAGTGTACCACCCGTCTGAACAAAGAGATCTCCGTTGGTGATGGCAACCGCGGACAGCTGCAGATCGTTCTCCTCGATCAGGAATACGCTCCCACCACCGACAGCCGTCATTTCCAGCACGTCCACTCGAGTCTGCACACGCTTTTCGTTGCCGACCAGTTCGCTGAACGTCAGGCGGGCGGCGTGTGCACAGATGTCGATATCGTCGTCCGCATCAAGTACCCTGCCGCCCGCAGTCAGAGAGACGTCCGCGGTACCTGCATTCAGATTCACACCGTTGAGATTATCCACCTCAGTGATGTACTGGTCTCCATGCACCTGACCGGCTGCCGTATCAACAGAAAGATCATTTACCTGCACGAGCAGAAAATGATCGGCTGCACCAGCATTGTCACCACTGTCGTTGGCGTCCTCAACGATGATAACAATTTTATCTGACAGAACATCAACACCACTGTCCCCGTCCTGAAGACTGCCCTCCGTCAACCTCAGCAGTATGGAACCACTTCCAGCGTTCAGATTGAAGGCAGAAAGGCCATTAGCCTCGCGCAGAAACTGGCTGCCGTGAATACTGCCTGAATTCGTAAACGTCGTAAGGTCAGAGACCGAAACGTGGACGAGGTTCAGCGAAGCACCGATGTCATCTCCTGAGTCGTTGCCATCGTCCAGCGTAATTACGGCGGTCGCAGCAATCACGTCGTTGCCCGAGTCCCCGTCCTGAAGAGAACCGTCCGTCAGTTTCAGGTTAATTAGCGCATTGTTGCTGTCGAGATTGACCTGAACCAGGCCATTCGCTTCACGAATAAACTGGCTGCCAAAAATGCTTCCGGCGTTTGTGAAGACAGTCAGGTCATCCACAGATGTGTGGATCGGATTGAGAAGTGTGCCGATATCGTCGCCCGTGTCGTTGGTGTCTTCGAGCGTAATCACGGCAGTGGTGGCGATTACGTCGTTCGCCGCATCAGCGTCCTGAAGAGCACCTTCGGTCAGCTTGAGATTGATCAGCGCAGCCGTGCTGTCGAGATTGATCTGAATCAGGCCGTTGGCTTCACGGATGAACTGGTTTCCGAAGACGCTGCCTGCATTTGTAAAGACTGTAAGATCATCGACCGACGTGTGAATCGGATTGAGCAGTGTGCCGACATCGTCACCCGTGTCATTGGTGTCTTCGAGCGTAATCACGGCGGTGGTCGCGATTACGTCATTCGCGACATCCGCGTCCTGAAGCGCCCCTTCGGTCAACTTGAGGTTGATCAGAGCAGCCTTGCTGTCAAGATTGATCTGCATCAGGCCATTCGCTTCGCGGACGAACTGGCTGCCGAAGACGCTGCCGGCACTGGTGAACACTGTCAGGTCATCGACAGACGTATGGATAGGATTGAGCAGCGTGCCGATGTCGTCGCCCGAGTCGTTGGTGTCTTCGACGGTAATCACTGCGGCGAAGGCAATTACGTCATTGGCTGCGTCACTGTCCTGAAGGGCACCTTCGGTCAGTTTGAGGTCGATGAGTGCAGCCTTGCTGTCAAGATTGATCTGAATCAGGCCATTCGCTTCGCGGAG
>Ga0172372_10006550_pt1 | contig 15881 bp, 27 predicted proteins | sample LakKiv5m_2_FD_114544 | JGI IMG/M metagenome (GOLD analysis project Ga0172372, IMG submission 114544) | Freshwater microbial communities from Kabuno Bay, South-Kivu, Congo - kab_092012_9.5m | ecosystem: Environmental > Aquatic > Freshwater > Lake | place: Democratic Republic of the Congo...
ACAGGAGAAAGCAATGATCACTGTGAAAGAGACCCGACCGACGAGCCGCCGCAACCCCGGCTTGGTGTACGCCAAAGCCCTCGACCACCACGCGTTGATCGAGCAGCGACTAGCCCGACTCATGAACGCATGGCAGAAGAGCCGCGCCCTGCTGCGCCGCCTTGAGAAGCGACTCGACGAGGCAGCGATGACTGAGGCACAGGTGAAGCAGTTCGAGGCAGACCAAGCCTTCATTGACGACCCACTTTGAACAGGAGAAAGCACATGACCGAGATCAAGATTCCGTCGATCACCATCGACACACCGATACCTTTCAACCTCAACTTGCGGGAGGAGGGTCAGCCCCTGCACGGAATTCACCTTGGCAAACATACTTGGAGCCGCCTGACGGAGGTCAGAATCTGGGAGAACCACGCTCGATGGCATGGCGGCGTGGGCGAGGTGATCAATTACACCGTGCGGACGACAGGATTCACGCCGCAGACCAAGCGAGAGAAAACGTTCCGCCCGTCTGAACGCGCCGAGATGGTGAAGTTCGTCAACGAGTGGTTCGCCAAGACCGTGGCGGCAGGACTCAAGAAGATCGCCGAGCAGCAGGTCGAGAAAGAGGTGCGTGCCAACAACCACCGCAATTGGATAGCAGGACAGATCGAGAAGGCCGGAGGCATCGAGGAGCGGCGGCAGCAGATCGTGCGCGAGGGCTATGCCATCGCAGCGAAGGAGGCCATGCAGTACGAGGGTAACGATGTTTTCGGAGCCATCATGGTTTCACTTACCCACCACACGCCCATCGTCATCAATGAAGAGACCCGCGCCAGAATCGTGATGAAGTACGAGCAGTACGCTAAAGAGTCATGGAGCATGAAAAGTTATGTCGCTGCGCGTATGCAGGAGTTGAACGAGTATTTGAGCAAGACCGAACAGGTAGAGGTGATTTAAATGAAGCAGATGACGTTGCCACCGCGCACGAAGCTGTGGGGCTACGACTACAAGAAGAATCTACAGCTACGGATGACGGGCAAAGAATGGCACGCCTACGCCAAGCGGCAAGAGTTCAAGACCGAGCACGGCAGCGATTCCGCATGGGGCGGAGGCGTTGAGGTGTGGTTGGATGGAACAGATAAGGAGCAAGCAGCATGAACACAAAACAAATCGACGCAGTACGTTGCGCTCAAGCAGACCTCATCGGAGCATTTCAAGCATTTAAACAAGGCGACCTCCATGCCCATGATTGGGACGCACACTTGCTGACCATCGAGGAGTTGACCGAGGCGTTTGCGGATATCGTCGAGCCATTCAACGAGGAGGACGCAGAATGAAACAAGTCGCGACCAAGACATTTAAATCCTCTCTCATCATGGAGGGGTCATGGGGTGAGCGATCACTTGGAGAACATGAGAGCGTGATGGCGCTGTATGTCACCGAGGACAAGACCCGAGGCTTCATCGAGTGGGATGTGCCTGACCTTGAGGAGTTGACCGAGATCGGGCTTTGGTTCGATCAGGATGGAGATGAGGTTTTGTTGACGGACTACGACGGCGTCATGTCCCTCCCTGCCGAGGCAGTCAAGATGCTAGAAGACTTTGGTGTACGAGTCGGCATCGAATTTAAATGACATGAAGAACGAAACAAAAAGATCTGTGGGAATGCCTAGCCGCCCTCGATGTGGAGTGTGCTTTGGTTCGGGGGTCATGGACTTTGGACTGGGCGAGGACGAGTGCAGCAGTTGTGATGGCATCGGGTTCGACAACCTATACACCGGACAGGATGCAACAGATCTAAAAGAAAGATTGTGTTTGGACGAAGAGTTGTGTATAGATACGGATGAAGATTGACAACAACCTATTTATCAACCAAGAGGAAAGCAACTATGAGCCGAGATAACGATTGGTGGGAAGCCCAAGATTCCGACGATACTTGGGTCAAGCAAATGGAAGAAGAACTCCAACGCTTCGACGAGGAGAACAGCGAGACTCTCTTTGCTGACGGGTTCGACGAGGCTCTGGTCGGTGTCGGCATTCAGTTTTCCCGTGAGGTCGCGGTCTACGACTATGCCAAATGCATAGATGTACTGATGAAGCGGCACGACATGGAAGCGACGGATGCGATTGAGTACATGGAGTACAACGTGGTCGGGGCTTACATGGGCAAAGGCACACCGGTCTTCCTGACCCGCACGGAGAAGTACTCCGAAGAGATTGCCAACGCGCAAGCCGAGAAGGACAGGGAAGAAAAGCGAGCCCGGGAAGAAACCAAGCAGATCACCGAGCAACTCAACTTCAACTTCTAGGAAAGCAAAGCCATGAGCAAAGATATTACATCGGGTGTGTGGGACAGCGGCACATGGGAGAAGGTCGAGTGGGACTTCTACCACCAGATCGCCCGCAAGGGATCCTCCTACCAAGGCTTCATCAATGCGCGATACGAAGACCTAGTGGCGGCGTTTGGCGAGCCACGCGAGTGCTCTGATGGGAAAGTACAGGTCGAGTGGCTGATTGCGTTTTATGACGAGGCTGAAGATAGGTATATCCCGGCGTCGATCTATGACTGGAAAATGGGCGGGATGTACTGGAGCAACGGAGCGTACTACGGACTCACGCCGGAGATGATCACCACATGGCACATCGGTGGAGTGAGTTTAAATGCCGTGGGCTGCGTGAAGTCGGTGTTGGCTAGAGAGGTGAGGGCTGCGGCATGACCCCCGAGGGCAAAGTCAAAGCCAAGGTCAAGAAGATCCTGACCGAGATGGGCGCGTACTACGCCATGCCTGTGGCATCGGGCTACGGGAATTCAGGAACGCCGGACTTTCTGATCTGCTACCGAAACCAGTTCCTAGCAGTAGAGACGAAGGCAAAAGGAAACAAGCCCACCGCCTTGCAAGAGGCAACCATGCAAAGGATCAGGGACGCAGGTGGGCGCGTCTTTGTGATCGACGAAACCAACGTAGAGAACCTACGCAAACTGATTGAGGAGATTTAAATGAAGACGACTGACAAGGTACGCCGCATGTTGGCGCAAGGATTGGACGCACCGGAGATCGCCAAGAAGTTGAAGATCAGACCGGCCTACGTCCACACCGTGAAGTGGTTGGACAAGAAGAAAAAGAAAACGCAGCCCGAGCGCAGTCACGACCCGAAGGTGGTGAAGGCCGAGAAGAAATATCTCAAGGCCGTGAAGACGAGCGAGCCGTCGAAGATCGTCAAGGCTGTGGAAGAGATGAAGCAGGCGCTCGATGTGATTGAGAAGCCCAAGATCACGCGCAAAGAATTGTTGGATGAGTTGATGCCGGGGATAAATGCTTGTTTTGGTTTGGACGAGAAGCCGAAGCCGGGGTTGTGGGATTTAATTCCTGCTGACGACCCCGTCAACCATCCCCCGCACTACAAGGCCGGTGGCTTTGAGACCATCGATTTCATTGAGGCCAAAGATCTTAACTATCGTTTGGGTAACGTGGTCAAGTATGTAAGCCGTGCCGGTAAGAAGAACTCTGATCCGATTCAGGACTTGGAGAAGGCCGCATGGTATCTGCAACGTGAAATCACCGCGAGGAAGAACGCATGAACACGAATTTAAAAAATCTACAAGATAAGTACGAAGATATTTTACTTGCTCCTGTAGATGAACTTGAATTTACGATTCGCGTTGCAAACTGTTTTACATCGGAGGGTATCAAACAGGTAAAAGATCTTGTGCAGCGAACTGAAGTAGAACTATTTCGGATGCCCGGTTTTGGAAGAAAATCTTTGCAAGAAGTGAAAGAAGTATTGGCAGGTTACAACTTGAGTTTAAATACAAAGTTGTTGGATGAAGACCCTCCGTTGGGAATGTCGTCACAGGTTCTTCCTAGTGTGAATCAGTCTGTTAGGCACAGTCTTAACTACACACTGCGCGTTGCCGCCGATCAAGCACATTCTAATTGCGTGAACAACGAACCAGAAAAAGCACAGTTGTTTATAAACATAATAGTAGATATTTTAAAGTTATTGACTGAAAGGAAGAACGCATGAACGCCCGAAGCGATGAAGAAACCTTGAACCGTCTCGCCCAGTACAACTTGCAGAAGCATGACTATGTGTTCGGTATCGCATTGGTCACGTCTGTCCTGATCTCCATGCTTCGCTCATTCATCGAGTCTGGCAAACAGAAAACCGGGGAGGAAACCCCCGAGGCAGTACAGGCGCTAATCGACGATCTGGAAGCGATGATGATGGCAATGATGCGAGGATCGGGCGAGGCTCACGTTGCGACGGGCAGAGACAAGGCTGGTCGATTGCTCGAAGAAGTGTTCCACATTGTCAAAGCCCCAACGACGAAGATCCAATAGGGGAGATTTAAATATGCTTCGTTGGCTACTGGGTTTCTTCAGGCGAAGAGACGAGTTTAGGAAGCGGGAGTGGGCACACGTGCCGCCCCCATGTTGGGGCGCGAAGCGAGGCGGGAGGGAATACTGGTGAGCAAATCCATACAAGACATCTTCAAAGATTCGTTGGACTGCATTGAGCAGGACAAGTACGACGAGGCTGTGGAAGGTCTAACTAAACTAATCGATCTGCATCCCATCGTGATCGCGTCCTACATCCAACGTGGCCGAGCGCATTGGGAGATGCGGCGTTGGGACAAGGCGTACGAAGACTTCAACAAGGCTCTTCTACATGATCCTGATAGCGCAGATGCCAAGTGGACGATGGGCTTGATGGAGATGCAGTTGGGTAACTTTGAGCGTGGGTGGGCGTATTACGACGAGCGGTGGAACAGTCCGTCATTTAAATCCCCTGCACTCAAGACCAAACTGCCACGATGGGAGCCGGGTAAAGGATTTAAATCAGTTTTAGTTTGGTGCGAGCAGGGCATCGGTGATCAGATTCTTTACGGATGTATGCTGCGTTCGTTGAAAGAGAACACGGAGAAGGTCACGGTGATGATCGATATCCGTCTCCTTGGCCTCTTCCAACGTGCCAACCCGCAGATTAACTTCATCCCGCATAGCAGCAAGGTGCAGAACTCCGAGTACGACTCGCAGATTCCGATTGGCAGTATCGGTCGGCACTTTATTAATAAAGTGAAAGACATAGATATGGCGCGGAAAACGAGGTACATCCTGCCTGATCCCGAGCGTGTCAAACAGGCGAAGCAGGAGTTGGACATCGGCGACAATGAGTTTGTCGTAGGACTGTCTTGGGCGAGTACGGCTCCGCGCATTGATAAGCACAAGAGTATCCAGTTGAAAGATTTGGTTGGGTTGTGGGACATCCCGAACATCAAGATAGTGAACCTGCAATACGGCAAGCCGGACTATGACATCGAACCGTTTGAGCAAGAGACAGGCAAGATCATCCGTCAGACTATGGTCAATAACTTCTTTGACCTAGAGGGTGTGGCTGCGATCATGTCGCTGTGCGATGCGGTGGTGTCTGTATCGAATGCCAATGTGCATATCGCAGGGGCGTTGGGCGTACCGACATACGTACTGGATGCGAACAAGTTGTGGTATTGGAATCACAAGAACGGACGGAACAGTTTGTTCTATCCAAGCGTCAGGCTGTATCCACGGGACAATATGAATGCTCCGTGGGACAAACAAGTTAATGAACTAATAGAGGATCTGAAGAGCCATGCAAAATACCAATGACGACGACGTTTCTTACCTCGACGTAAAGCCCGAGGACATGGTTCCCATCCCGCCACAGGAGAAAGTCTGGGCGACGATTGGCGACAACTTGGAGTTGGAGTACATCGACTGGGACATGATTGAGAATCTGGCTAATCAGTTTGACCTACTTCATAAGTCCGGTCAGCAAAAGACCGAGAGCCACGTGATCTGCAAACTACTGAAGTTGGTGCGTGATCAGACGAGGAAAGAAAGCCATGATGATTGAAGTTGAAGTGGAGTTAGTTGAAGAAATTGTCAAGCATGAACTGTATTCGGTACTGCACTCACTGCAGAAAGACCATCGGGATCGTGCAGCAGGCAAAGGGATTGCCTTGTTTCACCTCGACCAGAAAAAAGATTTGACTGAAATCGATAAGCACATCAAAGCATTTAAATTAGTTTTGAAGTACTACGGTGAGTGAGTATGACTAGACGTTTGGAAGTTTATACAAAGCCGAGCAGGTTCAATCCGACGCTGACGTTTGAGCAATACAAGTTCTTGCTGAAGCGCAAGGAACAGGCTAGGAAAGATCGGAAGCGGATCAAGTACAAAGATCTTGTACAAGAGTGGGGCGTGAAGCAGCACTACATGGCTAACGCCGTATTCCGTGGCATAAAACTTTATGATTATCGAATTTGGAAGGAGAAGCAAAATGCAGGAAGAAAACCAGACCGATGCGGATCAGATCTTCGCCCTACATCCTAAAAACGTGGATGTTACTGGGTGCTACAGAATTTGGGCGGCAGTGGTGCATCAGGCGATCAAGGACATCGATCAATCTCCCAAGGGAGCAGCGGCAGACTGGATGTACTCCAGACGAACAGGCGTTGGCTCAATGCGATGGATCTGCGACATGTTGGATCTAGACTACTACAAACTCCTGAATCTCTGTATGACCCGTGCTGGGCGAGCAGTCATCCTGAAGAAGGACAGGCGCCGTAATCCAGACAAGCGCAAGAGAAAGGGAGAGGAAGAATGACAGTCGATGACAAGTCTCCACCCGGGGCATGGAAAGCAGAGATGGAGCGGATGCCGTGGAAGTACTCACAGCAGGTCTCTGTGGAGAAGTCTCTGGCTAGTATCCGAAGTGCCGGGCTGCTCCTCGAAGCAAATATTTTAGCCTTAGAAATCAAGACGTTACAAAGAGAAGTAGAGGATCTTAGGAATTTAAAATGACATGTTCGCCGGGTAAAATGCGCCCCCATGAAGATCACTTACGGGCAAGTCGATGCTTCAGAGCCGGAGGTCAAGCAGCAATTAAAGGTGCTGCAAAAGGCATGTCTCCCGGCGGATAGTCTTTACTTTCCCGGAGATGGGGTGTGGTGGATGGCGTACCACAAGACTACCCCAGTTGGTTTTAGTTGTTTGTCGCCATCACAACAAATGGAGGACGGAATATATCTAGGACGCTGCGGTGTGCTGAAGACTTACAGGGGGTACGGTGTTCAGCGGCAGATGATCCGGATACGAATCCAATGGGCAAGAAGGCATGGGTATAGATGGGCTGTGTCGGATACCACCGACAACATACCAAGTGCCAACAACTTGATCTCCTGCGGATTTAGGCTCTACACCCCCAAGATTTTGTACTCGTTCGCTAGAGCGTTGTACTGGAGGAAGAAACTGTAGGGGGTTGGATGCCGTTCAAAGACCCGGCCAAACGGAAGGCCATGCAGAAGTTGTACTCACGTAAGTGGTACGAAGGAAACAGACGAGAGATTATTCGGAAAGCAAGAGATACAAAAGATAAAGCCAAGCAAAAGTGGTTCGCGTACAAGTCGAAGCAGCGATGTAGTCATTGCGGGAAAAAACATCCGGCAATCATTGACTTTCATCACGTGATCAAAGAAGGTAAGCGACCTGTCAATCACTTGGCTGTGAAACGCAGTAACGTGGCTGAGGCAATTAAAGAAGCAGAAGAGAAGTGTATTCCGCTCTGCTCCAACTGCCACCGGATACTGCACTGGGATTTAACACGGAAAGCAATGCGGAAAAGGAGAAAGAAAAGTGGAATTTGACGGCGACATATTAGAGCTAATTAGAGAGTTACCGGCACAGGTCAACAGTCCGGACATCAGCACTGAATTTAAATTCTTAGTGGTAGGTTCGGTGCTATGGCGTTGTGCTGACGAGATTAAGTTTTTACGGGCTGAGTTGGAAAAAGTAAGGGGTGAGCATGGCCGTCGTCGCAAGAATAAGAAAGTGCAGAACCTGCAAACGAACATTCCTCGATCCGGAATCCTTGCGTAGCCATAAGTACGGAGATGGTACGTGCCGCTCTCACGAAGCACTGCTAGCAGCAGGGTTTACGCAAAGGGCGAAAGGTTGGAAGTTTGTTAAGTGGACTCGTTCGGTATGAGCATCATTACTTTAGATTTCGAGACGTACTACGCCAAGGACTTCAGTCTGTCCAAGTTGACGACTGAGGAATACATCCGCGACAAGCGGTTCGAGGTGATCGGCGTAGCGGTAAAAGAGAATGATGACGAGACAGTCTGGTTCAGCGGCACCCACGAGGAGATCAAGGCGTGGCTGAATCAGTTTGACTGGACGCACTCTGCCCTGCTCTGTCACAACACTTTGTTCGACGGGGCGATCCTGTCGTGGGTATTTAATATTGAAGCGGCGTTCTACATGGACACGCTTTGCATGGCGCGAGCCATACACGGAGTTGATGCGGGCGGCTCGTTGGCTGCTCTCGTCAAGCGTTACAACTTAGGGGAAAAAGGAACGGAGGTAGTTAATGCACTGGGTAAAAAGAGGTTGGATTTTGATAGTGGAGATCTTGATCGGTACGCTGGTTATTGCCGCAACGATGTTGATCTTACCTATCGTCTTTTTAATCAACTTGCTACGGGATTCCCGGGACAAGAGCTTGAACTGATTGATATGACTCTCCGGATGTTTATCCATCCGGTCTTTATGATTGACGATGGTTTGCTGACACAGCGACTGGATGAAGTAAAGCAGGAGAAGTCAGACCTTTTGAAAAGTCTGATGGAACAACTGAAGTGTGAGACGGAAGAAGATGTCCGCAAGAAATTGTGCAGCAACCCGCAGTTCGCCAAGGTTCTGGAGTCTTACGGGATCACACCCCCGACCAAGACCAGCCCGACCACGGGTAAGTTAACCTTTGCCTTTGCGAAGAACGACGAGGGCTTTATCGCCCTGACTGAACATGACAATCCCACCGTGCAGCACCTTTGCGCTGTACGACTGGGCACTAAATCAACACTGGAGGAAAGCAGAATTGAACGCTTTATTCGTATTCGTGGGAGGAATCGTGGCCGGTTACCTATCCCGCTCAAGTATTACGGCGCTCACACGGGCCGCTGGTCAGGCATGGACTCCGTCAACCTACAAAACCTTCCTTCACGAGACAAGAAAAAGAAGGCACTCAAGAATTCGGTGGTCGCTCCGCCGGGTCATTCCGTTATCAACAGCGACTCCTCGCAGATCGAAGCGCGAGTCCTAGCGTGGCTGGCAGGTCAGACGGACGTGGTCGAGCAGTTCCGCCGGGGCGAGGACGTGTATTCGATCTTTGCCTCGAAAATCTACGGGCGACCGATCAGTAAGAAAGATCCCGTCGAGCGATTTGTCGGCAAGACCTGCATCCTTGGACTGGGCTACGGCACCGGGGCTTTGAAACTGAAGCACACCCTGAAGACTCAGCCCCCCGGGGCGGATATCTCCGAGGAGGAAGCCAAGCGCATCGTGTCGGTGTACCGCAGCGAGAACTACAGGATTCCTCAACTCTGGGAAGAATGTGATCGCGCTTTAAATGCACTAATGCAGGGAGTGTCAGGACAGTTCACTGTAGGTCATGGGGATGCACTGCGTGTCACAGCAAACGGTATCGAGTTACCGAACTACCTACACATCCGATACCCGAACCTGCGGATGGTGGACGGCAAAGCAACGTACGACTCACGTAAGGGGCCGGTCTCGCTCTGGGGTGGATCAGTTGTTGAGAACGTAGTGCAGGCTCTGGCTCGCATCATTGTCGGCGAACAGATGCTGAAGATCCGGGAAAAATACCGTCCTGTTCTGACTGTTCATGACGCTGCGGTGATCGTAGTACCGAACGAAGAGTTGAACGAGGCGGTTGATTTCGTAACAAAAATTATGTCTACTGCTCCTGATTGGGGTCCTGATTTGCCCGTTGCATGTGAGGCAAAGCACGGCGCTTCGTATGGGGATTGCTGATGAAGACTTACATACACGTCAACCAGCACGTTATTCGGGCTAACAAGAAACAGGGTAGTGATGACCCCGTAATCACGGTAAAACAGGGTAGAAAAAATACTTATTGCAGGCGCGTCAAGATCAACGGCCCAAGCGAAGTGGTGTACTCCGGTAACGACAAGCCGTTGCTTTCCTGCGGGGCACGAGTTGCTGTAGTTACAGAAAGTCCGGTGGAGATTCTTGAGTGATTAAGTGGAGTTACAGCGGCCTGAAGGATTACGTGAACTGCCCCCGGCAGTATTACGAAGTCAAAGTTGCTAAGACATTTTTCAAGAAGCCGACCGAGCAGATGCTCTACGGCACCGCTGTACACAGTGCGCTGGAAGATTACGTCAGCAAGGGCAAGCCGCTTGAGAAGAACTACGAGCGGTACCGACCGCTACTGGATGCCCTGCTGGAGATTGAAGGGGAGCGGTATCCGGAATACCGGATGGCTCTGAACGCTGACCTGCAGCCCTGCTCGTTTGGGGCGAAGGACTACTGGGTACGAGGCATCGTGGACTTGGCGATTGTGGACGGGGACACCGCACACATCGTGGACTACAAGACCGGCAGCGCGAAGTACCCAGACGTAAAGCAGTTGAAGCTCATGTCGTTGATGACGTACGCCCACTTCCCCGAGGTGACCAAGATCAAGGCTGGGCTGGTGTTCGTAGCCCACAACGTCTTCATCGACGAAGAGTATGATCGGGATCAGTCCGAAGATATGTGGAAGGAGTTCCTCCCAGATCTGGAGCGACTGAAGATGTCTCACGAACACAACAAGTGGCCCGAGAACCCGACCCCGCTATGCGGTTGGTGTCCGGTCAATACCTGTCAGTTTAACAAAGGAAGATAGTTATGGCGGATATTACTTACGTGGTTAAAGACGGGCACTTGTACAAACATCGTGAAAACGATGGCGCTAGTTATTTGAAACACGGCCCTCAAGAGGAAGTTACTTGTATGGGCACGGTTGAAGAGGCCCAGAATAAATACCCCAACGAATTGGCAAGAGCCACAAGGGAAACTAACAATGCCGTACGTTAATAAACCACGTCCATATGCAAAAGAGTACCAGCAGCAAAAGGCTCGCGGAGAACATGCAGATCGCATGGAGCGACAACGCGCTCGCCGTACAGTCGATAAGACTGGGAAAGACGCAAACGGTAACGGGAAAGCGGATCGTCGTGAAGGCAAGGACATTGCCCACAAGAAACCCCTGTCAAAGGGCGGCACGAATAAGGACGGCTACACCATTCAATCAGTTCGCCGTAACCGCTCGTTTAAACGTACTTCATCCGGAGCGATGAAAACCTAATCCCCACAAGGCATGAGTGTGGAGGACAGGGGGTTTCCTCACCCACTTCCCCCTAGCGGGACATTGAACTCGCTTAACCATGCCTGTCAGTGACGGCTTAGCTTTATTGCTTTTCCGAACCGGGTGCTGACCGACTGGCCCCCGTAAGGGGCTTTTAGTAATGGATACAGTTATGAATATAGTTGACAACACTGCACTACAAATTCGTGTCCCCGCCATCGTTGGGGCACAGATCTCCCAGCACATCGAAAAGAGTCACATCCTCGCCGCACAGGCAGAGGAACACGACGTACTGGTTAATTGGGACTATGACGAGGCAGCAGAAGTTGCCGTTATGCTGGACGATCACCAGCCGAACCCGAACCTGCCGCAAGTCCCCTCGCCCATACTGCGCGATTACAAATGGCCCGGTATCTACAAACCGTTTGATCACCAGAAGGTAACGGCATCTTTCTTGAGCCTACGCCCCCGAGCGTTCTGCTTTAACGAGGCGGGCACCGGCAAGACATCGGCTGCAATTTGGGCGGCTGACTATCTAATGAATCTTGGTCTGGTCAAACAGGTACTAATCATTTGTCCTCTGTCGATCATACATTCAGCGTGGCAGGCAGACGTATTCAAGACTGCGATGCACCGAACTTGCGGCGTAGCCCACGGCTCGCAGGACAAGCGAAAGAAGATTGTCCGAGGTTCCTACGACTTCACCGTTATCAACTACGACGGAGTCAACATCATTGCGGATGATATCGCAGCGGTTGGGTTTGACTTAATCATTATCGATGAAGCCAATGCGTATAAGTCCACATCGACCCGGCGCTGGAAGACTCTCGCCAAACTGATCAAGCCCTCGACACGACTCTGGATGATGACGGGTACTCCGGCCTCACAATCTCCGGTCGATGCGTTTGGCCTTGCCCGACTGATCAGCCCACATCGGGTTCCCAAGTTTGCTACCGCATGGCGCGACCGTGTCATGTATCCGCTCACACGATTTAAATGGCTTCCCAAACCGTCCGCGCAACATGATGTGTTCCGGGCGCTACAACCTGCGATTCGCTATACCAAGGCAGAGTGCCTTGACCTACCGGATGTAACGTACCAGACCCGCGAGGTTCCCCTCAGTACTCAGGTGCAGGCGTACTACAAAAAGCTGAAGAGTCAATTACTTATCGAGGCGGCAGGCGAACAAGTCACGGCAGTCAATGCTGCGGCGGCTTTGAATAAGTTGCTACAGATCTCGGGCGGAGCCGTTTACACGGACAACCGGGACGTGGTCGAGTTCGATGTTAATCCTCGACTAAATGCGTTGATGGAAGTACTAGACGAAACCGTAAATAAGGTTGTAGTATTTATCCCGTTCACGCATACTATCGACGTAGTGTCGGAATACTTGGAAAAGCAGGGTGTTACAAATGAAATCATTCAGGGATCGGTCAGCGCAACGCAACGTGCTGCCATCATCCAACGGTTTCAAACCTCTGAAAATCCTAGGGTTTTAGTGATTCAGCCACAGGCTGCGTCACATGGTGTTACTTTGACGGCTGCAGATACGGTAGTGTTCTGGTCCCCCGTGATGTCAGTCGAGACGTACCTACAGTGCGTGGCTCGTATTGATCGCGTCGGTCAGAAGAACAAGATGACCGTAGTCCATCTGCAGGGGTCAGAGGTTGAGCGAAGGATGTACACAATGCTGCAAGGCAAAGTGAACAGTCATCAAAAGTTAGTTGATTTGTACAAACAGGAGTTGGAAAGCAATGAGTGACATTAATCTTGAAGAATTAGTGAGTGCATATATCTCGCTCCGAAATGAGCGTGCAAGTTTGAAGGACGAGTACGAGCAGAAAGACAATGCGTTGAAGACTGACATGGAGAAGCTGGAAGTGGTTATGCTCGGTGTCTGCAATACCGTCAACGCCGACAGTATCAAGACCACATACGGGACTGTGATACGCAAGTTGAATGAGCGTTTTTATTGTCAGGATTGGGATAACTTCTACAAGTTTGTTCTTGAGAACGAAGTCCCGCAATTACTTGAGCGACGGATTGCTCAAGGTAACTTCAAGCAATACCTGTCTGACAACGAGGCAGACGGTTTGCCACCCGGCGTGAGCGTAATGCGCGAGTACGGCGTAGTCGTTCGCAAATCATCCTCGTCAGATCAGTAACAATTTAGTCAGGAGTACAGTGATGAGTAACGATATTATTTTGAGCATTAAGAGCAGCCTCGCAGGTCGCGTAGTTGACGAGGAAACACTCGCCGTTGCTGGTAAGAGTGCCACTGTCACTAAGGATTATGCTAAGCGCATCTCGATCAAGGGCGGCGTTTTCCGTAAGTATGTCGGCGGCAAGGAAGTCGCTTCGATTGAAGATCGTTCGATGAACATCATCTTCGTCAAAATGGCCCCAACCCCGAGCCGCACGTTCTACTCTTCCGCCTACAAAGAAGGTGAGAAGACGAGTCCATCGTGCTGGTCAAGTGACTCGAAGGTTCCGGATGCGGAGGTCAAGGCCCCTCAATCCACTTCGTGCGAGACCTGCAAGTGGAGCGTTCAGGGTAGCGGTAACGGTGGGCGTGGTACGGCCTGCAAACTCTCTTGGCGTACGGCAGTTGTCCTGCCGAATGACCCGGCGGGTGATGTCATGCAACTCGTCCTTCCGGCAACGTCGGCCTTTGCCAAGGAAGAAAATGGTAAGTGGGGCTTCCGTCCTTACTGCCAAGCCTTGGCGAATCGCGGTATCGGTGCAAAGGATGTCGAAACTAAGATGCAGTTCGACACTAAGTTCCCGGTTCCGAAGGTATGGTTCTCGCCGATTGCTGCACTGGATGATGAGACTTCAGCCATCGTCAAAGCACAGGGTGCAACCCCAGCGGCAGAGAATGCGGTCAAATTGAACGTCTACCAATCGGATGAAGGCGAGGCTCCAGCCCCTGCCGTTGCCGAACCGGTTCTTCGTAAGGTCGAGAAGACTGAAGCCGTCGCAAGTGAGGACGTGTCGGATGTCATCAAGAAGTGGTCCAAGAAGAAGTAAAGGTGAGTCATGGCAAGACCTTACGGTAGTAAATTCCTAGTCGCCCTCGAAAAGAATAAGGAGCAGACCCTTGGTGTTCAGTTAGCAAAACTGTGCGTCAAAGCAAACCTCCCTGCAACGCTTGTGGCTAAGGCTTTAAACACGTCTTCAACCACGGTGTACAGTTGGTTTCGCGGGCAGGGAGTTCGCGAGCGTAAGCGTAGGACAGTAGAGGTCTTTATTGACCTTTTGAAAGCGGATATCGCTGATGGCCGGTTACCTGTCAAAGATCTTGATGAGGCGGCTGAATACATCAGTGAGATGATCGGGGAAGAACTCTCCTAATCATGTCCTCCCTTTCATGCGGCGGGGGACTTCCACCCCGCCCTACTCTTCTGTGCGCTTATGAGAAATATATTTTACGCAAAAGCATTGCCTGCACAGGGCGTTTACTGTGTGGCGCTGATCAACCCGGAGTCAGGGAGGACCCGGCACGAGTACGCGCATTCGCTGCAGGAACTGTTTGCTTTACTGGATGAGGTAAAGATACAGACTGAAAGTAACATTTACGTTACTCCCTGCTCGTTCCATGATGAAAGTCGGATCGCCAGCAATGCGGCATTCGGTAAGTCGTTCTTTGTTGACCTTGATGTGAACCACGGAAAGGTTTGCTACGAGAGCAAAGAAGAAGCGATTGAAGCCCTCGACGAGTTCTTACAAAAGTCAGACCTGCCTCCTCCAGTCCGGATTGATTCGGGCGGCGGCATTCAGGCGTACTGGCTCTTCGAGGAAGACGTAGAGATCGAGGATTGGAAACTCTACGCCGCTAAATTTAAACAGTACTGCATGGACAGTGGGTTGCTGATTGACCCGGCTGTGACGGCAGATGCTGCCCGTGTCATGCGTTGTCCGGACACGTTGAACCTTCGCACCCAGACGTACTCCAAGATCCTCGACGAGGACATCAACCAGTACGACTTCGAGGCGTTCAAAGACTTTCTCGACACGAACGTAACCGATACCCAATCCATCCTCGCTACGCTCAAGCCCAAGGGCAAGATCGATGAAGAGACTCGGGCGATTGCCATGCTCGATAACTTCGAGGATTCGTTCGCTCATCTGGCCGAGCAGAGTCTGGCTGGGTCAGGCTGCAATCAGTTTAAGCAGATTCTGGAGAACGTCCCAACCCTGTCCTACGATCAGTGGCTCGATGCGTTGTCAGTCGCTCACCGCTGCAGTGACCGTGCCGAGGCTATCCGCAGAGTGTCGGAAGGTCACCCCGAGTACGACCCGGAAGAGGCAGAATTTAAAGCCAACGAAACTGGCAAGGCTAGCGGCCCGCGTACCTGCGCGACGTTTGAAAACAATAATCCCGGCGGCTGTGAAGGTTGCCCATTCAGGAGAAAGATTACTTCGCCTATAGCCTTGGCGCGAAAGCTACGCATACCGGATGTGCAGACGGCTCCGCTACCGTCACCGCTCCCTGTCCCGGAAGAAGAGGACACGGTCTGGGGCGAGGCGGACGATCAAGACTTGATAGTGTTTCCAGACTATCTTGATCCGTTCGCCCGAGGGATCAACGGCGGCATTTACTACACGCCCCCGGCTACGATAGATAAGACTGGCAAGCGGGTTCAGGAGTCGCCAGTCCAGATCCTCAACCGTGCGGTCTACCC
>Ga0172372_10006552_pt1 | contig 15879 bp, 29 predicted proteins | sample LakKiv5m_2_FD_114544 | JGI IMG/M metagenome (GOLD analysis project Ga0172372, IMG submission 114544) | Freshwater microbial communities from Kabuno Bay, South-Kivu, Congo - kab_092012_9.5m | ecosystem: Environmental > Aquatic > Freshwater > Lake | place: Democratic Republic of the Congo...
ATGTGGACTAATATTAGTACCGAAGACCAAAGACTATTTAAAACGATGTATGGTCAAGATGCACAATTCATCGATCCAAAGAATATGCATGAAGTATCTAGAACAATGAATAGAAAGTTCTTGGAAAAGGTTCAGTAAAAACATATAATATAAATATGAATACACACCGAGTAAAGAAGAATGGGCGGGTAGTTATGTTACCCGTCTATGTTAGCAATCACATTACCGATGAAATGATTAATCAATTTATCGATAGTGGAGAGTCCTTAGTAGTAAACGCAGGAGTTATTTCAGAGCAAGTAGTGTTGCCCTATTTGGAGGAACACTTTGGTTGTGCAGGAGATCGTGTAGATGCGGATGGATATGATCATTTATTTGAAAATGGTATACGCAATGAACATAAAAAATTAGCAGTAAGGAAGACTTCAGCCGCTGCTAAAAACATTGGCGCCAACAAGCAAGGTAAGTGTGATACATTTTCTTTTCACCATCCTGGCACCAATTCCATATATATAATAGATGCCGTTACGTTTTATAATAATGCTATATTGAATTATGATAAAACAGGTAATTGTTGGGACGTGAACTTCTATTATGATATGTTACTTGCCGGGAAAGGGAAACGAGTAGGTTGCAACGCATGGAAGAACACAGAAATGTTATTGAATAAATCATCACAAATACAATTGTTATAAATAAAAAAAGAAAGGTTATAATGGCAAAGCAAATCAAATTTGATTCAGACGCAAGAACTAAACTAAAAGCTGGTGTTGACACATTGGCTAATGCAGTAAAAGCTACATTAGGTCCAAAAGGTCGTAACGTAGTAATCAACAAAAAATTTGGAACACCTCATGTAACGAAAGATGGTGTATCGGTAGCTAAAGAAATTGAATTAGCAGATCCAATTGAAAACGTAGGTGCTCAACTAGTAAAAGAGGTTGCATCTAAAACAGCAGATGTTGCTGGCGATGGTACTACTACTGCAACGGTATTGGCACAAGAGTTAGTAACCGCAGGAATGAAATCGGTAACTGCTGGAGCTAATCCAATTGACCTTAAACGAGGAATGGATAAAGCAATTGAATTGGTTGTTGACTCTCTTAAAGAATTATCAGAACCAATTGGCACGGATCACGAAAAGATTAAACAAATTGCATCTATCTCAGCAAACAACGATAATGGTATTGGTGAATTAATTGCACATGCAATTGACACTGTAGGTACCGATGGAGTAATTACTGTAGAAGAAGCAAAGGGAACTATTACTGAATTAAAAACAGTTGAAGGTATGCAATTTGATAGAGGATATTTGTCTCCTTATTTTGTAACCAACACTGAAAAAATGGTTGCTGAGTTAGAGAATCCACTTATCTTGATATTAGATAAACGAGTATCTAGCATGAAAGAATTATTACCAATCCTAGAACCGGTAGTTCAATCAGGTAATAGTTTATTAATTATTGCAGAAGATCTAGATGGAGATGCATTAGCAACATTGGTAGTTAACCGTATTAGGGGAGCATTGAAAATTGCAGCAGTAAAAGCTCCTGGCTTTGGAGAGAAACGCAGAGAAATGCTTGAAGACATTGCGGTGTTAACCGGTGGTACTGTTGTTTCAGAAGAAACCGGATTGCCTTTAGCTGATTGTACTATGGAGCATCTAGGTAATGCAGAGAAAATTGAAATAACTAAAGACAAAACTACTATTATCAATGGCTCAGGTAATAGCAATGAAATTGCAGCACGCGTTGCACAGATTCGCAATTCAATTGAAACTGCAACTTCAGATTATGAAAAAGAAAAACTTCAAGAACGTTTAGCTAAATTAGCTGGTGGTGTAGCTGTGTTGTATGTTGGCGCGGCAACTGAAACAGAAATGAAAGAAAAGAAAGACCGAGTTGACGATGCATTGGCAGCAACTAGAGCAGCAATCGAAGAAGGAGTTGTTCCTGGTGGTGGTGTTGCATTGATTAGAGCTATCAATGCCTTAAACGGAAAAGATGGTGTCAATGAAGATGAACGAATTGGTATTGACATTGTTAGAAAATCATTGGAAGCTCCATTGAGAACTATCGCAGAGAATGCTGGAGTTAGCGGAGCAGTAGTTGTAAATGAAGTTAAACGAGGTAAAAAGGATTTTGGATATAATGCTCGCACAGACAATTATGGATTGATGTATGACTTCGGTATTATCGATCCAACCAAAGTAACACGCACAGCAATTGAGAATGCAGTATCTATTGCGTCAATGATTTTAATGACTGAATGTGTGGTGGTAGATGAGCCTAGCAAAGACGATCTTCCAGATCCGGCAATGATGATGTAATACGCATTTTAAGAACATATACAACGAGTGTATATTCACAAAGATATAGAATTAAGTTTTTATAGATATTGGATATACGCTCGTTTTTTGCTATAATAAAAGAAAGATAAATGAGAGGAAGTCAAGTATATAAACATGGAGACCATGCATATATCATTTTAGCACAAAAAGCAATATTCACATTTGCAAAAACATTTGATGCAGAGCCTGATATGGAGCTAGTGCAGCAGTATATGAAATGGTATGGTGCGGATCATGTATTACGATCGCAGACACATTTTATGTTTTGCGAAACAATACCCGAAGTAGAATTTGAAGAAATAAATCATGAAAGTTAGTTTTGATTTTGATAGTACATTGTCTAGACCAGACGTACAGCGATTTGCTAAATGGTGTGTATCAGAAGGACATGAAGTGTGGATCGTAACAAGTAGAATATCTGACGAAACAGCACAAGAAGAATATACATGCAATTACACGCTAGATCGAATATTCAAATCCAATAAGAAATTATTCAGGGTAGCAGATAATGTTGGCATTAAACGAGAACATATCATATTTTGCAATTTCACAATGAAGATAGATTCAATCGAAGGCAAAGGATTTGCGTTTCATTTAGATGATGATGTGGATGAATTAATGGCAATTAAAAGTAGAGATACATGCAGACCAATCAATGTAAATCATTTTGATTGGGAATTTGATTGCGAAGAAACTTTGAGAACTGATCTTTAAACTATATTATAAGTTATGAATAAATTAGACAAAGACTATCAAGCTCTATTACAAGACATACTTGATAACGGTCATCAAAAAGGTGACAGAACCGGAACAGGAACGCTATCTGTTTTTGGAAGACAAATTCGACACAAGATGAAAGATGGGTTTCCACTACTTACCACAAAAAAAATGTATTGGAAAGGAATTGTAACCGAGTTGTTATGGTTCTTACGTGGTGATACAAACATCAAATACCTTGTTGATAATGATTGTCATATTTGGGATGGTGATGCTTATAAGAATTGGGTACTTAAAAACTCTGAACCTGACCAATATTGGTTGACACAAGAAGAATTCATTAACAAAATCAAAACTGATGATGAGTTTGCTAAGAAGTGGGGTGAATTAGGGCCAGTATATGGTAAGCAATGGAGGAATTGGCATACAAAGTGGGATATAGTTGAAGATAAAAGTAAGGAGGCTGGCGTAAGACGTATTGAAAATGGAATAGACCAAATCCAAAACCTAATCCGTGACCTTAAAACAAATCCAGATAGTAGACGATTAATGGTGAATGCTTGGAATGTAGGTGAGTTGGATGCGATGGTTCTTCCACCTTGTCATTATGGATTTCAAGTTTATACTAGAGAGTTGAGCGTAGAAGAACGATTAGATTTAGCATCAAAAACTTATGGTAAATTATTTGAACCATTCGATTTTCATGGAGTTGATCACAAAGAGATTGATGAATTATATCCTGTTCCTAGACGAGCAATCTCTTTAATGTGGAATCAACGTTCAGTAGATACATTCTTAGGTTTACCATTCAATATAGCATCTTATGGTTTATTACTTGAAATAATCGCAAAAGCAGTTAATATGGTTCCTGATGAATTGATTGGTAATTTAGGTGATGTGCATCTTTATAGTAACCACATCGAACAAGCTAAGGAACAAATTGGTAGAGAGTTAACAATTGAAGAACGTATTGATTTAGCAAGTAAGAAATATGATAATTTTGATATTATGGATTTTGGTATTCCTTTCACTTGTACTCATGATGATATTGACGAAATGTATCCTGTTGAAAGACGAACAAGAGAACCATATCCGTTACCACAATTAAACATCAATACGGAATTTTGGCCAACCGAGAGTGGCGAGTGTGGTATAGGTCCTATAGATGCTATGGCGGTAGCCGAAGGATTTAAGAATGATAACTTTTGTAGATGTTTGTTAGAAGAAGATATTCAATTGAGTAACTACCAATCGCATCCGGCAATCAAAGCACCATTATCAAATTAATTAATGATTACTAAAAAACAAATATATGCATTAGGCGGATGTCCTAGTAACAATGATTATGAATATCATTGGAATAGTTGGGATTATTTATATAATTCAAAAACAAATGCATTTTGGTATATTAATGATGGCTTTGGTGAACCTGAATTATTGGTTGCTAAAGTTAAAGATTATGAACATTTAAAAGAAATAATAACAGCATTAAATTTAGATATATGACAGCAGAACAATTCGTATATTGGTTACAAGGATACATGGAAATAAATGATCCACAAACCATTTCAAAAACAGAAACACAAATAATTAAGGATCATCTTAAATTAGTGTTTGATAAGGAAACTCCTGATAGACAACCACATTACCAGGAACAAGTAGATCGATGGAAAGATGCATCTAAACGTATATTGCAACAAGAAGCTGAAAAGATAACGATTCCTAATCCTTCTCCGTATACAAGTCCACCCCAACCAGTAACTTCTCCGGATTGGACATGGATACCTCATACAATTACATATACGAATAACAATACTAATTCAACTTCTACTAGCAATATAATATGTTAACACGATATATTTATATTTAAAAAGGATATTATGATAAAGTTGAAAAACTTATTGCAAGAACAAGGTGCTGGTGATACTGCGGCAGTTCGCGGTTTAATTAGTATGGTATCAAGTAAAGAAACCCGTTATGATCAGCAGCAAAAAGATGAAGCAATTGAATATATGCTGAATGCAACTGGTGCCACACCCGACACGCTCAGAATGGCATTAAGACAATTAACAGCTGCAGAACAATTTGAAATTCAAAAAGTAGTGTTCGGTATACTTACTATTAAGAAGACTACATCAACTGACTCAGATGCAAATAACAATGGTTATCCGGATGAAACAGAATCCGATCGCGAAGCTAGACGAGCTAATATGGGATATGGACAAGGAAGATACCAAGGAGATTAATCAATAAGTTTTATGGAACACTTAACAACACATCCTATAAAAAAATCAGATTTAGGGTTTCATGGTAACTTGTTCGGAGGAAAATTGCTGTCGTGGTTAGATGCTGCGGCAGTTTCTTATGCAATGCAGTTATGTGATACACCCAGAATGGTTACGGTAAGCATTGATAAATGCTATTTTGAAAAACCTAGCAAAGAAGGTCAACTCATTAAAATATTTGGGGAACCTTCGGAGATTGGTACTACTAGTATTACATTGTACATAGAAGCCAGAGCACATAATGTTCGTACTGGTAAGCAATATGTAGTATTAAAAACCAACATGAAGTTTGTGTATATCGATGAAGAAGGTTCTGCAATACCATTGCAAGACAAATCACGCAACCGAATTAACAAAATGTTATCAGGAATTAATATTAAAGCAACGGTTTGATTATTCAAATAGTTTTCTTATATTTATAGTATAAAAGATATGAATGCAATGAAAACAATACAGATAACACAACATGAAATCAATCAGGCTACGAGGCCAATGATTCATAAAAATAAAAAAGCATATACTCGCAAAGAAAAACATCGAGCGAAGTATTAACATATATGGGGATGTTCTTGGCATTTGACAGATATGATGAATGGTATAATGAGATCAATCAAAGCTTTAAACGGCGAAACAATGGAATTGAGTCTTGCTGCCTAAGAGGTAGTTCGAATCAGGCCCTGGGGCTAGGCTTAGTATAGCCCTAATTATAGTCAGGTAGCAAATTGGTAGCTATACAAACTTGGAGGGTTACTTACTTCAAGTCCCTGAATCAGGTTCAAATCCTGTCCTGACTACGATGGATCGTTGATTTATATTGAGAAGTATTTTGGACGAGGGTTCGACTCCCTCCATCTCCACGAAAGGCATATTTATATTAAAAGGATAAAGTATGTCGTATACAAGAGAACAAGTACAAGCAGTGATGGCTGCTAAAGGTTACAAATGGTTCAATGATGATGCCGGTAAAACATATGATGTTAACATAGTAGGTATCCGTAACTCAGCAACCGGCCAAAAGGTTACCAATGTGTTTGATGACACAATTACAATTTCATTTAAAGATGAAATGGGCACATGGCAATTTTATGCTTGGGCTGCAACAACAGATCCGGGAAAGAAATCAATGCTTGAATGGCATAAAATGGGAATCCGCGGAGGTTGTGCAAGATTAGTTGCGGGACAATGGAGAACAACATATGCAATTGATAAACACCAAGGCAAGTATGAGGCACTTTGTCAAAGATTGGCAAACGTTAGTGTTTACCGCGATGCTGACCTTGATTTAGAATATGATGAAGACAAAGTTACAACAGGTATGTATGGTATTAACATACACAAATCAGGACGCGATTCTACTTGGGTAGAGAATTGGTCTGCCGGATGTCAGGTATTCAAACGAGTAAAAGACTTTGATGCCTTTATGGTGATTGTTAAACGAGCTGCAAAGATTCATGGTAACAAATTCACATATACTTTGTTAGAATCAAAAGATTTTTAACGAAACGGTTGGATTCGATTAGTTTATTTCATATATTTATAATATAAAATAAAAAGATATGAAAGACGATTTTAACCCGCACGATTTGCCAGAGACGACAGCAAACGAGATTATTAACAAGATTGAAGCAATGGCTTGGGAAATCAGATCTGATTGGTCAGATCTTAGGGGAGAATGCAGAACAATTGTTAGATTAACAGCAAAGTTAAAAGAATTTTTATAAAAAGGTTGGAAATTATATTGAGTTTTCGTATTATATAAAAGCAAATAACTAATAAAGTCTTTAACATATTAGAATAACAAAAATGAAATAGATGACCATGAAATGCAACTAACTAAACTAAAAGTTCCCTCAGTAGTACATGGATCAGGAACTTTATCTATTTCATTTTATATACGCGTTGGTGATGTAACGGTAGCATGATGGTCTCCAAAACCATTCGTTAGGGTTCGAATCCTTCCCGGCGCGCAAAGATAAGCAGTGAAGCTGTAATTAGGAGGTAGAGTGTATTGATTACCGAAAAAGGGTTTGTAGTAGGTAGAGCTCACTCATTGCACCTAATCAGAAACCCCGAAAGACCCGACGCTTATCTTTATTTGGGGTCGTAGCTCAATTGGCTGAGCGTTACCTTTGCAAGGTAAAGGATGTGGGTTCGAGTCCTACCTGCTCCACGATTTAAGTCCTAGCAACCCCTAGGCAATCATCAGGTCATATCGTCCAATGGTTAGGATGCGGCACTGTCTATGCTGAGGTGAGAGTTCGATTCTCTCTAGGACCGCCCATGGTAAACAATTGCGTGGTTTGGCGATTGTGGAGACGTAAAAAGCTATTAAGAGGTTCGAAACTTGAGAATAGTTACCAAACTGTAATGGAGACGTGGGTGAGTGGTTAATACCAGCAGACTGTAAATCTGCCGCTTCGGCTTCGTAGGTTCGAATCCTACCGGCTCCACCAGAAAGTAGATATCGGTTCAATCCCGGTACTGTCGTTTAGCGGCGGCGGTTAGTTTAAATGAGGAGTAAAACATACTTATTAATGTTCCGTTAGTGAAGAGGTTAACACGTCACTCTTTCTAAGTGAAGGCGAGGGTTCGATTCCCTCACGGAATGCAATATATCGCGGAGTAGAGCAGTGGTCAGCTCGCGGGGCTCATAACCCTTGAGGTCGTTGGTTCGAATCCAACCTCCGCTACTATAAGATAAGTCGCACCTATATGAACTGAGGGACTGCGTTAGCCTCAGAGAGATTAAACAAAAATCGCAACCAGTTCCTATAGCTCAGTTGGTTAGAGCAACACACTCATAATGTGAAGGTCCATGGTTCGAGTCCTGTCCTGACAACTAAAAAAAGATACACATTAGGTTGGATTTAATTAAATAGTTACATATAATAAAATAAAAAAAAAAGAATATGAGAAAGAATTCGTTATCAGCAAAAGGATTATCATTAAGTCAAGCACAATCAATTTCTAATATGTGTTTTCAAAGAGCTCAGGAAATAGATCGCACATTGAATGCAGTTAACAACGTGTCAAAGTCGATTACCATCGATGGCAAAGTGTTGCCAATTGTTGAAGGTAATCCGTTACCAACACCCGATCGAGTAACAGCAATGCTGATTGAGAAATCACAATTGCATGCAACTCAAGCATTCCTTGTAGAGAACATTAATGCAAAAACGGCAATGCTTAATGAGCTTCGTACTGCAGATTGTGAATTCGATATCCCATTGCCTAAACGCAATCATAGCGAATTGCAATTAGAAGAATTGTCTAGTGTTGGTGATGCTTGGGGCTGGGAACAATTAAGTGTTTCTGAATTAAATGAATTCTATGAGGCAGAAGCATTTGCAGCACACATACACCAGTTTATCAATAAATCAGGTAAACTTACCACATTAAGATCTGAGATACCTAATATCCAAAAACTAGAATGGTTTGAGGTAGAATCCGGAAAGAAATCTCCAGTAATTGTTTCAGTGCACCACGATGCAAATGATTTGTTAGTTTTGCATGAAAATTTAGCAGAGTTACACAGAACATATGAGCAACGAGTTAATTACTTTAAAGCTAAAGTTAAAAACTTAGTAACAGCTGAGAATGCTCGTATTGCTAAAATCAATGCAGATGCTGTAACGGAGTATAACAAAGCTATAGCAGAACGAGATGCATCATTCCAGGCAGAATATGATAATTGGGTAGCATCTAGAGCGGAGGCACATAGTAAATTTGAAATTAACAGACAGGAACAAATCAGTGTAGTATCAAAATACCGTATTGCAATTGATCCTAGGTTCCAAGAAGTAATTGATTTATTCATGAAACCAGATACAGAAGAATAGTAAAGGTAATAAGGCGTCAGAGTAGAAACCGAGATGCCTTATTTTTATGTCCAGGAAAGAAGCTTTCATTTACACTATGATAGTCTTGCAAAAACTAAGGGCCACTGAGCCTTATAAACTATATATACTAGACCGTTCCTTCTTCAACCTATAAAAATCGAGGTAACACTCTAATGGCTACACAAGTTAACCGAAGAGGTACAATTGGGTAGCAAAGAGACTTGGTTTTTGTTTTTGCTTTTGAAGAAGAAGGAAGCTTTTGTTGTTAATTTAGATTTTAGTTTAGTCTTTTCAGTTTCTTTCTTGGATAACTTTATTTTTTTAACTATATTATTAATATGAAACTAGACGTAACTTTAATATCTGATACACATGCTAAGCATAACCAGCTAACAACCTATAAGTCTATACGCAACTCTAAAAGACCATTAGACTTAATAGGCGGTGATTTATTAATACATGCAGGTGACTTCATGACATCTGGTTATTCTGTTACAGAAGCTACGCAATTCTTCGAATGGTTTGATTCAATTGATAACTATGAGTATAAAATATTCATTGCGGGCAATCACGACAGAGTAATGCAAAATCAACCAGATGAAATGTTAGGTATATTAACTGCATATAAATCTATAGATTATCTTGAAGATGATGAATGTGCAATGTATTATGATGGACCCAATGGAGATATTCCAGACTCTGTAGTTAGAATATATGGATCTCCATGGCAACCTGAATTTTATAATTGGGCTTTCAATCTTCCTCGCAATGGACCTGGCCTTGCTTCGAAATGGGAAGCTATACCAGCAAACACTGATATACTAGTAACACATGGGCCGGCATTTGGATATCTAGATGATACAATTGGCCGTAGAGGAACGCATTTAGGTTGTGAGTTATTAGCAGAACGTATTGAAACATTGCGACCAAAGATCCATGTATGTGGTCACATACATACCGGCCATGGTTATTACTATAATGGTCATACACATTTTTTTAATGCAGCGGTTTTAGATGAACGCTATAATTATACACAAGCCCCATTCAATTTCCAATGGGACAATATAACAAATGAAATAATATGGAAATAACAAGGAGAAACAGTATGAGGAGAATTTTATTGGCTGTAACATTTACAGCAACGTTAATGACAATGTCATTCACATCAAAGCGAGAAGTATTAGCATCATGGTACCACACTGCGGGAACAAGAGTACACAGAGACTATCCAACGGCAGCAATGAATGGAGTACCATTGTATAGTAAAATTGAAGTTACTAACATCAGAAATGGTAAGTCTTGTGTGGTAACCATAACGGATCGTATGCATCCTAGTAGAGTAAACAACATTGATCTAAGTCACTCAGCATTTGGTTTAATTGAAAATCACCAAAGAGGCGTAACAAGAGTAACTGTAACTAAATTTGATGAACAATGAACAGAAACAATGCACACCGAAACAGAAGTCGAAGATGTGGTAGAATAACTGCCAGAACAGCAAATAATCTGAGATGGCATTTGCGAAGTAGAAAATGGACCGATAAATTAGAAAAAACATTTATATTGGATCCAGAACAATAAAGTCCCTTAATAAGGGGATTTTTCTTTGGAATAATAAATAATTTTCATATAATAATAAAAAGGATAAAGATATGTGTAAAGTGCAAGAGACAGAATATTATGGATATTTTCCGGGTATTGGTCAACTATTAGAGTATGTATTCGAACAAACAAACAAAGAAAATGAAGAACAGGCTAACTGAATGGTGGTATAATTTAACTTCCGGGTTACGAAGTTTGAGATATTGGTTTCCAATTATATGGAAGGACCGAGATTGGGACTATTGGCATATATACAATATACTCAAATTCAAATTAGAGCGTAATGCTAAACTATTGTTAACCAATCAACGGTTTACAGATTCGGTAAGATCGGCTGAGAAAATGTTGTTGTGTGCAAGACTAATCGAAATCCAGCAAGAAGAACTATATGCTATGGAGTATATGGATTATAGCGAAACTGATTTTGAATTTCACCCAACTGATGATAAATTGTATGAGATACGGGTAACGGAGATTGCAGAATCATATGATGAATACTTTGCAAAGTATCCAAGACAATATAAAATTGCAGTGCAGAAATGTGGTGCAGATGCTAGCAAAACAAAGCTAGCAATAACAATAGGAGTACAAAATCAACAACGAAGCAAAGATTTATTGTATCGCATAATACAAGAAAATATTGAACGTTGGTGGGACTAGAATAACCAACTCAATTCAGATCCAACTAAAAAAGGAACCATTATGAATATATTATCATTTGCTATAGGTGCACTTTCGATGGTTGGATTGATTATAGTTAGTCTAACTGTTTTAGGTGTAATTAAGGCATATCACGCAATTAAGGAAATATCCAATGTTAAATTTGCAATGCATCAGTTTCAAGATCGATTAACCATTGATATTTCAGAGACACATCGCAGAATTGATATGGTGGAACAAGACACCGATCGACGCATATCGGATGCAGAACGCGGTTTGTATGACGCTATACAAAATGAATCTAGATCCGTTAAATCATATGTTGATTCTAGAATTGACAAGTTAGAGAAACCAGAAAAAACAAAGCCAACAGAAAAGGTTTTGATTAAAGATTAAATTTATTAATTAGGATCTGAATTGGTTGGTTATTTTATTTAATTTTCTTATTTTAAATAAAAAAGAGCTATGAGAAAAAGAAATTTAAGCACAAGATTATTGATTGTAATGCGTCGCTTTGGTATGTTATGTAGAAAAACAAAACCAGAACCAATTAGATTACGCATTGCAAAAACAGTGTACCCGGAACACAGAATGGCACCGATACAAGCTGAAAGAGCTGTATGGGCAGAGAATAAAAAGGCTACCTTAAAAGGATGTCAATTCGATGTAGTTACAAATAGCTGCTCATGTGGTATTACTAATATCGAATCATTTGCTAACAATGAATGTCCTAAAAGAAAACAAATAAAAAATGACAGCAATACGACCAAATAAGAACTTTGACAATGAGCGACAAGAACATGTTAGCTATGAAGTTAAACTCAAGGAGTCGATGAAAAATTTATATGATAAATACAAGAAGCCAGAACACCAGGAGAGATATCGTGCAGGAGCTGCTAGGGATTCTAAGTCTTCTAAAAAATGGTTTGGGTTATGACAAAGAAAGAATTAGTAGAACTATTAAGTCAGTATGACGATGATATGTTAATCTTAATACCGGGTTATGAAAGCGGGTATGATGACATTGGACATACGGAATTAGCTAATACCTTTATGGTACCGGATGCTGATTGGTATGACGGTGAGTATCAGATTGCAATGGATAATAGCTTACCGGATAATAGTATTTTATTACATGCAAAACGCAGAGATGTATAACTTAGCAACATGAAAGCAACAGATAGGAAAACTACGATACAATGTGGATCTTTCTATGTAAAGATTGTGGGTAGTAAACAAGGCAATGGTGATTTTGAAGTGCATGTAGAAACCGATAATGGCACTATAATTATACAAGAACATCAGTCATATACTAGAAGTAGGTATGATCGAAACAAAAACAGAAAGTCAACGTGATAAAACTATTGTTTATTTTACTTCCATTTATTTGCATATCACAAACATATATCGTAGATGAGCAATTCGGTAGCACCATGCCATCTGGCTGGTCTTCGACTGCAACTGGTTGGGTAGCATATAACTATGGAGTAGGTAATGCTCGATCCGGTGCATATGCTTTGAGATTGTCTAGTGCATCAAATACCAACACAAAGTATTTATATGTGCCAATAACGGTAAAAGCAGGACACTCATATTTGATATCCTTTTACACTAAACGTGCCTGTAGCTTAACAATTAATCTCAATGAGACAGCCAACCAAACCACTTTGCTGGAATCAACAACGCATTCGAATAGCAATTGCAACTCAAACTTTTCAAATTGGTACAATTGGTCTGATGTGTATGTTCCTACCTCAGATGGTGTATTGTATATTCAAATACTAATTAAAACAGTATATGGCGGGCCAACCTCAGTATACTTAGATGACTTCCGAGTATTGGAACAAGCTCCAATATCATTGCCTATAGAATTATTAAACTTTACAGCATGGGCAACAGATGATGGTAAACTGGTTACAGATTGGGAAGTGGCAACTGAGACAGATGTTTGGAAGTATTACATAATGAGATCGATTGATGGAACTAGATATCACCGAATAGATTCGGTTGTGGATATAGGATCTTCAGCACACCCTAAGAAGTATCGGGTAATTACTAACAATGATATTCCGAATATTACTATATATGTTATGCTCAGGGAATTGGATACAGACGGAATAGAAACCAATTTCAATCCGGTTGCCGTGTTGATGCCTTCGTCACCTAGAAGGGTTGTTGGTATATACAATTGCTTAGGACAGTCTGTTGCAATCACAGAGCCAGGAGTAATTATTATAGTTTATGATGATGGCACTAAACAATATAAAATAAACGAATTTGGTTTGAAACGTTAATACAATTTCATATATTAAAGAAAAAGATATGGCAAAGGTAATATTAGAATTCGATTCGATCGAAGAGCAAGACGCAATTAAATCAGCATTAGATGGTTATAAATGGAAACTGGCTATGTATGATTTAGACCAGGAACTCAGATCCACTACCAAATATGGTACATCGCATATTAAGCGCGACGGATCGCATGCATGCGAAGTAGAAGATTCTGTAGCAGAAAGATATAGAAACATGATAAGAGAAATTTTATCAGGTTATGAATTAATATTAGATTAATGAAAACACAAAGAAGAAGAGCAGTACATGCTGAGTTAGTAAGGGAAAGCAAAGACAACCCAGGTTACTTTCGATACAATGTCACTATCAAGGAACTAGATGGTACCTGCCACGTGGTTCCGGCATATGGTAAAGATATGCAAGATGCCATTGAAAGATTGGTTTGGAAAGAGCGCATTGACAAAATATCAAACAAGCGCATCACCATAATATCTAATGTGGTATTCTTGTTAGGAGTAATTGCTGCGGCTGGATCAATTGCGGTAACACATGATGAGCCATTTTGGATTGCAGTAGGTATGGGTGTTATAGCAGGAGCAGTAGTTGTTACCTCAGGAATTAGCAAATATATAAACAAAAAATAATTACGAGATCCACGCAATCCGATGACATTGAATTATTTAAATATGAATAAATTAATAACAAAGATAGCATTGACTATCACGGCACCATTGATATTATTATATATCATCTCTTGGATTTTAAGTTGAATTTATATATTATAAAGGAAAATAAATTATGATCGTAGAAAATTTAATTGGACAAAAAATTAAAGCAGCAGATGCCTGTTACTACCCAGATAAAGAACCTAGACTATTAATAGGTAAACTATATGAGATTATCGCAGCTACCCAACTCGAGTCTAGTATCGAAATTACTGTTATCAATGATTATGGTGTCGAGCATGATTTTTATATGAATGATGATGGTACCTTTGTGCAATATGAATGTCTTGAAACTCGATCGATGGTTAGTCCTTTTTACAATTTAATATAATAGATTAAAATAATGAAATTGGTTGGATTCGTCCAACCTTTTTTATATTATATAAGAAATTAAAAGAGTTATGGAAGGAAAATTAATTAAAACCACAAAAGGATATTCTTTACTAGATAATGCCGAAGATGTTATTGCAACAACTCAAGATGAAATTAATGAAGTTTTAAAATACAAACTATCACTCAAAAACTGTGAAGCTATTGCTAATGGTTATGATTTGGATGAGTTGGCTTGTAGTGAATTAGTAATTAATACAGAAATCTTATAGTCATGAAAACTTTTGGAAACTTTTTATTGTTTTTTACATTTATCACTGTACCATTTTTAATTGCTATAAAATGTGAACAAGGAAAAGATCCCTACGAACCTGGTGCTCACTTTGATTATTCAATTGAATGTGAAAACGGTTTTGTGTATAAAATATTGGGTGAACGTAGAGGAACGATTCAAGTCCTTAATTCTGACGGTACACCTTTAAAATGCGGAGAAAAGATTTATTAAATTGTTAATAACTTTTGTGAAAAAAGTTTACATAACCCAGAAAAAAGTATTATTTTTATATTATAAATTTAAAACAACAAATTATGGCAACTTCAACTACATTAAAAGATATTGATAGTTATTATGTAGAAATGATACAAGAAAAACTCAATCAAAATTAATTATGGAAGGAAAATTAGTTAAAACAAATTCAACATATCATTTAGTTATTGATAATAAAATAATTGCAAGCATGGGTGATTCGGATGGCAAATTACATAAACTATCACTCAAAAACTGTGATGCTATTGCTAATGGTTATTCTTTAAATGAGCTAACTGAAAAGATTAGAGATGAATTTTACCAGTCAAAATTATCTTTTTTAGGTGAAAAAACTAATAAAGTTACATTAGTAAAAGAAACCGCTGCGTTTACTGTAGGTTTTGATAGGGGTTTTAAAAAAGCATTAGAGCTTCTTGGGGATAAGAAGTTTAGTGAGGGTGATTTACGTGAGGCTATATCTCAAACAAGAAAAGGAATGTTGTACAACAAAAAGTATGAAGATGAATATATCCAATCACTACAACAAACTGAA
>Ga0172372_10006553_pt1 | contig 15878 bp, 18 predicted proteins | sample LakKiv5m_2_FD_114544 | JGI IMG/M metagenome (GOLD analysis project Ga0172372, IMG submission 114544) | Freshwater microbial communities from Kabuno Bay, South-Kivu, Congo - kab_092012_9.5m | ecosystem: Environmental > Aquatic > Freshwater > Lake | place: Democratic Republic of the Congo...
GCTGGCGGCTACTCGGATATCAGTTGGAGTGCGAGCAATGCCACGGACTGCGTTAGTGCCGGTTACGGCAGCGTGGGGTTCGGGCCGGGAAGTGTTAGAGTAACACCGACCAATACCACCCCTTACACCTTGACCTGCTCCGGCCCCGGGGGCAGTGTTTCAAGATCGGTGACAGTGACTGTCACCCCTCCGCCCCCGCCTTCCGGGGATATAGATGTTAACAGTTTGGACAACCCCGGTACGGTACAGTACAACTCAACCGTGACCTACAGCTGGAATTCCCAGAATGCCACCACCTGCTCGGTTTATGTTGACGGTGTCAACTTAGCACCCTACGGTTGGAGCGGCACTTCCCGAACACCCTTCTCTCACGGGCCGCTGACCCAGCCCGGGACCTATACAGCCACGCTTAACTGCACCGGGCCCGGCGGAACGAGGGATGTGGACAGTGTTACTCTCTCTGTCGGTGCGATTCCAAGCACTACCATAAGTCTCACAATCTTCTCTATGGACAATCCACAAAACAAATCCGATGGTCCGTTGATGAGCGTGCCCTACGGCAGCTGGGTTGGGGCCAGACTCGAGGCAACCAACGTAGGCGCCTGCGAAGGCTATATCAACGGCGCTCTTTGGGGGGGCACCGTGACTAATAATGAAGCCAACAATATTGCCCAGATCACAGCAGACACCACTTTCACTTTCCAGTGTCTGAACGCTTATGACGGAAGTCTTCATTCGCGCAGTGTTTTGGTCAGACCTCTTTTGAGCGGCACGGTCAACATTCTCTCAAACCTCAATACCAGCTGGACCGTGACCGGAGCCTCGAGCTTCTCGGGCTCGGGCAACTCCGATAGCCGTACCGGAGTTCCTCATGGGGTTTACACCATCACTCCAGCAAATGTTCCCGGATACAGCTGGACCGTTTCTCCCTGTCTAAGCCAGAATCTCTCCAATAATCCAAGTTGCAACTAACATGAGCACCCAAAAAATAATCGTTCTTATCTCTCTCTTGGTGGCCATGCTGGCAATCTTCTCTCTCTACAATCCCGCCACCATGAGGAGCCAGGATGGCTTTGTAGCCGGTCTTGTGAGCGAGGTGCATAGCAGCAAGGTGGTGCTGAAAAACGGAAGCGAGGTATATGAGGCTCGGATCACCCCTTCCACCGAAGTGGTCAGAATGGTCAATATTTTAGGCAAAATGGTTGAAGAAAAAATCAAAACGAGCGATGTCAGCATTGATGCGTACGCAGTTCTGTTTTATCGCGGCCAGCCAAACGGCACACGCGACGCCACCAAATTGGAGCTGAGGTAAAGAGCTCTGTGCAAAAATAAGCGCCACCCGTTTGGGTGGCGCTTATTTTTGCACAGCTTGGGCGGATTCTCCGTGATAAAATCTTTCTCATGTACATCGACGACAAAGAGCTTGAAGATCTGATCATCCGTTCAGGATTTGCCCCGAAGGCAGACTTTGAAGAAGTAAAGACATTAGCTAAAGAGAGAAGTCTTACTCTCGGTACCGCCGCCCTCATGAAGGGGATTATCTCGGAAGATGATTTGCGCCGGATGGAAGCCCACATACTGGGTCTTCCTTTTGTGGATCTTCAGGACCGCCGAATTCCTTTTGAAATTCTCTCACTTATTCCGGAGCCGGTTTGCCGGGAACATAATGTAATCGCCTTTGCCAGGGAGAGGGAGGGGATAGCGGTCGCTTTTCTTGATCCGCGAACAATAAGCTCTTTTGAGGCTCTCTCTAATGGCGAGAAGATAGTTCCGAGACTCACCGATACTCACTCGATGCGTGCCGCTCTTATTGCTTATCAGGGTGTTCTCAAGCAAAAATTCGGCGATTTGATCCAGGAGGATGCCAAAAAACTTGGTTTATCGGGAGAGGGGGGTGTTTCTAAAAATCTTTCCACAAAAGCCGCCGCCGTGCGCATCGTTGATTCCATCATCAAGCATGCTCTTTTGCAGGAGGCGAGCGACATTCATCTGGAACCCGGAGAAAACATGCTCCTGGTTCGATACCGGATTAAGGGCGCTTTGCGCGACGCCATGGTTTTGCCAAAAAACGCCACCCTGGCGGTGTTTAGCCGGCTTAAGATGCTTGCTCATCTTGAGGCGGAAAATAAAAACCGCCCCCAGGATGGCCGCTTTAAGGCGGAGATCGAGGACGAGAATCTTTCGCTTAGGGTTTCGACCATGCCTGTCGCCCTGGGGGAGCGGATGCTGATCAGACTTTCACGTCAAAACACCGAGGGCTTTACTCTAGAATCTCTGGGTTTCCATGGTGAGGGCCTCGAGCGCATTCATGAGGCCTTGAGAAAAAAAGAAGGCCTAGTTTTAGTGACCGGTCCTAAGGGCTCCGGCAAAACAACTACCCTCTACACCATTCTTGATATTTTAAACACTCCCACGCTTTCTCTGGCTGCTGCTGAAGAGAAAATCGAATACCGGCTTGCGCGCCTTTCCCAAGTACTCGCAAAGCCTAAGATTGGCCTCACTCTTGCTGCCGCCATTCGTGCCCTGATGAGACAAGACCCCGATGTCATCATGGTCGGGAACCTGCCGGACAAGGAGACGGCGAGCGTCGCTCTCAATGCAGCGCTAACGGGAAAACTGGTGATTGCCTCTCTTGAAGCCGATTCTGCGGCAGAAGCGATCGAACGACTCCTGAAGATGAAAGTCGATGAAAGCATGCTGGCGCTGTCTTTAAAACTTGTGGTTTCCCAGAGATTGGCCAGAAGAGCGATGAGCCCCGGGTTAGTCGGCATCGCGGAAGTCATGCTGGTCGGTATTCATCTTAAGGATCTAATTAGAGAGGGTGCCCCGGCTTCCAAAATTGAGGAGGAAGCGGTCAGGCGGGGCTTCTTGGTTTTGCGCGAAGAGGCCCGTCTTAAGGCCGAGGAGGGTCTTATTTCTCCAGAGGAGGCCAAAACTATTATGCGCTAAGCCGCTCCACCCTGTTATAATACGAGCATGTCAGCCAAACCCATTCTTGTTGCCAACTGGAAAAATTTTCCCAGCTCGCCCGAAGAAGCAAAAATACTTTTAAGGGAACTCGCCAAAAAAAAGCTTCTGTTTAAGCGCACTGCTCTCTTAATCGCTCCGCCACTGCCATATCTTGGGCTGGTCGTCGAAAAGGCCTCTTCTTATTCTTCTCTTGCGAGCCAGGATTTTTTCCCTCACCAGAAAGGTAAATTTACAGGTTCGGTCACCTCAGAGATTCTCAAAAGTTTTGGGGTCAAAGCGGTTATTATCGGTCACAGCGAGAGACGGGCACTTGGCGAGACCTCCGACATGGTGGCTCAAAAAGCCAAAGCGGCTCTCAAGGCCGGATTGACGCCCATCATTTGTTTCGGGGAAAAGGAAACGGACAGCGAAGGTGGTCATTTTGAAGAACTGCAAAGGGAACTCAAGGTCTCCATTGCGCCGCTTTCAAAAAAAGAGATCAGCCAGATTATTCTGGCGTATGAGCCGGTCTGGGCAATAGGCAAGAGTGCCAAGGAGGCGATTGATCCGGCCGAACTTTCCCAGACGATCATTTTTATCAGAAAAATTCTCACCGATCTCTTTGGCCGAGGCGCCGCCGAAAGCGTCAGCATTCTCTACGGCGGATCAGTGGAACCGGAGAATGCCGGCGCCTTGATGAAAAACTCCGGAATAAGAGGTTTTTTGGTGGGGCATGCCTCCCTGAAACCGCAGGCGCTGGGGGAGATTGCTAGCTCCTTTTTTGTAAAATAAGATGAAGAAAATTGACGAGGCGGGGGATCTTAAAGGCAAAAGAGTGCTCTTGCGTGTCGACTGGAATACGCCGCTGAGCGGGGGTGTTGTTGCCGATGATTTCAGGATCAAGGCGACCCGACCGACTCTGGAGAAGCTTATTTCATCAGGTGCAAAAGTGATTATTGCCACTCATTTTGAGGGCAACGTAGAGCCGCTAAGACCTTTTGTGCCGGAAGGGGTGGAGCTTCTGCCTAATCTACGCGACAATCCCGGCGAGGAAGGTAATTCCCCGGAATTTGCCAAAGAGCTGGCTGTCAAAGCTGATATTTTTGTGAATGAGGCTTTCTCCGTTTCCCACCGCGCACACGCCTCGATAGTCGGCGTACCCAAGCTTCTGCCAAGCTATGCAGGCTCTCGCTTCGTTGAGGAGTTTGAAAATCTCTCAAAAGTATTTTCACCTACACATCCTTTTCTCCTTCTTCTTGGGGGCGCAAAGATTGAGACAAAGCTTCCTCTTGTCGAAAAGTTTTCTTCCATTGCAGATGATATTTTTATTGGCGGAGCCATGGCCAAGAGAGCTTTCGAAATGAATCTTGGTTATAATCCCAAAGTCTTTTTCCCGACGGGGGATCTCTCCGCTCTGGACGCCAATGATGAAACTATCGAGATATTAAAAGAGAAGATTGGCCGAGCAGGTTTTATTGTCTGGAACGGACCGCTGGGTAAATATGAAGATGGTTATGTGGAGCATACCCACAAGCTGGCGCTGGCCGTGGCCGCTTCAGAGGCCCACACTATTGTCGGTGGGGGAGACACGCTCGCTGTCATCAAAGATTTGGATTTGTTTGATAAATATTCATTCGTTTCTACCGCCGGCGGCGCCATGCTTGATTTTCTGGCAAAGGGAACGCTGCCGGGCATAGTAGCTTTGGATTCTACGCAAATCTAGTCTCTATTTGTTATTTTATTTAGATTAGCTTCTTACACTTAGATTAACTCCTTACGATAAATATTTATACGTTATAATTTAGCTATAGCAAAATACTAGCGTATGGAAAAAATAGAAGAGAAAAGCAAAAGAAAGGGCAGAAGAAAAAATTTAGAAAAGTTTATTTTGTCAACAATTTATGAAGCTGGCCTTTTGGCTACAGCGCTTGTAGCACCAAATGTTCTTAAGGCCATGAAAAAGCTCGGCTATAACTTAAATTTAAGACAAAGAGAATATGTTACGTCTTCAGCAAATAAAATGGTCAAAAGAGGTTTGCTTAAATTCAACGGCCGATATTATGAATTGACCCCGGCCGGTAATCAAAGAATGAGGAGGTGGGAGTTGTCGGATTTTGGAATGAGCGAACCTAAACGCTGGGATGGAAAATGGCGAGTAATAATCTTTGATATCCCCGAAACCAAGAAGAGCAGAAGAGAGAAGGTACGCAGGCTTTTCCATTTGGCCGGGCTAGTAAGATTGCAGGATAGCGTCTGGGTCTATCCGTATGATTGCGAGGAAATTATTACTTTACTTAAAACTGACTTAGGAGTCGGAAAGAATCTTATTTACATGATCGCCGATGAAATTGAGGGAGATAAACATCTAAAAAAATTATTCAATATTTCAAATTATATTTAATTACCATATACGTTAGCACTTAGCTATAGCAAACATAAAACGTAGTAGTTTTGCATTATTTGTGAATGATGGATGTTAGGGCAAATTACTTGGTAAACAAGCCTTGGGTTAAAAATTGGGAAATCATAAATATTTTTTTAGATGCTCTTTAATTTTTTTAGCGTTGTTTTCAAAATCTTTTGGATTGTCTTCAACAGAGGGGCTCGGATAAATCCAAATGTGAGCGTGAGGAACTTCGTCGCCAATAATCCTTGAGAGAATGAAATCGGTATTAAAAGCTTTTCTTTGAGCCACGGCCACTTTCTTTACGACTTCGAAATACTCCCCTACGTTAGGAAAATCCCAGACCCAGCGGTGATGTTCTTTTGGGATAACTTGAGTGTGTCCGGGTGATTGAGGATGAATATCCAGGAAGGCGAGGAAATTTTCATCCTCATAGATTTTGTAAGAAGGTATTTCTCCGGAAACAATTTTGCAGAAAATGCAATTTGAATTATCAGTATTCATTTTCTTTGGACCTAGTAGTTTACAAAGTCTACCAAATTACCGTTTTTATCGAAAAGCTCAATGGTTTCGTAGTCATCGGCGTACATTTCCCACCCGCGACCGAGAAAAATTCTCCAGGTGTTGCCGGAGTAAAAATCCGGATCGTTGGAGTGCTGTCTGAGGCAGCCTTGGTAGCTAAAGCGCTCTTTGATAAATGCCGCACAGGCGCTTGAAAGGCGTTCGCCGTTAATGCACGTATCACACGGCTCTCCTCGGGAGTCCTTGCGAGAGAATTCTGGAGTTTTGCACGAGGAGAGTCTCTCAACAAAGCGTCGGCAAGAAGGTTCCAGTTCCTCAAGACCAGGTTCCTTATCTGGTTTCGGGCAGTTTTGAGAGAGGGCGGGGTTGAATGCGTAGTCCGGATGACTCTCGATATAGCCCGTGCATTTATTCTCCTTGAAACTTAGGATTTTGTAGGGGGAAGTGACTCCCACTGAGCCGGTCACCACAACTGCTTTCTCGCCCCGCTTAAGAATGATGTTTTGCATCGCCGGCTGACCGCCTGATGGAAGGAGCAATGTTCCTTGCGGAATAATGGCGATATCAGCAGAGAAGCGCTGAAGACCTCCACCCAAGTTGTAGGCGCGCGCATCCTTCCCGTTTTTAAATTGCCAGCCGGTGATGTCCACAGGCTCATCACCCCAGTTCTCGATCGTCACATATTCCTCGTAGGACTGGTAAGCCCTTTCGGCATTGCCGCTATCCAAGGAAATGTTTTTGTATGAAGAATTCTTAGATTGTCCAGATTTTAAAATCTCTTGGGAGGAATCGGGTGTGTTTGAATTAAAATTAAAACTCCATCCCGGACCGCTTCTCACTCCGCCGGGCGGAGCAATCCAGACAACCAGCAGGGTAAAGAGGATGATGGCGATGCCAAGAGCGCTTGAGGCGCCCCTCTCCCTTTCTTCAAACCACGCCCGGCGCCCTAAGTCTTTGGCCATGAATTAATCTTAATACAAGTGGGAAATTAGGAAAGCGGCGGGTTAAAATGTTCTTTACCCATGAGTTCTACTCAATTTCCAGAGATTTTTGAAATGCTTCTTAAGGCACGAGGGATTTCCCAAGAGGAAAAGAATTCTTTTTTAAACCCTGACTACTCCAAGCTCCATGACCCCATACTTCTTCCGGATATGGAAAAAGCGCGAGATAGAGTAATTTCCGCCATTCTAAACAATGAGCATATTGCCGTTTATTCTGACTATGATGCCGATGGTATTCCCGGAGCGGTGGCGCTCTCGGACTTTTTCAAAAGAATAAAATACGAAAATGTCTCTTTCTATATTCCTCATCGGCATGACGAAGGCTACGGCCTCAATCATGAAGCACTCGATGAGATAAGGGGGAGGGGAGCGAAGCTTCTCATTACAATCGATTGCGGTATTTCAGATGTGGACGAAGTCTCATACGCAAACTCCCTTGGTATGGAGGTAATCATTACCGATCACCACGAGCCAAAAGAGATGCTTCCGGAAGCCTTTGCAATTGTTAATCCGAAGAGAGCGGATTCCAAGTATCCGTTCGACGGGCTTTGTGGCGCGGCGGTGGCGTATAAGCTAGTTCAAGCAGTTTTCTTAAAAAACAATTTTGGATTAAAGCATGGAATTGAGAAATGGTCTTTGGATATGGTCGGTATCGCCACCCTTTCGGACATGGTACCGCTGGTCGGAGAGAATAGAATACTCGCTCGCTTTGGTCTCGAAGTTTTGAGGAAGACTCCGCGGCCGGGGCTTCAAGCTCTTTTTAAAAAAATAAATCTCAACCAAAAATTTCTCACCGAAGACGATGTAGGTTTTATGATTACACCTAGGATTAATGCTGCTTCTCGCATGGGTGTGCCTGAGGACGCATTCAAGCTTCTCTCCACTTCAAATCAAATAGAAGCAGAGGGATTGGCGGAGCACTTGGAGAAAATAAATCACGAAAGAAAAGGCCTTGTGGCTTCAATGGTCAAAGAAGCAAAGAAACATCTTCAAGAAAGAGATAATGTGTCGAAGGTTTTGGTGGTGGGAAATCCTGAGTGGAAACCAAGCCTCTTGGGGCTAATCGCAAATTCTCTGGTTGAAGAATTCGAGCGACCGGTTTTTGTCTGGGGGAGAGATGGTGATGGAGTTATAAAGGGTTCTTGCCGCTCCTATAACGGCTACGATCTTCATGAACTCATGACTCATACCAAGGAATCATTTCTAGAGTTTGGTGGCCACAAGGGCGCCGGAGGGTTCTCGGTTTCTCTAGAATCTCTGGTTTCTCTTGAAGAAAATCTTTCAAAAACTCTTGAGAGTTTATCATCCAATGATGAGAATGAGGAATTGAATAGCTTAAGTCTCTCTCTTTCTGATATTTCTGAAAACCTCTGGCAGACAGTCTCTCTTTTCGCTCCTTTCGGCATGAATAACGAGAAACCAGTCTTTAAAATAAGTTGTAAAGTTGAAGAAGTTAAGAAGTTTGGCAAGAATGGCGAACATTTGGAATTGAAACTGGGCCGAAACTTAAGAGCCATCTCCTTTTTCTCCTCTCCCGAGACTTACAAACTTCCCAACTTACAAACTTCCCAATTAACCATCCACGCTCATCTAGAAAAGTCATACTTTAGAAACCGACCTGAAATCCGTCTAAGAATTGTTAATATAGAGCCATAAATTCTTCGACAAGAAGTTCATTGCAGACTCCTACTCCTGCCGGGTAGGCAAGGGCATCCACAAGGCTTTCAAGAGATTCAAGTATTTCTCTAGGAAAGTCTCTAAAAACAATACCAAGCAATGCTTTATACTGAAGTGTGATATCCGAAAATTTTTTGCGTCGATAGATCACAAAAGGAGCTTTTCTTCCCAAGCGTCAAAGGGCACCTTTGACACCGGTTTACCTCTAGACAACCTAACCTCACAGCTCCTGGTAAATGTATACATGAACGAGTTCGACCGATTCGTGAAGCACAAGATCAAAGCCAAGCATTACATAAGATATGCAGATGATTTCATACTTCTTTCCCACGGCAAGACAGAGCTTGAGAATAACATTCGATATATCGAATGTTATTTAAAAGATAATCTGAAACTCGAGCTTCATCCAGACAAGGTTTTCATTAAGACTCTCTCCTCCGGCGTGGACTTCCTGGGCTGGGTGCATTTTCTGCATCATATGGTTCTTAGGACGGTGACTAAGAGGAGAATGGTTAAAAGATTAGCAATGAACAATTCACAAGAAACAAAAACTTCGTATCTAGGGATGCTGAGGTGGGGGGAATGCGCAAAAATTGAAGAGTGTTGTAAACTTAAGCGAATGATAACTATCTACACAGACGGTTCTTCGAGAGGGAATCCCGGGCCTGGTGGTTGGGCGGGGGTTCTCATAACTGATACGAAAGTAATAGAAATCGGAGGCGGGGAAGGGCATGCCACCAATAACCGCATGGAGCTTACAGGCGCCATTCGCTCTCTTGAGCTCGCTAAAACTATTTCAAATGGAGAAAACATCGAGCTTCACACCGACTCGGAATATGTCATGAAAGGCATGACTCTTTGGATAAAAGGCTGGCAGGCCAAGGGCTGGAAGACGGCCGCGAAGAAACCCGTGCTAAACCAGGATTTGTGGCAGGAACTTCTTGTTGCATCAGCTGGTCTATCAGTCGACTGGAAATATGTTGCCGGACACTCAGGGCATGATCTGAATGAAAGATGTGATGAGATAGCTACAAGTTTTGCAGATGGAGTAACCCCAAACCTATACAATGGAGAGCGTTCCGGATACACAATCGCGCGCTAGGCTTTTCTTTCTTTTTCTTCTCTTTTTTGTTTTCGGTATTCTTGTTTCTTCATTCCTATTCATCTCGCCAGTTGCGGCGAGCTTTTTCATTCTTGTCGGCTTCTCAATTTTAATTGCCGAGAGGATTAACAAAAAAAGAATCGGGATTGAGGCTTTATTTATCTCTATCGCTCTTATTTCTTTCGGAATTGGCGCAATGAGATACGCAGTGAAAGATTTCCACGAGCCTGTTGAACCAATGCTCTCAGGCGTGGTTGTTTCTGAGCCGGAAGATAGGGAGAATGGTGTTCGATTTGTAATGCAAGATGAGAATGGCGAGAAAGTTCTGGTTAGCGCGCCTATTTATAGCGCAGTCGAGTATGGAGATATGGTGAATGTTTCCGGAAGGTTTGAAAGACCGGGAGTTGTAGCGGGAGAAGGGGGTGAGAGGGCTTTCGATTATGGTGCGTATCTTGCCAAAGATGATATTTACTGGACCCTTTCTTTTGCAGAATTGAGAGTACACTCAAAGGATCATGGTAATTCCTTCAAATCAACACTTCTCAAAATTAAAGGAGGATTTATGGAGCAGGCTGGAGAGATTTTAGCTGAGCCCTACGCATCGCTTCTTATGGGACTCATTGTCGCAGGGAGGGATGCAATGCCCAAAGATATTCTTGAGGAGTTTCGCCGTGCGGGGGTTATTCATATTGTTGTTCTCTCAGGATTTAATATCACTCTAATAGCGGAGTTTATGAGAAGGCTATTCCAATCCGTTTTTATATTTTTAAGAATTAATCGCTTTCCTCAGGCAGCTTCGCTTGCTTCAATTTTTGGAGTTGTGCTCTTTGTGGTGATGACGGGAGGAGGGGCGACCGTGGTGCGTGCCTCAATTATGGCACTGGTGGTTATCATTGCCAGGCTTTTCGGCCGAAATTACTCCGCTTCGAGGGCATTAATTTTTGCGGGGTTTCTGATGCTTCTAGAGAATCCAAAGATTCTCGTTTTTGACCCGTCTTTCCAGCTCTCATTTCTTGCCACTCTGGGCCTTATTTATCTCATGCCGCCGGTTGAAAAGTTTTTCTCTTTTGTCACAGAGCGTTTTCAGATTAGGGAAATTCTTTCCCAAACAATATCGACCCAGCTCGCCGTTCTACCACTCCTTGTCTATTCGATGGGGGACATTTCGATTGTCTCTCTGCTGGCAAATCTTTTAATACTAATTATTGTGCCCATGACCATGCTTATTGGATTTCTTGCGGTTTCAATTTCTTTTGTCAGCACTGTTCTCGCTTGGCCGCTCTCCTTTGTTTCTTATCTTCTTCTCTCATGGATTCTTTTTGTCTCCTCGATCCTGGGCAATCTTTCTTTTGCAATGATAACAGTACCCTCTTTTGTCGCTTGGCTGATCCTGGTTCTTTATTTGGTTCTGTTTACAGCAATGATCTCTTCAAAGAGTCTCAAAAGCTGGACTCATTGAATTATTTGGAGAAATCAAATATATTATTCTGTAGAAAAGATGGGGGCACATGAATTTCAACCACACGCAAACTCTCCGGCTGGAGAGGGGTGTCAGGGAATTTCATTTGGCATGGGGAGCGACGCTCAGTTGGGACAGGATAAGCGTCATCGAGCCTGGCTTCTCGCTTTATGTCGCAGAACCTGTTTTGCGCGACTATGACCATCGCCCCAAGGTTGAAATTCCCTTCGGGCCAACGCAGGAGCTTGCCGGGTTCATCCTCTATGAGGAACTCTCACCTGGCGATCAGGAGCAAATCCGGAAACTTTTTCCCGGCTGCACACCCTTGATTTCACACTGAAGCTAGCTAGCTAGCTTCCAAACAATCAAAAGGAGTCTGTTCAAGGTGGACAAACTCCTTTTTGCTTTATTTTAAGAGCTAAGATTTTTTTAGCATCTCTGCCAAGCCGGGTTTTAACTTAGCCTGCCGGTGCGGTGGTCTTTTATTTTTGGGCGTCGGTAAAATTTTGCTCCGCGCTTTTCCAGTTCAGGTTCTCAAAAAAATCTTCGACATACTGTTTTTTGCCGCTTGGCTGGTAGTCCGCCACGAAGGAGTGTTCCCACATATCAAGAGCTATAACGGGCGAGACTCCTGGCAAGTGGCCAAAATGCTGCTCATCTACCCAATACTGAATGAGCCTGTCGGTCTTTTTGTCATAGCCAAGCATTACCCAGCCGACGCCGCGGGTGGTGGCAATGTTTTTAAATATTTCCAAAAACTTTTCAAACGAGCCGGCCAACTCCTCGATCTTTTTATAAAGAGGTGAGTCGCTTGAAAGAGCTGAAGGTCCACCTTCGAAGTGGGAGAAATAGTATTCATGATTTCTCATGCCTCCGAACTCAAAACCCTGCCTGCGATAGGCTTCGCGGCGGGCGTACTCCGGGTTCTCGGGGTTCTCGACAATCTCGTGGATAAGATTTAGATGCTTCACATAACCCTGGTAGAGCTTCACGTGCTCTTCGATGCTTTTCTGGGAAATGCCTTTAAGCGCCGGTATTTGAAATTTTTTTTCTTCGAATTGTTTTGACATATTTTAATAATAGCAAAATATTAGCTCTTTTCTTAATCTTGCCAATAATACAGGATTCCGCTCGGAAAACCGTGTCGTATAGACACGATCAGAGCTCGCACTTTTCTCTCAGCCGGGATTCTTGCTGGAAGGTATACTAAGCAGGTGAGAAATCTTGAATATTATCTGAAATACCCGCCAAAATATTATAAGGAAGCGATTCTTCTGGCGCTTCTAATACTTACCCTCGCAGTCGGGTTGAATATTTGGCGGGCAGAAACGCAAAAACTATCTGTCCACTTTCTGGATGTGGGGCAAGGGGACGCTATTTTCGTTGAAACTCCTAGCGGTAAGCAATTGCTGGTAGATGGAGGAAAGAACAAAAAAGTCGTTTCAGAGCTTGGAAGACTGATGTCATTTGGAGATCGTACGATTGATATTGTTATTGCGACTCATCCTGATGCCGATCATATCGGTGGCTTGCCTGAAGTTTTTTCCCGTTACGATGTGGCATTTTTCATTGAACCGGGAGTTAAAAGCCAGAGTGATTTAGACGAAACTCTTTCGAAAAGAGTCCGTGAGGAAGGGGTGCAAAAACTAATTGCCAGAAAAGGGCAGATTGTCGACTTTGGCGACGGTGCCGCGCTTCACATTCTTTTCCCAGATAAAAATGTCGAGGGTCTAGAAACGAACGACGCTTCCATTGTGGCCAAACTTGTTTTTGGCCAGCGCTCTTTTCTCCTGACGGGTGACGCAGGAATTAAAACCGAAAATATTCTTCTTGGGTTTCCAGAAGGTACTTTGGACGCGGATGTATTGAAAGTGGGTCATCACGGTTCACGTACGTCTACTTCGCTTCCCTTCGCCAGGGAAGCTTCGCCAATATATGCCATCATAAGTGCGGGCAAGGATAATTCATACGGCCATCCGCACAGAGAGGTGATAAATATTTTGAATTCCGTCGGAGCGAAAATAAAAAGCACCGCGGAGAGCAGCACTCTTCATTTTATAACCGACGGAGAAACTATTTGGCTTCGCTAGATTCTTTCTCGAGTAGCTCAAAGATGTCGAGATAAGTTTTTGCGCCTTCTTTTTCGGCGATACGGGCAAGGATGAGCTCGGTCTTGGCGCGGTTCTCAACGTGCTCTCTCCAGGTCTCACGGATTTCTTCCTCTTTCTTTTCCGCTTTGGCGAGATAATCTTCCCACTTTATGCCGGCTTTGCCGAGGTCCTCTTTGAAGTGGTGGAGGAGATGATTCATTTCGTGCTCAACAAATTTTTTTGGAAGTTTGAGTTTGGTTTCCTTTACAATTGTCTCCAGGATTTTGAGACGGCGCTTTTCTTTCATCTCGCCTTGCGAGTTGGGTGAGCCGGCTTGTCCGGCTTTAGTCTCATCTGCTTCAACCTTGGTTTCCGATGCAAGCTTTTTATAATCAGGTAGAGATACTTCTGGCTCAAGAACGAGTTTGATGATGAAGGTGAGAGGATTTTTCGGAGCGAGCTTGGTGACGGAGATATCTGGTCTCATCATCGGACGAAACTCCGAGTCGATAATAATATTCCCGTACTCACGGGCAAGCGCTACTTCAGCCACTTCTTCCAGCACTCTCATTTCTCCAACCGTTTTAACAAGCACATCCTCGGGAATCATGCCTTTACGGAAGCCGGGGAGTGTCAAATGCTCGTTTAAGTGTTTGATAGCATCTTTTCGGCAGAGTTCCATAAACTCAGCTCTGATTTCGCCTAAAATCTGCGCTTCGTTGTCCGGAAGCCTCTCCTTCTTTTCGATTTTAAAATTTTTATTTTCAGCCACGTTGAATAAATTTTCCATTACTATCAAAACTATCCACTCTTAACTCTAAACTTATCCTAAATAATTCCCGCTTTCTTCAATACGCTATGAGCACCTCTCTTGGAGATGGTTTTCCAGGCCTTGGTTGAGAGGGTGAGGGTCATGGATTTCTTGAGCTCGGGGATGTAAACCTTCTTTTTTTGAAGGTTTGGATACTTTCTAACCATCCCGGTTGGGTTAAACTGGGTAGCGCGGGTCCTGTTGGAGTAGCCTCCGGCAATCATAGAACTCTTTTTTGATACTGCACAGACTTTTGCCATGGGCAATACCTTAACATACTTGCTATAATTCGTCTATAACTTTTATGGATTTTATTTTCCAGATTGCCGTGCTGATCATGTCGGTGGTAATTCACGAAGTTTCCCATGGCTATGCGGCAAGTTATCTCGGCGATCAGACAGCCCGCTACGAAGGCAGGTTGACCCTTAATCCCCTGAAGCACTTAGATCCCGTCGGATCAGTGCTTGTGCCCGCTTTTTCTTACGCCCTGGGTGGATTCATTATCGGCTGGGCCAAGCCGGTGCCCTATAACCCCCATAACTTGAGGCCTTCAAGGTGGTCTGAGGCTTTTGTGGCAGCAGCGGGGCCGGCATCAAATATTGCGATTGCCCTTGTTTTTGGCCTGGTAGTGCGAACCGGGGAAATCCTTGGTAGTCAGGCTTTTCTGGAAATAGCCTCACTTATTGTCCTTATCAATCTAATTCTGGCTATATTTAACCTGGTGCCGATTCCACCCTTGGACGGCTCAAAGATTATTTTTGCCCTATTTCCAGAAAGAATAATGAAAATCAGGGCTTTATATGAGAATTTTGGCCTTGTTTTACTTATTTTCTTCATTTTTTTCTTTTGGCAATTTGTCTCACCCATAGCTTTTTACTTGTTTAAAGCCATTACTGGAACTGGAATTTGAGCACCACTTAGCCATTTAACTTAGTAAATACAACGTTTTTTGTGGTCAACACCCGGTGTTAGCCATCAGTGTGGGGTACTGGTTGCTTATTATGGCTAACACCGGGTGTTAGCCATAGAGGTTTGTGGAGGTTCCGTCTTAACTGTGTTTTGGCGAATACTGGGCGTTTAATTTGATCCCGGCTTTTGACTCGGGTTACCGCTTATTTCAGGTATTCTGTTGATTCTATAGGAAGGCTGGTTCTATCCTTGTCATGGGCAGTGTTTCCAACTTGGGTTTGCCTCATACACCCTCCCTCGGTTTGCAAAATAAACATATCTCTTGTAGACTAGAGCCCGCTTAAGGGATTTTCGGCGTATGCAATAAGCAGCAAAAAGTTTTCCGTAATGTCCACGATAAATCAGCTAGTAAAAAGAAAAAGAAAAAAGATCGCTAGGAAAACAAAGGCGGTGGCTTTGACGCGCGGCTTCAACACCCTGAAAAACAGGCCGGTTCTTTTCAACGCGCCCTTCAAGCGCGGTGTAGCCACCAAGGTAACCACTAAGACCCCGAAGAAACCCAACTCCGCAATCAGAAAAATAGCCAGGGTTCGTCTTTCAAACGGAATGGAAGTAACTGCTTATATTCCGGGCATTGGGCATAATCTTCAAGAGCACTCGGTGGTTCTGCTGCGCGGTGGGCGCGTCAAAGATGTCGGCCTTCGCTACCAGGTGGTCCGTGGTGTACTTGATGCAGCTGGAGTGGAAACTCGCCGCCAAGCTCGCTCGCAGTACGGTGCTAAAAGGCCTAAGAAGGGCAAGTAGTTCTCCTTTCCATTTTCATATTTAAGTAAAATGAGACGCAAACTAAAAACCAAACCCAAGATCACCCCGGATGTCGCTTATGATTCTGAAAAAGTGGCTAAGTTTATTAATTACACCATGGAACGCGGCAAGAAGATTACCGCAAGAAAA
>Ga0172372_10006554_pt1 | contig 15876 bp, 13 predicted proteins | sample LakKiv5m_2_FD_114544 | JGI IMG/M metagenome (GOLD analysis project Ga0172372, IMG submission 114544) | Freshwater microbial communities from Kabuno Bay, South-Kivu, Congo - kab_092012_9.5m | ecosystem: Environmental > Aquatic > Freshwater > Lake | place: Democratic Republic of the Congo...
ACGCTTGTCGAACCACTCAAGATCACGAACGAGAAAACCGGTCGCAAGGTTCCGATCGTGCAGACCGGCCGACATGGCGAGGCAGTCGGAGATCTGTTGGTCGATATCGAGCCCGGCCGCGAGCTCAAGGTATTGAGATATCAACTCGTGCCGGTCCGCAATGACGACCCGGGGATCGCCGACGAAGGAGTGATCGATGCCGTCAAGAACGCGCGCTCCCGCCTGGAGCGCGACTACGGCTCGGACTGGCTCTACGATCCCATCGCACATTCGGATGTGCCGCTGATTCCGCAGGAAAACCGCAATCCCACCTACTGGAGTCAGCTTGTCGTGGATTCGATGCTGGAGGGCGGAAATGCAGATCTTGCGCTCGACGTGCCCGAGTTCACAGGCATCCCGCATCCACCGGGACCGGTCAGCCGGGAAGTGCTCATGCAGCTTTACCCCCGGAGCTTTGATACAGGTCAAAAATTGGGCTGGACCATCTGGACCACCGAAGTCACGGGCTGGCTGCTTGAGTTTGCGCTCAAGCAGGCGCTCGCCACGGATGCGATCTTTGGCCTGGGCGGCGTGAGGTGGAAAGAGAGCCTGAGCGGAGGCAAACGCAAAATCAGTTCGATCCGGATCGGCGGAAAAGAGATATCTCCGTTCAAACGCTATCGGCTGGCGATTCCGGAAGGGATCGGCCGGGGCGTGGTGGAGATCACGCCCATGCTCAAAATCCTGCTCCATGATTCCCGCGACACCCAAGTCCCGGTCTGGAGCGCGGTCGAGGACAAACTCCGCCGCCTGAGCGGCGATCACAGCACTGTGTTCGGACGCCGATAAAAAAGAAAGGCCGTCTCCCTCGTTGGAAAACGGCCTTTTTCATCAACTTTGAAGATCGCTCAGACCGATACCACTTCCACGACTTCCGGAATCGCTTCCTTGAGTCGGGTTTCGATCCCCATCTTGAGGGTGGCGGTCGAACTCGGGCAACCTGCGCAAGAACCCTGCATCTCGAGGTAGACGACGCCGCCTTCGTAGCGGTCAAAAGTGATATCACCACCGTCCATCGCGACCGCGGGACGGATCTCGGCATCCAGAATTTCGCGGATGCGCTTCTCGACTTCGGTGTCTCCGCCTTTGTGGCCGCTGCCTGCCTGCTCGAGGTAGCCCGCATCCATGATGTCCAACCCTTGAGTCAGGTGATCCTCGATCGTGCGCGAAGTCTCGCGATGCACGACATCCCAGTCGCCTTCTTCCGTCTTGGTGACGGTCACGAAATCGCGACCGATCATGACGCCGCAGATCCCACCAATCCCGAACAGCCGCACGGCCAAGGGCGATTTACCCACAGCATCGGCGGGCTTATTGAAGTTAGCCGCCCCGCGCTTGAGCAGCTCGCGATTGACCGAATACTTGAGGGTATTGGGGTTGGGGGTGAACTCGAGGGACACATAGACTGGCTGGGACACACTCATGGGCTTGAAACTCCTTGAATCAGCGGTTCTCAAAAAAGCTTGAAAATCATAGCTTTGCTTCGCTCCGTCCCTCTTTACGAAATCTGCGATCGGCGTACAATAGGGAATATGGACTCCACAGGTCGGATATGCAGCGTGAATGGATTCACCCGCACCCTCAATCAGGGGCTTTGGGCCCTGTTGGTATCGGGACTGACGGCAACTTGGGCTCTGGGGTCAACTCCGGCAGCCTCCCTCAGTGTGGATCGGGTCGAGGGCACCCGGATCCACTTCAAAGGGGGGCCTGGCGCCAGTGTTCCCCCAGCCCTGGACACGGGCCTGACCGATATCACAGTCCTCGCACACCTGCCCGTCACGCTCGATGCCTCGCGCCCCGAGTCGGGCATCGGGCATCAGGCCGAGCCCTCGGATGCGCCGTGGGTATTGCTCTCCGCCAAACCCTGCAAGGACTGCGCAATGAGCGAGAAGGACCTGTTCCTCATTCGCCCGACCACAGGGGAAATGCATCAGATCAACCAACCCGGAAAAATCATCGACCCCAAGGCGGGCCAACTGATTCATGAATCCAAGGGCTACTACGGCCGCTGTGTTGAAGGCCGCCGCCCCGGAGTTTTTGTTTTTCAACGCGAGAAAGTGGACCGAAAAAGCCGCCTGGCATCGAGCTTCTACGCGGCTGAGACCTCCCCCACCGTCCTGACCGAAGTCCTCTTGGAAAAGGGGTTCCCCTCGCTCAAGAACACCCTCAAACTCACAAAACAGGGGGTCTGCACGGAGATCCCCGGGATCAATAGGACCATCACCGGCAAGGCCACTGCCGTGCAGGGGCAGAGTCTGGCTGAAAAACTCGGGGCGGCCGGGGCCGGTGAGGATGACGAAGAAGACGAAAATGATCCCAACCTCAGGCGGGCAACGGTTGGCTCCGAGGATTCTTCGGCGAGTACCGAAGATGCGGATGAGGACGACGACTCCGAAACCACCGATACGGCTCAAGTCCGCTCCGTCCCCCAAAAACCCATGGCCGTCAATCAAGGCGCGCGCGTGAGTTCACCTCAGGACTCGGCGCGAGAACTCAAGAACCGAATCACCTCCCCGAATAAAAAGACCAGCGAGGGCGAGAAGAATCTTTGAAGCGAAGGGCTCATGGAAACGGCAGGAAAATTGAACTGCCAAGAAGATCGAGAAGGAGGGCTTTTTTATGAAACTCTGGACCGATGCCATCAACGACCAGGGAAACTTCGACGAGCGCTATACCTGTGACGCGGACAACTCGTCCCCCGAGTTGCACTGGAGCGGCGCACCTCCCCGAGCGGCCTCATTTGCGCTTGTGATCGAGGATCTCGACACACCCGAGCGGTTTTGCCACTGGGTGGTCCACCACATCCCGGCCCATGTCGGCCACCTGCCAGCCGGCATTGCGCCTCAGGACACGCTCCCCAATGGGATTCGTCAAGGCATGAACAGCTGGGGGCGGCTCGGTTATGGCGGGCCGTGCCCGCCGGTCGGATCTCAGTCCCATCACTACCGCTTCAGGATCTACGCTTTGAGCAAACAGCTGGAACTGAAAGGGAGAATCAACCGCGATGCGCTCCTGGAAGCGATCCGGGAGGTGACTCTCGACACGGCCGAGTGCACGGGCACCTATATTAGAACGGAAGCGCGCGAGGGGACCGGAAAGACCGAGCGCAAGGCTGGGTGATATAGACCAGACTTTGCGCTCGGGTTGAGAATCTCGCGCGGGATGCTTCCTTTATTTCAGGGAGCTCAAGTAAAGCCAGAGTGCGGTTCCCTCGGTCTCGTCCATCTGAGCAAGCAAGTGGGTGGGCATCGGAGCGAGAAGCTTTTGCTTGGAGATCGGGGACACGCCGGTTTTGAGCATCTCCTTGAAGTTGGCTTCCATCCAGCGGCTGTCGGCTCCGAGGCGGATATTGGAGGCTTCTGGCCAATCGGGTGCTCCACCGGGAATTTTCCCGCCCTTGAACTCAGCGCCATGGCAGCCCGTGCAGCTTGCGGCCAGGTAACGACCAAACTCGGGCGTCGGTCCTTCGGCTGGCTTGTCGCGAAACCCGGCGGGCATGGCGGCAACCGCTTTAGCCGGGAACAAAATTGGGATTTGACCTGCAACCGAGAGCGCCTTGGCAACGAGACCAATCTTAGGCTCGACACTCGGACGTTCGACACTCGGCATGCTGCGCAGGTAGGCAATCACTGCAGCGATATCCCCCTGGGACATTTCCACCCAGTCCATGGAGGGCATGAACCTTAAGGACCGCCCTGTCTTGTGAATACCGTAGCGCACGGCACGAGCGATTTCTTCATCACTCCAGGACGACAGGTTGAACGGAGTGATATTGGCTCCGTGGACCGTGCCCATCGCCGGGTCGTCCATGACCTGGATCCCAGCGAGATCTGCGCCGTGACAGTCGATGCAACCGCCACGCACATGATAGATTCTCTTACCGAGCTCCACGTCGGCCGTTTTGACTTGGTCTGCAATCGTGAAAGCTGGAGCCTCGTAGATTCTGGAAGCATCCTGCGAGTAACGGATTTGCACGAAGGTGAAAACAGAGGTGATACCAGCGAGCGGCAGGCCGAGGCCCAGCGCGACCCACTTCTTTAGCTTGGAAGAAGCCATGGGAGAGTTCTTGTTTGATTTGGAGTTTGAAAACCTAATCTTGAATTTTTTTTGAAGCAGTCCCGGAAGGGGATCAAGCAAAACAAAGCTCAAGTTTTGAATCGATTACACCGAAAAATTCGAATGGCTCGATTTTCTCATCAATATTCGGGATCTCCCTCTCCAAAGCGGATCGCGCGAATGATGGGGTGCCTTCTGTTTCTTTTCCTCAGTCTCACAAGGGTACAGCATTCCTTGGCCGGCGACCAGCTGCCCTACCGATTCACTCCGCCCGCAGGCTGGGTGAGTTTCACGGCGCCGAGCGTGGATGCCGCTTGGGTCTTGAAGTCGCAAAAGGATACCGAATCCAAAACAACCACCCTGCTCGTTCACACCAAGAAAAACTCACGCCCCTATGAATTCAAAGGACCAGGTCGCGAGCGGCTGATTGATATCGTCCAGAAAACCCGGGGCGCACTCCTGCGCCTGACAGGACTCAAGGACTGGACGATTGATGAATCGAAACTCGAGGAAATCCAAGGCGGCAAGGCCTTGCACGTCCGCCTGCGGGGCCACTATATCGGCGTCAAGGGTCAGCCGGTCGAATTCTTCGAACGGGCCTACTTCATCGAGGACCGATATTACCAATTCAGTTTCCACCAACCGGCTCAAGGGGCGCCGGTACCATCCGGAGGCTCCAAGCGACTCTCACCGGCGGACGCCGATCACCTTCTCGAAGGCTTTGTACCGGAGGGTCTCTGATGCGGCGGCTTTTGCATTGTTTTCTAATCGCAGCTGCCTGGCTCGCCCTCCCTGCGGTCGCCCCCGTCCAGGCCGCGGACTGGGCGCTGCAACCTCCTTGCGAATCTCAGGCCCGCCCGTTTCTGGTCGCGCCGCCTTTTGAAGAAGCTCGTAGCCTGAACCATCCCGGATCCCGCCAGTGGGATTTCAACCGAATCCTCAAGGCGGAACGATCCGGCGCCATTCCTCCGAACTGCCGAGAATTGATCTGGAAGCAAGCGGACTTGGATGCGGCGGAATACTGGACGTTCATCGGCGAGAAATACGGCTGCCTCACCGAGGAGATGAACCTTCCCGGCGTACGACCCGCAAACTGCCCCGAGAAAAAGTGGACGTCCGTGAAGGCCAATCTGGATTTTCTAGTGTACGTACGCTCCCTCCACGAGGGTCAGACTCGACTGGGAGCGGAAGCGGCAGCCGCCCCCGATTGTTCGGATACGGAATCCCCGGATCCTGTCGACACTCTGGCCGTAGACCTGGTCGATATCATCGAGCCGGAGCCGACCCCTCCAACCCCGACCCCGCAAGGGGATTTGGGCATTGATATCAACCTGCTATTGGCCACCGGGGGAACTCCTCAAGGCCTCAACTCGGGGATCACCGAGCAGCAACTGATGGCACGCGACCCCTGCGCCGAAATCCCGGCCGAAAAACGGGGCACCTCCGCCGAGGGTTGGCTCGGAATCCGAGATCAGACCTGGGGCTGCGTCAAGGGCGCAGCCGAGGGGATCTACGACACCCTCGAAAGCACCATCATGGGCCTTTGGGACCTGCTGGTGCTCGGAAAAGATATCATCGCCGGCGCCGGCTCCGCCGTCATCGAACTTGCGCAAGCCATGTGCGGCGGGAGCGTCACCGATCTGATCACCGAGTGGGCGATGGATGCCGAGGCCGCCACGAGCAAACTCGCGAAGGCCATCATGGGAATCCCGGAAGCCATCTACGGCTGGCTCGAATCCCAGTCGGATTATTTCATGTGCCTGAACACGGCTGCGCAGACCGAGTACATTTGCAAGGCCACCACACGGGTGGTGGGAGAAATCGGCGTGGCGGCGATCGGTGCCGGAGCGGCGGCAAAAGCAGGCAAGGTACCCGCCGTCATGAAAGCGACCACTTGGGTCGAAGACTCCGTCAAGGCCACGCGGCTCGGGGCCGCAGCCCTGAGCGCGCTCACCGCTTATCGAAACCTCCGCATTCTTGAATCCGTCCCCACAGGCCTCCGTTGGCTCCGGGACTCCTCGCTCGGTCGGGAAATCGCCCTGCAGGGCGAGAAAGTTTTGGTCCGGATCGACGGCAAAGTGGCCGAAGTCGTCAACAGCTCTCTGGCAAGCAAACTCAAAGCGGGACTGAGCGCCGCCGAGTCTGCAGCCGCCGCTTCTTACCGCTACCTGAAGGCCGTACCCACATCCGCGAAGGCCGCGCTCGACCGCGGACTCGACTGGGTCCGCGACACGCGCACCGGCCTCTCCGTCGCCTATCGGGAAGGCAAAGCCTATATCAAGAGATCGGGAGCGATACTCGAAGTGACGCGGACCGATCTCGTCGAGCAAATCCGAGTCGGCGCCACCCAGGCGCTTGCGGATTTCGAGCGCAAGATGGCGCAATATCAGGATGAGCTCGCCGAATGGCGGGCGCGACAGACCCGGCCGCCTGTGCCCGCCAGTGTCGACGACGCTATCCGGGGGCATGATTACTATCCGGACCGGCTGTTCAAGGACTGGAGCACACCTGCCATACCCGAAGGATTCAAACTCCATGTGAGCGCTACGGCCGAAAACATGGCCGAAGTCGCCGATGCGATTCTTCCGGTCCTGCGGGAACGAGGCATCGCGCACAAGGTGGTGGCCACCACAAAGGCTTACGTCGAGAAGATGACCGGAACCCAGCGGGGAAAATTCATCACGATCTACCCAAGTTCCGCCGAGGAGGCGGCCGAAATTGCGCGCATTTGCGATGAGATCATGACCAAGCGCAAACTCACCGGATATCAAGTCCCCGACGAGCGGATTCTGGGCCAAAGTGGTGCGGTCAGCGTCCGCTACGGTGGATTTACGAAGGGGACTATCACAGGTCCCGATGGATTCGAGATCCCGGACGTGCGGGGGGGATCCTGGAAACCCAACTGGGTGACGGACCCATTCCCTCCATGACACTCTTGGAACGAGCGGCACGGGATTTTGCCGTGAAATTCACAACAACACGCGCCGGCGAACCCCGCGGCTTTCGCGAGGCTCTCTTGCCGCTGATTGCAGACCAGAGCCGCTTCAACGACCTGAACGCCCTCGACAGCCAAACGCTCCTGCGCCTGCGTGCATCGCTTCTGACGCGGATTTCGGACTCGGTTGATATCATGGGACCGGCCGCCCTCGATCCGGAGCTTGCCAACGCGCTCATCGCCCACTTCATGCCCGCCGGCACAAGCATCTCGAGTCACTGCCCGTATTGTCTGAGCCCCCGGGCGTCGGACCACCACGAGTGCCCGTTCTTGCAGTACGGGACGATCTGAGAACTCCTCAACGCTTGGAGTCGAGCTCGGAGACTTTCTCGAGCAAGCCCTGATCGCGCTCGGTGACGAAATTGATCACGCGTCCAGTGCGACCGGCACGCGCCGTGCGGCCCACGCGGTGCAGGTAGTTGTCGAGATTCTGCGGCAAGTGGTAATTCACCACGCGACCGACATGGTCGATATCCAGACCGCGGGAAGCCAGATCCGTCGATATCAAGTAAGCCACCGTCCCATCACGGAAGGCTTTCAGATTCTGGCGGCGCTTGATCTTGTCCATCTCGCCACGGTACACCACGCAGGTCAGGCCGCGCTTTTCAAGCTCCTTGGCGAGCGTGTCGCACTGCTCGCGGGTGTTGGTGAAAAACAAAGTCCCGCCGTTGACCTTTTCGGCAAGCACCACGTCCAAGAGCGGAAGTCTCTTGCCATTGACTACTTTGCGGTTGTCCGTTTTGAGGGTCTCGACGATCCGGTCGTGCTTGGCGGCCCGGATGAGTTCGACTCCGAGGAACATATCATCGAGCAACTTCTGCACGGTCTTGGAGATCGTGGCCGAGAAAAGCGCCATCTGTGTCGTGGGCGGGCAGGCTTCGACGATCCGCTGAGAATCCTGCAAAAAGCCCGGATCCATCATCTGATCGGCTTCGTCAAAAACCAGCACCCGCACATCATCGAGCTTGAGGAGTTGCTTCTCCACGAGCTTGGCAAGGCGCCCCGGGGTGGCAACCAGGACTTCAAAACAGCCTGATATATTGCGCCTGGAAATTTCGAACGTCGTGCCACCGAGTGCGCTCCGCACGCGCACGCGCGTGTGATGCGTGAAGGGCTTGAAAACCCGCGTCACCTGCTCGCCGAGCTCCCGCGTCGGAACCATCACGATCGCACGCGGACGCGAAGGGTCCTGCACGGCCTTGCCGGCAAGCTCAAGCGATTTGACTTGATGGAGCACGGGCAGAGCGTAGGCCAGCGTCTTGCCGCTTCCGGTCTGCGACATCCCCGCCACCGAGCGTCCTTTGAGGAGCAAGGGCATCACCTGCGCCTGAATGGGCGTTGGAGCCTTGAAATTCATCTCCCGGAGCGTGTCTTGGAGGGTGGATAGCAATTCAATATCAGTAAAAGTCGTCATGGACGAGGTCCTCGATTTTCAAAGGGCCGATCCCGGCCGGGCCGGAACGGACGATTCTGCTCCTGACGCTGGCCTTGGGCTTGCCGCTCGTCGCGGCGCTGATTTTGCGCGGGCCTGGCGTCCCTACGTTCATTTTGCGCGGGCCGGGCGTCTCTCCGTTCACTTTGCGCGGGCCGGGCGTCCCTACGTTCATTTTGCGCGGATCCGCTCCGATCCCGGGGCGGGCGTCCGCTGGGCGCGGTCGGGCGCATGCGGCGTTTCTTGACTTCGGGCTCGAGGCCTTCGGGCGGGCTCAGCTCCTGGGGCTTCTTGCGAATGAGGCGCTCGATATCCCGCAGGAATCCGCGCTCCTCCGGCGCACAGAACGAAATCGCGATCCCTTCGCGACCGGCACGCGCCGTCCGGCCGATGCGGTGCACGTAGGTTTCGGGGATATTTGGGATATCATGATTGAACACATGGGTGACGTCATCGATATCGATCCCTCGGGCAGCGATATCGGTCGCGACCAACACGCGCAGTTCACCCGCTTTGATACCCGCAAGTGCGCGCTCCCGCGCGCCTTGGGACTTGTTGCCATGGATCGGCGCCGCAGGAATCCACGCTTCGTTGAGCGAGTCGGAAACCCGATTTGCATCGCGCTTGGTGCGCGTGAATACGAGCACGCGGCGAACGGTCTGATCTTCGAGCAGCTTGATCAAAAGCGGTGTCTTGAGGTTCATCGGCACTTGGTAAACGGACTGGGCGATCTTTTCGGCGGTGGACGCAACCGGGGTCACTTCCACGCGATCGGGCTGAACCAGGATCTGGGACGCAAGTTTGGCGATCTCGGGCGGCATCGTGGCCGAGAAGAAAAGAGTCTGACGGTTCTTGGGGAGCGCAGATATCACGCGTCTGACGTCGTGGATGAAGCCCATGTCGAGCATGCGATCCGCCTCGTCGAGGACTAAGATCTCAAGGCCATTGAACCGCACAATCCCCTGCCCCATGAGGTCGAGCAATCGGCCAGGGGTGGCAACCACGATCTCGGGCCTCTTCCGCAGGGCCTGCTCCTGGCCGTACTGGCCTACCCCACCAAAGATCACAGTGGACTGGAACGGGAGTCCCGCTCCGTAGCGCTTGAAGCCATCGCCGATCTGGGAAGCAAGTTCCCGAGTGGGAGTCAGGACCAGAGCCCGGATATCACGCGGGGAGCCCGGCGTGCGGGTGCGGCCGGCGAGGAGTTGCAGGATCGGGAGCGCAAAAGCGGCAGTCTTGCCGGTGCCCGTCTGGGCACAAGCGAGCAGGTCGCGGCCGGTCAGGACGCGGGGGATCGCCTGTTCTTGAATGGGAGAAGGATGCTGATAGCCCTCGCGGCTGACGGCCTCAAGGAGAGCAGGATTGAGGCGAAGGTCTGCAAAAGTCGCCCGGGAAGAAGGGGTGGGATTCGAATTGGATTGAAACATCTGCGACGGGGGGTAACACGCGTGACGCGGAATGGCGAGGACCAAAATGATATCGGGAGAATTGAGCCACTCCCCCCGGCATCCCGCAAAACCGACGCAGACTGAACAATCCCCGCGCATTCAAGAGTTTTCTGTGCTAAGGACGACGCATGCGCACGAAATCCCAAGCAAAAACGTCCCCTTCGGCCGCTTCACGCGCCAAAGCCAGCACTTCAAAAGCCCTCCGTTCCCCGGTCCCCGCAGGCCGGGTCAAGGGCGATGAGTCCGATTCGGAAGTCACCCTCTCCCAATTGCGTCCCGACGGGCAGCGGATGATCGAAGAAGCCCGCTTGCTGCGCTTCCGCAACCGCACCACCCACCGCCGTTACACGATCGAGTTCGACATTCCTGAATTCACCTGCCTGTGCCCGGCTTCGGGCTTCCCGGATTTTGCAACACTCCATATCAAGTACGTCCCCAAGGACTGGTGCGTGGAACTCAAGAGCCTCAAGCTCTACATCAACCAGTACCGCAACAAGGGCGTCTTCCACGAGGACGTGTGCAATGTGGTGCTCGACGACCTGATCAAGCTCCTCGATCCCTGGGAAATGGAAGTCGTGGGAGATTTCTCCGTGCGCGGGAATATCAAAACCGTGATCCGCGCCGCCCACCGCCATCCGGAAGCCTGAGATTTAAATTTTTAGAAAAACTGTCCCCAACACATGCCGGTCCGCCGGCGGAAATGAGATCCCATGAGCGCCCAGCCCAAAAACCTCCGCAACGTCTGCATCATCGCCCACGTCGACCATGGCAAGACCACTCTGGTCGACCACTTGCTCAGGCAGGCGGGCGCCTTTGCCAGCCACCAGAAAGTCGATGATCGCGTGATGGACTCCATGGATCTCGAGCGCGAGCGCGGGATCACGATCATGGCCAAGAACACGGCCGTCGTCGTCGGTGATACCAAGATCAATATCGTCGACACTCCCGGACACGCGGATTTCGGCGGCGAAGTCGAGCGCATCATGGGCATGGTGGATGGCGCGATCCTGCTCGTGGACGCAGCCGAAGGACCTCTGCCTCAAACCCGTTTCGTGCTTCGCAAGGCGCTCGGCCAAGGCAAGAAAGTCATCCTGGTCATCAACAAAGTCGATCGCCCCGACTCCCGCATCGACGAAGTCGTCAACCATGCGTTTGACCTGTTCGTGGATCTGGGCGCGACCGAAGAACAAGCCGATTTCCCGATCATCTACGCTTGCGCCCGCCAAGGCTGGTGCACGGCGATCCGCGAGGACGTGGACGCCCTCATCTCCGGCTCCAAGAAAGGCACGCTTGAACCGCTCTTTGAAGCGATCTTGCGCGTGATGCCTCCTCCGGTGGTCACCGAAGGTCAGGACTTCCAGATGCTGGTTTCCAACCTCTCCTATTCCGACTATGTCGGCCGCCTTTCGATCGGCCGCGTGATGGGCGGAACCGTCAAGAAGAACCAAAAGATGATCCGGCGCGGGATCGATGCCGCCGGCAATTCCAAGAACGAGAATTTTACCGCAACCAATATCTACACGTACCAAGGCCTCAAGCAGGTCGAAGTGCAGGAACTGACCGCAGGTGATATCGGTGTCGTCGCAGGCACCGAATTCGCGGAGATCGGTGATACCATCGCAGGCGGCGAACACGTCGCGCCCCTTCCCCGGATTTACGTCGAAAAGCCCACGCTCGGCATGATTTTCAGCGTGAACACTTCGCCTCTTTCCGGAAAAGAAGGCGAAGCCATTCAATCCCGGAAGATGCGCGACCGCCTGCTCAAGGAAGTCCGTCAGAACGTGGCACTCCGCCTCGAAGACACGGCGACCACGGATCAGTTCCGCGTGCTTGGCCGCGGCGAGCTCCAATTTGCGATCCTGATCGAGCAGATGCGCCGCGAAGGCTACGAGTTCATGGTCGGCAAGCCCACCGTGCTCTATCAAACCAACGAAGCCGGCGAAAAACTCGAACCGATGGAGCGCGCAGTCCTCGATCTGCCCGAGTGGTCCACGGGCGATGTGACGAGCATGTTCCAAACCCGTAAAGGTCTCCTCACCAAGTACGAAGGCGGCTCGGGACACGGCTCAGGCCGCGTCCGCTTGGAGTTTGATATCCCCACTCGCGGCTTGCTCGGAATGCGCTCCAAGTACCTGACCGCCACCAAAGGCGAAGGCCTCTTCAGCACCTACGTCCTGGACTACGGCCCACACAAAGGCGAGCTTGCTCACCGTTTGAACGGAGCTCTCATCTCGGATCGCAGCGGCGATACGGTTGAATATGCCCTCTTGAGCTTGGAAGAACGCGGCGTGCTGTTCATGGGCCCGGGTGTCCCGGTCTACGAAGGCATGATCATTGGCGAGCACGCCAAAGACAACGACCTGAACGTCAACCCTTGCAAGGAAAAGAAACTCACCAACATCCGCTCGGCCGGTGCCGAGTTCCTGGTGACTTTGGCCGGGATCCGCAAGATGTCGCTTGAGCAGTGCATCGAGTGGATCGACGAAGACGAGTGGATCGAAGTGACTCCGGAGTCGATCCGCCTGCGTAAGAAAGTGTTGGCGCAGAACCTGCGCTCCGTCAAACGCAGCGAGCGCGTTAACTAAGGGGTACTGTGAAGGCATCGTCGATCTTGCCTGCATCCGGCGTTCTCGCCGGGCTCGCTCCCGCGCCGTACCTCAATGTACGGCTTGGTCGGTCGCCCGGCTGCGGCCTTGGCTGCAGGCAAGCTTGACGGATGCTCGTGAGGTAAAATCAGAGTAAAAGACCCCTGGGTTCCGCCAACAGGAGCATATAGATATGACTTCAATATCGCGTCCCAATCCTGAAAGTCGGACCCAAATCAAGCAAGAAAATCAGCCCCTGCGCTTTGCCAAGTTCGCGTGGGGGGCGCTTGCTTTCACGGTGCTTGTCATCCTCTGGGGAGCTTTTGTCCGGGCCACGGGCAGTGGCGCCGGTTGTGGGAGTCACTGGCCGCTCTGCAACGGCGAAGTGCTCCCGCAGGATCCGACGCTCCACACGGTGATTGAATTCGCTCACCGGATCACTTCGGGCCTGAGCCTGCTTGTCGTCGTGGCTCTGGCCTGGTGGTCGCGCCGGGTTTTTCCGCATCAAGATCATTTCGTACGCCGCATGGCGCGCCTCTCGGTGATCGGTATGGTGCTCGAAGCGCTCCTCGGCGCGGGCTTGGTGCTGCTTGAACTGGTCGCACACGACAAGTCCGTTACCCGCGCCGTTTCCATATCACTCCACCTGGTCAACACGTCTTTTCTCACCGCAGCGATGACGTTGCTTGCCGTTGGCGCCGAACGGACGGCACGCGGCGAAAAACTCAAAGCACTCTGGGAGACGCCCCGCGAACGGCGCAAAGCGTGGCTTGCGATCGGGACATTCTTATTGCTCGGGGCTGCGGGCGCGATCACGGCTCTCGGGGACACGCTTTTCAAAGCGGACTCCCTGGCTCAAGGAATTGCAATGGACCTCGCTCCCAATGCGCATTTCCTGCTCAGACTCCGTGTGATTCATCCCGTACTGGCCATTGCCTGGGGTACGGGTACGGCGGCATGGCTTTTAAACCTTAATTTTCCGGGCGCACTCCAAGGCGGACAAACGCTCACTCCGGCCCGCATGACTGCGCTCTTGATTGTGGGCAATCTTTTGCTTGGAGCGACCAACTTGTTACTCCTGGCGCCGACCGCCATCCAGCTTGGGCACCTGCTCATGGCCAATCTGATCTGGATATCACTGATGGTCACCCTCTCGGGTGAAGAGCCTCAGGCGTCTGAGCAACTCCATTAGCGCTTGCGATTGGGCTTGGCCTTGGCTGGCGCCGACTTTTTACGCCGCGGTCTACTTTTCGGCAAACGCCCGATCGCGGGATTTCCGCGCCTGACGAGTCCGCAAAACTCGAGAGCCAACTCCTCGAACCTGGGGTGCGAAGCGGGCAGGCACTGCCAAGCCGAGTTCTCGTTTTCAAAAAAAGACACCCCGCGGAGTTCCGGGAATTGCGCTTTCATGGCGCCTGTGTGCTCGGCCGGGATGCAGACCCAGATGCCGATATCGTCCTGCATTTTCTCGCGATCGCAGAGCACAAAGCAGATCTTCTCGCCCACGTAGACTGCCGTGCACCCAAACATGGCACGCGTGCGCAAGTCCGTGCCCGAGAGTGCTTCGAGTACAAATTCAAAGGGGACGCCTTTTTTTGGTTCGGGAAAGCCACGCAGTGCCTTCATGATGGGAGCATAGCGGGATTGCCCCGTGAAAACACCCACGCGCTTAAAAACACTCATGACGCTCTCACGCACTGGTCTCACCACCGCCCAAGCCCTCGATCGCCTCAAAACCTACGGGCCCAATCGACTCGACGAGAAATCTCTGGCCACACAAACCCGGGATTTTTTCAAAGTGCTCATGGACCCCATGGGACTCATGCTCGTGGCTTTGGCGATTGTATATCTGACTCTCGGCGAGAAGCGGGATGCCTTGATCCTTGCGATCGCTTATCTGCCGATTGCAGCCGTGGATGTGGCGCTCGAACTCAGAAGCCAAAAAGCCCTGCGTGCGCTCAAGCGCTCGATCAGGACCCATTGCCAGGTCATCCGCGACGGAAAACTCCAGTCAATCGCGACCGAGGCGCTCGTACCCGGCGATACTTTGGTGATCGAAGAAGGACAGACTCTGCCTGCCGATGGTGTCTGCCTCGAAGCTTCAAGCCTCACGCTCGATGAGTCGACTGTGACGGGCGAGTCCGTCCCCATTGAAAAATCCCCGGGTCATGAAGCACTCTCCGGCACGACCGTGCTCACCGGAACCGGACTCATTGAAGTTCAAAAGACCGGGTTTTCTTCGCAGATCGGCGCGATCGCGCAAGTGCTCAAGGAACTTGAGGGTGAACCAAGCCCCCTGCTCCGCACGATTCAAAAAGCCGTGCGAATCGCGTTTGGAATCGCACTCCTGCTGACCGTCCTCGTCTTTGCGGCAGGAATCATGCGCGGTCAGGGGGCAGGCGCAAGCCTGATATCAGCACTCACGCTTGCCATGGCTTCGATCCCGGAGGAATTCCCGCTCGTTTTCACGCTCTACCTGAGTCTGGCGGCTTTCAGGCTTTCGCGGCACGGCATCCTCGTCAAGTCGCTCCCCGCCGTCGAGGGCTTGGGTCGCGTGGATGTGATCTGCACGGACAAGACGGGTACCCTCACTGAGGGCCGATTCAGCCTTGAGAGCGTGCGGGAGGCTTGCGGTTCTGCGCAGTTAAGGCCCGATCAGAAGCTGGCCCTCCTTTTGGCCTGCGAAGTCCGGCCAGTGGACGCCATGGAAGCTGCCATCCAGGAATGGCTCCGCGAGACCCAAGGCCAATCTTGGATCGACAGCACCCTTGCGGACTGGGAACTCCGCGAGGACCGTCCCTTTGATCCCATCACCAAGACCATGAGTCACGTTTGGGTCAGCCGTGCGACGGGCGACCGACTTGTTGCGATGAAGGGCGCATTTGAAGGGGTGGTGAGCCAATGTGCGCCCGACTCCATCCCAGCCGGCGTGCACGAATCCGTTCAGGAATCGGCAGCCTCGGGACGCAGGCTTTTGGCACTGGCGAGCTCACGCGACGATAAGCCCTTGCGGTTGGCAGCCACTCTGAATTTTACCGACCCCGTGCGGGAATCCGTCCCGGCAGCCTTGGCCTCGTGCGTGGCACGGGGAGTCCAAGTCAAAATGCTCACCGGCGATCACCTGCTCACGGCTCACGCCATCGCGGACCAAATCGGACTCCCCCACGAGCCTGATCAACTGCACGCGGGCCCGGACCTTGCGTTACTCGACACCGAGAAACGCACGATCGCCTACCAGCGCGGGGTGATCTTTGCGCGCCTCACTCCCACGCAAAAGCTCGAACTCGTGCAGGCGCTCAAAGCACGGGGTGATATCGTGGC
>Ga0172372_10006556_pt1 | contig 15872 bp, 13 predicted proteins | sample LakKiv5m_2_FD_114544 | JGI IMG/M metagenome (GOLD analysis project Ga0172372, IMG submission 114544) | Freshwater microbial communities from Kabuno Bay, South-Kivu, Congo - kab_092012_9.5m | ecosystem: Environmental > Aquatic > Freshwater > Lake | place: Democratic Republic of the Congo...
ACCTGGTGGGGGTGCTCCGGGTCTCCAGCGACCAGCTGCTGGCAGTGGTGGACGACATCCTGGACTTCTCCAAGATCGAGGCCGGCAAACTGGCCCTGGAACACCTGGCCCTGGACCCGCGCGCCACCATTGCCCAGGCCTGCGACATGGTGCGCCAGGCAGCGCAGGAAAAAGGCCTGGCCCTGACGGTGAGCGTGGCCGACGACGTCCCCTCGGCCGTGCTCGGTGACGTGACACGGCTGCGCCAGGTGCTGCTGAACCTGCTGAGCAACGCCATCAAGTTCACCGAACAGGGCAGCGTCGCCCTGCGCGTCTGGCACGAGGCGTCCGGGGGTGTCGAACGCCTGTGCTTCAGCGTCACCGACACGGGCGCCGGTATCCGGCCGGAGCGGCTGCCGCAGCTCTTCCAGCCCTTTGCCCAGGGCGACACCGCGACCGCCCGGGTACACGGCGGCACCGGGCTGGGCCTGATGATCTGCCGCCACCTGGTGACCCTGATGGGGGGCGAGATCAGCGTGCAGAGCACGCCGGGTGCGGGTGCCTGTTTCCAGTTCCATGTGCGCGCCCAGGCCACCGATCCGGCCCGGGTGCCACAGCCGCGATCCGAGCGGTTGCCTGACGCACGGCATCAACACCGGGTGCTGGTGGTTGACGACAACCCCGTCAACCTGCAGGTGGCGGCCGCCATGCTGCAGCACCTGGGCTACCCGCACCGCGTGGTGGACGGCGGTGCCCCGGCCCTGCAGGCGCTGGAGGCCGCACACGCCGAGGGCGCCCCCTTTGCGGTGGTGCTGCTGGACAGCCACATGCCCGACATGGACGGCCTGCAGACCGCCCATGCCATCGCACAACGCTGGGGCTCACAGGCCCCGGTGCTGATCGGCGTATCGGCCTCGACCCTGGGCAGTGACCGGCAACGCAGCCTGGACGCCGGCCTGCGCGAATACCTCACCAAGCCCTTGATGCTGGACACGCTGGCGGCCTCCCTGTTCCGCTGTACAACGGGTGCCGGCAACCCACACGCGCCACCGCTGCCCGCTGCCGCAGCGGGCACCGGTGAGGTGCTGGATCCGGCACGCTGGGCGCTGCTGGCCGAAGTGGACGAAGGTGAAGGCAGCTTGCGGCTGGCGATTGCGGCGGACTTTCTGCAGGCCCTGCCCCAGCGCTGCGACGCGATCGAACAGGCCGCGCAGCGCAATGACGCCGAAGCACTGCGGCAGGCGGCGCACGCGCTCAAGGGCGCAGCGCAAAACCTGGGGGCGCAAGCCCTGGCCGCGTGCTGCGAGCAACTGGAAAACCGTGCGCTGGACGGCCAGGCAGACGAGACCGGCCTGCAGGCTTTAACACAGCACGCACAGGCCCTACGCGAGCGGCTGCAGCGCGAAGGCGCCTCAGGCCCTGACGACCACGCCGGTTGAGCCTGCAGCGGACACAGTGCGTCAGAGCAGTTCGGGGGTCTGCACGGTCACGATGACCGTCTGCAGCCGGCCCTGGCGCTCGCGCTGGCGCAGCCACCAGAGCGCGCCTTTTTTCATGGGGCAATCGTCCTCGCTGAGCTGCAGCAAGCGCGCGATCACCCGCCCGAGCATGGGCTGGTGGCCGACCACCACCACCGGGCTGCGTGCCTGGGGCCACTGCACCACCTCCAGCAGCCCCAGATCGTCGGCCTCGGGTAGCAGCTCGTCGCGCAGCTTGGTCTTGCGCCCCAGCGCGTGCGCGGTCTGTTCGGTGCGGGCCGCAGGACTCGCAAACACCCGGGCGCCCTCGGGCAACTGCCGGTCCAGCCAGGCGGCCATGCGCGCGGCCTGCTTCTCTCCGCGTGGCGTCAGGCGCCGGGCCAGGTCCAGGGCATCACCGGGCTGGCCGTGCAGCGGGTCCGGGTGGTCATGGGCTTCGGCGTGGCGCCAGAGGATCAGGTCCATAACAGTCCATTCAAGGGTTCGGGGCTGTGCGGGCGGCCGCCATCACCGGGCGACTCAACCCAGGCTGCCGTAACGCGCCATCAGATGGCTTTGCGCCGAGTGATGGGCGCTCTCGCGCCCTTTACCGCTTTCAGGCTGGGCGGCCGGCCGGTAGCGGCCGTCGTGCTGCAGCAGCCAGGCGTCCTTGGTGTCGTACAGGTAGGCCAGCAGGCTCTCGTCGATGATGCGACGGCGCAGCGCCGGATCGGTGACCGGCCAGGCCAGTTCCACCCGACGCAGCATGTTGCGGTTCATCCAGTCGGCACTGGACAGCCAGAGCGTTTCGTGCCCATCCACGCTGAAATAGAACACGCGCGAATGTTCAAGCAGGCGGCCGATCACCGAGCGCACCCGCACGTTGTCGGTCTGGCCTTTGACGCCAGCGGGCAATATGCAGGCACCGCGCACAATCAGGTCGATCTGCACGCCAGCCTGCGAGGCTTCGGCCAGCGTCCGCGCCAGGGGTTCGTCGGTCAGCGCATTCATCTTGAGCACGATGCGGGCCGGCTGGCCCGCCCGCGCCGCGGCTGCCGCGGCCTCCACCTGCTCGGTCATGGCCTTGTGCAGGTGAAACGGCGCCATCAGCGCCTTCTGCAGCTTGGGCAGCCGGTTCTGGCTGGCCAGGTGCAGAAAGACCTGGTCGAGGTCACTGGTGAGGGCGTCGTCGCCGGTGAGGTAGCTGAAATCGGTGTACAGGCGCGCGGTACCGGGGTTGTAGTTGCCGGTGGAGAGGTGGGCGTAGCGGCGCAGGTGGCCGTTCTCGCGCCGCGTGACCAGCAGCATCTTGGCGTGGGTCTTGAGACCGACGACCCCATACACCACCTGTGCGCCCACCGACTCCAGCCGCTCGGCGTAGTTGATGTTCGCCTCTTCGTCGAAACGGGCCTTGAGCTCCACCACGGCGGTGACCTCCTTGCCCCGGCGCACCGCCTCGCGCAGCAGGTTGATGAGCTCGGACTTGCCGCCCGTGCGGTAGATGGTCTGCTTGATGGCCAGCACGTTGGGGTCTTCGACCGCCTCGCGCAAGAAGGCCAGCACGGCATCGAAGCTTTCATAGGGCTGGTGGATCAGCACATCGCCCTGCTGCAGGCGCTCAAAGAAACTCTGCCCCGGCACCAGCGCCACCGGCCAGCCGGCGTTGTACCGCTCAAAACGCAGGCTGGGCGCGTCCACCTGGTCGATCAGCTGGTTCAGTCGCACCAGGTTCACGGGGCCCGGCACCCGGTAGAGCGCGGGCGACTGCAGTTCAAACTGGGCCAGCAGGAAATCGGCCAGGTATTCGGAACAACCGGCCGACACCTCCAGCCGCAGCGCCTCGCCGTAGTGGCGCTGTTGCAAGCCCTTGCGCAGTGCGGTGCGCAGGTTTTTGACTTCTTCCTCGTCCACCGCCAGATCGGAATGGCGGGTGACGCGAAACTGCGAAAACTCCGTGACCTGGCGCCCGGGGAACAGATCGGCCAGGTGCGAGCGGATGAGACTGGAGATCGACACGAAATGCGTCTGTTTGGAGCCCGCCACCGCCGGCATGCGCACAAAACGCGGCAGGATGCGCGGCACCTTGACGATGGCGATCTCGTTCTCGCGGCCGAAGGCGTCCTTGCCTTTGAGACGCACGATGAAGTTCAGCGATTTGTTGGCCACCTGCGGGAAGGGGTGTGCCGGGTCCAGCCCCACCGGCATCAGCAGCGGCTGCACCTCGCGCACGAAGTACTCCTTGACCCAGCGGCGCTGGCGCTGATTGCGCTCGCTGTGCGCCACCAGCTTGATGCCCTTTTTCTCCAGCAGGGGCAGCAGTTCATCGTTGTAGATCGCGTACTGCTGCGCCACCAGGCGCTGCAGCGTGCCCGAGATACGGGCATAGGTTTCCACGGTGCAGGGCCCACGCTGCTCGTGCGTCTTGAAGGCAGCCAGCTGCGGCGCCATGCGCACCTCGAAGAATTCGTCGAGGTTGCTGGAGACGATGCTCAGAAAGCGCAAGCGTTCGAGCAGCGGCACATCGGTGCGACGGGCCCAGTCCATGACGCGTTCGTTGAACGCCAGGATGCTGTGGTCGCGATCGAGAAAGGACACGCGCGAAGAAGCAGTGGAAACACTCATGAGCCAAGGCCAAAGTCGGGCCGCCACAGCGGCGCGCCCGTTTTTGACAATTATTCAACGGCGCGGTGACATTTGTATGACGGCACGCTCCGGCTCGGCCCAATGCGCATCGGGCGTCTCACCCACGCCACGGCGGCGCCGCTGCGCACCGGGCAGCGGCGCCAGGTGGCTGGCGAACAAGGCTGCCGCGCGCGCCCAGTCGAACTGCTCGGCGCGTTGGCGTGCCCGGTGCCGCGGCACGCGCAGGGCCGCCTGCCATGCCTCGGCGAGATCCGCGTGCATCGCCCCGGCCCCGCTGTCACCCAGCACCTGCAGGGGGCCGTCCACCGGGTAGGCGGCCACCGGCAGGCCGCAGGCCATGGCTTCGAGCATGACCAGGCCAAAGGTCTCATGACGGCTCGGAAACACGAACACGTCGGCGGCGGCGTACACCTGGGCCAGTTCCGCACGCGCGAGCACACCCAGCCAGTGCACATTCGGAAACCGGGCGCGCAGCTCGGGCTCCAGGGGCCCGACACCGCACACCACCTTGCTGCCGGGTACATCGAGCGCGAGAAACGCGTCGATGTTTTTCTCGTACGACACCCGCCCCACGTAAAGACTCACAGGCCGTGCCAGGTGGCCCAGCCCGGGGTATTCCTGCGCCTGCGGGGCAAAGTCAAACAACTGCGTGTCCACACCGTGGGTCCACGCCTTGAGGTGGGTGAAACCCCGCTCCGTCAACATCTCCAGAACGCCCGCCGTCGGCACCATCACGCCACGGCTGGGCCGGTGGAAATGGCGGAACAGCGCGTAGCCCCAGTCCAGCGGGACACCCAGCGCGGCGTTCAGGATCTCGGGAAACTTCGTGTGAAAGGCGGTGGTGAACGGCAGGCCCCGGCGCAGGCAGTACCGGCGGGCCGCCCACCCCAGCGGGCCTTCGGTGGCAATGTGTATCGCATCGGCGTTGGCTTCGCGCACCCGCTGCGCCAGACGCCGCCCGGGCCACAGTGCCACGTCGATGCCCGGGTAGCCTGGGCACGGGCGCGTGCGGAACTGCCCGGGGTGTATGACCACGATCTCGTGGCCCATGGTCTGCAGCTGCCACACCAGCGCCACCAGCGTGGTGACCACCCCATTGACCTGGGGCAGCCAGGCGTCGGTCACGAGCACGATTTTCATGTTGTCTCCCATTGAGGCCCTTGCGCCAGACGGCTCAACCGCCCTGCTTGGCCAGCGCCGCTGCCGTGACCTGGGTAGCCGCCACAGCGGCCACCGTGGGGCGCCAATGCACCAGCTCCAGCCGGCCGTCCAGGTGTTCGACCAGGGCCGACAGGCTTTCGACCCAGTCGCCGTCATTGCAGTAGAGCGTGCCGTCGATGGTGCGCATCTCGGGCCGGTGGATGTGCCCGCACACCACTCCCTGGTAACCGCGCGAGCGCGCCTCGGCCGCCACGGCCCCTTCAAAGTCGCTGACGTAGTTCACCGCGGTCTTGACCTTGTGTTTGAGGTACTGGGACAGGGACCAGTAGGGAAGCCCCATGCGGGCCCGCCAGCTGTTGAAGTGGCGATTGAGCCGCAGAGTGAATTCGTAGAGGTTGTCGCCCAGGTAGGCCAGCCACTTGGCGCACTGGATCACACCGTCGAAGTGGTCACCGTGCACCACCCACAGACGCCGCCCGTCGGCGGTGGTGTGCACCGCTTCATTGCGCACCTCGATGCCACCGAAGTGATGCCCGTCAAACTGCCGGGCGAACTCGTCGTGGTTGCCCGGCACGAACACCACACGGCAACCTTTGCGCGCCCGGCGCAGCAGCTTCTGCACCACGTCGTTGTGCGCCTGCGGCCAAAACCACTTGCGGCGCAACTGCCAGCCATCGATGATGTCGCCCACCAGGAACAGGGTCTGGCTGGGGTGGTGCTTGAGGAAGTCGAGCAGCGCCACCGCCTGGCAGCCAGCCGTACCCAGGTGCAGGTCGGAAATGAAAACGGCCCGGTAAAGGGGCCGTTCTCCCCCATCGCCATGGGGCTCGTCGTCGGCATCGATGCCCCGGGGCAGAGCCCCTGTGAGCCCCCATCCACCCAGTGCTTCGAATGCCGTGCGCATGTCAGACACCCAGGAAGTGTTTTCGGTAGCGGGCCGGCAGATCCTGCAGCCGCATCATCAGCGGCAGGTCGGCGGCGTTGAAGTCCGGATCCCAGGCCGGTGGGCCCAGCACCTTGGAGCCCAGCCGCAGGTAGCCCTTGATCAGCGCGGGCGGCTCCACGTCCAGCGTGTCGTCCAGCTGCTCCACTGGCAGCGGCAGGCGCGGGCGCACATGCCACTCGATGGAGGCCAGGTGCTTGTCTTTCACCTGGCGCCAGATGCTGGCGGCCGCGTGGCCACCACCGGCCATGCCGTGCGGACCGTCCATGTTCATCGGGATGCTCGCGCAGCCGATCATGGTGTCGAGCTGGTTGCGCACCATGAACTCGCCCAGGGCGCCCCACAGGGCCATGATCACGCCGCCGTGGCGGTGGTCCGGGTGCACGCAGCTGCGACCGAGCTCGACCATGCGCTCGCGAAGGGTGCGCAGACGGGTGAGGTCGAATTCGGTGTCGCTGTAGGTGCTGCCCACGCGCCGGGCCTGGGCCGGCGTGAGCACGCGGTAGGTGCCGATCACCTCGCGGCTGGCCGCGTCACGCACCAACAGGTGTTCGCAGTAGTCGTCGAACAGGTCCACATCGTGACCGGGGATGGTCTTGGGCAACCGTGCGCCCATCTCGCCGGCAAAGACGGCGTATCTCAGGCGCTGGGCTTCCCGGACTTCGTCCAGATGGCGCGCCCAGGAAACATCGATGCCACCGGGCGCCGCCGGCGCCACCAGCGGCTGAGGCTGAAAATCGGTCCGGGGATGAAGCGACCCCCTGGGCAGGGACACCGGTGATACATCCAGCGTCGGGGTGGGCAAGTCTTTCATGGCCGTCTCCTGCGAGCGTGCACCGTGGTCATGCCACGGCGGGTTGAAGGTCTGTGTCATGAGCCCGTACTGTGCGCAAGCGCCGTGACGCACACGTGTCGGGCCCATGAAGAAGGCGTGACAGCCCTACCCCTCGGAGCGCCTGCGACAATGCCGGCCTGTGAGCCTTACCGCCCTTCCCCCTCTGCCCAGCACCGCCTTGCCGCTGCTCTGCCACCCGGCCACCCCGTGCGCCCTGCCCTTGCAGCTGTCGGTGCGCCTGGCCCTGACCCGCAGCGGCAACGGCGACAGCCTGCAACTGCACTACCAACTGTGCGGCGACGTGGCCCGGCTGCGACTGCCCGCACCCGCACAGCCCGGACCGGCCGATGGCTTGTGGCAGCACACCTGCTTTGAAGCCTTTGTCGGCGTGCATGGCGAGCGGTCTTATCGCGAGTACAACTTCTCCCCCTCGGGTCAGTGGGCGGCCTACTGCTTCCATGACCAACGCCAGCGCGATCGCTCGACAGAATCACCTGTGCGCCCCCTGATCGACCTGCAGACCGGGTCCGACACGCTGTCACTGCAAGCATGCCTGCCGCTCGCAGCCCTGCCCCTGACATCGCCCCCCCAGCCATGGGATCTGGGCCTGTCTGCGGTGATCGAAACCCGGGACGGCCAGCTCAGCTACTGGGCGCTGCGACACCCCGCAGAGCGCCCCGACTTCCACCACCGCGGCGGCTGGCTGAGCCCGTCAAGGCTGCCCGACCTGCCTTTGCCTGAACTCGAACGACCATGAAATTCGGCCTCGAACGCTTCCTGGAAGACCCTGCGCTGCGCGCCCCGCTGGCCGGCCGCCGCGTCGCCCTGCTGGCCCACCCGGCCTCGGTCACCCGCGACCTGACCCATTCGCTGGACGCACTGGCGGCCCTGCCCGACGTGCGGCTTTCGGCCGCCTTCGGACCGCAGCACGGCCTGCGCGGCGACAAGCAGGACAACATGGTCGAGTCGCCCGACTTCACCGACGCGGCGCTGGGCATCCCGGTGTTCAGCCTGTACGGCGAGGTGCGCCGCCCCACCGACGCGATGATGGACACGTTCGACGTGCTGCTGGTGGACCTGCAGGACCTGGGCTGCCGCATCTACACCTTCATCACCACGCTGCGCTACGTGCTCGAAGCGGCGGCGCGACATGGCAAGGCCGTGTGGGTGCTCGACCGTCCCAACCCGGCCGGCCGGCCGGTGGAAGGCACGCTGCTGCGCGAGGGCTGGGAAAGCTTCGTCGGCGCCGGCCCTATGCCCATGCGCCACGGCATGACCATGGGCGAGCTGGGCCACTGGTTCATCGCGCAGCTCAAGCTGGACGTCGAATACCGGGTCATCACCATGGACGACTGGTGCCCCGACGAAGGCCCCGGCTTCGGCTGGCCCAGCGATCGCACCTGGGTCAATCCCAGCCCCAACGCCGCCAACCTCTGGATGGCCCGCGCCTACGCTGGCACCGTGATGCTCGAAGGCACGACGCTCAGCGAAGGCCGCGGCACCACCCGCCCGCTCGAACTGTTCGGCGCCCCCGACATCGATACCACCCGCCTGCTGGCCGACATGCGCCGCATCGCACCGCAATGGCTCGCCGGTTGCCGGCTGCGTGCCTGCTGGTTCGAGCCGACCTTCCACAAACATGTCGGCCAGCTGTGCGCCGGCGTGCAGATCCATGTGGAAGACCCGACACACTACGACCACGCGGCCTTCAGGCCGTGGCGCCTGCAGGCCCTGGCGTTCAAGGCGCTGCGGGTGCAACAGCCCGATTACCCGCTGTGGCGCGACTTCGCCTACGAATACGAGCACGACCGCCTGGCGATCGACCTCATCAACGGCGGGCCGGCGTTGCGCGAATGGGTGGACAACCCGGCGTCCACGGCGGCCGATCTTGAAGCGGTGGCGGGACCGGACGAAGCCGCCTGGATCGAAGCCCGCAAACCCTATCTGCTCTATTGAGCCAGCAGGGAAGAGCCTTCAGGCCAGGATGCGGCGGAACCGGCTCCGCCGGGCCGCACGCATCGCCCCCTTGAGGGGGTCGCGCGCAGCGCGGCAGGGGTGGGCCCAATTCACAGCCACTTTTGGAAGAACTGGGCCGTGCCCATGGCCGGGTCCAGCTGGTAGCCGGCGTAACCGATCCGCGTGTAAAGCTTGACCGCTGGCCCATTGCCCGAGAGCACCTCCAGCGTCATCTTCACCGCGCCGCGCTCGCGCGCCAGGGTCTCGGCCAGCGCCAGCATCTGCTCGGCAATGCCGCGGCCGCGGTGGCTGGCCAGCACGGCCACGTCGTGCACATTGACCAGCGGCTGGCACTTGAAAGTGGAAAAGCCTTCGATGCAATTGACCAAGCCCACCGGCGCGTCGCCGTCGAAAGCCAGAATGCTGAAAGCCTGCGGGCGCGCAGCCAGTTCACGCACCAGATTGGTTTTCGCAAAGTCGGACAGCGGCTCGCAGCCGCCGGCCGGATCGCTCGCATACGCGTCCAGCAGCATCACAATGGCCGCCGCATCGGCCGGGTCGGTGTAGTCCGCCCGGCGCACCAACACCGCGGACGCCATCAGCCGGCCTTCACCGCGGCCACCAGGCGCTCGGCACAGGCCTGGGCCTGCTGCGGGTCGCGCGCCTCCACCATCACACGCAGCAGCGGTTCGGTACCGCTGGCGCGGATCAGCACACGGCCGGTGTCACCCAGTTCGGCTTCCACGGCGGCCGTTTCGGCGGGCAGCAGCGTGTTCGCCTTCCAGTCCTGGCCGGGCTGCAGCCGCACATTGATCAGGGTCTGCGGGAACAGGGTCACATCGGCCAGCAGCTGGGCCATGGTCTTGCCACTGTCCACACAGGCGTGCAGCACCTGCAGGGCCGACACCAGACCATCGCCCGTGGTGTGGCGGTCCAGCACCAGCAGGTGCCCCGAGCCCTCGCCGCCCAGCACCCAGCCGTGGCGCTCCAGCTCTTCGAGCACATAACGGTCACCGACCTTGGCGCGCACGAACTTGACGCCTTTCTTCTTGAAGGCCACCTCGACCGCCATGTTGGTCATGAGCGTGCCCACCACGCCCGGCACATCGATGTCGCGCGCGATGCGGTCGGCCGCGATCAGGTACAGCAGCTCGTCGCCGTTGAAGAGCCGGCCGGTCGCGTCCACCATCTGCAGGCGGTCGGCATCGCCGTCCAGGGCCACACCGTAGTGCGCGCCGTGCTCCTTGACCGCCGCCACCAGGGCCTCGGGGTGGGTGGCGCCTACGCCCTTGTTGATGTTCAGTCCATCCGGGCTGCAACCGATCTCGATGACTTCGGCACCCAGTTCGTGGAACACATCCGGCGCGATGTGGTAGGCCGCGCCATGGGCACCGTCCACCACGATCTTCAGGCCCTTGAGGCTGAAACTATGCGAGCAGGTGCTCTTGCAGAACTCGATGTAGCGGCCAGCCGCATCGTCCATGCGCCGCGTCTTGCCCAGGTTGGCCGAATCGACCCACACCGGTGCCTCGTCCAGCGCCGCTTCCACGGCGATTTCCCAGTCGTCGGGCAACTTGTTGCCCTGGGCACTGAAAAACTTGATGCCGTTGTCGGCAAACGGGTTGTGGCTGGCACTGATGACCACCCCCAGGCTGGCGCGCTGGGCCCGCGTCAGGTAAGCCACCGCCGGCGTGGGCACCGGGCCGAGCAGCACCACATCCACCCCGGCCGAGTTGAAACCCGACTCCAGAGCCGATTCGAGCATGTAACCCGAAATACGTGTGTCCTTGCCAATCAGTACCGTGGGCCGCGCTTCACCCCGCTTGAGCACACGGCCCACCGCGTGCGCCAGGCGCAGCACGAAGTCGGGCGTGATGGGGGCCTGGCCAACCGTGCCACGGATGCCATCGGTGCCGAAATATTTGCGGGTCATGCGTTTTCCTCTGCTGCTGTTGTAAGAAGCGGCCCGTCGCCCTTGCTGTCAAGGTCAGGCCAACTTTTGATTATCGACGCCGCGGGGGCCACCATCGGCGCTCGCGGCCCGCCAAACCTTGAGTGCGTCCACTGTTTCACGCACATCGTGCACCCGCACGATGCGCGCGCCGCGTTCCACCGACAGCAGTGCAGCGGCCACGCTGGCCGCCACCCGGTCGGCCGGCACCTCACGCCCGGTCACGGCCCCCAGAGACGACTTGCGCGACCAGCCCGCCAGCAAGGGATACCCCAGATCGAGCAGCGCGTCCTGGTGTGCCAGCAGGCTGAAGTTCTGATCGACCGTCTTGCCAAAGCCGATGCCGGGGTCCAGCGTGATGCGCGCGGCCGCCACGCCCAGTGCGCGCAGGGCCTCTGCGCGTTCCTGCAGGAAGGCCCGAACCGGCTCCAGCACATCACCCGCCATGGGCGCTGCCTGCATGGTCTGCGGGTCACGGTGCATGTGCATCAGACAGACGCCGCAGCCCGGGTGCGCCGCCACAGCCTGCAAGGCATCGCCCCGGCGCAGCGCCCAGACATCATTGACAATGTCCGCCCCCAGATCGAGCACGGCGCGCATCACCTCGGGCTTGTAGGTGTCCACCGACACCGGCACACCCAGCCGCACCGCCTCGCGCACGATGGGCAGCACCCGGACCAGCTCCTCTTCCAGCGTCACGGCCGGGCTGCCGGGGCGTGTCGACTCGCCGCCGATATCCAGGATCTGGGCACCGTCCACAAGCAAACGTTCGCAATGGCGCAAGGCGGCCCGTGTGTCGGCATGTTGTCCGCCATCCGAGAACGAATCGGGCGTGACATTGACGATGCCCATGACCTGGGGCTCGCTCAGGTCGATCTGAAAACGCGTGGTCTGCCAGTGCATGGAGGGGTCCTGAAACGGACAACGGGGCCCGAAGGCCCCGTTGCGGGAGATACGTTGCTGTGATCAAGCGGCCGTGGGGGCCGGGTCGGTGCTCACCGCCGGGGTACCACCGCTACCGCCACCACCCACCGAGGGGTTGCGCGGCGTCCAGTCCTTGGGCGGGCGCGGCGGCTTGCCGGCCATGATGTCGTCGATCTGCTCGGCGTCGATGGTTTCCCATTCCAGCAGGGCCTTGGCCATGGCGTGCATCTTGTCGCTGTGCTCCTCGATCAGGTCGCGCGCCAGCTTGTACTGGGCGTCGATGATGCGGCGCACCTCGGCATCCACCTTCTGCATGGTCTGCTCGCTCATGTTGGTGGTCTTGGTCACCGAACGGCCCAGGAACACCTCGCCCTCGTTCTCGGCGTAGACCATCGGGCCCAGGGCGTCAGTCATGCCGTAGCGCATCACCATGTCGCGGGCGATAGACGTGGCGCGCTCGAAGTCGTTGCTGGCGCCGGTGGTCATCTGGTTCATGAACACCTCTTCCGCGATGCGGCCACCGAACAGCATGCTGATCTGGTTGAGCATGTAGTCCTTGTCGTAGCTGTAGCGGTCCTGCGCCGGCAGGCTCATGGTGACGCCCAGGGCGCGGCCACGCGGGATGATGGTGACCTTGTGCACCGGGTCGCACTTGGGCAGCAGCTTGCCGATCAGGGCGTGGCCCGCCTCGTGGTAGGCCGTGTTCTTGCGCTCTTCCTCGGGCATGACCATGCTCTTGCGCTCGGGGCCCATGAAGATCTTGTCCTTGGCCTTCTCGAAGTCCTGCATCTCGACCACGCGCGCATTGCGGCGAGCCGCCATCAGCGCCGCCTCGTTGCACAGGTTGGCCAGATCGGCACCGCTCATGCCGGGCGTGCCGCGGGCGATCACGCTGGCGTTCACGTCGGTGCCCAGCGGCACTTTGCGCATGTGGACGTTCAGGATCTGCTCGCGGCCGCGAATGTCCGGCAGCGTCACATACACCTGGCGGTCGAAACGGCCCGGGCGCAGCAGGGCCGCGTCGAGGATGTCCGGGCGGTTGGTGGCCGCCACCACGATCACGCCCAGGTTGGTCTCGAAACCGTCCATCTCGACCAGCATCTGGTTGAGGGTCTGCTCGCGTTCGTCGTTGCCACCGCCCAGGCCAGCGCCACGCTGGCGGCCAACGGCATCGATTTCGTCGATGAAGATGATGCAGGGCGCATTCTTCTTGGCGTTCTCGAACATGTCGCGCACGCGGGCTGCGCCCACACCGACGAACATTTCCACAAAATCGGAACCCGAGATGCTGAAGAACGGCACCTTGGCTTCACCGGCAATGCCCTTGGCCAGCAGCGTCTTGCCGGTGCCAGGGGGCCCCACCAGCAGCAGACCGCGCGGAATGCGACCGCCGAGCTTCTGGAACTTCTGCGGGTCCTTCAGGAAGTCCACGACTTCCTTGACCTCTTCCTTGGCTTCATCGCAGCCGGCCACATCGGCGAAGGTCACGGTGTTGTTGTTCTCGTCGAGCATGCGCGCCTTGCTCTTGCCGAAACTGAAGGCACCGCCCTTGCCGCCGCCCTGCATCTGGCGCATGAAGTAAATCCAGACACCGATCAGCAGCAGCATCGGACCCCAGCTCACCAGCAGGGTCATGAGCAGCGAGCCTTCTTCGCGCGGGCGCACGTCGAATTTGACGTTGTTGTTGATCAGGTCGCCGACCAGCCCGCGATCCAGGTAGGTGGCCGTGGTGCGGATGCGGCGCTCATCCTGGGTGACGGCCACGATCTCGGTGCCACCGGCGCCTTCCTGAATCGTGGCGCTCTTGATTTGCTGGGCTTTCACCAGATTCAGGAATTCGGAATAGCCCACGTAACCGGCGCCAGCCGTGGTGCGACCATCGAACTGCTTGAAAACGGTGAAAAGCACCATGGCGATGACCATCCACACGGCGATTTTCGAGAACCACTGGTTGTTCAAGTGCGGCTCCTGGCTGCTAAGTTGACAGGGAAATACATATTCAGGCGATTTTAGGACTTTCAAGAAGCCCTGATCTTGACGAATGCCATGACCCTTGCTATCGGCGCCATCGCTTTTTCGATGATCAGCTCAAGATCGGTGGTGGCCATGAAGACTGTGCACCGATAAGGCGTTCTCATTTCAGACCCAGCCCGACCAGAAAGGTTTCCGACGATTTGTCCCGAGAGGCCTTGGGCTTGAATGGCTTGACCACTTTGAAGGTTTGCCGGAACAGGGCCACCAGGCTGTCGTAGGCACCGCCATGAAAAACCTTGGCCACCAGAGCGCCGTCGGACTTCAGGTGAGCCTTCGAAAAATCCACGGCCAGCTCCACCAGCAGCTCGATGCGGGCGGCATCCGCCGAGCCAATGCCGGACAGGTTGGGCGCCATGTCCGACACCACCACATCGACCTTGTCCACGCCGTGCCCCACCAGCACCTGCTCCAGTTCGGCCAGCACCGCTGCTTCGCGGAAGTCGCCCTGGATGAACTGGACGCCTTCGATCGGCTCCATCGGCAACAGATCCAGCGACACAATGCGCCCCTGCAGCTCGCCTACCGCTGCGCCATCGGGGCTCAGGCGGCGGCGCAGGTACTGGCTCCAGGCACCCGGGGTGGAGCCCAGGTCCACCACCACATCGCCAGGGCGCACCAGGCCCAGGGACTCATCGATCTCCTTGAGCTTGTAGGCCGCACGTGCACGGAAGCCCTCTTTCTGCGCCAGGCGCACATAGGGGTCGTTGACGTGCTGGTTGAGCCAGGCCTTGTTGACCTTCTTGCTCTGGGTTTTGACTTTGATGCCCATGGGGACGCGCAAGCGCTGTGTAAACGATAATTGTCCCATGCCCCAGATCACACTCACACCCGCCCAGCGCAAAGTTCACCGCGCTGATGCCCACCACCTCGACCCCGTTGTCCTCATCGGCGGCGACGGCCTGACCGCTGCGGTCAAGAAAGAGGTCGATGCCGCCCTCAAGGCCCACGGCCTGATCAAGGTGCGCGTCTTCAGTGACGACCGCGCCGCGCGCGAAGCCATGCTGCAGACCCTGTCGGACGAGCTCGACGCGGCGCCGATCCAGCACATCGGCAAGCTGCTCGTCCTGTGGCGCCCCCTGCCAGAGAAGGCCAAGGTGGTCGACGAAGACCGCCTGCCCGGCCCCAAGGATGTCAAGGTTCTCAAGTTCAGCAAACGCGGCGGCCAGCGGCCCGAAGTCAAGGTCGTGCGGGTACTGGGGAACCAGCGCCTGACGTCTGGCGGCCAGGTCAAACGCGCCAAAGTGCTGCAAAAAAGCGTCAAGAAAAGCGCCCAGTAAGACGCCCTGTTGAGCGCCGTGCACCGCTGCGGCGGTGGCTTGAACTTCCCCCCTTGCGCACCATCTGATCCCGCATGAACGCCACCACCGCCCCCAACGCCCTGCTCGCCTCTTCCGACCTGCCCCTGTTCGATGCCATCACGCCCGACCAGGTCAGCCCCGCCATCGACCAGCTGCTGGCCGATGCCGATACCGCGCTGGAACAGGTCACGAAGCCCGACTTCCCGGCCGTATGGGCTGACATGGCCGGCGCGCTGGATGTCGCGACCGAGCGCCTGGGCCGCGCCTGGGGCGCGATCAGTCACCTCAACAGCGTGGCAGACACCCCGGAGTTGCGGGCGGCGTACAACGCAGCGCTGCCCAAGGTGACCGATTTCTGGACCCGGCTGGGCGCCGATGAGCGCCTCTACGCCAAGTACAAAGCGATGGACCCGGCCGCTCTGACACCAGAACAGGCCCAGGCGCACAAGAATGCGATGCGCGGCTTCGTGCTGGGCGGCGCCGAACTGCAGGGCGCGGCCAAGGAGCGGTTCGCGCAGATCCAGGAACGCAGCGCCGAGCTGGCCCAGAAGTTCAGCGAAAACGCGCTCGACGCCACCGACGCCTTTGCGCTCTATGTGGAAACAGCCGAACTGGCCGGCGTTCCCGACGACGTGCAGCAGGCCACCGCCGCCGCGGCCCAGGCCGATGGCAAGACCGGCCACAAGCTCAC
>Ga0172372_10006561_pt1 | contig 15863 bp, 8 predicted proteins | sample LakKiv5m_2_FD_114544 | JGI IMG/M metagenome (GOLD analysis project Ga0172372, IMG submission 114544) | Freshwater microbial communities from Kabuno Bay, South-Kivu, Congo - kab_092012_9.5m | ecosystem: Environmental > Aquatic > Freshwater > Lake | place: Democratic Republic of the Congo...
AGGTCATAATTGGATGGGGAGTTTCTTTACTCCTTTTCATAGCAGGAGTAGGAATCCCATCTGGCAAGGCGTACGCGCCAGAATTTATAGAAACCCAAAACCAGGAAGAAGTAATAAAAGTCAATCCGGTAATGAGTAAATCTGTTGACAGATTGCCAGAGCCAAAGCCGCCAAAGCCCCAAATTTCCTTCAAGTGGGGGGACATATCTTGGCTTCCACTGCTGGCAGCTGAAGCTGGATGGCCAGAAGAAACGTGGCCAAAGTTGGGGCAGATAATCCTGAGAGAATCTGGTGGCTGCCCAAATCGCCGTGGCGGTGACGCGGTAGACGAGAATTGCAACATCACCCATGTCACCGAGTGGAACCACCGCTCGGACACGGGCTTACTCCAAATCAATGGGGTCAATTACAATACCTCTCGGAACAAGTGGGCAAGGGTCTGCTTGGACATGGGTGTCTGCGAGCAAGAACCCTTGCTTGATGCCGTCACCAACCTGAAGGCTGGGTACGTCCTTTACACCTACTCTGGCTGGGACCCGTGGGACCCATGTGCGTGGGGAGATAGGTGGGCGCATAAGTGCAAGCCCTCCAAGAAGCCGTAGCACCACGCACCTGATATGGTGTGTTTTGTATGAAAAACTCAGCTTTTGACATACAGTCAAAAAAGTTTGATTTCAAAAAAGACCTTGCTTACGGCAAAATGGGTGAAGAACTCATATCCAGTTTTCTTCAATCGCTATCGGAGAGTGACTTTGAAGTAAAGAGCGACAGATACCGCAATGGGAAAATGGTTGTTGAGACAAATCAAAATCCAAAGGGCATGCTTGATATATCGGGCAATAGAGTCTGGGTTCAGAGCGGAATAAATGTAACTACTGCCAAGTGGTGGGTTTATATCTACTCCCCAGAAGGAGCGTTTGTGGTTGTTTCTGTTGCTCGACTAAAAAGGTATCTCCGTCTTCATCCAGACCAATTCAATGAAAAGACAAAAGTCAATCTTGGCGGAAATGACAATCCAGCAAGAGGATTTCTTTTGATGCCATATGAAGTCATGGATATGTTGTTCAGCAAGCAGTATGACGAGTAGTATTCTTGGGCAAGGGAGAAACCAATGACAGTAGAGCTAACAAATGAGACTTTTGATGAATTCATTAGTTCATCCGAACTCCCTGTTCTTGTTGATTTTTGGGCACCATGGTGCGGTCCGTGCAAGCTGATTGGGCCGACAATTGATTATCTTTCACAGCAAGAGGACAAGCTTGTCAATTTTGCAAAAGTGGATGTAGATAAGTATCCGGAAATGTCCGCAAAATACGAATTTAGTTCCATTCCCGCTCTTGTTCTCTTCAAGAACGGCAATGTGGTCGACAGACTGAAACCGCAGGGATATTCAAGCAAATCAATAACGGAGAGCATACGTACTGCACTGGCTGAGCGGGAGCTGTAACCCGCAGGATTGCGGGCCGGTAGCTCAGTGGTGAGAGCGGCACTCTTATAAGGTGTGGGTCGTGGGTTCAATTCCCACTCGGCCCACAATTAACTAAATACGAGGTATTTCGGAAATATCCTCTTCTTCCCATCCCTCTTCTGCTGGCTCTTCTCGCCAGTCCCAGTCGTCTGCTGGTTCCACTCCGGTTTTGGATTTAAAGTGCCTTCTATTGAGGTGGTCAAATATTGCATCAAGGTCCATTTTTGCCTCGATGCCATTATTTCTTTCGATTCCATCAATTTCTATCAATTTTGATATTTCTTCAGAGTTGCCAGAAATTCCAAGCGTTGTCATTTTATTCGTCAATTCCTTTTCTGCGTTTTGTGGATTTTTTGTGAATTTTTTTTCCTTTTTTTGTTCCATAATGTTCAAGTTCTAGCCATTCGTCAAAGTCTTCATATGTACCCGGCGTGTCACGAATATACCTTTCGTATTCTTTTATTAATTCAACATATTCCTCGTCATCTTCGTCAAACTGTCTTCCCATAATTGTTATTTACTTTCAGAACCCCTGACGCGCCGACCTGCTTTTTCCGCTGCATCGGTATTGGATACAAATTGATTTCCTCTTCTGCTTCCAAGTATTTTTTTTCTATTGGTTGCTGACCTCTGTGCCGGAGAAAGTCTTGACCAAGCCTTTGCTGGCAGATATCTTCTCATCCCGCCAGGCCTATTGGCTGGTTTGCCATCGCTTGTTGTCCATTTTTCTCTTGTCCACCTAGACAAGGAACGCTGTGTTTTTTTCTTCTTACCCCTATATCCGCCACCAGCTTTTCTGTATTCGAGAGCAACGAGTTGGGCTTTTCTTGCAGACCACTGGCCCGGTCTTCCACCTTTTGAACCGGCCATTATTCGATTTTTTATTGATTCGCGAAGTTTTGGTTTTGTGTAATTCATTGCTGCTGTTTTTTCCAAAATAGGAGAAGCATCATCAATAAATGAATTTATTGATTCTTCTACCCATGCGGCGGGTAATGATGAATTTTTAAAGTTTCTCATTTGAAATTTTGTCATATATGTCCGACAACTCTCTTCTCAGTGGTTTTGGAAGAGACGAATACCAGACATTATTTACTATTCCTCGTATTTCGGACTTGCTTAGATTGATTGGTGATTTATCAATATTCAAGAATTTCAAAAGAGACTCGACGTCAGTTATGTTTTCGGCGTCTAGTTTTCGTCTTTTTGCCCAGTCTGCATTTTGAATTGAAGCGTCTATGTTTATTATTTTTGCCATAGTTAAATTTTATATTAGAAATTGTCTTTTAGTGGTTCAATGTCAACAAATGGGAGAATACTATAGAGTTCAACAAGTGGTGGCGTTTGTGTTGTTTTTATCAACTCTGGGCTCGTTTCGTCTGTGTTTTCTTGTTTAATTCGCATTCCCAAAGCGTCAAAAAGTGGTGCGATAACTATTTTTGCGATTTTTGATACGTCTTCATCCACTCCCATCATTCCAGCATTGCGGGGATTGTGGGGCGAGGCAAGCAAGTAGCCGTTGGGAACCGTGGAGAATAGCCACCAAGCCGCAAAAGCTTCGGCCATTTTTTCCTGTGCACTAAACGTACCGTATTTTGATACGGCTGCGTATCTCCACCAGTTACGGACCAACTGACTTCCCTGCTTGACTGGCTCGTCCTCAGCTTGCTCAAGGAGCGCACTTAAGTACGTTGCTGAATAAAGTTGTCTTACGTATTCAGCCGTGCCTTCATTTCTGTAAACATTTTTGTCCGGTTTTCGGGGTTTGTCATTGAGTGAGAGCCTGGCTAAATGGTCTAATAAATGTCCGAATTCGTGAACAGTTGTTGCGTACGCAACGCGTTTAGCTATTTCCTCTACTCTGGACGGCTCGTCGGCTCTAAATTTTTCATTTATTGTATAAGTAAATTCCCTACCGAGGTCAGCAAACCTTATTCTGTCACGAAGTTGACTGTTGTTGCCAAGTTTTTCGCTAATGTCTGCTGCTCGTTGCCTAATTCGTTCATAAAAAATTACCATTTCCAGGTCGTTGCTTTTTGGGTCAACACCAAACTGTCCAAGTGGAACATTTTGTTGACCTTCGCCTCCATCGCCAAAATCAATATCTTTTTCTGTAAATTTTGTGTTTCTGACGGATATCTTAAACTTTCGTTTGCCAAGTATTTGACGAATATTTATGTTTTCAAGAACGTCATCTGCGGCCTGAAGAGCACCATAATAAGCTTCCACCTCGACTGCATTTTTGGGCATTTTTACTGAGATATTTATACCATGTTTATCCTTAAAGTATTTTCTTTGCTTTTTGGGTGAGTCCCCGAACTTTGCTTTTAGTACTCCAGTTTGAGCAACTTTCGGAACTCCTCTTTTGTCCTTACCAAACGAGAGGGTAGAAGGGCCTTGTTGAGTTTTTAGTTCGGTTGTTCGTCCAGAAGCAAGCCTTCTATTCTTTCTGTTTTTCTTTATTCTAATTTCATCTGTTAATGTCCTTCCCGAACCAAGCCTAAAACCATCGGGGGAATAATCATTTAATGAGCGAAGTCTTCGTATCAACGAATCCGCCATATCATCATTCATTTCATATCTGTAGTTTGCGTAATCATTTGCTATGGACCTTAGGGATGCTGTTATTTCATTTGTATCTTTTTGTGAAAGAAGTTTTGCTACTTCTTTCCGTTTTGCGTCTGACCCGCCAGAGTTCAATCTGTCCGTAGGTGTTCCAGCAGCAAATCTTGCCCCCTGGGGAGAAAGCATGTCTGAATGCTCTATCTGGTCGCTATTAACGTTGTATTTGCTTCCCAGGTACATCATTGAACGACCAAGACCGCGGCGCTGCAGTTCGTCATTTACTGTGATATCTGCAATTATAAATTTGCCGCGAGTCTTTTCCGTGTCGCCCTCTTTTGCAAAAAGTCTTCCAACTATTAATCCGTCTTGATTTCTTAGGTACACAGAAGCTTGTCTTCTCGGTGGAAGCTCATATAAGTCAAGATTTTCAACACTAGAAGCTATTGTGGCTTCATACCTATTGCCACGAGAATCGGTAAATGAAAGTTCGACCTCTCTGTGCTTTATGTTGTCCTTATTTGAATCAATGAATGATTTATCATCTATTACGTCTTCTACTACTTTTGTTTTTCGTCTATATCCTGCTTTTTCTGAATTTCTTCCTTCTTTTACTTTTGTCAAAACCCTTTTAATGCGAGACCTGAGGCCGCTTTCCGAGACTTGGTATAGATAATCGACTGGCTCTAAGTCTCTGTGCATTATTTCGCGAATTTCGTCTTTTAGCTCATCTGGTCTACCCCCCTCGTCTCCCCCGCGAACTTTGTTTCTAAAATTTATAAAACCACCAGGGCTAATGCTTGATGGTAATTTTATGGGTGGGCGTTTTTTTGTTCTTGCTCTTTCGGCTTCATTCCATCTAGTTTGAAAACCGTTTGGTATATCGCTTGGTGTTATTGTTTTATTTAATATGTCAGCAATTGACCTGAATTCTGGAATCCCGTAAAAATCATTTATGTCTTCTTCTGATGTTTTATTAAACCATCCGTCATAATCTGACAAACCGAAAAATGGATACCATCGCCCAGCTGGAACATTTGCTTTACCACCCCTTCCAGAACTGGCATAAAATGGAATATTTACTCCATTCACCTCTACAATTACCACCGGTCTCCCGGAGATTACAAAAAGTGGAGAATCCCACGTTCTTGGTTTTGCTTTTCCGTTCCCATCCCATTTCCATTTAAACATTTGCAAATTCAAGCCCGTATCAGAAAGTTTTTTTGTGGCTTCTTCTATTTGGTTTATTTGTGCGATGGTAAGCGCTCTTCTGTCTCTTTGGTCCGGTACTCTGTTTCCAGCAGTAATTCTTCTGCTTGATTCTCCACTTGCAAGCCTTCTCTGAACTCTTGTTTCAAATTTTGTGCCGACATCTTTGGCATTGTATCTATTGTGAAAATCTGCCATTGTTTCTGCGAGTCCGTTTACCATGTGCTCATCGGAAATACTCAAATCAAAATTAAGTTCTCTTTTGTTTGGGCTAACTCCAGCCACGGATAGTCGCGCAATTGGTTTTTCCGAGTCAGTCATTTTTTTTATTTGACGACTGCTTGGGAATCTCCTTGCGCCGCCAGTTATGTACCCATTCATTTGGTCCCCGGAAAACACCGTCACCGAAAGGCCATCTGATGAGTCAAACAAGAAATAATCATTTACAAAATTGCCAGAACTATCATTATTTCTGTATCTTTCAACATTTCTTGAAGTTTTTAGTTCAACTCGTCTTGCTTCTCCAATCCTGGGCAACAAATTTCTTTTTTCGTTGTTTTTTCGCTTGATTGACAAGCCGGAAGATAATCTTTCTTCGAATACTTGTTCGTTTATTGCTTCTGCGTTTCTTAATGGGAAAACGTAGTCTTCCATTAATTGTTTGCGTAGTTTTCTTTCTATGTCATCTTTTACGAATTTATACTTGAGGGTTTCGCTTGTTTTTGAGAATGTCGCATCAAATTTGTCAAGAAGTTTGTTTGCCTCATCGATGTCTATGCTTCCGTCTTCATCAAGTGTGGTTGTATTTTCTTTGACGTATTCAAGAAATTGTTTATATTGTCTATATTTTGCTAAAGCATCCATGGAATCTTTTGTAATTCCTTTAGTAATACGAATCTCAAGTTCTTTTATCAATGTGTCAATTTCGTCTATTGAAAACATTGGTATGGGGAAATTTTCTGAATTATCACCAGATGGTTCATTTATGGTTTTTCTCACTATTGCTCTTGACGGCATCATTTTTACTTCCATTTGCTTACCAAGAAGAACAATTTCATCTTCGTTTAGGCATCCAAATCCAGTAAGTGGGCAAGAAAGTATGTTCTCTATCGGCACAACAGATGCAATAACAACGCCACTTTCCTTGTCGCCAACTCCGCCCGAAAAGTTCAAGGCCTGCTCAAGCGAGGTTGACCAGGAAGAAAGTGGACGCATCGACGTCATTACTGTTGCTATATCACCCGAAAAAACTTCTTCTGGTATTTGGTTATTTGGTAAAGATAGGCCCCTGTAAACAGTAATATGCGATATTCCCTTGGAGTTAAAATATTCCTGAGTCATTTCGTGCATTGACTTAAGAGTCTCAGCAATGGCTTTTTGCTGGGTGGGTGACAAATTAAATTTACTACCAGAGTTTTCTATTTGTCTAACTAATTCCCCAAAAGTTCCATAAGCAGAATCTTCAACTATCTCGCCAAGATTGGCAGAATCCTCAAGCTCAAAAACGTCTTTTGCAACTTGTTGGAACAGAGCGGATGTAAGTACTTTATTTGAGCTTTCCGCCCAAGAGCGTACGAACTCTCGCATAACTCTTTGTTTTAGGGCAAATTGACCTTCTGGGCTCCTAGCATCAAGTTCTTCAGAAACAGTTTCAGAACTCTCGACAACTGCGTTGAATTCATTCCTAGAAAGAAACTTCAGTAGTTTTCTTGTGTCAATTATTTCATTAGAATCACGACTTTGTGACTTTCTTTCGTTCCAGTTTGAATGACCCAGGAATGTTGACATTGATGCACGACCGATTAGGCGCCGAACATGTTCTTCTGTTAGGTATGCATCAATAGCTGCAGCAGCAGCATTTTCGTTACCGAATTGGTCAATATTGGGCAACTCAAGTATTGAAACTTTTTTGCCGTATGCGTTGTCCTTTAATCTTGAACTCTTAGATTCCAGCGTTTCGTCGAAACGAGAAGGTTTCGATGCATCTTCAAAAAAATAAACTGGCTGCCCATGCACTGTTTCGCTTTGTATTACGCGCAATTTTCTGTTGGTTCTGTCAGAATCTTGTCCAAAAATTGGCTCGATTATGTTGTTTTTGTGTGATTGTCTTCTTCTCCTTAGCAATCCTTCCCAATCGTTTATGGCTGATTCCCCAAAAAGAACATCGCCCCACCTGCCAGACCGCGAAGAAATATCTTTTATTTCATCAAAAGTTGCTTCCGGTGCCAAAAATTCGGTACTTGGAAAAAGAACATCGCTGTTTCTTGCGGTGGGAAATCTTATTGGCGTTCTTGAAACGCCACCAAAACTCGGAGTCATTTCACCGGTAGTTTTAGAAATTGAAGAATCTCCGTTTTTCATTGCTTGGAAAAACGTTTCCGCCGCATTTATGTCTGCAGTAAATATTATTTCTTCAAAACTGGAATTCGGTTTCAAAAATATTGTTTTTACAAGTTTTTCTGATATTTTTTGAAAAGCTGATTCATCCTCATCGTAGTACCCAATAATTTTCATTTCGTCATCAGTAAGACCAGCCCATTTTGTAAAAAGAGTGTAGAGAACATTTTTTTGATGCTGTGGAATTTTGTCTTGCGTGCCTTTGCGCCAATAAAACATGTCGTGCATCATTCGCTCTATTGCTATTTGAGTATGCGCTTGAATGTCTTCTGGTTGAAGACCCGTATTTCCTTCTGCTCTTAATTTTTGTAATTCTCGAAGTGTTTTTTCAAATTCCGGGTGTAATTCTATTATTTTAATTGAATATTCGGCAAGAAAATCTATTTCGTTGCTTTCTGGAGCATTGAAACGACTTGACTTATCTTGGGAACTTGGAATTGAGCCAAGTCGCGAAAAGATTTTGTCTTCTATTGTTCTCAGATTGTTTAGTGCTCTTTGTCTAATAAATTGACCCTTTGTCATCAGCAATCCAGAACGCCTATCTATTCTGAATTTGTAATCTTCGTCTTTTGCTGTTGGGTCTTCTGAAAGTCTTAACAAATGTCTCAAGAGCGCTAATTCATTTACAAATGCCGCCCTTTCTTCGTCCGTCTTTGGCATGTCTATTATGTCTCGCCAATTAATTCCATCCATATCACCAAATGTTTCATCTGACAATATTGTCAAATTGTCCATTCTCTGCTCAAAATCAGCCTGCGAAATTCTGTAAGCAAATTTTTGTATGCCAAAAAAGTCTTCCATTGTTTCGGTGCCAGAATCAATGGCTTGTTGAATTTTTTTCTTTGACTCTTCACTAAACAAATCCAAAAGTTCGTTTTTTGTGAATATGAGTGAGCCTGCTGTTTTTGCGTCTATGTCAGTGGCGTCTGCCAACATGTGTGCAACAGCTTTTTTGGCGTTTTCTGCTGCGCTTGCCTGTTGTAGCCAGTCTTCCCCACCAGCTTTTGAAACAGAAATTGAATAATGTGGATAGTTATTAGACGGTCCACCATTTTTTATTTTAGAGGCATCTTCGATTATTTCGCGAGCTAATGATTTTTCCGGCTTGTATCCACTATCAATTGATTCATCAATTGCAACCGGTCCAACAATGCTGCTTTTGTCGCTTCGTCTTCCGGAATCATCGGTATCTCTAAATTTTTCAACATCTCTTCCAAATGCATTTTTCATTATTCTTATTGCTCTGTGGCGTTTTCCTGATGAAAGTCTTGATGTCGAATTATCTTGCAAATTTACAAAGCTATCCATTTTTTCTGCAATGGCAGTAGTTTCACTGTTATTTTGCTCTCTAAGTTTCTGGGCGGCAGACTTAACTGCTGCATAAAATTTTTCATCGTCTCCGAGTTCAAAAAAGTCCATTATTTCATTAGACCAATCCTCTTTGCTGCCGCTTGGCCTCATTTTTCGAGCAATTGCAGTCGGTCTTTCTTTACCCAAAACGACGAATTCATTTTCTCCACGTATACCAAAATTAAACAAGTACGTTCCAATAACATCTTCAACCGGAACAACTTGCTTTAGCAAAACCCCCCTCTTTGCGCCGTCAAAAGCCTCGCTGTTTTCAAAAACCATTGCATCAGATAGTGACGTTGACCATGAGCTAAGAGGGTTACCGGAAACAATTCCAACTTTTAGTCTTTCATCAATAAAATCACCAGCTGCATTTTCTCCAATTTCAAGTATCTCTTTTTCATCTATTGACATACCCCTGTACAAAGAAACGTGGGTTATTCCTTTTGCGTTAAAATATGATTGAGTTAAATCGTGCATTGAAGAAACAACGCTCCGCATCAAACTTTTTTCACTTTCTGAAATTTGTCTTGACGGTTTTGGAATATCTTTGGAATCAACATCAAACAACTCTGCGGCTGCCGTCATTAGCCCCTGGGAAATGGGTCTTGCTGTACCTATTCCCCACTGACCCATAATTTCGTTGACAACCAATGCTTTAAGCATTTGCTGTCCTTCTTCTGATTTTGAGTCAAATTCCAAATAATAAGAACTTGGTTTGTTGCCTATTCCGTTAACAAAAAGTTTTGGAGAAAAACCATAAAACTTGCTCATTTTTGCTGGGGCAAGTTCCTGAATTTTTAAATCTTTGTGTTTTCCATTTTTTAGAGAAGATTCTGTTATTAAATCTTCTAAGTTTGGCATATTTTGTAAATTTACGTAAAATTTTCCAGAAATGTCTGTTTTGTACTGCGGAAACATATCAAAAAACTCTGCTGGTTCAAAATTGATTGAGTCTGCCAATTTGACAGACATTGACCATTTTGCTGCCTCATGGTTTCCCCTGTGTGGGGTAAACATTACATATTCATCTCCCTTTTCATCAAAAAATGAAAATGCAGATTCCTCTGAGTTTTGTATGTCAATCCAGTCTTGCCTTAATTCTCTTTCTAGATTTATTGGTTTTGGCGAACGCCCCTTTTCGTATTTGCCCCTTTTCGGACCATGAACTGGACCAAGTGAAAAATCAGCTTTAGATGTCCCAAGCTTTCTGTCTTCGCGACCAAGAGCATCATTTTTGCCAGACGAAAGTCTGTTTTTTCTTTCTTTTCTAGTGAGACTTGATATTTGTTTCTTGACAATAGCTATTTCTTTAGCAGAATGTTCTTCCCATGGCCTGAATGAAGCACCATCTCCACCAAGCAATATTTCCGCATCTTTTTTGAGTTTTGCGTTTAGTGAATTTTCTGCAACTTCCGAATTGGGGTGAAGAATTGCCGTTATTGCTTCAGCCATCATTTCTGCTGGAGAAACATGGGCATATGATGTTATTGTTCTTGGTGCATTTTGGTCAGCATCTATTGGTATTCCATTTTCATGGAGTTTCATCATTGCTGGATTTGTTTTTGCGCTATTGTATTGCTGAGATATTTCCAATCCAGCAGCATATAACGGGTCAGATTTGCTCCCAGAGCCATAATAGGAGCGATTTGATTGTCTGGTTTGATTTTCGTAATCTCTTATCGCCCTAAAATGTAGCCAGTGTCCCCATTCGTGAAGCATTTTTCCAGCCAAAGATGAATCAATATGATTATCTCTAGGTGTAACTACATGGTTAGAGCCAAGCGACATTGGTATTTTGTCGCCCTGAGAACCAACCATGTCAATTGCGGTTCTTGGGTGAAACAAAACTAAATCAATAAATGGCGATACGCGCCCAGCAACATGGGTTCTTTCTTTATAATTTCTTTGTTTTGTTATTCTGTCTAGGAGGTCAACTATTTCTGGTCTTGCTTCCCATGCGTTAATCGCATTTGAACCCCAAATTGCATACATGGGTGCACCGTGCTTTTCAAATGCCCATCTCATTTTGGGGTTGGATTCAAGAGCAAATTTCAAAACATTTTTCATTCCTTGCACTGCTTCGGGCGATGAATCAATTTCATCCCACGGGTGCGCGGCCATATGTTCATCCCAATACTTTTTAAACGCTTCGCGTATTTGTGGAATATTTTTTGCCCCAGGCGCAAAATCATCCATCCACATCATTAATTGCTCTTCTGGTGAGCTGGGAACAAGAAGTTCTGACATTTGCTCACTTGTTAGTCCCTCAAGCCAGTTATTTCTGTCTCTACGCAATTCCTTATCTTCGTGTAGGAGGCTTTTATCACCATACTTATATTTTCTGTTTCTGTGAGCATTAATTTTTAGCGCCTCATCTGTGGACATTTTTATTATTGGTCGCTCTCTTGTGCCCAGACCAGATGAAAGCTTTTCTTCTGTTTGAACGTTTTTCAAATAATTTTGTTTGTCTATTTCAAACTGTTTAATTTTTTGTTCAAAAGATTCTCTATTTTTGCGCATTTTTTCCATGCGCTTGTTTCTGTCAAGCACATCAGGGGACCATTCATTTTTTATTGCTCCATCGATAATTGCGCTCATAACAAGTCCAGCAGCTTCCGCATCGGCACTTGCATAATGATGTTTTTCACCCAAGTCAACGCCCAAATATTTGGTTATATCTGCAAGGCCGTTAGATGGGACTTTGTTACCATCCCTGATGGCGTAGGGACCATCTTGTGATTCTGGATTCCACTTTGGCAGAACCATGTCGGATATTTCTTTTGTGTCTATATATCCACCCGGTCTCCAGTCAAGTCCGGATTGGTCCAAGGCGTCTTCCAAAACGTCTTTATCGAATGAAGCGTTTTGAACACCCAATATTCCGTCTTTCCCTATAAATTCAATAGCTTTTTTGTGAGCTTCTGCTATTGACATTTGCTGAGAAAGCCAATTGTCGGTCAGTGGATTTCCGTCGGAATCTTTTAAGTTATTTAATGACCATTCGCCCAATGGTTCTTCTGGATTCATAAACAAATTTAATTTGTCTATCACCTTGCCATTTTTCATTTTTGTCAAGCCGAGCTGTACTGGGCCCCCATTGGAAGACGGTTTTCTGTACTCATCAAAAACCAAGCCAGTTGTTTCGTAGTCAAGAAATGTTATTTCCCTGTTGTTGTATATATCCCTAAATTCTTCCCACGATTTTGCATCCCCAAATATTTCGTCAGCGCCGTCAACAAAAGCTCCGTATGTCGGTTTTCTTGGCCACGATGGTTTTTTTACCCCCGAAGCGAGTCTTTCTATTGGGGTTGCTTCGGCAAAAGCCCGACCTTCGTCGGTGAGCGATTCGGAATGGTCTAATCTAAGTTCCGGGAATGTATCCCTATGCAATTTCATCATCGCCGAGCCGAGGCCCCTGCGCTGATGCATTTCTTTTACTTCTATAGAATAAATTTCCCAGTTTCTTACATTTTCTTTATTTTTTGTTCGAATTTCTTTGCTTGCGTGCATGACTCCAGCAACGGCTTTTGTCCATTTATGCGGTTCCTGCAAGTGCTGCATATTGAATTGCCTATCTGGCCAGCTCGGGTCTCTTTTTGCTTCAAGAAGCTGTATTAACCGGTCAACGTCATATGCAATAACCGCACCAGCGTCGCTTGTATTCTGCAAAAGGTAAAGAACTTTATTTCCGTCTGATTTAACATACTCAACAAAACGATTTTGATTTAATTTAAATCTGTCATATTTTTCGTAGTAGGAAAGATTGGGATTCCATTCATTTGAAAGATTTATTTCTTTTTCTGGTTTAGCAAAACCTGGGCCAAAATATGAAAAAAGTTCTTTTGCTTTTTCGTTATCTTCGCTTACTATTTTTAGTTTTTTACTTCCAGAACCAGAACTAAGCCTGAATCTGTAGTTGTTGTCATAAAAGTCTTTATTAACGTTTATCTTGGGTGGATTCTGCAGTTCTGGTTTCGGTAATCCAACCCATATTGGCTTTTTCGTGCCCTCGTCTGACCATCCATCGCCATCTATGTCAAGTCTTGAGCCGGTTGGCTCTCTTGTTCCGGGAATGCCGCCAGTTGGTATGTCAATGTCGAGGCCGCGCCTACCTCTTCTATTTCTTCGGCCATCGCCTATGTTTGGTCTATCTATGAGGCGGCTAAGGCCATAAGAAACAGCCCTATCCGCGATATTCAGCTTCACCTCCGGCGAGGCAGTTTCCTCTTTTGGGCGAGCGTCAGTTGCTGTTTCGTCATCAAACATTTAAAGCAATAATACCATTTCGCTATAAATAGCACTTGTTTATATATTTATATTTATTTTGTTAATCGTTGACGACAATCCAGACAGATTGTTGCCCACGGATATTTTTTTGTGTTTATATGTTGGCATGTAAGAACTTTTTCTGCTTTTTCATTCAAATTTTTCCTAATCCAAGCGGAAAGACTTTCTCCTTCTTTTATCGATGCATCTTTCCACTTTTGTCTTTCAGAATCTGTTGTCCGTATCAAAACTTGCTTATCCGCAGGTCCCCCATCTTCGGTAACGGACATTGGAATTCTTGGCTCCATTGTTTCGGCAACTTTGTCCATTGCAACGCGGACATTTGACATTGGGTCTTCTTTTTTGCTATTCATAATTTTCCGATTTTTGCTCTTGATTATCAACTATTTCAGCATCGATAATTTCGTCTTTTGGGGCCATGAGCGCTTTAATTGTTTCTTCTGGCAAAACTCCAGATATAGCCATTACTTCCAAAAGTCTTCTTGCTTCTGATTCTGGGTCAAATCCTGTTGCTGGTTTTTCTATTCCTGGTTGACTTGCTATTGTCGCCCTTATTGTTCCCGTTCCAATCATGTTTGCGTCCATTTGGACACTAACATTTGTTTGCTCCATGCCAAGCAACTTTGAGCGTCTATCCATAATTGACAAAACCTGTTGAACTGCTTTTATATCTGGCTCAATTTGAACTTCCGTGCCATCATCAAGAACCTGTCTTCTGTGTTGGGTTAATGGCCAAAGAGCTTGCTGCATGCTATCTAGTCTCTCTAATTCCATTCTTAGTATTTCCGGATAAGCAAGCAATGCTTCACGGTTCATTTTTTCTAATTGTCTTGATATTGACCGAGAAACTGTTTGGGTTGACACTCCAAATCTTCTGGCTATTTCACCTATTGATGTTCCTGCTTGTCGCAATTTAAAAATCCGCATATCTCTTTCGTGAACAGACTCTGCGGTTTTTATTGGAGAAGTGTTTCTTTTCTCATCGCTCATGTATCAACTTTATTCCATTCAACGACTTCAAATGGAAAGCGTTTCCCGCGCTTTATTTTAAGCGGCCATTGACGTTCGTCTCGCGCCCCACGGAAATGCTTAATGTCGTAAACATATTCTCCCACAACGGTCGGGTCAGGCTGTAGAGAAATTCCAAATTCGGGCCACCTGGACCATACCGCAGAACCAAATGGACGCAAATCTCTGGTTGTATTAGTTGAGCCAAGTGGGGCATGGTGCTCAATCCACAACGCACAATTGTAAATTGTTCTGATTGTGTCAAGATATTTTGCAACCTCTACCGCTACGGCCTCTGAGGTTCTTCCGCCTGGGTCAATAAATGCCTTATAGAGCGGACCAATTACGAGCATGTGTGGTCGCACCTCATCCAATGCTTGCTCAAGAATTGCCCTATCCGTGGCTCGTAGAAGGTCCATTCCTGACGGTTTTGTCAATATAAATGCATCCAGTTCGCCACCAGATTGATGTAGTGCCTGTACAGCGATTGAGCGTGAAGTTCTTCTGATGATTCGCTCTGGATTTTCCAGGTCAACAGAAAGTGTTCTGACTTTTGGCATTCGCTGGAAGCTGAATGGATGAATTCCAGCGCCACAAAGAATACCTACCTGTCGAGCAAGCATTGTTTTGCCAACACCTTCGGCTGCAACAACTATGACTCTTTCACTTCTTTCGATTAATCCAGGTATGACCCACTCATAAGAGTCTTTATCTGACTCTTCAAGAAAATCTGGCCAACTAACGAGTCTCCCTGAATCAAGAACAAAAGAAACAGTAGATGTTGCGATTATCAAATTACTTTTTGCAAGCTTTTGCTTTGTGCTTAAATCATCTCTTTCAAGAAGTTCTTTTAGTTTTCCAAGCGCAACTTCTTCTGGGGAAAGGCTTATGTCTTGATTCTGTTCGTTTTGTTCCGGTAGTTGCGTTTCTTCTAATGGAATTAAATCAGATAAATTTTGCCCATCATTTATGTGGTCGGTTATGTCCTTGAGCGACGGGCAAATCCACGTCTGAGCATCACAGCCAGCTTGCAATAATTTTTGCAATACGTCCTGAGCGTGTTTTATTCCTATTTCATCTCGGTCGGCGATAATGTCGACCGTTGCTCCAGCAAGCGTTTCTGTATGAATATCTAACCATTTCCCAGCACCGCCTGGCATCGTTGTTGCTACAAAGCCAAGCTCATTTAATGTATTTGCATCTTTTTCGCCCTCGACAACCCAAATTGCCTGTTTTGTCTCTTTTGCTTTTAATACTGCCGGTAAGTTATACAAAACTTTTGGCGTATCACCCAACGAGTACTCCCACCCACCGCTGGAGGATGGCTTTCTTTGTCTAAAAGTTTTCTTGCCGTTTTCCTCAACATATCGAACTTTTTGAAACAATAGTTTTCCAAATTCGTCAACATAATCATACGATTCAACAAATTTTGGTTTTGACCCGTTTTTTTCATATTTAACCGACGATGATTGAGAGTTATTTGGATTAAACGTGGTTATTTTGTCTCCGGAATTCGGCATCAGTTCCGCTACGCGCATTCCAACCGCATTGCAAATCTGCTCTACATTGCAAGACATTG
>Ga0172372_10006566_pt1 | contig 15856 bp, 16 predicted proteins | sample LakKiv5m_2_FD_114544 | JGI IMG/M metagenome (GOLD analysis project Ga0172372, IMG submission 114544) | Freshwater microbial communities from Kabuno Bay, South-Kivu, Congo - kab_092012_9.5m | ecosystem: Environmental > Aquatic > Freshwater > Lake | place: Democratic Republic of the Congo...
ACCCCTCACCCCCCAACCTCAACCTCAACCCCAACCTCAACCCCAACCCCAACCTCAACCCCAACCCCAACCAGTTCCCTCATCTCAGTTTCTTCAATCGGCAACGCCGAATCGGTTGCGGGTCAGATTTCTTCGCAGTCGCCGGCGGGGATCCAGCCGACGTTGCCGTTTGCGAGGGCGACTTCGGCCCAGCCTTCGCGGCGTTGGAGGACGGTGACGCGGGTGCCTTCGTGCAGGAGGAAGAGGGCGGTGCTGCCTTGGGTTTGGGGCGCGTTGCGGACTTCGGCGGAGGGGACGATGAGGATGGCTTCGCGGCTGGATTCCAGCCGGATGGAAGAGGAGCGGGCGAGGAGCGCCGCGCACACAGAAACGCCCAGCAAGGTCGAGCCCACGGTTCCCAGCGCCCGCCGAATGGGGACGTCGGCTACGAAGAGGCGCGCGCCAAATGCAGCAAATGCGGCAGTCCAAACGCCCAACAAGAGCCACGACCACGTCCTGAACAGGCCGCCCGCGGTCAAGCGCGACCACAGGTCGGTCAGGCCCAGCGAGGGGAGTTTTTCGATGCGGTCGACCTTGCGCGATTCCGCCAGTGCCAGGTTTGCCACGCAGTCGGGGTCGCCGGGGCGCAGGTCCAGCGCGCGTTCCCAATGCAAGATGGCGCGCCCGAGTTCGCCCTGCCGATAGTGCGCGTTGCCGAGGTTGTACTCGCTCTCAAAGTGCAGATATTCAGCGGTAATGCTGTCATAGCGGGCGATGGCGCCGGCAAAATCTCCCGCAGCGTAGGCCGCATTTGCCGCGGCGAAGGCCTCGGCCAAACCCCGCTGCGCCCGCCCCTTCGTCGCCTCCGTCGCCTCCGTCGCCTCTGTCGCCTCTGTCGCCTCTGTCGCCTCCGTTGCTTCCGGCGCGGCTAAGGCGGTGGAGTCTTGGGCGTGTGCGGCCGCTCCTGCAACCACGCATCCGAAGTAGATGCAGCCAGAGAGCAGGAGGGATGCGGGCGTCAGGCGTTCCATGTCCGTTCGGTTTCGTCGATGAGGGCTGCGGCGCGATCGAGCAGGGCTTCAGGGTGATCCACGGTGCCCGGCGCAAAGCGCGCGCGGTCCGCCTCTTCCAGTGCCGCGGCCCAACGCGCCGCCAACGAAGCGGACCGGGCTGCGAGCGCGGCGGTGACGTCCGCCCGCGTGAAGCGGCTGGGGGGAATTTGGAGCTTCGCGCCGAGGTAGCGTTCTAAGCTGGGGCCGAGGGCGGCGTGGAAGGCCGCGGGGTCGCCGAGCTTTGAGCGGGCGTCCTTGAGGGCACGGGCGGCGGTGCGGCCCGCGCGCCGGCTGCGGTACGCCGCGGCGTCGGACAGGGCTTCCTGCCGGCGGCGGCGGGCCGCCCACGCAGCCGCGAAGGCGGCTGGCCCCAGGAGCAACGCCGATCCCAGCAGCACATTGCGGTAGGCCAGCCGGCTCCGCGGCACCCCGCGCGACGGCTCCTCCTTGATGTACCGCACGTCGTGGTTCAACTGCTGCACATCCGTCTTTGCGTTGTACGTCATCGTCGCCGCGGGGTCGCCCGTGGCCCGCGTGACTTCGAGGGTGGGCGCATCGGGGGCCACCGGAACGAACGCCCCGGTGGCGGGGTTGAACCACGCGGTGGACAGGGTGGGCAGGGTGTAGGTCCCTGAAACCCGCGGGATGACCACGTAGCGGAAGGTCCGCCGCCCGGACTCGCCTTCACCGGTGATGGAAATGGCGTCGCGGACTTCCGGGTCGAAGACTTCGAAATCTGCCGGCCATTCGAGGTCGGGCTCCTTGATGAACTTCAGGTTGCCTTCCCCGCTGAAGGTGTACTCCACCGTGAGCGCTTCGTTTGCGGCGCAGGTGGTGGCGGAGGCTTTGAGGCTGACTTGGAGCCGCTTGAAGGTCCCGAGGTGGGAGGCAGGGGCGGTGCGCGGGTAGGGGAGCACTTCGACCGTGACCGGGTCCGATTCGATGGTCACCGTGGAGCCGCCGAAGAACGAAGTGCGCACGTAGCCCTCCAATGTGAACCCTTCGATGCGCTGTTTGCCAGCTTGTTGCGGGAAGAGCACCACCTTTCCGACCGTGGCGACGTTGTAGCGCGCACCGTCAATGACCTTCGCTTCCCACGCCGGATCGGGGATGGACACCGTCTCCTTCCAAAATCCCGGGAAGTCCGGCAGTTCGTAGCTGCGCACATCGAGCCCGTTGACCCGGGTGTAAATGCGCATCGTCGCCACGAGCGGCTCGCCGAGGTACGCCTTGCGCTTCGACAGTTCGACCACCGCGGTGACCTCCCGCGTGGGCGCGGAACGGGCCTCCGCCGGAGCCGGTTTGCCGCCAGGGCCACCGCTTCCTGGGGAATTTGGGCCGGTCGAAGCCCCGCCTCCGCCCGCGCCGCTGCCGGCTCCACCTGCGGCACCGCCGGCCTGCACCCGCAGAACAAACGGCGCCGTACGCAGCACGCCTTTGTCCGTTTCCACCTGAAAACCAGGAACATTGATATCCGTTGCGGCCGCAACCCGGTACGTCCACGTCAGCGAAGAGGAGCTGCTGATGACCCCGTTCACCCAGCTCGTGCTGTGCGAGGTCGCAGGCCCAAACCGGTACTCCAACCCCGCCACCTTCAGCGGCGCCGGCGAACCCGTGCAATTCTTGAACGTCATCGAAAGCTGCACATCCGCCCCTTGCCGCACCGGATTGCGGTTGACCGTCAGCTCCACGGACGCCTGGCCTGCGGCCCAAACCGGGAGCAATGCCGCAACGCAGACGAATAGAAACACTCTCATTACCAATCCTTTTCGATGGTTCTCCGCTGCCCGGGCTTTTGTTCCCGCATGCGGGTTTGGACCCCCGCTTCCTCGCGCCCTAAGTTCTCTAACATGCGCTCGGCATCCTCCTGCGAAATCTTGCCCTTTCCCGGCTGCGGTTGCGGCGGCTGATTCTGCGGCTTGTTCTGATTTGGAGGGCTTTGCGACCCGCCATTGCCGTTGTCGTTGCCGTTTTTCGGTGGCTGCTGCTGCCCGCCTCCATTCTGCTGCTGCTCAGGGCTTCCGCCGCCGCCGCCTTGCTGCTGTTGTTGCTGCTGCTGCTCTTGCTTGCGGAAGGTGAGGGCGAGGTTGTGGCGCGCGGCTTCGTTGCGCGGATTTGCCCGCAGGGCCTGTTTGTACGCCTCCGCCGCCCCGGTGTAATTCTCTTCGTACAGGTGGGTGTTGCCGATGTTGTACCACGCCTTCGAGGACAGTTCGCGGTCTTGGGTGGCGGCGATGGCTTGTTCAAACGACTTGCGCGCGGCTGCATTGCGTCCGGCCACCGCGGGATCCACTTCGCCGCCGGGCTTTTTCCGCGTGGTATCCATCAAGGCCCGGCCCTCGTTGTACGCCGCAACCGGTCCGAGGACGGAGTGCCCGCGGCCCGCGCTGAAGAGGGAGGCCGCGCCGGCCAAATCGCCACCGCGGTAAGCTGACGTCCCGGCAACGAGGGCTTCTTTGAGTTCGCGGTCCGTTTGGGCAGACAGGGGAAGGGCGAATGCGAGCAGCAGGAGGAGGAGGGAAGGGCGGCGCTGCGCGCCGGGGTCGGGGTTGAGGGGTTGGGGGCGGGGTTGGGGGCGGGGTTGGGGTTGGGGTTGGGGGCGGGGTTGGGGTTGGGGGGAGAAGGAGAGGAACACGTCGAGGAAGAGGAGGGCCATCGCGGCGAACAGGAACAGCGGAAACCGATGCACATAATCAGTGAACGCGACCGAGGCGAATTCTGCGGTGTTCAGCCCTCGCCACGCTTCGAGGAGCGGGTTGAGGTCCACCGACCCCTTGCCCGCGCGGGTGAACGTACCGCCTCCGGCATCGGCGATGCGGATGAGGCCGGCCTCGTCGAGGGCGCTGACCACCGGCGTGCCGGATTTGTCCGTCTTGAAGCCCCGGGCGCGGCCGTTGCGGTCCAAATCCGGCACGGGCGCCCCCGCGGGACTCCCCATGCCGATGGCATGGACTTCAATCCCCGCAGCCGCTGCAGCTTCGGCCGCCGCGACGGCATCGTCCTCGTGGTTTTCGCCGTCGGTGAGCACCAGGATCGCCTTCGAAGCGGGCGATTCCGCATCGAACGACGCGACGCACAGGTCGATCGCGCTGCCTACGGCGGTCCCTTGGGTGGGGATGAGCTCCGGGACGGCGTTGTCGAGGTAGAGCTGCAGGGCCGCGTGGTCGGTCGTGATGGGGCACTGCACGTAGGCATCGCCCGCAAACACCACGAGGCCCACCCGGTCGCCCTCGAGCCGGTTCAGGAGCCGCTTGACGGTCATCCGGGCAAGGGCCAAACGGTCCATGCCCACATCCTCTGCGCGCATGCTGTTCGACACATCCAGCGCGATGTACACGTCGATGCCTTCCGACTTCACCTCCTCCATCCGCGTGCCCATCTTCGGGTCGAGCAGGGCCAAAAGAGCGCACGCCAACGCCGTGCGGAACAGCACAAACCGCCACGCCTCGCGCCGCGGCCGCAGCGACGGCAGCAGCCCCGGTATCAAGTGGGCATCGCCCAGCCGGTGCAGTGCGCGCCCTTTTGCGTGGAACGACCACAGAAACAAGACCGTAGCCAGCGGCAGGAAGGCGATGTAACCGACCCACTGCGGGCGGTCCAGCACCACGTTGGGTGCGGCGGAGCGCACCGCAAACCACGCAGCCACGACCAACCCCCAAAACAGCAGCTCGCTCAAAATCAATGCGATGGCAGTTGCAAACGTGCGGTACTTCGGCGTTTCCATGGGCACTCAGGTCAGCGAACGGAACGGAAACAAACGCAACAACAACTCGCCCACCAGCGCCCCGAGGGCAATGAGCCCGAACAGCCGAAACTCCTCCGTCCGCTGGTTGTAGCGCAGCACTTGGAACCGCGCCTTTTCCAGCGTGTCGATCTCGCGGTAGATCTCGCGGAGCTTCGTCCCGTTCGTGGCGCGGAAATACGCCCCGCCGGTGGTGGCGGCGATGGACTTGAGGGAGGGTTCGTCGATTTTCACGTCCACCCAATCGTAAATGAACTCGTTGCCCACTTTGCGCACGGGGCTCTTCGCTTTGCCGACGGTGCCGACTCCGATGGTGTACACCCGGATGCCTTCGAGTTCTGCGAGTTGGGCCGCGTCCCGCGGTTCGATGCTGCCGGTGTTGTTTTCGCCGTCGGTGAGCAGCACGATGACCTTGCTGGGGGAATCCGAGGTGCGCAGCCGGTTGACCGCCGTGGCGAGTCCCATGCCCACCGCCGTTCCGGGTGCGAGCACCCCCGTTTTGAGCCCTTCGATGGCCTCGAGGATCACGCGGGTGTCGGTGGTCAGCGGCACCTGGGTGAACGCCTCGCCTTCGTAGGCCACAACGCCGATGCGGTCGTGCGGTCGGCCTTCGACGAACTCCTGTGCGACCTCCTTTGCTTCCTCTAACCGGTTCGGCTTGAAGTCCTTGCTGAGCATGGAGGCGCTGACGTCGAGGGCGAGGACGATGTCGATGCCTTCGCGTTCGAGGTCCTCCACGCTTGAGGCGGATTGCGGACCGGCCGCGGCCGTACCGAGGCTGAGAAAGGCCAGGGTGCGCGCGGCATGGGGGAGTTCCGGCAGGCTGGCGCGCCAGGCAGAGCCGCCTTTCGCAGCCCCCCCGGTTCCCAGGCTTTGGACCAGCACCGCCGTCCGCCCGGTGGCCTTGCCGAGGATGCGCGCGGCGGCCCAAACGCCCGCAGCGGCCCCGCCCACGGCCACGGCCTCCGGAGTCGTCCACTCAAACCGCATGCCCGCCCACCAAGCCAGCGCCACCCCGGCCACCCCGGCCACCGCGTGGGGCGCGGCCGTGGCCAGCACGAGGGCGGCCTTTTCGGAGCGCAACAGCGGCTTCATGCGGCGGGGGTAGGGGCTTCGGGGGCCGTGGAAGTGACGAAGGCGATGGCGTGCATCACGGCGCGCTCGTGGTCTTCTGCGCCCGTTCTGAGTCGGGCAAACTTCACCATGTCCGCCAGCTCGAGGACGCCCAGCAAGCGGGTCCGGTCCGCCTCGCGCAGCGGCAAAGCGCCCAGCCCGCGGCGGATTTCAAATGTGGTGCGCTCCAGGGCCGGATAGCCCCACCGCGCTTCGATGTAGCGCCGGAGCACGTCGCTCACCGCCGCGTGGTGGCCCTTGTCGTCGCCCATCCGCCACGCCGCCTCGCGCTGGATGCGGGCGAGGGCCGCCAACGCCGCTTCGTGGGGCAGCAGCACCGCCGCTTCCGCCGGGCGGTCCGCCGGGACGCGTTGCCTGCGGCGGTAGCGCTTCCAGCCCCACCAACCCAGCCCAGCCATCGCAGCCGCGGCCGCCAGCCACGGCAAGGCCCGCAGCAACCGCTCCCACCACGTCCAACGCACGTCGATGAGGTCGGCCGGCGGCAGCGGCGGCGTTTCCGGTGTGACGTCCGGCCCGTAGATGCGGTAGGCGCACGGCGCCGTCCACGCGGTGTCGCCGTTGAACAAGACGGGCAGCGGCGGCACTTCCGCATGGCCCGTATCCCATGCGGTCACGAGGAACCGCCGGTGAACCACGATCCACTCTGCCCCGTCGGGGCCGGCGGCTGCGGCGGTGTCCCCGCCGAGCGGGCGCACGATTTCCAGCCCGCCGGGCAGCGAATCCGTCCACGCAGGGAACGACCAGCCGCCCGCTCCGGCGGTGACGTCGTGCCGGACTTCGACCGTCAGCGTCGTTTGGGCCCCGAGCGCCCACGCGGCGCTGTCGAGGGCCGCGGTGGCCCACGCCTTGCCGCCGCCGGCGGGCCGGCCCGTGAACAGGTCGCGCGAGCCGGTCATCGACGGCGGCGTTTGGCCCGCGGCGGGCCGCGGGAGCCCCACCAGCGCGCATGCGAACACGCAGAGCATCAAAACCTTAGCCACGGCGGTCAAACAGGCGCAAAAGCGGTTCGACATACGGGGCATCCGTCAGCAACGTCGCGGCGTCCACCCCGGAACGGGCAAAGAGGGCCCGCAGCGCTTCCTCACGGGCGCGCTCGGCGGCGGCGTAGCGGCGGCGCAAGGCCGGGCGCGAGGTATTCATCCATCGGGCGGCTCCGGTTTCGGGGTCGTGCACCTGGGCCCAACCGATGTCCGGCAACGCGCGGTCCAGCGGGTCTTCGACGCGCAACGCCACGAGGTCGTGGCGCCGCGCCGCCCGGCGCAGGGCCTCCTCGAATCCCTCGTCGCGGAAGTCCGACACGAGGAAGCAGATGGTGCGCTTTTTCATGGCGCGCACGAAGTGGTCGAGGGCGTCCGACATCCGGGTGGCGCTTCCTTCCGGGGTAAACTCGATGAGTTCGCGGATGATGCGCAGCACGTGGGACCGGCCTTTCTTCGGCGGGATGAAGCGTTCGATGCGGTCGGTGAACAGGATGGCGCCGACCTTGTCGTTGTTGCCCATGGCACTGAAGGCCAGCAGCGCGGCGAGCTCTGTGAGCAATTCCCGCCGCGAACGACCGCGCGAACCCACTGCCTGTGAAGCACTGACATCCAGCAACAAAAACACAGTCAGTTCGCGCTCTTCTTCAAACACTTTGACGTACGGGTGCCCCATTCGGGCCGTGACGTTCCAGTCGATGGTCCGGATTTCATCCCCGTGGCTGTATTCGCGGTTTTCGCTGAAGGCCATGCCCCGCCCTTTGAAGGCGCTGTGGTACTCTCCAGAGAAAATCCGGTTGCTCAGTCCGCGGGTCTTGAGCTCCACACGGCGAACCCGGGAAATCAACTCGGCGGTTTCCATGTCAGGGGTGCAGCAGCGTGAATGGGGCCTCGGGTCAGGGCACTTGGACGTGGTCCATGATCTCCGTCAAAATCTGCTCCGCCGTGATGTTCTCGGCTTCCGCCTCAAACGTGACGCCCACGCGGTGCCGCATCACGTCCATCGCCACCGCGCGCACATCTTCTGGCGTGACGTAGCCGCGGTGCGCGAGGAAGGCGTGGGTCTTTGCCGCAATGCCCAGCCCGATCGTGGCACGCGGCGAAGCTCCGAAGCTGATGAGCGGCGCGAGGTGGCCGAGGCCGCACGAGTCCGGACGGCGCGTGGCAAAGACCAGGTCCACGATGTAGCGCTCCACCTTCTCGTCGAGGTAGATGGACCGGACGAGGGCGCGCGCGTTCAAGATGTCTTCCGGCGTCACCACGGCGCGGGGGCGCGGCAGCCCGTCGGGGGCCAGGCTCGCCCGCAGGATCTGCTGTTCCTCCTCCTTCGTCGGGTAGCCGATGACGACTTTCAGCAGGAAGCGGTCCACCTGGGCCTCGGGCAGCGGGTAGGTGCCTTCTTGCTCGACGGGGTTCTGGGTGGCCAGGACGAGGAAAGGCTCGGGCAGCGGGAAGGTCTCGGAGCCGATGGTCACCTGCCGTTCCTGCATGGCCTCGAGGAGCGCGCTCTGCACCTTTGCCGGCGCGCGGTTGATTTCGTCGGCGAGCACGAAGTTCGCGAATACCGGGCCTTTGCGTACCGTGAAGCCCTCTTCGCGTTGGTTGTAAATGAGGGTGCCGATGAGGTCGGCGGGGAGCAGGTCCGGCGTGAATTGGATGCGGCTGAATTGCGCTTGCACCGATTCGCTGAGGCTTTTGATGGCCAGGGTTTTGGCCAAACCAGGGACGCCCTCCAGCAGCACGTGGCCGTTCGCAAGCAGCCCGATGAGCAGCTTTTCGACCATGTCGCGCTGCCCGATCACGGTGCCTCCCAACTCCCTCCGGAGTGCGTCCGCGAATCCGCTCGAGGCCGCGATGCGTTCGTTCAACGCCCGGATGTCGGGCATGGGCACGTAAAGCGGTGTTTCTGTGGACTCTTGTACTGTTTCCATGGCCTGCGAATATACTTTTCGACGGAATGCGGGGTTCCGCCTGACTGCGCAAAACATGTTAACGAACCCGGGCCGGCGCTACCTTCCGGCCATGGTTAGCTTGAACGATGCGCTCGCATGCGTGGCGGAGTTCCACGCGGCGTTTGGGATTCCCGAGGCGGAGGGCCCGGTGACGGCGATTTCTGCGGAGGAAGCGCAGCTCCGCCACCGCCTGATGGCCGAAGAGAACGACGAATACCTCGCCGCCGCGGCCGCCGGGGATTTGGTGGAGGTGGCGGATGCGCTGGGCGACCAGCTCTACATCCTGTGCGGCACGCTGCTGCGCCACGGCCTCGGCGAGGTCATCGGCGAGGTGTTCCTCGAGATCCAACGGTCGAACATGTCGAAGCTCGGGCCGGACGGCCGACCGCTGCGCCGCCCCGACGGAAAAGTGCTCAAAGGCCCGGACTGGTCGCCGCCGGCCATCGCGCCCATCCTCGAGCGGCACGTCGCCCCGGCCCGATGAGGTCCGACCGGCTCCTGGCGGCGGCCTTCGACCGCGCACGTACCGGCCGGCCCGCGGTGCTGTCCTGGCTGTTCCGGCGCGTCATCCCCTTCAACGCCCCGCACGGCCTCCGCATCGCCGCGGTCACCACCGGCCCCGCCGGCACCGACGTCGCGGTCGTCCTGCCGTGGCGCCGGCGCAACCGCAACCACATCGGCACCGTGCACGCCTGCGCGCTCGCGACCGCCGCCGAATTCGCCACCGGCCTGGGCCTGGTCGAAGCCGCGCGGCCGCTCGGCCCGTTCCGCCTCGTCATGTCCCGCCTCGAGGTCGACTACACCCGCCGCGCCAGCAGCACCTGCACCGCCCGGTCTCACTGGCCCGCGGAACGCCTCGCGCAGGCCGTCGCCGACCTCGCCCGCGACGGCTCCGTCGTCCTCGACGGGACCGCCACCGTCGTCGACGCGGAAGGGACGGAGGTGGCGGTGGCGCGGACGGTTTGGCACATCCGCCGCACGGCAGATGGCCGTATCTTTGCCGCCTGAAATTTCGCTGCCCATGATTTCCATCACGCTTCCTGACGGCTCCGTCCGCGCCGTCGCGCCCGGCACCACGCCGCTCGACGTGGCTGCGGGCATCAGCGAAGGGCTCGCGCGCAACGTGCTGGCCGCCGAAGTGAACGGCGAAGTCCGGGACGCGCACCGCCCGTTTGACGGCGATGCAGCGCTGCGGCTGCTGACGTGGAACGACGACGAGGGCAAGCGCACGATGTGGCACAGCTCGGCGCATTTGTTGGCCGAAGCCCTCGAAGCCCTGTTTCCCGGGGTGAAGTTTTGGGTGGGCCCGCCCATCGAGCATGGCTTTTATTACGACGTGGACTTCGGCGAACACACGCTGACGGACAAGGACTTCCCGGCCATCGAGGCGAAGATGCTCGAGTTAGCGAAGGAGAAAAACGCCTACGTCCGCAAAGAGATCGCGAAGTCGGAGGCCGTTTCCTACTTCGAGGAGAAGGGCGACGAGTACAAGCTCGACTTGCTCGCGGGCCTCGAAGACGGCAGCATCACGTTTTATACGCAGGGCAATTTCACCGACCTGTGCCGCGGGCCGCACATTCCCCACACCGGCTTTGTGAAGGCGGCGAAGGTGATGGCCCTCGCCGGGGCCTACTGGAAAGGCGACGAGACGAAGAAGCAGCTCACGCGGGTGTACGGCGTCACTTTCCCGAAGAAGTCGGACCTGGACGAGTACCTCGAATTGCTCGAGCAGGCCCGCGCGCGCGATCACCGCAAGCTGGGCAAGGAGCTCGACCTCTTTCATTTCTCGGAACGCGTGGGCCAGGGGTTGCCGCTTTGGCTCCCGAAGGGGGCCGACCTCCGCATGCGCCTCGAGGCCTTCCTCAAAGAGGCCCAACGCAAAAGCGGGTACCTCCCGGTCATCACCCCCCACATCGGCCACAAAGAACTCTACGTCACTTCCGGCCACTATGCGAAATACGGCAAGGACAGCTTCCAGCCCATCCACACGCCCGTGGAAGGGGAGGAGTACCTGCTGAAGCCGATGAACTGCCCGCACCACTGCGAAATCTTCAAGGCCCGTCCGCGGAGCTACCGGGATTTGCCGCTGCGGTTGGCGGAATTCGGGACGGTCTACCGCTACGAACAGAGCGGCGAGCTGCACGGGCTCACGCGCGTCCGCGGCTTCACGCAGGACGACGCCCACATCTTCTGCATGAACGAGCAGGTCAAGGAGGAGATCGGCAAGGTCATCGACCTCGTGCTGTACATCTTCAAGACGCTCGATTTCCACGACTACCTGGCCCAAGTTTCCCTGCGCGACCCGTCGAATCCGGAGAAGTACATCGGCTCGGAGGAGAACTGGAACCGCGCCGAGCAGGCCATCCAGGAGGTGGCCGAAGAGAAGGGGCTGCGCACGGTCGTGGAATACGGGGAAGCGGCATTTTACGGGCCCAAACTGGACTTCATGGTCCGCGATGCCATCGGCCGCAAGTGGCAGCTCGGCACGGTGCAGCTGGACTACAACTTGCCCGAACGCTTTGAGCTCGAGTACATCGGCTCCGACAACGGCCGCCACCGCCCGGTGATGATTCACCGCGCGCCCTTTGGTTCGATGGAGCGGTTCGTCGCCATCCTCATCGAGCATTGCGCGGGGAATTTCCCGTTGTGGCTCACCCCGGAACAAGCGCGGATTCTCCCTGTTTCTGACCGTTTTACGGAGTATGCAGAGGGGGTTTCAAAAATGCTTGAGAATCACGATATTCGCGCCCTCGTTGACCGGCGGTCGGAGAAGGTAGGGCGCAAGATCCGCGATGCGGAACTCGACAAGGTGCCCTACATGCTCATCGTCGGAGAACACGAGGCCTCCTCGGGGACCGTTTCTGTGCGCAAGCACGGGGAAGGCGACCAAGGGGCGCTGAGCCTTGAAGCCTTCGCTGCACAGGTCCGTGCAGAGGTGGCCCAGATGCTCGGCGAACAAACGTTGAACCCTTAAAACTCACGAGTTATCGCAATCCGCAGGAAAAAGACCCCGTACAAAGGGCGGGTCAGGCAAGAGGATCCTCACAAGATCAACGAGAAGATCACCGCGGAAGAGGTCCGGGTGATCGGCGAGAACATCGAACCCGCAGTCATGCGGCTTCCCGAAGCGTTGGCCCTCGCGCAATCGCTCGAGCTCGATCTTGTGGAGATTTCTCCGAAGGCTGTCCCCCCGGTGTGCCGGATCACCGAGTACAAGAAATTCCTGTACGACCAGAAGAAGAAGCAGAAGGAAATCAAGGCAAACCAAGCGAAGGTCACCGTCAAGGAGATCCGCTTCGGCCCCAACACGGACGACCACGATTTCCAGTTCAAGCTCAAGCACGGCCGCGAGTTCCTCAAGGAGGGCAACAAGCTCAAGGCGTACGTCTTCTTCCGCGGTCGGACCATCGTCTTCAAGGAGCGCGGAGAAATCCTGCTGCTGAAGTTCGCCCAGGAACTCGAAGACGTCGGAACGGTGGAACAGCTGCCGAAGCTCGAAGGCAAGCGGATGACCGTGATTTTTAACCCGAAGAAGAAGTAACTCTCCTAACCCCCAAATATCCGAGGCCATGCCGAAGATGAAGACCAAATCGAGCGCGAAGAAGCGCTTCAAGTTCACCGGGACGGGGAAGATCAAGCGGAAGCATGCCTTCAAGAGTCACATCCTGACGAAGAAAGGCACGAAGCAGAAGCGGAACCTGACGCACATGACCACCGTCCACCCGACGGACATGGACAGCGTCAAGCGCCAACTCTGCGCCTAACCGCGCGATTTTCCTGACGAAACCCAGGTACGTTTAACCCGGCATCCGGTTCCCAAGTCCGCAGCGCAAGCCGCGGCGCCGTCTGCCAAAAAACACTCCGAACATGCCACGTTCGAACAACGCAGTGGCGTCGAGGGCCCGCCGCAAAAAGGTCCTCAAGCTCGCAAAAGGCTACTACGGTGCCGCGAAAAATGTCTGGACGGTCGCAAAGAACGCCGTCGAAAAAGGCCTCAAATACGCCTACATCGGCCGCAAGCAGCGCAAGCGCCACTTCCGTGCCCTGTGGATCCAACGCATCAACGCCGGTGCCCGCCTCCACGGCATGTCGTACAGCGAGCTGATCGGCAAGCTGGCAAAGGCGAACATCGACCTCAACCGCAAGGTCCTCGCCGACCTCGCCATGAACCACCCCGAGGCCTTCGCCGCGGTGGTGAAGAAGGTCAAGTAAGCAGCACTTCCCGAGCGCCCCGCGCGCTCGCCCCTCAGGTGCCGCGTGCGCCCGATACAGAAAAGCCGGAACCCGCAAGGGCTCCGGCTTTTTCAGTTCATTTCTAGCCGCTGCCTGGCGATCAGTCCACCAGCCGCCCCTTTGCCTTGGCTGCCGCGGTGTAGTCCGGTTTGATGCGCAGGGCTTCGTTGTAGTCGCGCAGCGCGTCCTGCGTGCGTCCGAGGCTTTCCAGCGCCAGGCCGCGGTTGAACCACGCCTGATGGTAGTACGGCAAGCGGCGGATGGCTTCGCTGAACCAGTAGGCGGCGCTGTCGTATTGCTGCAGGTATTCCAGCCGGATGTAGCCGAGGTTGAAGCACGCCGTGGCGTTGTTCGAGTCGAGGGCGAGGATCTCACGGTAGGTTGCAGACGCTTCGTCGTACCGGCCGTTTTCTTGCAGGAACATCGCCAGGTTGTAGCGCGGCTCGATGCTCTTCGGCCGCAGGTCGGCCGCGGACCGGTACGCATCGACGGCGGCCGGGTCCTTCGCTTCGGCCTGCTGCAGCCCGAGGGCAATGTACCCGTCGAAGAACGCGGGGTTGACCTCGACAGAGGTGGCGAAGCTGCTGAGGGCGAGCTCGCTGTTGCCGTTTTCGCGGTAGATCTTGCCCTTCATCCAGTACGCTTCTTCGAGTTGGTCGTCGAGCTGCAAGGCGGCGTTGAGCCGCTCAAATGCTTGCTCGTACTGGCGCAGGTGGATGTGGAACTCTGCCCGCTTCAGCAGGCAGGCCGTCGCTTCGGGGGCGTGTGCGATGCATCCGTCCGCCGCAGCCACACAGCCTTCGAGGTCTTGCATGGCATAGAGCAAGTTGATTTGCTCGACCCAGGCGTCCGCAAACGCCGAGTCCGCCGCCAGGGCGTAGCCGAAGTCGGCCAGGGCTTCCTTCGGATTGCCCAAGGCCTGCCAGGCTTGGCCGCGCGCGACGTAGAGTGCCGGGTTGTCCGGGTCGTCGCGGATCAGGGCGTTGAGCGAATCGATGCGCGCCTTCGTCAGGCCGCGCTCGCTCGGGACGTCTGCATCCTTCGGGGTACAGCCCACGACCAGCAAGGCGAAGAGGAGGGCGCCCACCGGGACCGCCCTCCGCTTCAGGCCTTCGGCGAAGTTCATTCCGCCTCGACGGGAACGGGAACCTGCCCTGCGAGTTGGGCTTTGATGACGCCTTCCAGCTCCTCCATCAGTTCCACGTTGTCCTGCAGCAGGGTGCGCACCGCGTCGCGGCCCTGGCCCAACTTCGTGTCGTTGTAGCTGAACCACGAACCGGACTTCTTGATGACGCCGAGTTCCACCCCGAGGTCGATGATTTCGCCCGTCTTCGAGATGCCTTCGCCGTACAGGATGTCGAACTCGGCCTTGCGGAAGGGCGGGGCCACCTTGTTTTTGACCACCTTCACCTTCGTGCGGGTGCCGAGGATGTTCTCGCCGTCTTTGATCTGCGTGGATTTGCGGATGTCGAGGCGGATGGTGGAGTAGAATTTGAGCGCGTTGCCGCCGGTCGTGGTTTCCGGGTTGCCGAACATCACGCCGATTTTCTCGCGAAGCTGGTTGATGAAGATGCAGCAGCAGCCGGTTTTGCTGATCGTGCCGGTGAGTTTCCGCAGCGCCTTCGACATGAGGCGGGCTTGCAGGCCCACCGCCGAATCGCCCATCTCGCCCTCGATTTCTGCGCGGGGCGTCAACGCGGCCACGGAGTCGATGACGATGAGGTCGATGGCGCCCGAGCGGATGAGGTTGTCGGCGATTTCAAGCGCCTGTTCCCCGTTGTCCGGCTGCGAGATGAGGAGGTTCTCGACGTCCACCCCGAGCGACTCGGCGTAGAACTTGTCGAAGGCGTGTTCCGCGTCCACGATGGCGCAGATGCCGCCTTGCTTTTGGGCTTCGGCGATGGCGTGGATGGCCAGCGTGGTCTTCCCGGAGGATTCCGGGCCGTAGATTTCCACGATGCGGCCCTTCGGGTAGCCGTTGATGCCGAGTGCGAGGTCGAGCGTGAGCGAGCCGGACGGAATGACTTCCATGGCTTCCACGGCGTTGTCGCCGAGCTTCATCACGGTGCCCTTTCCGTACGTCTTGTCGAGGCGCTCCAACGTCATCTGGAGGGCCTTGAGCTTTTGGGGATCTACTGCCATTTTTCTGAGATTTGGCACGAAGGTATCCTACGCACTCCGCAATGGATGTACGTAGTGAAGGCATTTTTTGTCAACGTGCGGCCGCGCTTTGCAGCCGTCACCATCCGCCCTCACTTCAGCCCGAGGGCGGCCTGGATCTCCGCCGCGTGCGCCTTCGTGTTGGGCTTTGTAATCACGTGCACGATCTGCCCCGCCGGGTCGATGAGGAAGGTCGTCCGGTGCGTCCCGTCGTACGCCCGCCCCATGAACTTCTTCGGCCCCCAAACCCCGAAAGCTTGGTGCACGGATTTGTCGGTATCTGCAAGCAGGTCAAACCCGAGCCCGTACTTCGCGATGAACTTCGTGTGGCTCGCCGCCCCGTCCGCACTCACGCCGAGCACCTCGATGCCCGCCGCCCGCAAGTCGGCCAGGTGCGTGTTCAAATCGCACGCTTGCGCGGTGCAACCGGGCGTGTCGTCCTTCGGATAGAAGTACAGCGCGAGGGTCTTGCCCGCGTAGTCCGCGAGCGAACGGGGGGTGTCGTCTTGGATGAGGCCGGAGAAGGCCGGGGCCGGGGTGCCGGCTGCGAGGGGTGTTGCCATGGGGGGATAACAACGGGGGAGGGGGAAGGTTGAGATTGAGATTGAGATTGAGGTTGGGGTGGGG
>Ga0172372_10006568_pt1 | contig 15853 bp, 13 predicted proteins | sample LakKiv5m_2_FD_114544 | JGI IMG/M metagenome (GOLD analysis project Ga0172372, IMG submission 114544) | Freshwater microbial communities from Kabuno Bay, South-Kivu, Congo - kab_092012_9.5m | ecosystem: Environmental > Aquatic > Freshwater > Lake | place: Democratic Republic of the Congo...
GCCGCTCCCGAACCCGTACCCGCCGATATGCGCGCCATCACCAAGTGGCTCGGTTTATAAACACGAAAAAGGAAGCACACCATGAGCGTATTAGCCATGAAGTTTGGTGGCACGTCCGTAGGAAGCAGTGCCGCAATTGCACAACTGAGTACGATTGTGAATGCGCAGTACCAAGAATGGCAACAGGTACTCGTCGTCGTATCTGCGATGAGCGGCGTCACCGACATGCTCATTACCGGCGCCACTGCGGCTGCTCGTGGCGACCGTACGAGCGCCAAATCAGCCGCCGAAGCGTTGCGTGCTCGCCACCGACAAACATTAATCGAACTCGCTGGTGAGGGTGCTGACACGGCGCAGGTGAGCAATGAAATCGAAGCCCTGATTGGAGAATTTGAGCTCCTCACGCAATCGGTCAGTGTGCTCGGTGAAGCCTCGCCACGGGCAATGGATGCTATTTCGAGTTTGGGCGAACGCATGAGTGTGCGCCTCGTGGCAGCTACGCTGCGCGCCAGTGGGCGCCCCGCGGTGGCCATTGATGCGAGCGAAGTCGTCCTCACCAGTGCAGAATTTGGCAATGCGGCACCGCTCTATCCACAAACACGTGAACGCATTCAAGCACGGATTTTGCCCCTTTTTGCCCAAGGCATCACCCCCGTGATTACGGGCTTCATTGGCGCCACCGAACAAGGCGCAGTCACCACGCTGGGGCGTGGCGGGAGCGACTACAGCGGCGCCATTTTCGGCGAAGCGCTCGATGCTGACATGGTGGACATCTACACGGACGTCGATGGCGTGATGACCACCGATCCACGCCTCGTCAGCAACGCACAAGTACTCCCCAATCTTTCTTATGCCGAAATGGGCGAACTCGCCTACTTTGGGGCCAAAGTGCTCCATCCCAAAACAATCCGTCCGGTCATCGAGCGGGGTATCCCGATCCGTATCCGCAATACGTTCAATCCGAGCCACACCGGCACGTTGGTCACACGCCAATCAGCGCCCAGCGACCGCGCCATCAGAGCAGTAACCGTCATCCGCAACATGAACCTCATCACGGTAGAAGGCCGAGGCATGATTGGCGTGCAGGGGATTGCGGCCCGCACCTTCGGGGCGGTCTCCGACGCTGGTGCCAATGTGCTGATGATTTCTCAGGCCTCGAGCGAGCAGAGCATCTGCTTCGTCATCCCCAACAGCAGTAGTACGGCGGTGGTGACCACGCTGGAGCAGAGCTTGCGCCACGAAATCGAACGTGGCGACATCGACCGCATCAAATCACGCACCGACGTGGTCATCGTGACGGTCGTAGGTGTCGGCATCCACGAACGCCCCGGCGTAGCCGCCAAGGTGTTTGGGGCCATCGCCCATGCGAACGTCAACATTTTGGTGATCGCCCAAGGATCATCGGAGTGCTCGATTAGCATTGTGGTGGCTGCAAATGACGCAGACCATGCGGTCAAAGCACTGCACGAGCTGGCGTTGGAGTAGTCCGCATGGTGCTCATCCAACGCATCAAGCCAGGACAAGGCCAACAACTCAGGCGGCTCCGCCTCCAGAGCGTGGCCGACGTGGATAGTGCGTTCGCCATCAGCGCAACGCAACTCCAGCAAACCAGCCACGATCAATGGGAGCAACTGTGCGCCCACAACAGTCACGGCCGTGATACGATAGCAGTGGCGTGTACCCCGGCCGGAGATTTGGTGGGCATGGCAGCCATGCGCATTGATCCGTCGCCCAAACTGCACCATTGTGGCAACGTGTGGGGCGTGTATGTGGCGCCGGCGTGGCGTGGGCACTTGGTGGGCACGCAGCTCATGCAATCCATCATCGGTCATGGGGCCACACTTGGGCTGTACAGTCTCAAACTCAGTGTTACCCAGGCACAACATGCAGCCATCCGCCTGTATACGCAGCTTGGCTTTACGCAGTATGCGTATGAACCGGCGTTGTTGTACGTGGCAGGAAGCTACGTGGACGCCATTCACATGCAGTATTTGTACGAACGATAGAAAGAGGATTCGAGGATGAAGCGCATTCCCATTGCCATATTGGGCGCAACTGGAGCCGTCGGGCAACGCATGATCCAACTCCTGCAGGATCATCCGTGGTTCGAAATCGCCGTCTTGACTGGTTCCGACCGCACGGTTGGTCGCCCCTATGGCGAGCTGGTCAATTGGGTACTTGACGGCAACCCGCCGAGTCATATCGCCAACATGGTCGTACAGCCCAGCGATCAGGTGAATGCGGACGTGGCCATTGCGCTCTCCGCCCTGCCAACCGCGGCAGCGACCACCTACGAGCCCCTCTGGGCCGCCGAGACGGCCGTGTGCTCGAATGCATCCTCGTACCGCATGACTCCCGATGTGCCCCTCATCATCCCCGAAGTCAACCCAGAACACGTCCATCTCATCGACGTGCAACGCCACCAGCGTGGCTGGCGCGGCGCCCTTGTAACCAATCCGAATTGCTCGGTTATCGGCATCGCCATGGCACTCAAACCACTCGCAGACACGGTCGGATTGCACCACGTCCATGCCGCAACGCTCCAAGCCATTTCGGGTGCTGGCTACCCGGGGGTCGCCTCCATGGACATCATCGACAACATTATTCCCAACATCGCCAACGGAGTCGAAGAAGAAAAAATCGAGAGCGAGCCGCGCAAAATCATGGCCAAGCTCCAGCACGATGCCCTAGAGAGTGCACAATTCACCGTCAGTGCTCAAGTAACACGCGTGCCCGTTATCGACGGTCATACGGCGCTTCTCTCCATCAAAACCGCACGGCCACTCGCCATCGACGATGTGGTGCGCATTTATCAGAATTATCAGCCCCCCCAGCAGGTACGCGATCTGCCGTCTGCGCCACCACGTGCACTCATCGTCCATGAGCACGCCGATCGCCCACAGCCGCGGCGTGACCGCAATGCGGGCAACGGCATGAGTGTGTCTCTCGGGCGGATACGCTCTTGTCCCATCAACGATGTGCGCATGGTGGTCTTGTCACACAACACGATTCGCGGCGCTGCGGGCGGTGCCATTCTCAACGCCGAGCTCTTGGTTGCAACTGGCTACACACAGTAGTCTCACGCCAGAAAGGGAAGTCGATGCATATTTATGGGGTGCACACCATTGCCGACATGCTTGGCGATAACGTGGCCTTTCGCAACATCCGCCCGGTTGATCGTCGGCTTCCAAGCCTTGCAGAGCTTGCACCCAACACGCAGCCACGTAAGGGCGATGAAGCCTACGCCAATATTGCCATTGCCATCTTGAATGCCGCCCAAACACTGCGTCAGGCTCCCGCCATTGAACAGTTTTTGTTGCTCGGAGATACCCGACAAAGCGATGGCGGCACCTATACGGCCATTGCGAAGCAATCCGGTTGGCACGGGGCTGCTTTCATTTGTGATGAAAAACGGAGCGCCGATCCGCAGTTCGGCTTGTCAGCCGAACAAGGCATCTACACGGCCAATCGCTGGCGTAGTGTCGAGCAGTTCAGCGCTCAATTCGTCGTTGATTCACGCACCGCCATCATCATCGACCTCGACAAAACGTTCATCGGCGCGCGCGGTCGTAATCACCAGATGATCGATGAGGCGCGCCTCACTGCCCTGCAAAAAGCGGTCATTGACGTGCTCGGCACCAACTACGACGAAACCATCTTCAAAGACACCTACCACCGCTTCAACCAGCCACGCTTTCATCGCTTTACTGGCGACAACCAAGATTTGTTGGCTTTCATTTGTGTTATGGCAGGTGGGAGCATCGTCACGCCCGAAGCGCTCCAAGCCATGCTCGAACAAGGGCTCATGCGTGATTTCGACCACTTCGTCGATTTGTGTGGCGCACGCATCGAATCGTTCCAATCACCGCTTCTCCCGTTCCACAATAGCTTTGCCAGCCTCTATACCGCAGGCGACATGACACCGTTCAAAACGTTCCGCTATCTCGAATACACCGAAACAGCAGCCCGCTTCGGCTGCGCTCCAGCAGGGCTCGATGCACTCGATTTGTTGACCCGCGAAATCGTCATTACTGGCGAAGTCTGGCAGGTCGCCCAGCAGTGGCAACACCAAGGTGCATTGCTCTTCGGGCTCTCAGATAAACCCGATGAGGCTGCCTGTGGCGATGGGACCCATCCTGCAATTCATCGCTTGTCCACGCACGTGGTAGGAAGCTAACAGGCATGACGAGTAGCGACATCGCCAACGTCCTCGCAAACAGCAAAACAATTGCCGTCGTTGGTCTATCCAGCAAACCAGACCGCGCCAGTTATATGGTTGCCGCATACCTGCAACAACACGGGTATCGCATCATCCCTGTCAATCCGCGTGAGAGCGTCGTTCTCGGCGAACCCGCATATGCGTCACTCGCCGATGTCCCCGTGCCCATCGACATCGTCGACGTATTCCGGGTGTCGAGCGAAGTTCCCGGCGTGGTGGCTGACGCCATCGCATGTGGCGCCAAAGTGCTCTGGCTCCAACTCGATATCCACCATGCCGAAGCCGAGCAACAGGCACGTGATGCCGGTTTAACCGTCATCACCGACGCCTGTCTCAAAGTTGCCCATCAACTCTATGCATCTCACTAACCCACATGTCCTAGCCGTCCGCTCACACGCAAGGCGTGTGAGCGGTTTTTACGTCTGCGAGCACAATCACCGGCGTGTGAGCAGTTTTTATGCGTCTTCGAACACAATCATCTGATGCCCATTGATGACGGGCACAGTGACCACCAGACAACCATCTTGCTCCTGAATGGCCAGCGCTACGCCACTCGGTTGCGCAACCGCCCGCGCATAGGCACGATCGGCTCGCAACGAAATGGCCACATCGTAGAGCGGAATCACGTCTTCGATGACGTCGAATTGCCGCCCACGCCGCTCCGGAATATAGTGCAACAGGTGCACCACCGTGCGATTGGACTGACGCATCACCGACGTGGTCACCGTCGATGGACCATCGTGACTGAGCAGTGGTTGTGGCAAAAGGCGCCGAATCGCGTCGTGGAGCAACACTTTCACCCAGCGTGGTGCCGTGTCTTGGTATTGCGCAAAAATCGGGTGTGCGAAGTAAATGTAGCGCCCTGCTTGGGTCACCGCCGCACTGCCAACCTCACCGTTCGAAGGGGTATGCCGGTGCGAAATAAAATGTCGCCAGGAACGCTCGAAGTAGGGCGTGCGTGTCCAAGCGAGCACCGTCGTGCCAGGCCGAACCACGACGTGGCTCCCACGTAGGTACATGGCGTGCTCGGTGCGCGGGAGTGTGCCCCCCATGTCAGCGGTAGGCATGATGAAATCAGGAGACATGGCGATGTCCCCCTGGTACTCAACTCCGAGTCCAGGCAACACGTGCACACCCGAGCGGTGTGAGGCAATCACCGCTCCGCCCTGCGCCACATAGGCCGCAATACGCTCCGCAAATGCTGCCGAAATATGCGCCTCATCGGGCAAAATAAGCAGTTTGTAGGCCGCAATATCCGCATATTCGTCGATAATATCAAACTGCATGGCCAGCTCTTCGAGCATGCGTACCACACCAAACGTGGCCGCAGGAATCGCGTCCGCTGAGGGAGCCTCGTGCAAACTCTCGAGTGACAACACCGCAATGTCCACCATGGCCGTGGCTGGCATGCACCACGCTTCGCGCGCCTCGACTTCGCGGTACACGTGTCCAATCAAATCATACACGTCGGGGTCAATGGCACCGTTCGGGTGGAGCTGATCGCCCACACTACATGCGGTGCCGTGCGCCAACATGCGAAAGATTTCAAATTCGAGGGCGGCCTGGTTTTTGAATGAATGAAAATCACCCCACGACGTATGAAACTTCCCCGTCATGCCAAGTACGGGCATCCCTAGGGTACGCGCATAGCGCACCGCAATGGGGAAGTGCAAGTAGCCCCAGCCGCCACTCGGCAACGTCTCGATTTCCCAGTGTGTATAGGCATCGGCCCACTGGCGGTCGTACGGCCCGACATGCCCTGCATTGTAAAAAATCGTAGCATCCGGCACCAACGCACGCACCAGTGCAGACATGTCCGCCTTGAAGGCCGCATTGGTATGCGCCCCCCAACGTTGCCGGTCAGCTGCCTGAGATGGATCAAGCCCAGCCGCCAACATCCCCTGGCGACACTGATAACACGCACACGGGATCGGTTTGACGATATCAAAGAAAAATCCGTCCACCTGACCTGCGTGTGCTACCAAATCACGCACACTCTCCATCAAAAAATCACGATACCCCGTGCCCACACACAAAAAGCGATAAAATCCCGCCTGGAAGAGCGATTGTCCGTGCCGCCCCGTTACCAACGGGTTGCCCATTTCATCGATAGCCACCCATTCGGGGTGATTGAGTACACTGTAATGATCCCATTGAACGGTTATGTAAATTGGCGCTTTCACATTTGCACGGCGACATGCTTCGAGCTGTGCACGGAGCAAATCACCCTGCAAATGGGGGTGCACCCGCTCGGGGAAGCGTTGGCTGGGGTAGTACAACATGCCATGATGACAACGTGCAAAAATCGTCATCGAGTCTACTCGGGCCGTAGCGAGCGTTTCAGCAAACTGCTCGGCATCGAAATCCGATCCAATACCACTGATCAACTCACTGGTATGGAAATCCAAATGCACTTGACGCATGCGTAGTGACATGACCACCTCGTCATTTCATATGTACTTCAGCGGACTCTGCACTTCCATAGTACAACAAAAAAGACCACCCCTTGCGGGGTGGTCACCACCATGTATTGTCACACGGTTATTTGCGTTGCATCTGCCACAAGAACATGCCACCAATCACGATTAACAACAGCGGTAACACTAACCGAGTCGCATATAAATCGTTGTGCGCACCGAGCATGAGCACTGCGGTCAACAGTGCAAACGCAGAAACAATCAGCATCCAGTTCTCCTGGACTTGGAAGTACCAACGCACCACCACGAAGGCGACCACCGTGGCCAACGACAACATCATGGGCAAAATGACTCCGTTCGTGGTAGCCACAAACGGCAAGCCGATTCCCACCATGAGCAACAGCACCGCCACCACACTCAGCCACTTACGGTGTTGCACGAATGCAAATGTAAGTGCCACCGCACCAGCGCCGACCACAAACATCCAACGCGGTGCCAATTGTCCCACCATCAAGTCGAAAATGACTGCCACATCGAGCACATTTAAGAGTCCGATGACAATCAGGAGCGCTCCGTAGACCCAACTCAGCGCACCCGAAGTAGGCTTGCGCAACGGAATCGTTGGCATCCCCTCGGACGAAAACATCATGTCTGGTTGATTTTGCGTGTCTCTATCGTTCACCATACGTTCCCCCTTCCTGCTACTATACTTCACGGGAAGAATTTGTGCAAATCTGTGCCGTGACCGTGCCCGGACACACTATTGGTACTGCCGAACCAACGCCGGCACCACGCGCACCGCCGCATCACAATCGTCCGCAGTCACGTAGCCGTGCACCGACAGCCGAATCCGCCGCAAATCGTGATCGCCCCAGATGTGCACCTGATGCGCACGAGCGGCCGCCACAATCTCGGCGGCATGCTCGGTGGCAATACAAATATTCCCGGCTCGTTGGCGCGCCTGCACGGGCGTGAGTACCGCACATCCAGCTTCCGCAAATGCTTCAAGGATGTGACTGCCATACTGCAAGGCATGCTCTTCGAGTGCAACCATCGAAAATCGCTGCAGGTACTCGAGCGCATTCACCAGCACATACACGTCGATGAAGTTGGGATTGCCGACCTCGGCCCGAGCCGCATCCGCATGGAGCACATAGGCATCGGGCGTCGCCCCGGGCATGGCCGAGCGCCAGCCCGGGGGCGGGCCAAATTCCGGCACCAAACGGCGATTCCACAACAAAATCCCGAGATGTGTCCCCAACAACCACTTATAGCCACTACACACCAAAAAATCAATGTGCGCGGCATCCACGGGCACAATACCCAACGAATGCGTAGCGTCAATCAGCACTTTGGCACCGACCGCATGAGCCGCTGCTGCAATCGCGTGGATGTCGATGCGGCGCCCCGTGCGTGTACTCACATGGCTCACGTACACCAGCTTCGTATTGGGCGTCAGATGGGCACAGATGTTCGCCAACTCCACGTCAGCATCGGGGTGATACGCAGGCATCTTGACGGTGACTGCGAAGCGCTCGAGCCACGTAAACGCGTAGCGACCGCTCGGGTATTCGTCGTCGACCACCACGACCTCGTCGCCAGGATGCCAATCGAGCGCACAAACGACCTGCACAATACCCGCCGAACTGCTCCCCAGCAACGAAATATCTTGCGCAGTCACGTTGAGCATGTCGGCCAAGAGTTGGCAGGCGCGTTGCCGTTTCGCAAAAAAACGTTCACGCCCCGGCATTCCCAACGCTTTGTCGTGCATGAACTCCGCTGCCGCTGCGAGATGCGATTTGAGCATGGGAGTTTCACCACCGGCAGCCAGGTGATGAATACCGTCCAACCCGATAAAGTCACTTTTTATGAACACCTGCGTTCCTCCTTCGTGGGTCCCTAGCTGGCGTGCTCTGTTTCGGCACGCATCGCCAAGACCAATGCTCCCAGCATGCCAGCCCGATTACCCAAGGCCGGTGGCACGATGTAGCGATCAATGTGCTGGGTGATCGCATCGACGTTGATGTAACCGTTGAGTTTTTGCAACGTCAACGCACGAATCTTCGGGAAAAGGTGCAGTTGCTCCATTACTCCACCACCAAGAATAATGCGCTGTGGCGACACAAACAAAATCGTGTTCACCACCGCTTGAGCCACGTAGTCGGCCTCGAGATCCCAGGCCTCGTGCTCGGGTGGCAGTTCTGCCGCCTTTTTCCCCCAGCGCTTCTCAATGGCCGGCCCCGCTGCCATGCCCTCGAGGCAGGTGGCATGGAACGAACAATTGCCGGCAAACGTGTCGCTTGGGTGCCGAGACACCACTTGATGACCAGCCTCCGGATGCGCCAAACAGGCGATAGGGGCACCGCGAGTAATCACGCCCGCACCAATCCCCGTGCCAATCGTGTAGTACACGATATGCTCTAGCCCTTGCCCCGCACCCCACATCAGTTCGCCGAGACCCGCAGTGGTCACATCCAGATCAAACCCCACCGGAATCTGCAGGGCGGCCTGAATGGGCGCAACCACGGGAGCGTTGCTCCAGTCCGGTTTGGTCGTTGGCGCCACCGATCCGTAGTCGGAGCGCGTGCGATCGAGCACAATCGGCCCAAACGAGCCAATGCCCACCGCCGCTAACGGGTGTTCTTGATGATGACGCTGCAAAAATTCAATGATTTGCGGGATATTTTCGGCCGGCGTCGTAGTGGGGAATCGCACCTCGTCGCTCACCTGATCGGGTCCCGACACAATGGCACACACCATCTTCGTGCCGCCGGTTTCTACGACTCCGTATCGTTTCATCGTTCGCCCCCTTGCTCTCCACCACCATATGACTCATCGTGCATCGCACGCGGAGTGCGCCTGCTACGCTGTGAGGACACGGGTGTGTTGCGACTTGTGGGTTGATTGTATCAAAAAACTTCCCCCCTGACACACAAACAACCGGGACACGCACCATGTGCGTGTCCCGGCGATCGTCCACACGCCCTAGTGGGCGCTTGCCTCTTGGCCGAGGACTACCGTACTGACCAACGTGGCGTACGTCCCACGTGCCACCACTCGCCCTTCTTGGAGCACGAGAATTTCATCTGCCATCTGCATCACATGCGGTCGATGAGTCACCACCACGCAGGCCACATCCGCACGAATCTCTGCAAATCGCTTCCACAGTTGTGATTCTGTTTCGATGTCGAGTGCACTCGACACGTCGTCGATGCACCACAACTGCGGTCGATCGTAGAGCATCCGTGCAAAGGCAGCACGTTGAATTTGCCCACCGGAAAGGCGTACCCCACGGGCGCCCACCAAGGTGTGGACCCCTTGTTCGAACTGTGCCACGTCGTATTCAAAGACGGCTCCGTACAAGGCATCGTTGATGGCGGGATCAGAGATATCCCGTCCTTGGACGATGTTTTCTTGGAGCGAATCCGAAAACAACCGTGGCACCTGACTCGTATAGGCTACCGCCGGCGGCGCAAACTGATCGCGTGGAATACTGATATCGACCCCATTCCAAAGCACCGCACCGGTCGTGTTGGGCAACATCCCCATCAAACCACGGAGCAGCGTCGTCTTACCTGCGCCAACCACACCCGTCACCACGATCAGTTGACCCGGTTTGATGTCAAAATCAACTCCATCAACACCCACCGCTCCATCACTCCATGTCACGGTCAAATCACGCACCTGCAATTCATGCAAGGCTGGTAATTGTGCTGGTGCGTCTGGCGTGGTCTCCGCAAACAACTGCGCCATCGGTTGCGCATGAGCGATGTTTTCGAGTCGTTGAATCGACACCCGCATCTGTTGCTGACGCCCCAAAAAGATGCCCAGCTCACCGAGTAATTCGCCAATAATCCCGAGGCTATACACGAAGAACGCCACATCACCGGCTTGGAATTGACCGCTCGCCGCCTGTTGATGCACCATCAGCATCATGATGGCCGTACCAATGGTCGATGCATTGCGAAACATGGCATCCAGCAAGCCGTCAAACAACACCTCACGCAACGTCGCCTGTTCGCGTGCTTTGTTGAGCTGTGCAAAATGAGCCAACACATGGCGTTCTGCACCGGCCACCTGTACGGCCTGCACTGCACCGTACGTTTCACCAATAAAGCCGACCACACGCCCAGCAGCACGCCGCCGTTCTTGACGATAGTGGTAAATGCGATCGTAGGCAAATCGTGCACCTGCCACAATGAAGACCAACGGCACCGCAATAACCAGCGTTGCTTGGGGCGCGGTCTGGTACATCATTACGAACGCAATAGCCGAAAAAACACCGAGTGCGATGATGTCGTTGAGTTGAAAGATGACATGGGGCATCTCATTGATGTCATCGCGAAAGCGCGAAACCACCTCCCCCGGCGATCCCTTCAAGGCCCGTACTGCGGGCATTTGCAAGATGCGCCGCAACAACGCCCGGCGCAGGGTGTTTTCGGTCGGGATACGTGCTTTGGCATGTGCAAAACTCAACGTGAAGAACATGACCATGCGCACGAGAGTTACGCCGATTAACCCTGCCAGAATCAACCACGGCACATCAAGAAGTGTGCCCCCTTGCAGACCATTGAGCACATCGCGGGTGATGATACCCGGGAGCAACTCAATCAAAAGCACACACACGATGATGATGAGATTGGTGACATACCACCAACCGCCTTTGCGCATCATCATGCCAATAACCGAAGCCGGTGATGTCGTCATGCTAATTCCTCCGTTGCTCCATGGCGCAACAGGGTCGCATAGCGTGATGTTTCATCGGCTCGGAGCGCTTGCTCGCTCCCGAACTCCGCCAAGCTCCCGCCTGCCAAGATGGCAATGTAGTCACACCGACGCACCGTTTGCAGTCGGTGCGCAATGATAATCGTCGTCTTTCCGGCCAACACCGTATCGAGGGCTCGTTCGACCAATTTCTCGGTTTCGGGGTCAATACGCGCCGATGCTTCATCGAGAATAATCACTTGTGGTTGCTTCAGGTAGACACGAGCCAAAGCGATGAGCTGCGCCTCACCGGCTGACAAGGTGTTGGTCGAGGTCAGCAGTGTGTCCAATCCCTCGGGTTGGCGTTGCAACCACCGCTCGAGCCCGAGCATCTGCAAAGCCGCATACAGCTGCTCATCACTGATGTCCGGATTGAAAAAAGTCAGATTATCGCGTATGGTCGCATAAAACAACTGCACGTCTTGTGTGACGAGTCCGACCCGTTGGCGCAACGACTCAAGCCGAAATTCGGGCAAGGGCACGCCGTCGATGGTAATTTGCCCGGCACTCACGTCGTACAAGCGGAACAGCAGCCGAATCAACGTGCTTTTGCCACTGCCAGTCCGCCCCAACAGACCAATCGTCTGACCTGCGGGAAGCTGAAACGACACATCGCGAAGCACCGGCTCCGTGTCACTATCACCGTCGTTATACGCAAACGTGACGCCTGCAAAACCAACCGCCGGCACCTGCATGGGCACCTCGCGGGTGCCGTCACGCAACTGCGACGGAATCGTCTGGAGTTGGGCCACCCGCACAATGCCCGCCGCGGCCTGCTGGAGCTGGTCGATTTCACTCGCAATGTTGCGAATCGGCCACACAATCATTTCACCGTACAAAATGGTCATCAAAATGAGGCCAAGACTCACATCGCCACGTACGTACAACCACGAACCAAACCCCAAAATGGCCACCGTGAGCAACGCGGCAAGGCCAAGTGGCACAATCCACGTCGTTGCCCCGTAGACACGACCACGGATGTCGAAATGATTCTTGCGCTCCATCAACGTCGTTAGGCGCCGCAAGACATTCTCACTCGCACCGAGGCCACGGATGTCCTCAATACCAGCCAGACGCTCTTCGAGGAAGCTAAACAGCTGCGCTGCCGCCTCGCGCGCGCCCTCCCAGTAGGGCACTGCCACTTCACGCAGTGCGTACATCATCCATGCCGATAGCACAGCGAAGGCCAACAAAAGTAGTCCAAGGCGCCAATCCAACCACATCAGCACGCCCACAGTGGAGACCAGCAAGAGCAGACTGCCACCAATTTGGAGCACCATCTGGGAAAAAAAGCGATTCAGGCTCGACACATCGCCGTCAATGCGCTCGATCATCACCCCTGGAGTCTGCTTCTTGTGATAGGTCATGTCGAGTCCCAACGTGTGCTTGGCCAAATCGAAACGCAACGCATTTGCCGCCCGCCAACCGGTCATTTCACCGTAGTAGGTGGTCGCAAGTTGCGCCCCTTGGCGGAGCAACGCCGTCACCAAATACACGATGCCAAGCCATTGAAGCGCATCGCTCGTGGCACCGGCCAAGGCGGCTTCCACGAATTGAGCGAGCACGTTTGGCCCGTACAACAAAAACGCATTATCCGCTAAAATCAACACGATAAGCAGGATGACTTGACCACGCTGTGGCCAAAAGTAACGGTACAACAACGCTTGATACTGGGCGAATTCCACCCGCGCTGACATAGGATTCCTTCCTACTGTAATCCCGAGATTCCCCGCACATCACACAAAAACGCCGCATTGTCAGGTACATGCGGCAAAACAAAAGCCGCAGGCGTGTGCCTGCGGCTCGAATTCATGCGAAAATCGCAGTCAGCGCACGCGGCAACACCAATCAAGCAAAATTCCAACGAACTTCGACATGGTGTGCCCCTTTCTTTTGCACGACGACGAATACGTTCACAGCATACCATATGCACATAGTCACTGTCAATTATGCCAAGTAGGCCGTCAAAACACGTGCCGCCTGAGTAAATGCTGGCTCTTCGGCCATCTGCAACGCCAGCTGCCGCGCCGCAAAGCGGTATTCTGGTTGCAAAATGATGGCTTGAAGTGCCGCAGTCAGGCGGGCACTCGACACGTGTCGACGTGGCAACACACTCGCAGTTAACTGCGCTACGAGTGCTCGTTGGGCCCAAAAAAACTGATCTACTCCCCGTGGCACGATCACCGATGGCACCCCTTGCGCAGTCACCGAGTGCAACGTCCCCATGCCCCCATGATGAATCACCGCCGTAGCCCCGGCATAAAGCAAACGAAAATCAAATGACTCACTCGACACAAACACTCGGTCATCAGAACGATACCGTGAGGCAAGATGCGGCGGAATATGCACGAACAAGCGCATCCCAACCGATGCCGTGGCCGCAATCACCGCATCATACAATGCCGGGGACTCGTTGTGAGCCGGCGTGCCAAACGTTGCTACCACGTACGGCAGTCCAACTGCCACGAATCGACGTACCGGCGCCGGCAACGGTGCACGCTCCGCAAACTCCCAGTGCCCGGTAATCGTATGCGTGACTGCCATGTTGGACCACGGCGACACGAGATGCCGTGAGAAAGCGAACAGCGTCGGTTGGCGTTGCACATGCATCAAGCCACCCTCACGTTGCCCAACTACCTCCTGCCACTGTTGCCACATTACCCGCTGCAACACATGATGCGTCTGCTCGTTGGCTTGAGCAAACAAACGCGCTGGCCACAGCGGCGAAGCAAAATCGGGCGTAGGAGCAACCGGCTGGAGCAACCCCCATACCACCGGCACCGCATGACGTTCTGCAATAGTGGCCGCCCACTGCGACGCCACCCCAGCCACCACTACTGCCGCTTGACGAATAATGTCCGTACCCGCAGCAATCAGCGGACGGAGGAGCGGTTGCATGGCCCGCTGATAGCGTTGCGTTGCTACCCAGCCCTTCAGTACACCGTATTCCGTGGTCAGCGCAGCCGCATATTGTGGATCAAGCAACAGGTCCGTGGGATCGGGCGGCATACTGTGCCACGGAATGCGATAACTCGAGACCCAACTGCTCCAGCGTGGGCTAGTAGCGACCACGACGGGCACTCCTTGACGATGCAAATACTGGGCGAGTGCCACGTAGGGTTGGATATCCCCGCGGGTACCACCAGCCACAAAAAGAATCGGTTTAATCATCTTTTTTCAATACCATCCACGTATAGTGCACGTCACCGCTATGCAACGCGTGTTGCAAGGCCATACTCCCCACCATGGATATCGCCAGTGGGTGGCTGGCCCAGCGCGGGTATGTCGTTGCGAGCAGGGTTGCGAGCGCTGGCGGCAACAGATGCAGTGTCAGCCCAGGAGTGAGATTTCGCACGTCACACCGGCGGAATCCGGCCATCTGCGCCAAACTGTGGTGCTGGGCCACCGTCAATAACGCATGGGCCTGCCAGCCAGCCCGAAATGCGGGCAACCACGGCTGTGGTGCAGCACCGTCAGCTAACAGGTCATCGCAGATGCACAACACCCCGCCAGGCCGCAAACAACGCATCGCTTCTGCATAAAACTGCCACGGCGTATGGCTGTGGAGCAACGATTCAATGGCCCAGAGCACATCAAAACTCGCATCAGGGAATGGCAGTGCGTGATACGAGGCCTGTACCACTGGACGTTGCATGGCCTGTGCCATCAGCGCCTGCTGACGACTAATGGTCACTCCCCGCAGTGTCGTCAACTGTGGTGCGAGCACCGCCATGCGTGCCAACGAAGCTCCCACGCCACAGCCGAGGTCGAGTCCAGCCGTAGCATGGGGTGCGTACGTTGTTATCGCCCGTTGTATCAGTGCATGTACCGTGTCGGTTGGCTGTGCGCTGGGGACATCTGCGAGGTGCAGGGCGCGGTGAATAGCCCCCGTTGATCGTGTGGCCCCAAACTGCAAAAACCAGGCGGTTGTTGTATCATAATAGTGTTTTACGTCGCTCGATTCCACGGTGTGGTCCGCTTTCTGCGCTTCGGATTTCATAGCACCCAATAAGGATTGTACATGCAATCACCGTTTGCACAATGGCTCCGTGCAGTTGGTTTGCCACAATGGCTTGTGGCTCCGCGGAGCGGAGACGACCGCAACATTACCCGTGGAATGCTCGATGGACTGGGGGTGGGCGTCGTCGAGGGAGTGCGTGTCTTCATTCCTGTGTTATTTACGCGTTTAGGCGCTGATCCCCTGTATGTTGGCTTGCTTTCATCCATGCCTGCCGTGGCCGGTTTGCTCTTGGCAATCCCCATTGGGATGCTGATTAGTCGCTCAAACAACGTCGTACCGTGGTACGCCTGGAGTCGGTTATTTCTCTTTCTTTCCTACCCGATTATTGCCATTATTCCCCTGTTCTTTGACGCCAATACTGCCATTTGGCTGATGCTCGCTGTTGCTGGATTGGCCACGTTGCCCCAAACAAGTTTGACTCTGGTGTTCAAC